>Ga0187892_10001839_pt1 | contig 46274 bp, 36 predicted proteins | sample MA1701073metaG_FD_139345 | JGI IMG/M metagenome (GOLD analysis project Ga0187892, IMG submission 139345) | Bio-ooze microbial communities from a basaltic lava cave in the Kipuka Kanohina Cave System on the Island of Hawaii, USA - MA170107-3 metaG ...
CACCGCGTGCTCACCTGTCGCCGCACCAGGATTTCTCCCACCTCGTCTCGCACATTCACGGTCAACTGCTTGCGGTGCTGATCGATTGCCAAGTACAACATCGTTTGGTCCTCCTCGGATTGAATGTTGGCGAGCACCATTGCTACGCCGTGTTTCAGTATCCAGGAGGACCGCTCTTTCATGGAATCAGACAGCTCTGCTGTCTGGGTGCCGCAGGCACAAGAGGATTCTCTCACGGCGTAACGCCGCGCGCGAAGCCTCCTGCGGCTGCACCGCCCGGACAGCAAAGCTGTCCGTGCCATCCAGTGGCGTTCGCCGTCGGTAAACTCCCTGGCAAACGGGGCCTTTCGCCGATATGCGCGGCACAGCGCGGCAGCGGCTTGACGACCTGCATTCGCGCCGCTAGTCTGAACTCCTCGGAAGTTCACCGCCGACGTACGGCTCGGTCACGATGCCTCGCCGTGCTAATCGTGGCACGTGGTGCGTCTTAGCCGGATGCCTCGTCGCATCAGTGGAATCGCAGCAAGCACTGCACCATTCCGGCTGGCGCGGCGGGCGTGAGTTTCGCCGCTCGCTCCATAGGCAGCTGCGGAGCGGCCGTTCGTCACCGTGTCCGCAAACGTCGTGGACACGTTCGGTGGGCCGTGACAGAGGTGCTTTCATTGACGGGGAAAAGGCTGGACGCGGGCTGGTTGCGGACGTTCGACGGCATGCATTGTGGCGTGAAATGCCGCACGTGAATCGGCGGCACTCCGACAACGTCAAAAGCGGAAAGGAATGCGCTCCGTGTCTGCATACATCAGAACCGATGTCTCGACGCAGGACGCCTGCTGTGACTCAGCGGCGGCGAGGCGGTGGTCGAAGATTGCCGAGTGTGTTCGCAGCCGCTTGCGCGACAGTCAGCGCCGCCCTTTTTCCGGCGTCTCATGCGATTTTCGCGAGGGCGCGATTACGCTGCGCGGGCAGGTTGCCACGTTCTATCTGAAGCAGATCGCTCAGGAATTGGCCGCAAAGGTCGACGGCGTGAAGGTCGTCGTGAACGCCATCGAAGTCGTCGAGGCGCCGTCGCAGAACGCCCCAACAGCCCAAGCGATGGGCGCCAGTGTCGAGATCGATCCCATCAAGTACGGATAGCTATTGCGAAGCGGGAGGCGGACATCCCATGCTAGTTTTCACACGTAAGCAAGGCGAGCGAATCGCCATCGGCGGCGAGATCGAGCTGACCGTCGTCGAGATTGGCCCCGATTGCGTCAAACTCCAGTTACATGCGCCCGAAAGCGTGCCCATCCGCCGTCAGCATGCGTTGGGACGGATCATTGGCGAAACGGTGACCGCAATCGATCGGTGCGGAGCGACCGCGGCGGATCGTCGCGTTGAGACCGCGGAGGACCGTCGCGTAGCCGGCAAGTCGCCGTACTTCCCGGAGTGCGCGTAGGTCTCGACAGGCGGCTTCACGATCAACGTCTCGTGCGTCTCGCGCGGGCTACTTCAATCGCGGCGCGCGAATTGCTATGCTGAACCGATCAAGCCTGTTCTGCAACCGGATCTTGGGGACGATCGGATGCAACGCACCGCACAGCGCCGGGACTCAACCACACGAGTACCCGTCTGCGTCGAAGAGCCTTCCACCACAACCGGCGCAGCGCGGCGCGATGGCGACCACGCGGTTCGCCGGCCGCGCCGCAGTTCGTGGAGTCCCAGCGCGGTCGAGCGCGCGTGTCTGCGGTGGCTGCTGCGCCGAGCCGGTGATCCGCCGGTGCGCATGGTGCTGCTTGGCGGCGTGGAATGGCCAGTCGGCGGCGAGCAACCGGCCCTCACGCTTCGGATCCACGCGCGTGTCGCCTTGCTGCGGATGCTGCTCGATCCGTCGGTCGGCTTTGGCGAAGGCTACAGCAGCGGGGAGTTTGAAATCGAGGGGGACCTGGTCGAGTTTCTGATCGCGCTGGCGCATGCGTCGCGCCGAGCGCCCAAGCCTGGCTGGCTCCAGCGAGTCTGGTCGCTAGTCGATCATCGGCCCGGAAGGAATTCGCTGTCCGCCTCGCGCCAGAACATCCATCATCATTACGACATCCGCGGCGATTTTTACAAACTGTGGCTGGACGAACAGCTTGTTTACACCTGCGCGTACTTCCCCTGCGAGACCGCCAGCCTCGAAGAGGCGCAGACCGCCAAGCTCGATCATGTTTGCCGCAAGCTCCGCCTGCGGCCAGGCGAAACCGTGGTCGAGGCGGGCTGCGGCTGGGGCGCCTTGGCGCTGCACATGGCGCGCCACTATGGCGTCTCGGTCAGGGCCTACAACATCTCTCACGAGCAGATCGCCTATGCGCGACGGCAGGCCGCGGAGTGGGAATTGGAGCGACAGGTTGAATTCATCGAGGACGACTGGCGGCGTATTCGCGGCGAGTTTGACGTGTTTGTCTCGGTGGGGATGCTCGAGCACGTGGGACGCCGGCATTATCGCCGACTCGGCGACGTCATCGATCGCTGTTTACGCCCGGAGGGCCGCGGCCTGGTGCATTCGATCGGCCGCAATCGACCCGAGCCGCTGGATCGCTGGATCGAGCGCCGGATCTTTCCGGGCGCATATCCGCCGACCTTGGGCGAGGCAATGGCGGTCTTCGAGCCGCACGCGTTCTCGATTCTCGACGTTGAGAATCTGCGCCTGCATTACGCGTTGACGCTGCGCCATTGGCTCGCTCGATACGAGCGCTCCGCGCAAACGGTCGAGCGGATGTTCGGTCCTCGCTTTTTGCGCATGTGGCGGCTGTATTTGGCCAGCTCCGTGGCCGCGTTCGAGACGGGCTGGCTGCAACTGTTTCAGATTGTTTTCGCTCGAGGCACGAGTAACCACATTCCTTGGACGCGAGCCCACCTTTACACGAACGCGAGCTCGGTCGGGCGGTGCAACGCTGCGACGCAGTGAGGCATGTTTTGTACGCCACCGGCGGCTGACGCCGGCCGCTCGCCAAAGTAGGTGGGGCCGCTCGCCGACGGCACTGGGCGATTTCCATGCAAACGTGCGATGTGCTCGTGGTGGGTGGCGGACCGGCTGGATCGAGCTGCGCCTGGGCACTTTCTGGCAGCGCGCTCGATGTGTGCGTGCTCGATCGGCGTGAATTCCCGCGCGACAAGGTCTGTGCCGGATGGATCACGCCGCAAGTGGTCGAGGTCCTGCGTCTCGACGTGGACGATTATCGTCGCGGCCGCGTCTGGCAGCCCATTGCCGCATTCCGTACCGGCTTGATCGGCGAGCGCGAGATCGAGACGCGATATGACCGGCCGGTCAGCTTTGGCATCCGGCGCTGCGAGTTCGACCATTATTTGCTCGAGCGCTCTGGCGCGAGACAGCTCACCCCGCAGCCTGTCGATTCGATCGAACAGCGCGGCGGACGATGGATCGTCAATGGAGAGTTTAGCGCCGCGGTGCTCGTCGGCGCCGGGGGTCACTTTTGCCCGGTGGCCAGGCACCTTGGTGCGCGGCACGCGAGCCAGGCTTCGGTCGTCGCGGCCCAAGAGGCCGAGTTCGAGATTCCCCCGGGCGCGCCCGGCTGGGAATCAATCGCCCCGGAAATGCCCGAGCTGTACTTTTGCCGCGACCTGGCCGGCTACGGCTGGTGCTTCCGCAAAGGGAATTACCTGAATGTCGGGCTCGGCCGAACGGTTGCTGAGGATCTCTCGGCGCAGATGGCCGAGTTTTGCGAATTCCTGAGTGAGCGAGGCAAGGTCGTCCTACCGCTGCCTGCACGGCCAAAGGGGCATGCGTACCAGCTTTACGAGCGCGTGGAGCCGACGCTCACTGCGGACGGCGTGCTGTTGGTGGGCGACGCGGCCGGCTTGGCTTATCCGCAAAGCGGCGAGGGAATTCGGCCTGCGGTGGAATCGGGGATCATCGCGGCCGAAGTGATCCGCGCTGCCAAGGTGGACTATCGCGCGGCGTCGCTGGCGCCCTATCACCAGCAGATCCTCTCGCGCTTCGGCCGACCGCGACGCTCGTCCATCTCGTCATGGTTACCGGCCACGGCGCTGGCGCTGCTCGCGGCGAAGCTCATGGCGTCTCGCCATTTTGCGCGGCGAGTCATCCTCGATCGCTGGTTTCTGCACCGTCAAGAACCCGCGCTGCGATTGCAGCCGGCGCGTGCCACGGTGGTGGGTGCCACGGGTTCGCACTGAGCGAACCCGTGCCAGGTGCGGCACATCATCACGAGAAGATCGGCTCGGCCGGCTCGGCCGCGTCCGCTCCTTCTCGACCTTGCCGTTCGGCAAGTTCGCTGCGCATCTGCGCCACTTGGGTCGCCAGCGAATTGAACTCCTCGGCCGCCTCTTGCCAGAAATCACCCTTGCGGAACCGTAACGGTTCCACGGTCTCACCTCGAGTCAGCGCCCGCATGCTCGCGCGCAAGCGCACCATCGGGCCGGCAAAGCGGTTGGTCAACTTGGCCAGGTCCAACAGCACCAACGGCAAGAGCAGCAGCGTGGCGATGAGCCCCGGCGCAAAATGAAACCACATGTCGTCGAAGTGCGTGTAGAACACCCGTGCCGGCCCCGTGAGAATCCGCCAGCAGAGGACCATTCCCGTCACGACCACGAGGCACAGGGCGCTGTAGATTGTCGCGCGCACCAGCAATGCGCCTTGCACGTGCGCGTCGACAAAGAACAGTTTCCGCGGATCCTTTTTCATGGTTTTGTCCCTCGACGTTGGCCATTCTGATCCTGTGGAAAGTCTAGAGCGCATTTCAATCGGCAAGGCGGCCGATTGGCGCCGAGCGTGCCAAGAATTCCGCGCGCAGCGGTTATTCCGACCTGCGCCGGTGTGGTTGGGGCAAGGGCCGAAGGCGGTGCCCCAGCAGCACCGCCAGGGTGCTCGCGTGTGGGTGCCCGCGGGTAAGGCCGAAGTCCGTGCACCCGTTGCAGCGCCACTGGGGCACGCTGCACTTAGCCTCAGCCACATGGTCCAGCAATTACTGCGGCAGCTTGAAGTCGGCAATCCAGAGCTGGCTCGTGTAGTCCGCCGACCGCGTGGCCGTCCACATCAGCTTGGCGCCGTCGGGCGAGAAGACCGGCAGCACGTCGGCCCCCGCGTGGTCGGTCACGCGCTCAATCGGCCCGACACGCCGCAGGACGTCCCTTTCGGTCGAATATTTCATCAGCCAAAGGTCGTAGTTGGGCCGCGCCGTCGCGTCGGAGTGATCCGCGCCGGTCCAGATGATGTAGGGCGCGCTAGGGTGCCAATAGGGCGCCCAATTCACGCCCACGTTGTCGGTCAGCGCCACCTCGTTTTGCCCGTCGATGCCGATGGCGTAGATCTGCAGATACTCGGCCTGTTTGCGGTCGCTGCGAAAGATCACCCACCGGCCGTCGGGCGAGATGAAGGGCCCGCCGTCGTAGCCCGGGGCGTTCGTAAGCTGGCGTACGTTACTGCCATCGGCGTTCATGATGTACAGGTCGGGATCGCCGTCGCGCGTGCTGCAGAAGGCGATGAGCCGGCCGTCGTGTGAATAGGCCCCTTCGGCGTCGTAGCCGGGCGCGTCCGTCAGCCGACGCAGATTGCTGCCGTCGATGTCACACTCGAAAATATCGGTATAAGGGTCGAACACCCACTCATAGCGCCGACGGCGTCCGCTGGCGGCGTCGTCGGCCTGCTGCTTGCGCTCGGCTTCTTCCGTCTGCGTCAATTGAGGGTCGAGGTGGCTTGACGCAAACAGGATGCGCTGGCCGTCGCGCGAAAAATAGCTGCACGTTGTGCGACCTCGCCCCGTGCTGATGAGCCTCGGCGTGCCGCCGGCGAGCGGCTGAGTGTAGATCTGGTAAAACGGATAGTCGTGTGTAATCGCCTGATAAACGATCGAGCGACCGTCGGGCGAGAAGTATCCCTCGCCGGCCCTGACGAAGCCGTCGGTGACCTGGCGCACGTTCGACAGGTAGCGCGTTTCGACCCCCTCAGCACCTTTCAACGTGGCAACAGCCGCGCTGGGAAACCAAAGCAGCATCAACAGTAAAACATACTTTCGGTCGAACGCCATTGTGGGAAAATCCTTTCGTGCCAATCAGCTTTGAACACGTCTTGGCAGAATTCTAGAGGAGCGGCCGTGAAAATCTACACTCGCACCGGTGACGCGGGCGAAACGGGCCTCTTTGGCGGCCCGCGCGTGGCGAAGGACGCGCCGCGCGTCGAGGTCTGCGGCAGCGTCGACGAGCTGAACGCCATGCTGGGCGTGGTGCGTGCTGGCTGGCTGCCGGCCGAGGCCGATGAACTTCTGGAGCGCGTCCAGCACGAATTGTTCGACATGGGCGCCGAGTTGGCGACGCGCGACGCGACGGCCCATGCGACACCGTCGATCGGCTCGGCCGAGATCGCGGCGCTGGAAGCGGCCATCGACCGGCTCGAGTCGGCGCTCACGCCGCTTTCGCAGTTCATCCTCCCCGGCGGCGATGCGAGCGCTGCGCAGGTGCACCTGGCGCGCGCCGTTTGCCGCCGCGCGGAACGCCGGCTGGTGACGCTCGCGCACGACCCGGGCGGACCCCTTTCGCCGCACCTACTAATCTATCTCAACCGGCTGGGTGATTTGCTGTTCGTTCTCGCGCGCTGGCTGAACGCAGCGGCCGGCTGCCCCGATGTGCCATGGCGCCGGGGGAGTGAGTGACCGCGACAGTAGCCACACGGACGAATGAACCGCAGAAGACGCTGGGAGCGCAGAGACTTGTATTCTCAGCGATCTCGGCGTTCTCCGCGGTTAAAAGGACACAATGTGTCAGGCGTCGCCGCGGCCAACTGGCCAAAGCACAGGCTGGCAAAACGGACGCTTGGGGCGTTATAATCTAGCGCTGCCGGGTTCCCGCCTTGCTGATCAGCCCGGCATGGTGTCCTTGCGAGAACTGCTTCCTGCCTGCGGTCCTTCTGGAATTCAGTCGATGCGACACGCTTGGTGCGGCGTGGTGGTGGTTGGGCCTCGTACCTCCGGGGTAAACGCGGAGGCTCTCTATGCGGTGGCGGCCGGTGCGTTACTGCTCCTAGTCGCTCCGACGTTGTGGGCCGAGGAGGCGATCGGCTTCAACCGACAGATTCGGCCGATCCTGGCCGAAAACTGCTTTGCCTGCCACGGGCCGGATAGTGCCGCGCGCAAGGCCGACCTGCGGCTTGACCAGCGCGAGTCGGCGATTGACAGCGGCGCGATCAGCCCCGGCAAGCCGGACGAAAGCGAGTTGGTCAATCGCATCATGTCCGACGAACTCGAGGTGCGGATGCCACCCGCGGAATCGCACAAGACGCTCACGGCCGAGCAGAAGGATTTGCTTGTGCGGTGGATTGTCGGCGGGGCGGAGTATCAACCGCATTGGTCATACATCGCGCCGGTGCGACCGGCGGTGCCGGCGGTGAAGGACGGTGGCTGGCCGAAAAACGCGATCGACAACTTTGTACTCGCACGCCTCGAGGCCGAAGGACTCGCGCCGGCGCCCGAGGCGGACCGACGCACGCTGGCGCGACGCGCGACCCTCGACCTGACGGGTCTGCCGCCGGAGCTGGCCGAGGTCGAGGCGTTCGTCAACGACGCCGCCCCCGACGCCTACGAACGGTTCGTCGACCGGTTGCTCGCCTCGCCACATTGGGGCGAGCACCGAGCCCGGTACTGGCTCGACGCCGCACGCTATGCCGATACGCACGGCATTCATTTTGACAACTTCCGCGAGATGTGGTCGTACCGCGATTGGGTGATCGGCGCGTTCAATCGCAACGTGCCGTTCGACCAGTTCACGATGGAGCAATTGGCCGGCGACCTGCTGCCGAACCGCACGCTGGAGCAGCAGATCGCCTCGGGCTTCAACCGCTGCAACATCACCACCAATGAAGGCGGCGCGATTGCCGAGGAGTACCTCGTGCTCTACACGCGCGACCGGACCGAGACGACCTCGCAGGTGTGGCTGGGCATGACGGCCGGCTGCGCGGTGTGCCATGACCACAAGTTCGATCCGCTCACGCAGCGCGAGTTTTACGAGATGGCCGCGTTCTTCAACAACACGACGCAGAACGCGATGGACGGCAACATCAAGGACACACCGCCGGTGCTGGTGGTGCCTGCGGTCGAGGATCGAGCGGCGTGGGACGAGATGGCGTCCAAACAGTCGGCCGCGACCGCAGAGATCGAATCGCGCCGTGCCGCCGCGCGTGGCGATTTCAACGCCTGGTTGGCAACGACGACAGTGCCCACCGTCGAAGCGAAGATCGTCACGGCCGACCTCGTGTTCCACGCGCCATTGGCCCAGGGCGAGTCTGGCGAGCTGGCCGTCTCGATTTGCGGTGAACCGAAGGCGATTGCGCTTGGCGGCGAACCGGCATGGGAGCCGGGCGTGACTGCCGCCAAGGCCTTTAAGAGCCATGCCGCGGCGGTCGCCGAGGTGGCGAGCGTCGGCGATTTCGAGCGAGATCAGCCGTTCACCTGCGGCGCGTGGGTCAAGTTGCCACGGAATGACACGACCGGCGCGATCTTGGCGCGCATGGATGAGGCGACGGCACACCGCGGCTGGGACGTGTGGCTGGAGAAGGGACGCCCTGCGGCGCACATCGTGCACGCCTGGCCCGACGATGCACTGAAAGTGATCGGCAAGACGCCGCTCAAATCGGACAAGTGGCAATACCTGGCGGTCAGCTACGACGGATCGAGCCGTGCGAGCGGCGTGAAGCTCTACGTCGACGGCGTGCCGCAGGAAGTGGAAGTCGCGGCCGATTCGCTGAAGAATTCGATTCGCAACACGGTGCCGTTTAAGCTCGCACAGCGCAATACAAGCTCGCGGATCGACGACCTGGCGATTCAAGATCTGCGGCTCTACGGTCGAGTGTTCCAGCAGAGCGAAATCGCCCAACTGGCCGCCGCGACGCGTGCCGCGTATCTGGTGGCCAAACATCCGCTCGCGCGCGGCCGCGCCGAGGTCGACGAGCTCTACAGTTGGTGGCTCGAGCAGTTCGATGCTGGATACCAGGCCGTGGCAGCGCACAAGCGCGAGCTCGACGCGAGCGAAGCGGCGATGAAATCGCGTGCCACGACCGCCCACGTCATGCAAGAAAAGGGCGAAGCGGCAATGGCCCATATCCTCTTCCGCGGCGAGTATGACAAGCGCCGCGACGAAGTGAAGGCCGATACGCCGGACTTCTTACCCCCGCTGCCGGCCGAGGCGGCCCATAGCCGGTTGGGTTTCGCACATTGGCTTTTGTCCCCCGAGCACCCGCTCACGGCACGTGTGACCGTGAATCGTTTCTGGCAAGAGGTGTTTGGCACCGGGCTCGTGAAAACCGCCGGCGAGTTCGGCGTGGGGGGCGAGTTGCCTTCCCACCCCGAACTGCTCGACTGGCTGGCCGTCGAGTTCCGCGAGAGCGGTTGGGATATCAAGCAGCTGTTCCGCTTGATGGTCCTGTCGGCGACGTATCGACAGTCTGCCGCGACGACGCCGGAAAAGCTGGAGAAAGACCCGTACAATCGCCTACTTTCGCGCGGGCCGCGCTTCCGCATGGATGCCGAGATGGTTCGCGACTATGCGCTGGCCGCCAGCGGCCTGTTGGTCCGCAAGCTCGGTGGGCCGAGCGTCCGGCCCTATCAGCCCGACGGCGTATGGGAAGCGGTCGCGATGATCGGCAGCAATACGCGAGACTACCGCCGCGAGTCGGGCGAGAACCTTTATCGCCGCAGCATGTACACGCTGTGGAAGCGCGCGGCGCCGCCGGCCTCGATGGAAATCTTCAACGCGCCAAACCGCGAAGTGTGCACCGTCCGACGCGAGCGGACGAATACGCCGCTGCAGGCCTTGGCGACGTTGAACGACCCGCAATTTGTCGAGGCGGCGCGGCGCCTGGCCGAGCGCGCGTTGCGCGAAGGCGGCGCGACGGACGCGGCACGCGCCGATTTCTTGGCGCTGCGGCTGCTCGCGCGCCCGTTTGCCGATGAGGAGCGATCGGTCGTCGATCGGTCGCTAGCCGAGCTCGTGGATTACTACCGCCAGCATGCCGACGATGCGGCAAAATTGATCGCGGTCGGCGAGTCGAAGCGTGACGCGGCACTCGACTCGGCGACACTGGCCGGCTGGACGATGCTTGCGAACCAGTTGATGAACTTGGACGAGGTCTTGAATAAATAGCGAGCCGATTCGGCGAGCGGGGGGCGTTAGCCCCCCCGGTGTTCGGCGCGAGTTTTCACACGCGGAGATTACCATGCACCCACTATTCGAGGAATGGGTCCGTAGCGAAACACGCCGCCAGTTCTTCACGCGCGGCGCCAATGCGCTGGGAATGGCTACGCTTGCCTCGCTTTTTGGCGGTAATCCAAATCTCGCTCACGCGGCCACAAACAGCGTGTCTCCTGCGAATGGTGTTGTGGGAGTACCCGTAGGGCCGCATTTCGCTCCCAAGGCCAGGCAGGTCATCTACCTGCACATGGTCGGCGGGCCTTCGCAGATGGACCTGTTCGACTACAAGCCGCAGATGAGCGAATGGTTCGACAAGGACCTGCCCGATTCGGTCCGCATGGGCCAGCGGCTTACCACGATGACCTCGGGCCAGAAGCGGTTTCCGGTCGCGCCCTCGAAATTCAAATTCGCCCAGCACGGTCAGTGCGGCATGTGGCTGAGCGAGCTGTTGCCGAACCTGGCCAAGACCGTGGACGACCTCTGCTTCGTCCGCAGCATGCACACCGAGGCGATCAATCACGAGCCGGCCATCAGCTACATCCAAACCGGCAACCAGATCACGGGCAAGCCGTGCCTCGGGGCGTGGGCCTCGTACGGTTTGGGCTCGATGAATCAGGACCTGCCGACATTCGTGGTGCTCGTGGCCAAGCCCACCAACACCGAGCAGGTGCAGGCGATCTCGGCACGCTTGTGGTCCGCTGGTTTTCTGCCCGGCGAGCACGCCGGCGTGTCGTTCCGCTCGGGCGGCGACCCGATCCTGTTCATCAACAATCCGCCCGGCGTACCCTCGGAAGTTCGTCGCGACACGCTCGACGGGCTGCGCGAGCTGAACGAGCTGAACTTCCGCCGCGTGGGCGATCCGGAAACGCACACGCGGATCGCGCAGTACGAGCTCGCATTCCGCATGCAGTCGAGCGTGCCAAAGCTGACCGATATAAACAGCGAGCCCGAATCGACCTACCAGCTCTACGGCGAGGCCGCGCGGACGCCGGGCACGTTCGCTCACACGGTGCTACTCGCGCGGCGGATGGTCGAGCGCGGGGTGCGCTTCGTCCAGGTTTACCTGAACAACTGGGACACGCACGCCAACGTGGCTGGCCGGTTGCCCGACCAATGCCGCGACATCGATCAGCCCTGCTACGGCCTGATCCAGGACCTCAAGTCGCGTGGGCTCTTTGACGAGACGCTCGTGATCTGGGGAGGCGAGTTCGGCCGCACGATCTATTCGCAGGGCGGGCTCACCAAGGACAACTACGGCCGCGACCATCACCCGCGGTGCTTCACCTGGTGGATGGCCGGCGGCGGCACGCGGCGCGGGATGATCTACGGCGAGACGGACGATTTCTCCTACAACATCGTCCGCGACCCGGTCCACATCCGCGACTTCCACGCCACGGTGCTGCACCTCTTGGGCTTCGACCACCAGCGGTTCACCTACAAGTACCAGGGACTCGACCAGCGGCTGACCACAGTGGTCGAACCGGCACGCGTGGTTCGCGAGCTACTTGCATAGTCGCGATCGCTGGAATTGGACAGACCCATCTATCGGACACGGTTTATTTCGCATGAATCGTCCCGAGTTATTTCTGATTCCACTCCTCATGCTCCTTGACTACTTTCTCACTATTCTTGGCGCAAAGTCAGCTCGTCGAGTATACAGCAACCACTTCAAGGTTGTTTCCTACGAGCTCAATCCTCTCTGGAAAAACAGTGTCGAACGATTGCGGTGGTTTAACCTTCGGCATCTTGTCATCGTTTGCCTGGTCACGCTGTTGGCTGTTTTCGTCGATGTCTTGGAGGCAGCACCGAGCAGGACGTTCGACATATTGTTTGGAATTTTACTCGGTGGCTTCGGCCTGGTTTGTTGTCGACACCTTAACAACCTGCTTCTCTTCGGCTACCTGAATCGCCATCCCGCGGAGATCTCCGGGCAAGTTACGCTGTCCATGCCCCTCCAGTTGCGAATATCCCTACTTCAATATCTGTCATTGGCTCCGCTACTGCTGATCATTGGACTATTTACGCGGAGCACTTTTGTGTTTGGAGTTTGTCTCGGTGTTGGCGCGCTTGTCATTGCGCACCTCGTCTGGTCGCGAAGATGGTCGCGAAAGATGCGCCTCGCTGTTTCACGTCCCGCGAAAACGACCGACCCGCAACTGGGTAGCGTTGGGGAGTTTGCACGCGAGGGAACTGAATCCTGAAAGGATTCAATCATTCAGCCCAGGGTTGCGGCGCAGCCGCTACCCTGGGTCATGGATCCGCGAACGCCCACTACCCTGAAAGGGTTGCATCAATCCCATACATACCGCTCGTCGAACTCGATTTCGTATCGCCGGAGTATGCACCAGGATTTTCGCGAGAGATTGCGGCACGGCCGCACGATAATCGCGGCCGGTATTGCATGCAACCCTGTCAGGGTTGATCGACGTGCTGGCGGACAACTGACCCAGGGTAACGGCGAGCGCCGCAACCCTGGGCTGAATGATGCAATCCTTACAGGATTGACGCACAGGACGCACCGACTGTTCCGGTCGGTGGGATTATGGCAGTCGATCTGAAAATTCTCGTTGCGACAGTCGCGACGCGCCGATCCAGCGGATGGAGCCATCTTTGCCGAGAAGCTGAAATGCGCCGGCGGCTTCAGAGAGCCTTCCGGCGCGGTCGGATTGTGAAAAAATGCCGCTGGTTCGGATTGTGCAATTTGGGGCGATTGTGGCGCTGGCGGCCGGCTGCCGTGCGAGTCCCAGCCACCCCGTGCTCTCGCCGTTGCCGGCAACAATACTGACTGCCGCGCCACAGCCAACGCCGCCGGTCGCCGTGCGACCGGCCGTGGTGCGAATCGCTTTCCAGGAGACAATCGCACGCGGGCACGAGGCGCCGGACTCCGATGCGTTTGCGGAGGCCGAGCCGGAGTTGTCACTTGCGTGGCTCGTCGAGGAGGTGCAGCGGCAGAACTCGACGCTCCAGGCCATGGTGGCCGCGTGGGGCGCGGCCGCCGAGCGTTATCCGCAGGTTGTGGCGCTCGATGACCCGATGTTCATGACGATGATGGCCCCGGCGTCGTTCGGTTCGCCGGAGGTCGAGTCGGCCTATGTGCTCGAGGGCGCGCAAAAGCTCCCCTGGTTCGGCACGCGCGCCGCGCGGGGCCGGATGGCGCGGGGCGAGGCCAGCGCCGCGGGCCAGGACGCGCAAGCGACTCGACTCCTGCTGGTCGAGGCGGCGGAGCTGGCGTTTCTGGACTATTACCTTGTCCGCCGTCAGCAGGACCTCAACGGCCACAACATCGAGGTCATGCGGCAATTCCGCGACACGGCGGAAACGAGATACCGTGCGAACCAGGTCACGCAGCGTGACGTCCTTCAGGCCGACGTCGAGCTGACCGAGCTCGATCGCCGGCGGATTGAGCTGGCGCGCATGCATGTGGTCGCGGTGGCGAAGATCAACACGCTCGTGCGTCGTCCGCCGGAATGCCCCTTGCCTCCTCCTCCAGCACGGCTGGAAGCAACTCCCGTTTCGGTCGATCTCGACGCGTTGCAGCAGGGGGCCCTGCAACAGCGGCCGGACGTGGCGGCCGCGGCCGCGCGCCTCCGAGCCGAGCAGGCGTCGGTCACCTTGGCGCGCAAGGGGCATTTTCCCGACGGCGAGTTCTTCGGCCGATACGATTCATTCTGGCAGCCGGCCGACACGCAAAGTGATCTGCGCGGGCAGGTGGGCGTGCGGCTTAACGTGCCCCTTCACAAAGGGCGGTTGAACGCGGCCGTTCGAGAGGCGATGTTGCGCGCGAGTCAGCGGCGCGCCGAGCTCGAACAAAAACGCCTCGACGTGAAATACGAGGTATACTTGGCCCATGCTCAGTTTGAGGAAGCCCAGCAATCCTTGACCTTGTACGCAGAGCGCCTTCTGCCTGCCGCCGAGGCGAATGTCGCCGCCGCGCGGGCCAACTACGACGTGGGCAAGGACAGCTTTCTCGATCTGGCGCTCGCGCAGCGACAGCTGATCGAAGTCCGCGAAAAACAGGAGCAGGAATTGACCGCCTACCATAGGCGGCTGGCCGAGTTGAATCGCGCCGTGGGCGGATCGCTGCCGCGCCTATTTCAACGGGACACGCCTGGTTTTTGACTCACCGTGCCTGTAAACGGCGCGGCGCATCGCACGGCTCAACACGCACAATGTCACGCGCCTCGGAGCGCGGAAAGACCAGAGGATTGCCACGATTCGCGCTTTAAGGGAGGATAACGCTTCCGACAGAGCTATTGGATACACGTTTTCGATTGCGTGAGTTGCCACGAGCGAGAGCCATGTTCTCCATCCAGAAGTACTTTAGCCGCGACGGGAAGTTTTTCGATCTGCTGGAATCCAGCGCCGACGAAACCCAGGCCTTGACTCGGCTGCTGACCCGATCTCGGGACTGCTCGCCTACTTGCTCATGCGGCTGCTGCAGGTGGTGGGCTACGCTGATTGAATCCGCAGGGTGGTTGGGTGGCACGGACAGCTCTGCTGTCCGGGCGGCGCAGCCGCAGGAGGCTTCGCGTGCGGCGTTGCGCCGCGAGAGAAGCCTCTTGTGCCTTCGGCACCCAGACAGCAAAGCTGTCTGGGCCACCGCGGCGTTCGTTCGCCAGGTATTGTCCCTTACTCAGCGTCTCCGCGTCTTTGCGGTGAATTTTCCTCGCGTCTCCGAGTCTCTGCGTCCCGGAGGTGAACCACGCGCTCGAGCCATTCGCGCACGTCGTTCCAATGCGGCTTCAGCTCGATGGCGCGGCGGTACTCTCGCGCCGCATCGTCGAATTTTCCTTGTCGTTCGTAGATCGCACCCAGCAGGCGGTGGACCGTGGCTTGCCCCGGTTCGATCGCCAGCGAGCGGCGTAAATGCGCGACCGCGTCGCCTGCGCGGCCGCTCGAGGCGAGCGCCACTCCCAGCAGCCGCTGCGATTTCGCGCGGCGAGGCTCGATGTGCACCGCCTGTTCCAGCGGTCCGACCGCGGCCGCCGGCTTGTTCTGCCGCAGGTAGACCAGCGCCAGGTTCACGTGGGCGCGGACATACGCGGGCTTGAGGCGCAAAGCCTGCCGAAAATGCGAAATCGCCCCGTCAAAGTCGCGCCGCTCCAGCAGGGCCGCGCCGAGATGGCTGTGCACGATGTAGCTCCGCGGGGCGACTTTGAGTCCATGCGTGAATAGCGACAGGTCGTCGCGCCACACCTTGACCTGGCGCCAACTGAGAACGCCGCAGACCGTCACCCACACAAGGACAATCACGACGCGGCTGGGCGTCAAACGTTGCGAGACGAACCAGGCGAGCGCCAGGGCCGGTCCCGTGATCGCCAGATAGGCATATCGATCGGCCACCGTGGAAATGTCCTGATATCCAAACGTCACCAGGCCCAAGACCGGCGCGAGCGCGGCGACAAACACGCCAATGGCCGACAGCCACACACGGCGCTCGCGCAGCCGCCACAAAAGCAATACCAGCGCGCACGGCACCAGCGGCGTTACGTAGCCCCACCAAGAATTCAGCACGACTTTCGGCGAGCGGCAGTAATCCGGCGAAAGCGGCCAGGGTATCACCAGCTTGTAGAGATAAAACGCCAACGCATCGAGCGCCACCACAGGCCGCAGCCACACACGCGGCACGTAAACCATGATCGCGTCCTGCTGCTGGCCCTTGGTCACCCACGCCACGGCCACGGCGATCAACGCCCAGCCGAACAGCACAGGCAGGGTGCCGCGTACACTCCGCCGGTGCCAACCCCAATCGAGCACGAAGGCCACGAGCGGAACGCCCGCTGCCGACGGCTTGGCCAATAGCGCCAAGACGTAGGCCACCGTCGCAAGCACCAGATGCGTGCTGGCGTGCTTTGGATCCGACTGCGTCGAACTACTGCACTCCTTGGAGTACCGCAGATAACCGAGAATCGCCAAAAGCGAGAACAAGCCCGAGAGGAGTCCCTTCGACTCGGTGACCCAGGCCACGTTCTCCACGTGCAATGGGTGCAGGCTGAAGAACAGGGCTCCCGCGCACGCCGCTGGCGCATTTTCGACCAGCCGCCACAACAGGACGAAGACCAACACCACGCAGGCCGTGTGCAACAGCAGATTCCCCAGGTGAAAGACGCGCGGATCGAGCCGCGCGCCGCGCTGAGTTATTTCTCCCGTCCTGGCGGCCAAGACCGCCTCGGCGGCGAACCAACTGTACGTGACCGGCACGTACATGCCCTCATAGGGCGCGCGCCAAAAGCGTGCCAAGGTGGACCACGAGACCGGGTTGAGATAACGATTCTCGGTAATGTTCAGATTGTCGTCCCAATGGAGAAAACCATGCCCGATCGCCGGCCCGTAGACGAGCAGCGTCGGGCCGGAGAGCAGGCCAACACACACGATCACGACCCAGCCGCGTGTGCTGGCCGTTGGCGCTGTCTCAGTTCGAATCTCCGCGCCCATGGGACGCTGCGTTGCAATGTGAAACATTGTGCGCACTGCCAGGTTGTCACATCGGCGCTTCGCGTCACGCCGTCACGGGGAGCGGTATGGCTTACGCGAGCGATACAGCGCGATCCGCTCGCGGATTTCGCGTGCGGGTTTGTCTTGGATGCGCTCTTCCACAAGCCGCAGTGCTCGCTCGGCCGCCTGGACGGCTTCCTCGAACCGCCCTTGTTCGGCCAAGGCCGCCGCCAGCGTATCGAGGTACTCCGGCGGCGGCAACGCGGTGGCGCTACAGGCCGATTGGGCCAGCTCCACGGCGTCGCGACCGTTGCGCACGTTTTGACCTGCGTGCGTCGCCAGGATCCAGGCCAGGTTGTTGGCCACCTCGGTCCAGTCGGGGATTTTCAGGTCTAGCGCCGCTCGATAATGCGGCACGGCTTCGGCCGCGCGCCCCTGCGATTCGAGCACGACCGCCAGGTTCTTGTGTGCCGTGGCCTCGTTCCAATTGAGCTCAAGTCCCTGGCGAAAAAATGCGATCGCCTCGTCCGACTGTCCGCCCTGAGCGAGCAGGCTCGCGAGGCCGAAGTAGGCGTCGGCATTGTCGCGCCGGATCCGGATCGCCTCGCGAAAATGCGTCTCGGCCTCTTCCGGACGGTGGCGCGCGACCAGCAGCCCCGCCAGGTTCAGATGAGCCGGCGCCACTTGATCGTTGATCGCCAGCGATCGTCGATACGCTTGTTCCGCCTCGTCGAGCCTCCCCTGGCGAAACAGAACGATGCCCAGGTCGTTGTGCCCCTCGTAATAGTCGGGATTGATCACCAGCGATTGTCGAAAATACCGCTCGGCCGCGGCCGGATCTCCCTTATCGACATAGTGGTGGGCCACGTGGTTATGAGCCAGGAAACTCCGCGGGGCCACGCGCACTCCATGCAGGAAGAGCGTCGCGTTGTCGCGCCAGACGAACGACTGCTTCAGGCTTAGCGCGCCCAAGACGCAGATGGCCGCGGCCGCGATCGCGAAGCGTTTTTTGCTGGGAGTGTTTGCCCGCCACCACGCCACCGCCAGCGATGGCCCCAAGATCGCCAGATACGCATAACGGTCCGCCACGGTCGAGTATCGCTGAAAGTAAAATGGCACAAACCCCAACACCGGCAAGAGCGCCGCCACAAAGATTCCATACGATACCAGCCACACTCTGCGCCGCGGCAGCACCGCCAGCACGGACGCCAATATTACGGGGGCCAACCACGTCGCGTAGCCCCACCATTCGTTCAACACCACGTTCGCCGATCGGCCGTATTCCGGCGCCAGCGGCCACGGCACGACCAGCTTGTAGAGGTAGAACGCCAACGCATCGGCGGCCACCAGCGGCCGCTGCCACACCTCGGGCTCGTGGTAAAAGGTGCCAATCTGTTGTTGCCCCTTGGTGATCCATACCACGACTCCGGCGATCAGTCCCCACGCCACGACGACCGGCAATGTGTCTCGCAGTCGCCGGCCCAGCCAGCCAAAGTCCAAGACCCAAGCCACGAGCGGAACCGCCACCGCCGACGGCTTCGCCAGCAAGGCCAGCCCGTACGCCACGCTCGCTAGTGTCAGGTACATCCAGCGGCCGGGCGCGGATGAAGCCCCCTCGGCATATCGCAAATACCCCAGGATCGCCAACAGCGAAAACACGCTCGACAGCAGCCCTTTGGATTCGGTCACCCAAGCCACGCTCTCCACGTGCAGCGGATGCAGGCTGAAGAAGAGCGCCCCAAGGCAGGCCGCCGGCGCATGATCCAACAGTCGCGCGAGCAGCACGAAGACCAGCACCACGCACGCGGAATGCAATAGCAGATTGCCCAGGTGGAAGACCCGCGCGTCAAGTCGTGCCGCACCCTGCGCGCCAGCCGCGGTGCGCTCGGCCAGGACCGCCTCGGCGGCGAACCAGCTATAGGTGACGGGCACATACATGCCGGCAAACGGTTCACGCCAAAAGTGCGCCACATTGGACCACGAGACCGGATTGAGATAGCGGTTCTCGGTGATGTTGAGATTGTCATCCCACTCGAGGAACTCATGCCCAATGACCGGCCAATAGACCACAACCGTCACCGCCACGACCACCACCGACCATAACAGGCGACCGCTGGTGCTGGCATGTTGTTGGGGTGGCTTAACACGCGGTGCGATCGTTGCCTTGGATCGGCCGACGGCATGTTTCGTCGACATGACGATTCTCACACTCGGCGCTTTGCCACGAGAGAATCACCACCAGCGTGATGAGCGTTCACAGCGGTGGTGAATAATACTTCAAACCGTTCTCACGACACGTCTTGCGACAATTGCTCGCGGCATGCCTCACCGAATGTGTGAAGGGCCGTGCCCCCCACGGCTGCTGCTCGCGGCTCTCTGAGCGCTACCTAACCTCGTGCCGATTATGCACATCGGTCCGATTGTAACAGGTTTGCGGCTTATGGCACTCGCCTTGCCTTACACACGCCCGTGATTTGTCCGCCGCGCTGGCGGCTCGGACGCGCCCATTCACCAACCGCATGGGGGTACCACGGCCTCAATGTCCGATCGACAAAATCCACTGGCCTTGGGTCAGTTCGAGCGGGCAGCGACGTCCGATGGCGTTGAAGCGGGCCTTTATCAGTGCCTGATCGTTTCCGTCGACGAAGGCCAGCGGCAAATGTTGTCGCTGGCGGCAATCGAAGCCGGCTGGCTGGTCTGCCTGTGCCCCGATGCGCGGACCGCGCTCGATCGCGTCCGCCGCATGTTTTTGCACCTGGCGATCGTTGATCTCGACCAGCACGACCTGGCTCGGCCGGCGGGCTTAGGCCCGCTCGTCGAGGAGCTGTCACGCTCTGGCAACCTGCTGTTGATCGTCTGCGGCCGAGAAGCCTCTGCCCAAGAGGAAATCTGGGCGCGGCAGCTCGGCGTCTGGCTCTACCTCCCCGGCTCGATCGACCGGGAGGACCTGACCGCGCTCTGCGGCGAGGCACGGCAACTCGTCGTGCGGCTCTCGGCGCGCGAACTGCCCGTCGGAAGTCGCCTCGCATGACCGCTCACCTTGTGAACATTGCGTTTTCCTTCATCAAGAAAGGATCGATTGTATGAACGTGGCCTACAACGCGTACAGCAACTCGGACTGCGACTACCAGGCAGGTGGGCTCGAGTACGAGCAGTTCCAGCGGCTGAGCAGTCGGCGCTGGGACCGTGCGCGGTATTCGCGCCGCAGCCGTGGTCCGGTGGCCTTCAACGGAATCCACCGCCGCCGCAACAAGCGCTGGTCGTTCCGTTAGGACACCAACCCGAGGCGCAAGCCGAGGGATGTCCGGCATCGCGCTAGGCGTGTTCCGCCGCGCGCGGCGCCAACTGTAACAACACCAACCCGAGGCGCAAGCCGAGGGATGTCCGGCATCGCGCTAGGCGTGTTCCGCCGCGCGCGGCGCCGACTGTAACAACACCAACCCGAGGCGCAAGCCGAGGGATGTTCGGCATCGCGCTAGGCGTGATCCGCCGCGCGGCGCCGACTGTAACAACACAAACCCGAGGCGCAAGCCGAGGGATGCCTGCTAGCGACCGAGCGCCGAATCGAACCGGCGGCCGGATGCAAAACGGGCACCGCAGCGTGACATGACGTTCAGCGGCGCGCGCCGCCAACATCCCTCAGCTTGCGCTTCGGGTTAGTGTGCGGGGGAGGATAGATCCGACAGCGTGCCGGGTGCCACTGCTGGCTTGCCCAGCAGTGCCCCGCGCAGAGCGCAGCGCCGTCGGGCTGAGTTTGCGCGGCGACGCGCGCGGTCGCTTTTGTGCCGCGGCGCGCCGAGACTTTTTTCATATACGGTCGGACAGGGCGCGGGAGGCGCGACGGCGCGCCTGCGCTTGAGAATGGGTACGAGAACGGAGTGCAGCTAGGCAACATCAGACCGCAGACCACAAGAGTAATCGTTTGAGTGCTTCGAATCGCGAAAGACTACTTGACATCCGAGTCTAAATCAAAGGATGAACCATGCGTAAATTCTTGTTAGTGTTGCTTGGGGTGCTGGCCATTGCCGGCGTGGGGACGGCACAAGCCAGTGTCGTCCAATTGGATATTGAGGCCGACACGATGACGGGCTACTGGGAAGTCCGCGCCTCAATCACCGATGTCTCGCTTCCCGGGAGTGTCGGCGGGGGTACCAGCGAAGTGGAGGGGCTCGCCGCGTTCGCGATCCAGGTGATCGCGGCAGGCGCCGGCACCAAGGTGACATCCGGGTTTGTTAAAGGTGTGGCGCCTCAGGCGTCCGATGCCACGAAGACGGGGGCGCTGCTGCTGCCGCCGGTCGGTCCAGTGGGTGGCACCACTGCAATCGGCTCGTATGGATTCGGGGTGTTAGCTGGGGATGGCGTGGCGTCTGGTAATAACTGGATAAACATGGTCGCCGGCCAAGACACAACGGTTAACATCTATGCGTACCGGCGCGTCGGTATCCAAGGCGGTTCCGGTACGAACACGGGTGGTTTCCCTATTTGGCAGGGCAATGTCGCGCTTGCCAATGGATTCTTCACTCCCGGAGCGATTGGCTCATTGACGGCCATGTGGGAGGGCCTCGGTGGAAATCTACTGATAGGCCCGCAGGGCGCAGGCGGCTGGGTGTCCGGTGTCGGAAGTGTTCTTCCCATGCTATCTGGGGGGTCTGCGCTCACGGACGTATATTCGTGGGGGGATGATGGACACATACCAGAACCCTCCACGTGGGTCCTACTTACCGTGGGAACTGCCTGCGTGGTCCCTGTGATCAGACGCCGGCTACGCCGATAGGCTCCACGGCAGGTCACCAGTTTCGTCACGCTCGAAGGGCCGGCTCTCGCAAGGGACCGGCCTTTTTTTTTCGCGCGAAGCACGAGTGCTCACCACCGCGCGATAGTCACCCAGACAGTACGCCCATTCGCGGCAGCCGCAAGCCATTCCTAGGTTGCGTGGGTAGATGTGCGCTGGCCAGTACCGCCGCGCGTAAGGGGTGACGTCTGCAATTTGTGATTGCGCGAGCAGAGAAGTTCGAGCGTCAAACGTTGGATTGCCGCTTTGGGCAGTCGACGACGAATCTCATTCGGTCGTCAGCGCGCCAGCCAGTTGGCCGCACTTTTTCTCTTGGGCCAACGGCCCAATCTGCCATAGCCAGGGGCACTCGCCCCTGGAACTCGATCCGCTAGTCTGTCCCCCGTAGCCGTAACGCGGCGAACGAAGTCCTAACCCATACGTTTCGCTTATCGAACGAACCTTCGTGTCGCGCAAGTAGCGCCCTGAGCTCGTCCTGAAATGAGCGTTTGTAACGGAAGTGACCTCGGTCCATAAGGCAGTGCGCCCCGTTGGGGCTTTGAGGCGAATTACGCGCCACGGTTTCCAGGGGCATCGCTGGCGATGCCCCTGGCTAAGTCAGGCTGGGCCGTTGGCCCACACAATTCCGGCGTCGCTTGGCGATGCGGCCAACGGGGAACGGGCGCGCAAACTGCGTGCTTTTCGCGAGCGCAAGGCTCGGCGGTCTTTGGATTGGCTCTAAAGCTGAATCCGCGGCACGCCGCTCGACGTCGATCCCGTCGCGTTGGCCGCGATGCGCCCCGTCGCCTTGTCGTAAAACCATCCCACCACCAGCCCCGAGATCTTCAGGTTCTCGTTTGGCGTTTCGCCGGCGGGGTTCGTCGACGGCTTGAAGATCGCCCCGCCGGTGATGGGGTTCTTCGGCAGGTCGGGCAGGTAGGGGCCATACGGATATGCTGCATCCGGTACGTACGACACGCTGCCGGCCGCATCGCTGTAGTACACCAGGTGCCAGTACGCCGTTTCGATTTGGCCGTTCCAGCCTGGGGGTTTTCCATGATGCTGCGCGCGAAACCGCTCAATCGCCTTGCGGATCACCTGCAGCGTGTGCGTCAAGGTTGCGTCCTTCGCGTCGGTGGCCGATTCCTGGAACTGTGGAATCACCAATGCGGCCAGGATCGAGATGATCAACACGACCATCAGGACTTCGATTAGCGTGAACGCTGGTTGCTTATTGCGCGCGTGCATGGCGGAGCGCCGCGTTCATTGCCCCGGAAAACCTCGTGGAAAAATGGCGTCCCACAGCCATCGCCGTCTGAAAACCATAGCACGCAATCGCTCGCACGAACGCGCGGCAATGGCGGCCAAACGCGCCGGCTGGCCGCGTCGCTGCGAGCGACCTCTATTGGTCGTGTGATTCGGATTGTAACTATCTTGTCTGTAGAGAGTTACATGTCGTGAATGACTTCTGGTCCGGATCGCGACCGTCAAATGCCGCAAAACCGTCACAGGCGGCTGTTCCGCCTGCGGAAACCGCGCGGGTTTTGCCGGTGCGGCGGCCTCCTGGACGGAAAAACCGTGCGAGCCGGACCGCTGACAAAGAAAAAATGGAGAAGTTTCTAGATTTTTCCAAAAAAAGTGTTGACATTCACCCATTCCTCGTCAAAGATAGGGCCATCTGTCCGGGAGAGAGCGGAAGTACGGGTTGCTACCGGCGGCGAGGTTGGCTGGGCTGAGCCGAATGGGCTTTGGCTCCGGAGAGCAGAGAATAGGCCGTTTCGGCGGGCAATAGGAAACACAGGATTTTTTTCAGAGGCGTCATTCTTAGCGAAAAGCCAGTAGCGAGCATTGTGGAGGAGTTTTAGATCTCGCTCGCCCACGGCAAACATCAAGCAGCGTCAAACAAGCGTTTGTGACAAGCGTTCAGGTAAGATCGGTTTAACTAGTCCATTTCAGAAGCGTGTCTCTCCCTGGGAGGAGCCGCATAGTGCGTCTTGAGCAAAGGAGGAACCATGCGTAAGCTCTCGTTGGTTTTGTTAGGGGTGCTGGCGCTCGCCGGCTTCGGGACGGCGCAAGCCAGTGTCGTCCAGTTGGATATTACGTGCGACACGGTAACGGGCTACTGGGAAGTCCGTGCCTCGATTACCGACAGAACAACTTCTGCCGGTGGCGGTACCAGGGAAGTAGAAGGTATCGCCGCGTTCTCGATCGCGGTGCTCGCGTCGGTCGGCACGACGGTGGATTCCGGGTTTGTAAAGGGTGTGGCGCCTCAGGCGTCTGACGCCACGAAGGGAGGGGCGCTGCTGCTGCCGCCGATCGGTCCAGTGGGTGGCACAACTGCCATTGGCTCCTACGGATTTGGTGTGTTGGCATCGGATGGTTCGGCGTCAGGAGCTAACTGGATTAACCTGCAAGCCGGTCAAGACACAACCGTTAATATTTACGCCTACCGACTTGTAGGTATCCAGGGCGGCGTTGGTACTAACACGGGTGGCTTCCCCACTTGGCAGAACAACGTCACGCTTGCCAACGGGTTCTTCACGCCGGGCGTGTCGGGTTCATTGACGGCGGTGTGGGAGGGTCTCGGTGGAAACCTCTTGACGGGCGCAATTGGCGCAGGTGGCTGGATAGCCGGCGCTGGAACTGTTATACCAATGGAAACGATGCTGGGAGATATATGCTCGTGGGGGGAGCAACCACACATTCCCGAACCCTCGACGTGGGTGCTCTTGACCGTGGGAGTAGCCTGCATGGTCCCAGCCATCAGGCGGCGCCTACGCCGATAGGCTGCTAGGCAGGCCACCAGTTTAGACACGCTTCAAGGGCCGGTTCCCGCAAGGAACCGGCCTTTTTTGTTGCGCGTTAAGATGCTAAATGCACCACGAAGGCACGGAGGCACGGATACGAAGAGAGGAACAACCGCGGAGGCGCGGAGGACGCCGAGATTGGGAGAAAAAGTTGAGGCTGCTTGACGGATTTAGCCATCCTTTGCTTGTCTCCCTCTGCGTTCCGCGCCTTTCTCTCTGCGTTTTCGTAATATACTTGACCAACGCGCGTGCCCCATGATCCATTCTGCTCTACTTCGTCTCCGTGCCTCCGTGTCTCCGTGGTGGTTCTTTATGCTGACGGGGATCGTAGCCATGATGACCACCGTTGCAACGGCGGCGGAACTTCGTCCCATGACGCTGGACGACTTATTCAACTTCAAGCGCATTAGCGAGCCGCAGGTCAGCCCCGACGGCACGCAGGTGGCCTATGTGGTTACCACCACCAATGTGGAGAAGAACGAAACGAGCTCGACGATCTGGCTGGCGCCGTTTGACGGCGGAGCGCCACGGCAGCTCACCACGTCGACCAAACGCGACAAGCATCCGCGGTTCAGTCCCGACGGACGGCGGCTCTTGTTCGAGTCGAACCGCTCGGGCGAGAACCAGCTTTGGATCATCGACCTGGCCGGAGGCGAGGCACGGCAGTTGACCACGATCGCCACGGAAGCGAGCACGGGCATCTGGAGTCGCGACGGTCGGTGGATCGCCTTTGTATCGGCCGTCTTTCACGAGAATTCGCACAAGCCATTTGCCGAGAGCGATGCCGCCAACCGCGAGCGCATCCAGGCCGCGGAGAAGAATCCGGTCAAGGCCAAGGTCTTGACGCGGCTGTTCTATCGGCATTGGGACTCGTGGGTGGAGGGAAAGCGGCAGCACCTGTTCGTGATGCCGACCGAAGGGGGCGTGCCGCGCGACCTGACGCCGGGCGACACGGACGCTTATCCCACCTCGACCACGTTTTCGCTCGGCGACGACTTTACGTTCAGACCAGATGGAACGTATCTCTGGTATACGGCCCCACCGCGAACAGACGAGGCCTGGAGCACGAACCACGACCTGTTTCGCGTGCCTGTTGAGGGTGGCTCGCACGAGAACATGACGGCCGCCAACGCGGCCGCCGATAGCTGCGCGCGATTCTCGCCCGACGGCCGCCACCTGGCCTATCGAGCGCAGCGCCGCGCGGGCTTCGAGGCCGACCGCTGGGAGCTTGTCGTCGCCGATTCCACCGGCGGCGCGCCGCGCAGCATCACGGCCGAGCTCGACCTGTCGGTCGACCAGTTCGTGTGGGGCGCCGATGGCGAGACGTTGTACTTTTTGGCCGAAGAGCGAGGCACGACGCCCATCTTCAAGGTGTCGATCCGCGATAAGAAGCCGGTGCACTTTTCGACCGGCGGCACGCACGGCGCGCTATCGATCTCGGCCGACGGGCGGCACCTGGCGTGCACGCGGTCCACACTGAACATGCCGGCCGAAGTCTTTGCAGTGGACATCGGGGGGCAAGCACGCAATCTAAGCCGCGCCAATGAGCCGATCCTGCGCCAGCTCGACCTGCCGAAGCACGAGAGCGTGACCGTGCCGGGCGCCGGCGGCACGCCGATGCAGATGTGGATCGTCCGCCCACCGGGGTTTGTCGCGACGCAGCGCTGGCCGCTGGTGTACCTGGTGCACGGAGGACCGCAAGGCGCCTGGGACGATTCGTGGAGCTTCCGCTGGAACGCGCAGTTGTGGGCCGCGCAGGGGTACGTCGTGGCACTCCCGAATCCGCGCGGAAGCACTGGCTTCGGGCAGTCGTACGTGGACCAGATCAGCGGCGATTGGGGAGGGAAGTGTTTCGAGGACCTGATGGCCGGCCTGGCCTACCTGGAGCAGCAGCCCTATATCGACCGCGAGCGGATGGCGGCTGCCGGGGCCTCGTTTGGCGGATACATGATGAACTGGTTCGCCGGTCGCACCACGCAGTTCAAGACGCTCATTTGCCACTGTGGCGTGTACAACTTCGACAGCATGTATGCCACGACCGACGAGCTGTGGTTTGATGAGTGGGAGCACGGCGGGCCGCCGTGGGGCCGGCGCGAGTCGTACGAAAAACACTCACCGCACCGCTTCGCCGGCCAGTTCAAGACGCCCATGCTCATCATCCATAACGACCTTGATTTTCGCGTGCCCACCGGCGAAGGGTTTCAGCTTTTCACGACGCTTCAGCGGCTCGGCGTGCCGTCGAAGATGATCAACTTTCCCGACGAAGGGCACTGGGTGCTGAAGCCCGCCAACAGCCAATTCTGGCACCGCGAGGTATTCGCCTGGCTGGCGAGTTACGTGCCGCCGGGCGGACGATGAAACCTCGAAGTTGTAGGTCAGGCACCCCGTGCCTGACACTGCCGCGCTGATATGGTGGGCGCCCCGCATGCGAATCGACATCCAAAGGCTGGGCATATCGGCGGCGCGGTCAGGCACAGGGTGCCTGACCTACGCGTTAGAACATGACGTAGATGAAGGGTGACACGTCGTCCGCTGCTTCCTCAACGGGCGCCAGCTCCTGCGCGAGCGCAAAGAGCGGCCCAGACAGGTCGACCAATTCCGGCAGCCCCTCGCGCTGCCAACGCGCGACGAGCATGGTCTGGCAATCGCGAGGCTCGATCTCCATGAACAGCGATTCGGATCGCGGCTCGCACTTCTGGAAATAGCTCGTCACGGCCGAATCGCGCGCGGTCGCGAAAAACCGCACGCCGCGGCGCCGCAGCCGCTCGGCGGCCGGCACGATGTGCTCGGCGAAGAACTGCCGCAGGCGCGGTTCGGATTTCGCGCCGCCGGCGCGATCAGTCGAGCTCATATTCATTTCTCCAGTCGCCGTCGTCGGCCAAGGGTGGCTGATCTTGCTTCGTTAGCACACAGTCCTCCAGGATCAAGAAGTCCATCTCCGTGCGCATGAAGCAGCGGTACGCATCGCGTGGCGAACACACGATGGGCTCGCCGCGGACGTTTAACGACGTGTTGACGATCACGGCGCAGCCGGTGGCCTCGGCGAATGCCTTGATCAGGCCATAAAACTCGGGATGATCGTCCTGGCAGACGGTCTGCACGCGCGCACTGTAGTCGACATGCGTCACCGCCGGGATGTCGCTGCGCGGCATGCTGACGATCGGCAGCAGGTCCTCGGCGTTTTCCATCGCGGCGAGGTCGAACGGCAAACGGCGATCCTCGCGCACCGGCGCCACCAGCATCATGTAAGGGCTATCAACGTCGAGATCGAAGTATTGGCCGCAGGCCTCCTCCAGCACGCTGGGCGCAAAGGGGCGGAACGACTCGCGGTACTTGATTTTCAGGTTCATCGTGGCCTGCGTCTCGGCGCGCATGGGGTTGCCCAGCACCGAGCGAGACCCCAAGGCACGCGGCCCGAACTCCATACGCCCGCACAGGTAGCCGACGACCTTGCCATCGGCCAGCGTCTGGGCGATGAGTTTGTTTCGCTCCGCCAGATCCTCCACGCGGCGGTACGGATAGCCGTGGCGGTCCAGGAACGCGCGGACCTCGGCCGAGCTGTACGACGGTCCCAGGTAGCTGGCACGCTGGCCGTCGCAACCGGCCGTGTCGACGCGGCGCGGCACATGGAATTTCATATGCGAGGCCAAGAGCGCTGCGCCCAGTGCACCTCCGGCGTCGCCGGCGGCCGGCTGGATCCACAGCCGGTCGAAGATTTTTTCGCGCAAGAGCACACCGTTCGCGACGCAGTTCAGGGCCACGCCGCCCGCCAGGACCAGGTCCGGCAGGCCGATCAGGGCCCGCGCATGCCGCGCCAGGCGTAAAACCGCCTCTTCGAGCACGCGCTGGATCGAGGCGGCAATGTCCATTTCGCGCCGCGTGATCCGCGACTCGGGCTTCCGCGGCGCGCCGCCGAACAACTGGTCCATCCGCTCGTTGGTCATCACGTTCGAATCGAGATAGCCGAAATACTCCATGTTGAGCCGAAAGGAGCCGTCCTCCTTCAGGTCAATCAAGTGGCGGCGGATAAGGTCCGCGTACTTCGGGCGGCCATAGGGGGCGAGGCCCATCAGCTTGTACTCGCCGGAGTTGACCTTGAAGCCGCAAAAATAGGTCAGGGCGCTGTACAAGAGGCCCAGCGAATGCGGATAGTGGATTTCTTCCACCAGTTCGATCTTCTCGCGCTCGCCACAGCCGATCGTGGTCGTGGCCCATTCCCCGACGCCGTCGAGCGTAAGGATCGCGGCTCGCTCGAAGGGCGAGGGATAGAATGCCGAGGCCGCGTGTGAATAGTGGTGCTCGGTGAAGAGCACCTTCGCGTCGCAGCCCAGCCCATCGCGGATCATTTGCGCCGTGCGGAGCTTGATCCCCAGCACCGCCGGCGCTGCCTTACGCCATTGTTCCTCGCCGCGAGGGGCGACGCTCAGGAGCGACTTCAGGACGCGATCCGTCGTCAATGCCAGGTTGTCGTAAAAGACCACGGCGGCCAGGTCCTCGGCCTCGATAAACGCCTCTTCCAGGCAGTAGTTCACGGCATGGCGTGGGAAACGCGGGTCGTGCTTCTTGCGCGAGAACCGCTCCTCTTGGGCGGCGGCCACGATCTGGCCGTCGCGCACGATCGCCGCCGCCGAATCATGGTAGAAGGCCGAGATGCCTAGCACCGTTACCGACATTCGCCTGGCGCTTCCTGTTTCTCGACGAGCGGCCGGACCGCGCGGGCGAGCGACTCGGCCAGCACGCGGTGCCCCATGCGCGTGGGGTGCGGATCGAGCGTAAAGCGAAACGCGCGGCGCTCGCCGGCGGGATACTCCCAAAAATCGGCGAGCGCGTCATGCACCAGCACGCCGGCCTCTTCGCGCAGCTCGGCGAAGCGTGCCTGATAGCTGCCAGGGGAGGCCATGCCTTCCACATAATGGTACAGCGGAATGGTGAACAGGACGACCGACTGCCGCGCCTCGCCGATCCAATTCAGCAGGATGGCCTTGAGCAGCTTCCACTTGGGGTGGTCCGGCCGATCGTACGCCTTGAGCGGCTGATATCGCGCCAGGCGCAGCGCGAAATCCTTTGCCTTGGGGCCTAATCGGCGAACGGCCTTTCGCAGCCAGGCGTGCGGCTCATTTCGCCCGCCCCAGTCGACATACGGCTCGTCCTCGCGCGGAAGCTGTTCGGGACGAATCGCATCCTTGGGCACCGGCACGTGCCGGAGTGTAAGGCCACCGCCATCGGTCAGCTCGAAATAGGGCTTGGGGTATACCATGAGCTGGCCACTGTCGTCGGCGTAGGCACGATAGCGAGCCGCGGCACGATTGATGTTCTCGACCTGCACCGCGATCACCACCAGATCGTGCTCGAGCGAAGAGCCCATTTCGCGGTAGGCGAGATACTGCTGATCGGTCCCCGTTCCCGAGATGCCGAAGTTATACACTTCGATGCCGGGAACGAGTTGTTCGAGCAGGTCGCCATAGCGCTGGCCGTTGCTCACCCCGTCGCCGGCCGTGAAGGAGTCGCCAAACAACAAGACGCGATACACCCCGCGATCCTTGGCGGCCGTGAATTCGTGATCACAGCGGAACCCCTGTTGATTGACGCGCAGCAGGTAGGCGTGCTGCCCCTTGTGGTCCACCCGCGCCTTGAGCCCTGGAATGAAGTGGTATCCCAGGACCGGATGATATTGAAAAAGACTACGGCTCATCGTCACTGCGTCTCACCGGCGGAGATTCCCCGGCACCGCGGCTTACCGTCGATTGCGGCCCAGTCGGCGCAGCCGGTCATACAAATGCAATTCGGAGCGGCAGGTCTCGCACTGGCGCAACAGGCGCTCGTTGCCGTAAAGAAGAAACCGCCCCAGCCGCAGGGCATTCAACCCGTCGAGGCATTCCGGCAAGTAGTTCTTGTGCAGGTCCACGGTGATTCCCAATTGAAGCCCCTCTTCATGCGCGATCTCGACAACCTGTTGATTATAACGGCCCGCCGGATAGGCGATCGAGTTGGGCCGCTGGCCCAAAAGTCGCGCGTAAACCTCTTGCGCCTCGCTAATTTGTTGGCGAACCCCTTCGGCCGAATAATTGGGCAACAGCCCATGGTCGGTCGTATGGTTGCCGATCACCACGTACGGCTGCCGCGCGAATTCCACGAATTCGTGCTCCCGTAGCGGCCGGTCAATGTCGCTGATCGGGTCCTTGGCCGTCGGCCCGAACGTATCGTGCAAGTATCGCTCGATTTCGACGTGCGTGCCGCCGCTCAGGTCGTGAATTTCGCGCCGCACCGTCGCCATCGGCTGGCCTCGGCGGCGACGCTCCCGGTAGACGACATCCCACCAGTAGCACTTCTGCTGGAGCACGTGGTTGGTCGACACATAAAACACGGCCGGCACGCGGTATTTGGCCAGCACCGGCAGGGCCAAAGTGTTGTTGAAGTACCCGTCGTCGAAGGTGATCAACGCGTACTTGCGCGTGGGGTCGAGCCCCGAAAGCACTTCGTCGGGACCGACGAACGAGTAGCCATGCTCGAGGAAATAGTCGACGAACGTCGAAAAGTGCTCGACCGTGACGCCCTGCTGCGGGTTGACGTGGTCGAGCGATATCTCCTTGGCGTCGCGGAACAGGGCGTGGAACAGGAAAACCAGGAGCGCGGGACGCTCGGCGCCAAATTCCAGTGCGACGCGACCCGCCCACTGATCGGCACGCACTACAATCGATCGAAAAACGGACTTCATAGGCGGGACAGCCGGCGTTGGTGCTGGCGCGCCACGAGCGACCAGCTAGCGCTGGTGCTCGGCGACTCGCGGTACCGTATTGCAGGTCAGGGGGTGTAGCTCGCCGGCGCTTCCGATGGTTCCACGCCCGCGCCGCGCTGCTTGGGGCGCACCGAATTGCCCCAACGCAGATCGTACAACACGCCACGAGCGAAATCGACCATCCGTCTGGGCACCGCGGGCGCGATGCGTCGCATGGAGCCTCGCCCCCGCGCGATGCGCAGCATCACGCTTTCAAACCGGCGGATCCCAAAGCCCCGGTGAAACTCGGCCAGCGATGGCACCCAGAACGCCTGCAGCACGTGCATCGTGATGTCCATTTGCCATCGCTCGGAACGCGCGACCAGCTCGCTTTGCAGGCCGTCGTGCCCGTCGTCCATGATCGGCGCGGCGGACAGCAGATACGCCTCGCCGCGGTCGTCGAGCAAGTTTGGCAGCCGATCCACGAAGCGTAGCGTGGTGGCGATCCCCAGGTGCCCCCCCGCGCCATCCACATTGGCGGCCGCCTCGTTGTCCGGAAAGAACATAAAGGGCGTGTTCCATGTCACCAGGTCGAAAGGTCCTGCGATTGCCTCTGGAACGAAGACGTCGGCGTCGGCAACCCGGCACTTCGAGCGCTCGTTCAGCTCGATGTTGAGGCGCGCCAGTCGCACCGCGCGCTGGTTGACGTCGACGCCGAGCGCATCGTCGAAATTGTCGCCGAGCGCCGCCAGCAGCAGTCCGCTCCCGGTGCCGACGTCGAGGAGTCGTCGGCCGGAGCGTCGCCAGCGCCGCCGCACAAACTCGAGCATGTTCAGCGAATCCTGACCGATGTGGACGCGGAGATGGATCGACCTTGCCGGCGGGTCCACGACCAGCACCAGGCCGTTCACTGCGACAATGCGAAGCCGCAGGCTCAGGCGCGCGCCGACGTGCTCGGCAAACAGGTCGCGCTCTGCCCAAGACTGCCTGGTTTCGCTGCCAATGAGCTCGGACCACTGCGGCGCGGTGAGCGGATCACCCGTGACAAAGGCACGGTAGAGAAGCCGCTGGCTCGACGTGGCCAGGGCGCGGTAAACTCTGGACAAACCGGAGGGATCCAAGCTGGAGCTTTGCCGCGCCAGAAATCGGCGCAGAATGCGCAGCTCGTGGCCCACGAACAGGCCGCCACGCTTCGGCGGTGGGTACACTCCTAGCCGATCGAGTTGCAGGGCGCGAACGGTCTCGAAAAACGCATCGCGAAACGGCTCCTCGAAGGCGTTCGTCCAATCGGGCGGAGGACCACAGTGACTCGACACGAATTGCTCCCGGCTCGGCGTGTCGGCGGCTAATGGCTTTTCGCGAACCCGTGCACGCGCTCGTTCAAGAAGGAGGCGGCACGCTCGGCCGGTTCGCTCCGCGAGCGCCACGCTTCGACGATCGCCATCGACTCGCGCCCCATGGCGGATAGCCGTGCGGGATCGGCCGCGACGCGCCGCATCGCCGCCGTCCACGCCTCGAGACTGTCTTCTTCCAGGGCGATCCCGTTACGGTCATCGACCAGCAGGTCGCTTGCCGCGCCCACTCGTCGATTGCAGATGATCGGCAATCCGCAATAGCCGGCTTCGTTCAAAACCAGCCCCCATTGTTCGCGAGCACCACTAGCCAAGACCAGTATATCGGTCGCGGCGTAGACACGTTGCAGGTCTTCCCACGGCACGGCGCCCACCAGCCGCAGGCGCTCGCCAAGCTGGGGAAGATACCGCTCGCGCAAGAGCGGCTCCTGGTCGCCGTGGCCGACCACGACCAGCCCCACGTCGCGATCCTGGCGGAGCAGGGCCTCGCAGAGCAGGTCGATTTTCTTCAGCGCGATGACGCGCCCCACATGGACAAAGGTCAGGCGAGTCGTGATCCCTAGCTCGCGGCGGACTGCTTCGCGCGATTCGGCACGCAACTGGCGCGCGGTGGCGAACCGGTCGTAGTCGATCCACATCGGCCACCAGAACTCCTGCTCGGGCCGCATACCGTAATGCCGAAAGAAATCGCGGTTGGCCGTCCCGGTCACCGCGACCGCCTGAGCGTGCTTGACCAAGGGAGATAGCCGCGCACGGCGCACCAACCGTTTCGCCCAGCCCTTGTAGCGCATGGTGTGGATGTTGCTGTCCGATCGCAGCCCATAGGGTCGACCGCTCCGCCGACACCAGGCGATCGCCGCGCGGTGGGGCCGCGTGTGATACCCGGCAGACAGAACGATCGCGGGTTTCAGTTCGTCGAGAAGCCGCGGCAGCCGTGCAAGCGGAATGTCGTGGGGATCGTGCGCGCTGTCAACCACGTGATATTGGCACACCGCGGGCCGACAGTCCGGGAAGCTGGCGCTCGCCCATCGCGCCGTGCAGAAGATGATGTGGATCGACCCCTCGCCCAGTGCGCGGCACGCTCGGTCCATCTCGTCGAGATGATAGGGAGCCGGAGCGGTCAGCACGTAAACCAGTCGACACGTCAAGCCGTATTCTCCCGAAGGGCCAGCAAGTATCAGTGTGGCTGGGGCTAAGCGAAGCGTGCCCCAGCGGCGGCGCGACTGGGGCACGCTTCGCTTAGCCCCAGCCACGCCAATTGCCATGCTACTTGAGCGACTCGACGTAGGCGAGTAGATCGGCCAGCTCGCCCGGGGTCATCGTCCGCTCCAAGCCCTCGGGCATGATTGAGACGGGACTGGGAGCCATTTCGCTGATGTTGGCTCGCTCAATCCGGATCTCGGCGCGCTCGGCCGTGCGGAGGTAGATGGCGTCGGGGGAATGGCGGCTGACAATCCCGGTGTGTACCTGGCCCGACGCGGTGGCGATCGTGTAGCTTTCGTAGCCGCGAGCCAGTGTCAAGCTGGGCAGCAATACCGATTCCAGCACATCGCGCCGTGTGCGGACCTGGCCGATCGTGGTCAGGTCTGGCCCCACGTTGCTCCCCTCGTTGCCGACGCGGTGACACGCTGCGCAGGCCGCTTTTCGACCGTGAAAGATCGTTTTGCCGCGCTGGGGGTCCCCTCCCTCCAGTGATCGATCCCACTGGTCGATCTGGGCGCGCTTCTCATCGCCGGTCGTGCTCAGTCGCACGAGGAGCGAATCGGCCGTCTCGCGCACGTCGGACGGGTATTCGGCCACGAGGCGCTCCAGTCGCGCCGCGCCCAGACTTTCCAGGCCGCTCGATGCGGCGAGCGCATCCAGCAGTCGCCGTGCCGTGTCTACATCCGGCGGGCGAGAGATGGCGGCCGCCAGCGCTGGCAGCTCCAGCGGTCCGGCTTCGCGAACCAGCGGCACCAGCCTTGATGCCTGGTCGCCAGCCAACGGCGCCTGCGCGAGCGTCTCGGCTATCACCAGCCGATCGACGCTCGACACAGCCTGGCCGAACGCCTCGACCAGAAATGCGAACGATAATTCATCGAGTGGCCGGCCGCGTCGCGCCATGGCCGCCAGCGCCGCCACGCGAGTGGCCGGCGCGAGGTCGGCGTCGTGGGCTATTTCGAGCAGTCGGTCGTCGAAACGGCTCTCGCCAAGCGAACCAACCGTCAACACGGCCGCATGTACGACGGTGGGCTCCATTGCGTCCAAGATTCTTCGCAGCGCGTCGAGCCACGCCTCGGGTAGTGGCGCCAGCTCGGTTCGCCCAATCGCCGTCAACGCGCGTACTCGTGCGGCAGGGGGGAGGCCTGGTTTCGAGAGCGCCGCGCCGACAAGCTCTTGCACTCGCGGCTCCGTGCGGAACGCCATCACCGCCCCTTCCACCAGCGAAGCTTGCTCCGGTGGCAGATCGGCCTCGGCGAGTAGCACGCCAAGTAAGGAAACGATTTCGGCGGCCCAGCTCTCGCGGCGAGAGATGACTTCCAAGAGCGTGTTCCGCAGCGCCACATCACTCGTATCCAAAAGTGGTGCGATCTGATCGCGCGTCAATGCTCCGCCGTCCATCTGATCGAGCGCCACGAGCGCCCCGCGGCGCACGTCCGGATTGGCATGCGCCAGGCCCTCGCGTGTGCCGGCGCGGTCGTTGATCTGTATCAGCGCATAGATGACCGCGTGCTCGACAAACCGGTCGCCGCCCTTGCCAAGCGATTCAAGCAATGCGTGCACGGCCTCTGGGCGACCAATCCGGCCCAATGCGGTCGCGGCCTCACGCCGAAGTGGCAGCTCCCCTTCGATGACAATCTTCGATAGCGATTCGATGGCCTCCGTGTCACGCAGCGCGCCCAGACTGCACAAGGCTGCCAACGGAACGTCCATGTGCGTGTCGTCGATCGCTCGACGAATGGGCGCCGCGGCCTCCTGACCAATTCTTGCCAACGACCAGACCGCCATGTTGCGAGCAATATGCCGTGGGTCGTTGCTCAGAACGTCCGTCAGACTCGCCACGGCCACACCGCCACGGCGAGCCAGCTCATCCACAGCTCGGTCGCGGACTGCGTGCCGTGGGTCACCAAGCCGCTGAGCGAGCTCATTGGCCGACGCTTCACTCCAGGTAAGCCGCAACCCCCGTGGATCCTCGATCCGCGTGGCGCCGGTTCGGCGCACACGATAGATCGCTCCGTGCACTTCCGGCTTGGCAAGCTGCGATGTCGGGCAGCCGATGCGAAACCAACCGCCGGTGTCGATCACCAGCAGGCTGCCGTCGGCGTCCTCCAGAACGTCGCATGGATGGAAGTCGATATCGGCGCTGACCAGGAAATCCTCGTCCTGCGAACTGAACGTAGCCCCGTTGCGCGACAGGACGTGCCTCACCACTTTGTGCGTGTTGAACTGCGTCGAAAACAAGTTCCCCTCGAATTCGCCGCCAGGCTGCGTACCGCGATAACGCATGAGTCCGCTTGGCGCCACCACGCCAAAGAGACTCAAGGGCGGAAGATAATCCCCCGTGCTCTTGAACTCGCTGACACAGGGGTGATTCCGCGGATATACCCCACCATGAACGTAATGCACCAGCGCGTCATGCCGTTCGTCGTTGGGGTTATAGAAGGTCATGGTCCCGAACATCTCGCCGCTGTCGGCGAAGGCAATCTCGACGGGGTTGTCCATGCCACCGCCGCAAAACGTCTCAATATCGCTGCCGTCGGGGCGGCAGGAGAAGATGCGCGCAGCCTGTCCCTGGCTGAGCGGCCGGCCGTCGGCCCCCTCGAAGTTGTGGCCGTGCCGGCCGTCACTCCAGTAAATCCGCCCGTCAGGCCCGAGGAAGCAGCCATGGATGTCGGCCGCATTGCCGATAAAGCCGAATTGGCCCACGATCGGATCGCGCCGCTCGGCCAGGCCATCGCCATCGCTGTCCTCCAGCCGCCAGATGTACGGCGGGCTGGCGACGTAAAGGGCTCCGCGGTAATGCAGGGCGCCCATCGGAAACGTCATGCGGTTGGCGAAGACGGTGCTCTTGTCGAATCGCCCATCGCCGTCGGTATCCTCCAGCACGCGAACGCAATTGGGCAGTTCCGCCAACAGTTGCTCAGCGTTGTAGTTGACGCCGGCATTGTCGGCCACGAACAGCCGCCCTTGCTCGTCAAACCCAGCCATGACGGGGTGCATCACCAAGGGCGGCGCGGCGACGACGTCGACCTCGAATCCTGGTGGCACGCGAATCGCCGCCACTCCGCGCACGCCGGGTTGCGACTCCGCCGCGTCGGACACTGGGTGGGCAAGCCACGCGACGACCAGCACCGCGGCGTGAATCCTCAGTCCACAAGCGATGATTGGCATGCCGAATCCTTCACGTTTTGTCGGAATGCACGCTGGCCATGTCGGCGCGAAAGCCGACACTCCTTGCGACATCATGATAACTTGAGGACGGGCATCGAGCACGGCCGAGCCATTTGCCGATGCGGCTCAATTCGCGTGATGCCAAGTACGCGCCCGTGTAATACAATACCGCCATGACGTTTTGAACCACGCGGAGGACTCTGATCATGCAGTGGAACGACTTGCACGTGGGTGCCACGGTGCTGGCGGCTGGCGCAATGCTAGCCGGCTCGGCGAGCCGCACCATCGCGGCCGACAAACCGGCCGGCGCGCCGGCGAAGAGCGGCACGACGGTCTCGAGCGCGGCGCCAGCGGCCGTCGAGTCGCCCAAGCCCGACTATCCGCGTATCAACATGACGCCGGGCTATGAAGTCGATCCCACCTGGCCGCAGCGGCCGCTGGAGTACACATGGGGATCGATGACCGGAATCGCGGTCGATCTGCAGGATCGCATCTGGACGTTCAACCGCGGTGACATGCCGGTGCAGGTTTACACCGCCGACGGCAAATTCGCGCGTGCTTGGGGCCAGGGACTCGTGGCCGGCGCGCACCATATCCGCGTCGACCCACAAGGGAATATTTGGATCGCCGATGTCGGACTGCACGTCGTCCGCAAGTTCACTCCAGGTGGAGAACTATTGTTGACGCTCGGAACCTCCGGCGAGTACGGCGAAGACGATAAGCACCTGAACAAGCCGACCGACATGGCGATTACGCAAAACGGCGAGATTTTCGTCACCGATGGCTATGGCAACAACCGCATCGTCCGGTTTGCACCAAACGGCGATTACTTGGCCAGTTGGGGCCGACTCGGTACCGCGCGGGGCGAGTTCAGCCAGCCGCACGCCATCGCTATCGACTCCGAGGGGCTGCTCTATGTCGTCGATCGCAACAACGTTCGCATTCAGGTTTTTGACCAAAGCGGCAAATGCCTAGATGAGTGGCGAAACGTGATCACGCCCTGGGGAATCTGGATCACGCCCAAGGACGAGATTCTCGTCTGCGGCTCATCTCCGATGCGCTGGGGAGAGCGTCCCGATCTGGCCTCTCCGCCCAAAGACCAACTCGTCGTTCGATTCGATCGCTCAGGGAAGGTCCAGGAACTATGGACGTTTCCCTTGGGCAAGCAGGGCGAGTCGCAGCCGGGTGAGCTATGGTGGGTCCATGCACTGGCCGTTGATTCGCAAGGTAACCTGTACACCGGTGATATCCACGGGCGCGGAGCTCAGAAATTCCGCCGGCTTAATGCGGCACGCTAATGCGCGGATCAGCCGCCACCCACATACCATAAGCGGTTATCGAATAATGACTTGTGATGTTTGCCTGGCACGCTCCGGATTGCCAGACGTAGGATTGCAAAGTTCGATATTCGGCGGGAGAATGAGTGCGTCGCGTTTACGTGCTCAAAAGTTTTCGATTGGTGGACCGATCTGAAATCGCTCATAATGATGCGCCAACGAATTGACAGGTTGGCCACGATTCAATTGGCGGCCTGTTGTGGCGCGGTGCCGTGAGTCTGCCAGCGCGTCCGACAAGAACGGATGTTCGTCCGTGATCTCTAGCGCGGTTTCACGCCGTGGTTGACCAGGCTCCTTGCTCGTCGGCACGTCGCCGTCACCTGGAGGAGTTGCGAAGCTGCGCTCCGGTGGTCGTTCCGTCGCTGCTGTTGTGCGATTTCGCCAATCTGGAGCAAGAGATTCTTCGCGTGGAAGCGGCCGGGGTGCGTGCACTGCACCTCGACGTGATGGATGGCCACTTTGTGCCGAACTTGAGCTACGGCCTGACAATCGTCTCGGCCGTGCGCCGTGTGACGCAATTGCCGCTCGACACGCACCTGATGATTGCCAATCCGGAACGCTACCTGGAAGCGTACTACGAGGCCGGGGCCGACATCATCACCGTCCACGCCGAGGCCGTTGCCAAGCCGGCCGACGTGCTGCGGCGGATACGCGAATTGGGTGCTGGCGCCGGCATTGCTATCAAGCCAGGCACCCCCCCATCGGCGGTCCTTCGCTTTGCTGACCTCTGCGACCTGGTGCTGGTGATGAGCGTTGAGCCAGGCTTTGGCGGCCAGCTCTTCGAGTCATCCGCATTAGGCAAACTGCGCGAACTGAGACGTCACATGCCGCGCGAGGTCTTGTTGGAGGTCGATGGCGGCATCAACGATAACACCATTGGACCGTGTGCCCAGGCAGGGGCCGATCTGTGCGTTGTGGGATCTGCGATTTTCCGGCATCGTGACTATTCGGCCCGGGTTCGCAGCTTATCAAGTCTGGCCGAGTCACGTCCGTTGGATCACGAGTAACATGCTCAAAATTGTTCTGATTCGCCCTGGGTCCACCGATTTCGTCGAAGAGGGGCGCGTCCAAGGCACTTTGGATATGCCGCTCAATAAGCATGGCGCCGAGGAGGTCGCGCGCGTCACCAACGAGCTGCAACAACTCGGCATTACCACCTTGTACTGTTCCGAGTGCGAGCCGGCGGCGCAAACCGCCGAAGCGCTGGCACTGGGGCTGGGCATCAAGTTGAAGAAGCTCGACGGGATGCAGAATCTCAATCACGGCCTTTGGCAAGGAATGCTTGTCGAGGAGATCAAGCGCAAACAACCGAAGGTCTATCGTCAGTGGCAGGACGAGCCCGAGCGAATCATTCCTCCCGAGGGCGAAACGTTGGCCGATGCCCAAAAGCGCGCGAAGCGCGTCGTGAAGAAACTGCTCAGGAAGCATCGCGACGGTCATATCGGACTGGTCGTGCCCGAGCCACTGGCCAGCGTTGTTCGTTCGTTGCTGTGCGACTGCGAATTGGGAGACCTCTGGCAGGCCCCTTCTCACCATGGACAATGGGAGGCGATTGCCGTCGAGCAATATGGCGCCGCCACCAGCGGATGAAGCAGGACAGCCGAGCAGCGCGAGAGTAAACGCCTCGTCCGAAGAAAGTCGCATGTCGTCCAGCCAGGAGGAATCGCGCAGCCGAGCTCCAAAGCGCCCGAAGCGCGGCGTGCCGGAAGGAATCTGGGTCCGCTGCCCGGGGTGTCAACGCACCATCTTCCGCAAGGAGGCTGACAAACGCCTTGGCGTTTGCCCGGAGTGCGATTATCACTGGTACTTGTCGGCGCCGGAGCGCATCCGGCAGGTACTCGACGCTGGGACCTTCGAGGAATGGGACCGCGACCTCGAGCCCGCCGATCCCCTGGAATTCAGCGACAAGAAGACGTACCGCGACCGGCTGAAGGAGGAACAAGCGCGGACCGGGCTGCGCGATGCCGCGATTGTGGGCAGCGGCATGATCCGCGCGCGGCGCGTGGCGTTCGGCGTGACCGATTCGGCCTTTATCATGGGCAGCATGGGCGCGGTGGTGGGCGAAAAGCTCACGCGGCTCGTCGAGCGTGCCACGCGTGATCGGTTGCCCTTGATCATTATCAGCGGCTCCGGCGGAGGGGCGCGGATGCACGAGGGAATTCTGTCGCTCATGCAAATGGCCAAGGTTTCGGCCGCGCTGGCTCGATATGATGAATCTGGCGGCCTGTTTATCTCGGTGCTGACCAATCCGACCATGGGGGGCGTGGCGGCCAGCTTCGCCTCGTTGGGCGACGTCGTCTTCGCCGAGCCGAAGGCCCTGATTGGGTTCGCTGGTCCACGCACGATTAAGGCAACGCTGCGCATCGAGCTGCCCAAGGGATTTCAAACGAGCGAATTCCTGCTCGAGCACGGCTTCATCGACCGCATCGTTCGGCGGCCGGAACTCAAGAGCGAAATCGCGCGTACCATCGACTATTGTGGAATGTAAGGTGGGCACCCACCGGCTTACGCCGGGCGCTCGCCGGTAAACGATCGATGAGCCTACTGACCAGCCTCAAGTCGATGCTCAGCGGCGGGCGCGTCGACGTGCGCTCTCGCTTTGAGGTCCTCCGCGAGGCGATCTCGGGCACCATGTCCGAGTTCTACAAGGCACGCGACCGGCAGAATGGCCGGATCGTCGGTCTGAAGATTCTCGACGCGGCCAAGACCGCCGTCTTTGAGTCGCGCTTCAAGGGCCTGAAGAAGCCCACCGAAGGCGAAATCGCCGTTTCGCTCGTACATCCGCACGTTGTCACCACCTACGAGCATGGGCTGACCACGTCCGGCCAGCAGTACCTCGTGATGGAGTTTCTCGATGGGCCGGGCATGAACTCCTTGATCATCGGGCGTGACTCGCTGCTCGCCGGCCGGCGTATTGCGTTCTTGCGGCAGACAGCCGAGGCGCTCGAGGCCGTGCACAAGGCTGGGTACATTCATCGCGACATGTGCCCGCGCAATCTTGTCCTCGACGAGCGTTGCGAATCGCTCAAGCTGATCGACTTTGGGCTCACCGTGCCAGCCAGTCCCGAGTTCATGCAACCGGGCAACCGAACGGGAACGCCCAACTACATGGCCCCCGAGATCGCCAAGCGGCAAAAAACCGATCAGCGGCTCGATATCTTCGCGTTTGGCGTGACGGCGTACGAGATTCTTACCTTTGAGCTGCCTTGGGAGCGCGGCCCCACGGACAAGGTGATCATGGCGCACGCCAACCGAGCGCCGACCGATATCCGAGAACATCGTCCAAGGATCAACGCTCGCCTGGCCAAAGCCGTGGCCTCGTGTCTGGAACGCGATCCGGCGGCTCGCTGCTCGTCGATTTCGCTATTTCTGAAGATGATTCGCGACGTCAAGCACGAAGACGGTTCGTAACGGTAACGATCCGTGGTTCGCTTTGGTGCAATTGAACCGCGCCCGGGGGCCGCGTATACTTAGGCCCTGTCGAGGTAAGGAAGAGCAAATGACACTGGACAAAAGCCTGAAGCGCCGCAGCGGCCTGGTCCGCAGCCGCAATGTATTGACTCGCGACGAACGGATCAAGAAGCTCCTGGACGCCGACCGCTGGGCCGAGGGGAACAGCCCTTTCGGCCTGCCGAAAGTTCGCGTCTACAAGCTGACCGTCAAAAAGAAGAAGAAGCCCAAGGAAGAGGAGGCCGCCGCCGCAACCACGCCCGCCCCCGCCGAGGCGCCCAAGGCTGCCAAGCCACCGGCAAAGTAGCGCGCTGTGCGTAGCGCGCCGCGAATATCAAGCTACCGGGGCAATCTTCGGCACTGAGCCTGATCTCTGCTTGGAGACTTCGTGGAGCCTCCGAGTTTATCCCGGAGGTAGCCTTGCCATGCGCGTCAAGCTTGAATATGGTCGCCAGGGTCTGGAGGTTCGGCTGCCGGCGTCCAACGTCGTTCGCACGCTTGGCTATCGCGATGTTTCGCCGCTGGCCGATCCCGAAGCGGTCGTCCGCGCGTGCATCGATCGTCCGATCGGCACGCCTCCGCTTGCCGAGTTGGCGCGCGGCCGCCGCAATGCTTGCGTCGTCATCAGCGACATCACGCGCCCGGTGCCAAATCGCGTCATTCTGCCGCAGCTCTTGGCCACGCTCGAGCAGAATGGCATCGCTCGCAATTCAATTCTTCTGCTCAACGCCACCGGGCTGCATCGCCCCAATGAGCGCGACGAGCTGGTGGAGATGGTTGGGCCGGAGATTGTCGAACGCTACCGGATCGAGAACCACTTCGGCCAGCGACTGGACGAACACGCCTACCTGGGACAAAGTCCACGCGGGGTTCCCATCTGGATCGACCGCCGCTATGTCGAGGCCAACCTGAGAATCACCACCGGCCTGATCGAGCCGCACCTCATGGCCGGCTACTCCGGCGGACGCAAGCTCGTCTGCCCCGGGCTGGCGGCGCTCGAAACAGTCAAAGTCTGGCACGGCCCCGATTTTCTGGAACACCCGCGCGCCAATTGCGGAATTCTCGAAGGCAATCCTGTCCACGAGGAGAACACGTGGATCGCACGCCGCGCCGGCTGCGACTTTATCGTGAATGCCGTGATCGATGCGCAGCGGCGGCCGCTGGCGTTTGTCGCGGGAGACATGGAGCAGGCGTTCGCCGAGGGAGTGAGCTTTGTCCGCCAGATCGTGACCGACACGGTTCCCTCGCCGGTGGACGTGGTGGTCACTTGCTCGGCCGGCTATCCGCTCGACACGACATTTTATCAGGCGGTGAAGGGGCTTGTCGGTGCGCTGCCGATCGTGAAGCAGGGGGGCACGATTATCATGGCCGCCAGCCTTTCCGAAGGGATAGGCAGTCCGCAGTTCGCTGGGCTGTTTGACGAGAACCCCAGCCTCGATGTATTCGTCGAGCGAATCCTGGGGAAGGACTACTTTGTCATCGACCAGTGGCAACTGGAGGAGCTGGCCAAGGTACGGCGCAAGGCTGAGGTGACGGTCGTGAGCGATGGCCTGCGCGCCGAGACGTTGAACCGCCTCTTTGTCCAAAGCGCCGCGAGCGTCGAAGCCGCCATCGCGGATTGCCTGACTCGGTATGGCGACGATGCCACGATCGCCGTCATTCCCAAGGGGCCGTACGTGCTCGCCCAAGTGGCATAGTGGGTAGAATGCGGCCGATTACTACGGCGGGGGCGTGGCCGTGTCCGCGCGCGGTTCGCCGATAGGCGCGCTGGGGGTTGATGGGGTGCCATCAGGTGCAGCGGGCGCCGCGCCGGGATCCACGGCGACGGATTGAGCGTCATTCGGCGGAGCCGCAACAGGTTGCTTGCCGTTTCCGGTCGCGCCAAACTTCTCCGCCGTGTCGGGCTTGATGTCCGGCTCGCTGGGCAGGCTCGCGGGATCGAAGTCGGGCTTTACACCGGTCGCGCCCGGCTCGCCTTGCAGCGGCGGTTTGGGATCCTGCCGCGCGAACCAGTCGTAGAACTCCTTGGTTGAGCGATTTTTAAGGTCCTTCACGCGCCGCTGTGCCAGCTTGGCCAGCGCGCCATCGGGCCAGTCTTGCGCCAGGCGCTCGTATTGAGCTTGTGCCGCCGGCAGCTCGTTAAGCGATTCCTTGGCACGCGCCAACCCGTAGGTCGCGCGTTGTAAGAGCAGGTCGTCCTTGCTTTGCTCGAGCACCGTCTGGAACTGCTGGGCTGCCTTGCCAAGCTCTTGCTGGCCGAGCGATCGATCCCTGAACAAGGCGTCGATCCCCTGTGCCAACTGCGATTCGGCCACGATGAGGCGTGCCGAGGCGCTGACCGGCTCGCCCTGGAACTCTTCGGCCACCTGCATCAACTGTTCTGGTTTGTTGTTGGCGATGGCCGCGAAATAGCGGTTCCAGGCTTCTTCCTCGCGCGCGGCCGACTGTGACGACAGGTAGACAAACAGGATGACGAGCACGCTGGCGGCCACGATCGCCGCGGCAATGAGCCTCGAATACGGAAGAAGTCGCTCCAGCCGCTTCCCCAGCCAATCGGCAAGCGTATTGGTTTGCAGCTCTTTGCGTCGCTCGGTTTTCATGCGCAATCCAAAAGCGCGAGTATAGAACTGTGAACCGAACCCCGTCAAGGCCGGCAACTTACGTCGCAAACCGGCCAGCGGTGGTTGCGTGCCGGCGTGGCGGTTTTACAATCCGTGCTCACTGGTTGGGGGCGCGAAGCGGAGCATGCGAACCGCGGAGCATATCGAATGCGAAGGCTGGCATGACACCGCCACTTAACGCCGCGCAGCGCGATGCAGTCGAAACGCTCAGCGGGCCGCTGTTGGTTTTGGCTGGAGCGGGCACCGGCAAAACGCGTGTCGTCACGTACCGCATCGCCGAGCTGGTGAAACACGGCGTCGCACCGCAACAGATTCTGGCGGTGACCTTCACCAACAAAGCGGCGGCGGAGATGGACAGCCGCGCCATGAGTCTGTTGGGCACGCGGTGGCGCGAGCGACCGGAGATTTCCACCTTCCATTCGCTTTGCGTGCGGATACTCAGGCGGCACATTCAGCGGCTTGGTTACACGAAGCAGTTCGCCATCTACGATCGCTCGGACCAGGAGGGGGCGGCGCGCGCGGCGCTCCGCGAGGTTCAAGCGCCGAGCGAATCGCTGCGGCCGCGCGACCTGATCGGCTTTATCAGCCGCTGGAAGACCGCCTCCGTCAGGCCCGTCGAGGCGGTGGCCTCCGTGCGCAGTGATAAGGAGCACCTGGCGGCGCTGGCTTATGCGAGGTACCAACGAGCACTCAAAGCCGCTGGGGCGGTGGATTTTGACGATCTGCTGCTGTTGGTCGAAGAGCTCTTCGAACGCCATCGCGAGGTCCGCGAGGCCGAGGCGGCGCGGTTTCGACATCTTTTGATCGACGAATATCAAGACACCAACGGCCCGCAATACCGGATCACGAAATCGCTGGCCGCCGCGCATCGCAATCTTTGCGTGGTGGGGGATGATGACCAGGCGATTTATGGATGGCGCGGCGCCGAGGTCACGCACATCCTGCGATTCGAACGCGATTGGCCCGACGCCAAGGTGATCCGCCTGGAAGAGAACTACCGTTCGAAAGAAGGGATTCTGGCGGCGGCGAACCGGCTGATCGCCTTCAATCGGCACCGGCACGCCAAAACGTTGCGAGCGACACGAGCATCCAGCGAGCCACCGCGGATGGTGCCAGCGGAGGATGAGGCAGCCGAAGCACAATGGGTCGTGGGCGACATGCTGCGGCAAATTTCCGCCGGCCGTGCCGCGCCGCGAGATTTCGCCATCCTGTTTCGCACCAACGAGCAGCCGCGAGCCTTTGAGGCCGAGCTGCGCCGCGCGCGGCTGCCTTACGTGCTCATCGGCGGGTACTCGTTTTTCGATCGCAAGGAGGTGCGCGACATCCTGGCGTATTTCAAGGTCGTGGTGAACGCGGCCGACGAGGTGTCGCTGTTACGGATCATCAACACTCCGCCGCGCGGCATCGGAGTGGCGGCGGTCAAGGCGCTCATGGACGAGGCCGTGCGGCGCCGAGCGCCCTTGTGGGACGTTGTCGCGTCGAATGCGTGCGACTTGAGCATCGCTGCGGCTGCCAAGGAGGGGGTACGGACGCTTCGCGTATTGGTCGAGCGATTTCGCCAGCGCGCCGCACGAGAGTCGCCGCTCGCGGTGGCCACGGACCTGGTCCAAGAGACCGCGTATCGGCAGGAGATCGAACGACTCTATCGCGAGCCCAACGAACGGCTTGCTCGCTGGAGCTCGGTGGAGGAGGTGATCAACTCGCTGGCCGGCTACGTCGACCGCCAGGAACAGCCTTCGCTCGCCGGATTTCTGGATGAGGTGGCGCTATTGGGACGTGAGGATACGTCGGACAAGGAGCAACGACTGGAAAACAATGCGGTGGCACTAATGACAATCCACGCCGCGAAGGGATTGGAGTTTTCGCAGGTTTACCTGGTGGGTATGGAGGAGGAGCTGCTCCCGCACCGCCGCGCGATCGAGACAGGCAGCGCCGCAATCGACGAAGAACGACGCCTTTGCTACGTGGGCATCACGCGAGCGAAGGACCACCTGACGCTCACGTGGGCACAAGAGCGCCGCCGGTGGGGCAAGCTCCGCTCGTCGACCCCTAGCCGGTTCCTGCTTGAATTGCAGGGCGAGACGAAGGAAGCACCGGCTGCGGTCTACAAGCCGGTCGTTGCCGGGTAGTGCATCATTTCTTCTGTAAATCCGCGAGTGCCAGCATTGCAGTCGCAGCTATGCTGGCGCGGAACTGATCTTGGAAAGGGCGGGCCATACACGGTTTTCTTGGGAACCTTTAACCC
>Ga0187892_10001840_pt1 | contig 46225 bp, 34 predicted proteins | sample MA1701073metaG_FD_139345 | JGI IMG/M metagenome (GOLD analysis project Ga0187892, IMG submission 139345) | Bio-ooze microbial communities from a basaltic lava cave in the Kipuka Kanohina Cave System on the Island of Hawaii, USA - MA170107-3 metaG ...
CGGCCCCGGCCCCGGCCCCGCCCCTGCCTGCGTTCCCGCTCCCGCCCCGCCGCGCGCCCCCGCGCCGCGGGCCGGAGCCCCCGCGCCCGCCCCCGCGCCCGCCCCCGCCCCCGACGCCGCCGACCGCGAGGCCGACGTCGCCCGCGTCCGCGGCCTCGCGGATCGCGGCCTCATCCCCGAGGCGCTCGAGGCGGCGACCGCGGCCGCGGGCCGGTTCCCCCTCTCGGCCGAGGTCCAGTACCTCCACGCGGTCCTGCTGTCCGAGGCCGGGCGGGACCGCGAGGCGGCCGACTCGCTCCGGCGCGCGCTCTACGCGGACGGCGGCCTCGCCGTGGCGGCGCTGGCGCTCGGGCTCGCGCTCAGGCGGCTCGGCGACGTCGCCGGGGCCCGACGCGCGCTCGGGACCGCGCGCCGGCTCCTCGCCGGACGTCCGGCCGACGAGGTCGTGCCCCTCTCGGACGGGGAGCGCGCCGGGCGGCTCCTCGTGTCCGTCGACGCCCAGATCCGGCTGCTCGAGGAGAAGGCGGCGTGAGCGGATCCTCCACGGAACGCGACGGTCCGGACGGCGAGCGGGCGCGCGCCGTCCTCGAGGCGCGGGCGCGGGCCCTCGCCAGGCCGCAGGCGGCCGAGGCGGGACCGGCGGACCGGCTCCCGGTGCTCGTCTTCGCGGTCGCAGGCGAGACCTACGCGGTCGAGCTCCGCCACGTCCACGACGTCACGCGCTTCACGGACTTCACGGTCGCGCCGGGCGCCCCGCCGATCCTCATCGGCGTGACGAACCTCCGGGGCGAGATCCTCCCGGTGTTCGACCTCGCGAAGCTCGTCGGCCTGCCGCCGAAGGGCCTGACGGACGGCTCGAGGCTCGTCGTCCTCGGCGGCGACCGGGCCGAGCTCGGCCTCCTCGCCGACGAGGTCCGGGAGGCGGCCACCCTCGGGCGCGAGGAGGTCCTCGACCCGCCCGACGCGCTCGCCCGCATGGGTCGCGGCGTCCTCCTCGGCGTGACCGCGGCCGCGACGATCGTGCTCGACGGGGCGGGGCTCCTCCGCGACCCGCGTCTGTTCCTGGACGAGGCGGCGCCGGCCGCCGCCTCCGCGCCCACGAGAAGCGAGGGGATCGAATGACGATCGGCAAGAAGCTCGCGGTCGGGTTTGGAGTGGCGCTCGTCTTCCCGGTGCTCATCGGCGCGATCGCCTACCGCAGCACCGCCCAGCTCATCGAGGCTCGCAAGGCGCGCTCGCACGCGCGCGACGTCCTGGCGGCGCTCGACGGCCTTCATCTCTCGCTCTTCGAGTGCCAGACGGGTCAGCGCGGTTACGTCCTGACCGGTGACGACCGGTACCTCGCCCCCTACCAGACCGGGCTCTCGGCCCTCGAGCCGGCCCTCGCGACCGCGCAGTCCCTGACGACCGGCAACCCGAAGCACCAGCTCAGGCTCAAGTCGCTGCGGCGGCTCGTCGCGGACATGGTCGAGGAGTTCCGCGAGACGATCCGCCTGCGGCGGGAGAAGGGCTTCGACGCCGCGCTCGAGGTCGTCAAGACCGGCCGCGTCCAGAAGTCCGTGGACGAGGTGCGCTCGCTGGTCGAAGAGATGCGGGAGGACGAGGAGGCCGTCCTCCGCGAGCGGGACGCCGAGTCGGACAGCCGCGCCGAGATCACGTTCGCCAGCATCACGTACGGCACCGGTCTCGCCGTGATCGTCCTCGCGGCCGCGGCGTTCTTCATCACGCGGAGCATCACCCGTCCCGTCCAGGAGATGGTGCAGGGCCTCACGGCCTCCTCCGCCGAGATCCTCGCCGTGACGACGGAGCAGGCGAGCGGGGCGGCCGAGTCGGCCGCGGCCGTGACCGAGACCGTGACCACCGTCGACGAGGTGAGCCAGACCTCCGATCAGGCCGCACAGCGCGCCAAGGCCGTGGCCGAGTCGGCGAGACGGGCGGCCGAGATCGGCCGGGCGGGGAAGAAGGCGATCGACGACTCGATCGCGGGCATGCTGTCGCTCAAGACCCAGGTCGAGGCCATCGCCGAGCGCATGGTCGCCCTCGCCGAGCAGAGCCAGGCGGTCGGCGAGGTGACGGCGACGGTCACCGAGTTCGCCGAGCAGACGAACCTCCTCGCCCTCAACGCCGCGATCGAGGCGGCGCGCGCGGGCGAGCAGGGGCGGGGGTTCGCGGTCGTCGCCACCGAGGTCAAGAGCCTCGCCGACCAGTCGAAGAAGGCGACGGCCAAGGTCCGCGAGATCCTGGGCGAGATCGAGAAGTCGACGAGCGCCGCCGTCCTCGCGACCGAGCAGGGCACGAAGAGCGCCAGCGCGGGGCTCCGGCTCGTCGAGGAGGGCGGCGAGACGATCCGGACGCTCGCCGAGACCGTCGCCGAGGCGGCCCAGGCCGCGCAGCAGATCGCCGCCTCGGCCGGGCAGCAGGCGGCCGGCATGGCGCAGATCGGCTCCGCGATGCGAAACATCAACGAGGTGACGACCCAGACCGTCGTCTCGACGAAGCAGGCCGAGCGTGCGGCGCAGGACCTGAACGAGCTCGGGACGAAGCTGAGGGCGCTCGTCTCGTGACGGGATAGCGCGCGACCGTGGACCGGGAGAAGCAGGACAGGCTCGCGAAGCGCCTCCTGGCGACGTTCCAGGAGGAGCTGGGCGAGCACATCCGGGCCCTCAACGAGAACCTGCTCGCGCTCGAGAAGGCCCCGCAGGCGCCCGAGCGCGAGGAGCGGCTGAAGTCGCTCTTCCGCGCCGCCCACAGCTTGAAGGGCGCCGCCCGCTCCGTCGCCCTCCGGCCGATCGAGGAGATGTGCCATCACCTCGAGGAGGTCCTGCGCTCGGTCCAGCAGGGGTCGGTCGCGCTCGAGGCGGAGGTCTTCGCGCTCGTCTACCGGGCCGCCGACGCCCTCGAGGACGCCCGGGCCCGGATCGCCGCCGGCCGGACCCTCGTCCCCGGTCCGCTCCAGGAGGTCGCGCCGCTCCTGGCGGGGATCGGGAGAGGGTCCCCGCGGCCGCTCGCGCCCGCGGTCGCTCCCCCCGCGCCCGCGACGGCCCCGACCGCGCCTCCTCCCGCCCGGCCGTCGTCTCCGGCGGGCCCGCCCCCGCCTTTCCCGGCCCCGCCCGCGGCCGACGACGCGCCCGGGGCGGCGTCGGGCGGCGAGGCGGCCGTGCGCGTCCAGGCGGTCAAGCTCGACCGGCTGCTCGCCCGGAGCGGGGAGCTGATCGTGGCCGGGCGGCGGCTCGAGGGCGCCGACGCCGCCCTCGACGCGGCCGGCGAGGCCCTCGCCCGCCTGCACCGCGCCTTCCAGCGGGCGAAGGAGGAGGTCCGCCGCGGGCCCGGCGGCGCGCCGGGCGGCGGGGCCAGACCGGCGCTCCCGGCCGCGTTCGGCCGGCTGGAGGAGGACATCCGGGCGGCGCGGACCGAGATCGAGCGGCTCGAGGCGCGGCTCAAGGGCGACCGCCGCGCCGTCGGTCGGGCGGCCGCCCGCGTCGACGAGGAGGTCCGCCGCGCCCGGCTCCTCCCCTTCGCGGAAGCCTGCGAAGGGCTCGAGCGCGCCGTTCGCGACCTCGCGAAGGAGAAGGGGAAGGGGGTGGAGGTCGTCCTCGAGGGCGCGTCCATCGAGGTCGACCGCTCGATCCTCGACGCGCTTCGCGACCCGCTCCTCTGCCTCGCGCGGAACGCCGTGGACCACGGCATCGAGGCCCCCGAGGCGAGGCGCCGCTGCGGCAAGCCGGAGCGCGGACGGATCGTCGTGTCCGCGGCCCTCCGCGGGGCCCGGATCGAGGTGTCGGTCGCCGACGACGGCGCCGGGGTCGACCTCGACGCGGTCCGCGCGATGGCGCGGCGCCGCGGCCTTCCCGAGCCCCGCGACGAGCGGGCCTGCGTCGACCTCCTCTTCGAGCCGGGGTTCTCGACCGCCGCCCGCGTGACCGAGATCTCCGGGCGCGGCGTGGGCCTCGACATCGTGAAGAACCGGGTGAGGGCGCTGCACGGCACCGTCGACATCTCCTTCGAGGCCGGCCGCGGCTCGCGCGTCGCCCTCGCGCTCCCGCTCACGCTGACGACGATCCGGGCGCTCCTGGTCGCCGCGGGGGGGGAGACGTACGCGATCCCCGGCGCGAGCGTCGTCCGCCTCCTCCGCCTCGACCGCTCCGAGATCCGGGCGGCCGGCGGGCGCGACGTCATCTCGGCGGGCGACGGGCCGCCCGTGCCCATCGTCTCGCTCGCCCGCGTCCTCGGCCTGCGCGGGCGCGAGCCGGCGGCCCGGGCGGCCGGGAGGGTCCCGGCGGTCGTCCTCGGCGCGCCCGCCAGGGCGGCCTTCGCCGTCGACGAGCTCATCGGCGAGCGCGAGATCCTGGTGAAGACGCTCGGCCCGAGGCTCCGCTCGCTCCGGACCGTCGCCGGCGCGACCGTCCTCGAGACGGGCAAGGTGGCCCTGATCCTCGGGGCCGCGGAGCTCGTCCGGACGGCCCTCGAGCAGCCCGGCGAGGCCCCGCTCTCGGCCGCGTCGGGCGCGCCGCCCGCGGCGGCGAGGCGCATCCTCCTCGCCGACGACTCGGTCACGACCCGGAGCCTCGAGCGCGCGATCCTCGAGGCCGCCGGCTACGAGGTCCTGACGGCGGTCGACGGCGAGGACGCCTGGCGGATGCTGAAGGAGCGCGGGGCCGACCTCGTGGTGAGCGACATCGACATGCCGCGCATGGACGGGCTCACGCTCTGCCGGACGATCCGCGGGGCCAAGCGCTTCCGCGACCTCCCGGTCGTGCTCGTCACCGCCCTCGAGAGCGAGCCGGACCGGGCGCGCGGCGCCGAGGCCGGGGCCGACGCCTACATCGTCAAGTCGGGGTTCGACCAGCGCGACCTGCTCCGGACGATCGACGCCCTCCTGGGGGGCGGGTCGCCGTGATCCGCGTGCTCGTCGCCGAGGACTCGTCGACCGCGCGGGCGCTGCTGGTCGAGATCCTCTCGAGCGCGCCCGACGGGCTGACGGTCGTCGGGGAGGCGAGGAACGGGCTCGAGGCGATCGAGATGACGAAGCGCCTCCGGCCCGACGTCGTGACCATGGACATCCGCATGCCGCTCCTCGACGGCCTCGAGGCGACGCGCCGGATCCTCAGGGACGTCCCGACGCCCGTCGTCGTCGTCTCGGGGAGCGACGTCCTCGAGGTCGAGACGAGCCTCGAAGCCCTCCGCGCCGGCGCGCTCGCGGTCCTCGAGAAGCCGGCGGGACCGGGCGCGACGGGCTTCGAGGAGCGCCGGCGCTCGCTCCTCGACACGGTCCGGGCGATGGCGGGGGTGAAGGTGATCCGGCGGTTCCCGGACCGGTCGGCGAGCCCGACCGCGGCGCCGGCGCCGGCGAGCCTCGAGCCGGGGCGCGCGCGCGCCGGGCGCGGTCGGTCCGAGCGCGTCCTCGCCGTCGCGATCGCCTGCTCGACCGGCGGTCCGGCCGCCCTCCAGGCGATCCTCACGCGCCTGCCGTCCGACTTCCCGGCGCCGGTCCTCGCCGTCCAGCACATCGCGGGCGGCTTCGTCGGCGGCCTGGCGACGTGGCTCGGGGGCGGCTCGCGCGTCCGCGTGAAGGTCGCCGAGGCCGACGAGCCCCTGGCCCCGGGGGTCGTCTACCTCGCCCCGGACGGTCGGCACCTGGGCGTGAGCGCGGCCTCCCGCGTCGTGATCTCGTCCGCCGCCCCGATCGAGGGGTTCCGGCCGTCCGCGACCTTCCTGTTCGAGTCGGCGGCCCGGTCGCTCGGCCCGGGGGTCCTGGCGGTGATCCTCACCGGGATGGGGCGGGACGGCGTGGAGGGCCTGCGGCGCGTGAGGGCGGTCGGGGGGACCGTGATCGCCCAGGACGAGGCGAGCTCGGTCGTCTTCGGGATGCCCCGGGCCGCGATCGAGGCGGGGCTGGCGGACGAGGTGCTGGCGATCGAGGCGGTCGCGCAGCGGCTCATCGAGCTCGCGCGCCGGGATCCGGATGGGGGAGGAGACGCATGATGACGCGCGTGCTGGCGATGGAGGACAGCCCCACCCAGGCGGAGACGCTCCGCTTCATCCTCGAGGATGCGGGCTACGAGGTCCAGCTCGCGCGGAGCGGCGAGGAGGGGCTCGCGAAGCTCGCCGCCTCGGCGCCGGACGTCATCATCACCGACGTGGTGATGCCGGGCATCGACGGCTTCGAGGTGTGCCGGCGCGTGAAGGGCGACCCCGCCTACCGCGCCCTCCCCGTGATCCTGCTGACGACCCTCGCCGACCCGACCGACATCATCCACGGCCTCGAGTGCGGCGCCGACAACTTCGTCACCAAGCCCTACGAGGCGAAGTACCTGCTCGCGCGCATCCAGACGCTCCTCGAGAACCGGCGGCTCCGCTCGGCGAGCCACCTCTCCCTCGGCGCCGAGATCGTCTTCCGCGGCCGGCGGTTCGTGATCACGGCCGAGCGGGAGCAGATCCTCGACCTCCTCGTCTCGACCTTCGAAGACGCCGTCCTGAAGAACATGGAGCTGAAGGACCGCGAGCGCGACCTGGCGGCGGCCCAAGAGCGGCTCGAGGAGCGGAACGAGGCCCTCTCGCGGCGGACGCGCGAGCTCGCCGAGAAGAACCTCGAGCTCGAGCGCGCGACCCAGGCGAAGTCCGACTTCCTCGCGAGCATGAGCCACGAGCTCCGGACGCCGCTCAACTCGATCATCGGGTTCTCCGAGCTGCTGGCCGAGCAGATCGCCGGGCCCCTCGAGCCGCGCCAGCGCGAGTACCTGGGCCACGTCGTCGAGGCCGGCAAGCACCTCCTCTCGATCATCAACGACATCCTCGACCTCTCGAAGATCGAGGCCGGACGGGTCGAGCTCAGGCGCGAGACCGGCTCGCTCGCCCTGCTCGCGCGGAGCGTCCTCGAGATGGTCGCGCCGATCGCGGCCAAGAAGCGGATCCAGGTCGCGGCCGACGTCCCCGACGACCTGCCCGCCCTCGAGGTCGACCCGGTGCGGACGAAGCAGATCCTCTACAACCTGCTCTCGAACGCGATCAAGTTCACGGCGGTGGAGGGGCGGGTCGCGCTCGAGGCGCGGGCGTCCGCCGACCGCATGACCGTCTCCGTCGACGACACGGGCATCGGGATCCGGAGCGAGGACCTGTCGCGGCTCTTCCGGCCCTTCGGCCAGCTCGAGGCCGGGATGCGGAAGCCCGAGGGGACGGGGCTCGGCCTCGCCCTCTCGAAGCACCTGGTCGAGCTGCACGGCGGCTCGATCCGCGTCGAGAGCGAGCTCGGGCGCGGGAGCCGCTTCACCTTCACGCTCCCGCTGCGCGCCGGCGCGGGCGCGCCGGCGGCGCCGGCCGAGGTCGTCTCGGCGGCGCCGGCCAAGGCGCCGACCGGCTCGCAGCCGCTCGTCCTCGTGATCGAGGACGACCGGGCGGCGGCGGACCTCATCGCCGCCGAGCTGGTCGAGGCGGGGTACGCGGTCGTCGTCGCCGATCAGCACCAGGCGCTCGAGCGGGCCGAGACGCTCGAGGCATCCGCGATCACGCTCGACCTCATCATGCGCGACATCGACGGGTTCGAGGTCCTCGCCCGCCTCAAGCGGTCGCGGCGCGCGCGCCGGATCCCGGTCGTGGTCGTGTCGGTCCGCGACGACACGGCCCAGGCCATCCTCCTGGGCGCGGTCGACGCCCTGGTGAAGCCCGTCCCGAAGGGGAAGCTGGTCGAGGCCATCGAGCGCGCGCGGCGCGCCGGCACGATCGCCCGGCTCCCGCGCGTCCTGCTCCTCGCGCCTTCCCCGGGGCCCTGCCTGCGAGCCCTCGAGCCGCTCGCCGGGACCTGCGAGGTCTTCCCGATGCGGCGGATCGAGGCCTCGGCGCCGGTGTTCGCGAGCGCGGCCCCCGACCTCGCCATCGTCGTCGTCCCGGTCGGCGGGGCGGCGGGCGAAGCCGGGCCCTTCGCCGCCGCCCTGGAGGCGCCCCCGGTCGCCGCGTGCCGGGTCATCGTCGTCGGCGAGCCGCCGGCCGCGGCGGCGGCCCTCGGGGATCGGCTGGCGGGCGTCGTCGCCCCGGCCGAGATCGACTCGCGTCTCGCGCCGCTCGCGCGCGAGACCCTCTTCCGGGAGCTGGCGCCGCCCGCGAGCCTCCCCGATCGGGTCGCCCTGCTTTGCGAGCTCGACGGGGTCGCGCGCGAGGGGGGCGGCGCGCTCGCGGGCGTCGCCCTCCTGGCGGTGACCTTCGCGCCGGGCGTGTCCATCGGGATCCGGCGGCTCGAGAAGCGGCTCCGCCGGCGGGACTTCCTCGCCTGGCTGCCGCCGAACCACTACGTCCTGCTCGCGTCGGACGTGGTCGCGGAGGACCTGCCGGGCCTGAAGCGGCGGTTCGCCGAGGCCATGGGGGCGGCGGCCGCGTGCGAGGTCCCCGTCGACGGCGTCCGCGTCGCCTACGCCTCGCCGGACCACGGCGTCACGCCCGAGGACCTCATCCGCTCGATCCTCGCGGAGCCCGGTCCGTGAGGGTCCTGATCGTCGACGACCAGGCGGTGAACCGCGAGCTGGCGCGCGCGCTCCTCGAGCACCGGGGCCACGCGGCCGACGAGGCCGCGTCGGCGGCGGCCGCGATCGCCGCCCTCGACCGCGGGCCCGCGCCGGACGTGGTCCTGCTCGACATCGACCTCCCGGGGGGCGGGCTCACCGTGGCCGCCCACATCCGGGCCGCGCCGGCCCTCGAGGGGGTGACGGTGATCGCCTACACCGCCCTCGCGATGCGCGGCGACCGGGAGAGGTTGCTGGCGGCGGGGTGCGACGGCTACATCTCGAAGCCGATCAGCGTCCGGACGTTCGTCGCCGAGATCGAGGCGGTGCACGAGGGACGGAGGCACGGCCCCACCGGCCCGCCTTCCGCGGACCCGGGACCGAGAGGCGCCGGCTAGTCCAGGTCTAGTCCGCGAGGAGCGCCTCTGCCTCGATCGTCACGATCCGGAGCCTCTGCACGAGCGGGGCCAGCCTCCGATCCCGGCTGGTCGCCCGCTCGAGCTCGTCGTAGAGCTGGCCGAGGTCGGCGACGAGGCGCTCGAGGCGGGCGGCGAAGTCCTTCAGTCCGCGCGGCGAGTCGACGTGCAGGGCGGGCCCGGCGCCCGCCTCCACCGCCTCGAGGTAGCAGGTGGTGTCCTCGCCGATCGCCGGCCCGGCCGACGCCCCGGCCTCGCCCGCCAGCGCCGCGGCCCGCGCGGCGGCGGATCCGCTGCCGACGACCTGGCCGGCGAGGAGGGCGATCCGGACATCGCCGATCGCGACCTCCTCGCCCGGCTCGATCCGGGCGCAGGGGACGCGCTCGCCGCGATGGTAGACGCCGCTCCCGGTCTCGAGGTCGGTGACGACGACGCGCCCGTCCTCGATCGCGAGCCGGCAGTGGCGGCGCGCGAGGCTGCGGTCCGCGATCCGCACGTCCGCCTCGTGGCCGCGCCCGAGCGTGAGCGGGCGGTCCGCCAGCGCGAACCCCTGAACGAGCCTGTCGCCCTTCAAGACCTGGACCTGCGCCATCGCGTGGCCTCCTTGCCCCTTCACCCCTTCTCGTAGACCCAGAGCGCGTTCGCGTCCGGGAGCTCGCACGGCCGGCCGCGATCGTCCTCGATGGCGACCTTCCCGGCAAGGCCCGTGCGGTAGCCGTCCTGGAGGTAGCTCCGCTCGGCGGCCGGGATCGGCACGGCCCGTGGCGGGTGCCCCGGGTCGGCGGCGGCCAGCCACTCGAGGACCGAGTCGCGGTACTCCTCGTACGGGAGCAAGCAGTACTGCTCGCGGATCTCGTAGGGAAAGCTCGCCGCGCCCCAGGTGTACTTGAAGAGGAACTCGGCGGCGTCGGCGGCCGGCACGCGGACGCGGTCCGCGCCGGCCGGCTCGAACGCGACCTTGCGGCCCTCGAACTGGGCGGCGAAGAGGTGGAAGAACTCGCGCGCCTCGGGGACGAGGAAGCGGAGGGACCGCGCGCCCGGCGGCGGCAGGACGCCGTCGCGGACGACGATCCGGCCGCCCGGGACCAGCGCCCGGTACGTGGCCTTCAGAAGGTCGCGCACCGGCTCGATCCTGAAGGGTCCGACGTAGCGGCGCGATCGTACAGTCAGTCGACCCGCAGGGCGAGCCCTTTCCCGAGCGACCGGAAGGTCTCCGTCCACTCCTTCGCGGCCGCGTCCCCGCGCTCGGCGGCGGCGCGGCGCTCGGGATAGGTCGCCTTCACGATCCGGTAGCCGACGTTCTGCGCGTTCCAGAGGTCGACCGCGAAGGGGAGCGCGCGCGCGAGCTGGATCGCCCCGTCGAGGGCCCTCAGCGCCTCGGCGTCCCCGGGCCGCTCGGCGAGCCGCGCCGCGACCCGGTCGACCGTGCGCTCGAGGGCGAAGCCGAGGCCCGGGTCGTCGAGCGAGATCCCGGCCGTCCGCGCCTCGTCGAGGAGCGTGCGGATGCGGTCGAGGTCGAGCGGCTCGGCCTCGAGCGCCCGCCTGAGCGTGCCGGTGAGGACGAGCTCGGCCGCCTTGAGGAGCGCCGGCGGGCACGGGATCGAGAGGTCGCCGAGGAAGCGCAGGAGCGGGGCGTGGTGCTCGTAGACCTGGCGATACACGGCCTCGGCCTCGGCGAGCGTCGACTCGAGGAGCAGGCCCAGGATCTTCCGCTGCTCGTCCCGGAAGAGGCGGCGGAGCGAGTACGTCGTCCCGTCGAAGTCGCGGTCGAGGAGACGGAGCGTCTCGGGGACGTCGGCCCGGCCGAACGCGGCCTCGAGCCGCTTCACGAGCGCGCCGTAAGCGCCCGGCTCGAGCGCGCGCACGGCCCCGTGGAGGTTGTGGTCGCCCAGGTGGACGACGCCGAACGCGAGCGTCGCCCGCTCGCCCGTGACGTCCGACCGGACGCGCACCCGCCCGTACGCGAGCTTGCGCTTGCCGGCCGAGAGCTGGCGCCCGTCCTGGCGCTCGATGGTGTAGGCGTGGATCTGCGCCCGCGGGGCGTACTTCTCGAAGAGGGAGCTCAGGGCGTAGTGGGCGGTGACGGCCGGCAGGTCCACCATCGCCGGCTTCACCATCTTCTCGTAGACGCGGGCGCCGTTCTCGTGCTCGGGGACGTTGCTCCGGGCGGACGCGAGCCGGTCGAGGAAGCCCGCCTCGAACGGGCCCTCGGACAGGCTCTCGGCGAGCTGGATGGCACGGCCGGCGTACTGCATCACCTGGACCGTCTCGATCCCGGAGATCTCGTCGAAGAACCAGCCGCAGCTCGTGTACATGAGCATGGCGTGGCGCTGCATCTCGAGGAGCTTCGAGGCCTCGACGCGCTCCGCCTGGCCCATCGGGCGCGGCGCGTGCTTCTCGAAGAAGCGGTCGAGGCGCTCGGGGGTCCGCTCGAGGACGATGTCGGCGTAGTCGTCCCGCGCCGCCCACGGGTCCGAGAGCCACTCGCCCGCGCGCCGCTCGTACACGGGCGCGAGCGTGTCGCGCAGCCAGTCGAGCGCCGCCCGGAGCGGCGCCCGCCACTCCTGGTTCCAGCCCGGATGCCCGCCGCTGTTGCAGCCGCAGGCGCTCATCCAGCGGCCCACGCCGTGGACGCAGCTCCAGGCCGTGCGCTCGACCACCTCGACCTCGTGCGTCGGCGGGTGCCGCTCGAGGAACTCCCCGTAGTTCGTGAGGCGCGCGCTTCCCTGCTTCTCGATGAGGTCGAGGGCGAAGGCGAGCGCCATCTCGCCGAAGCGATGGTGGTGGCCGTAGCTCTCGCCGTCCGTCGCGATGTGGGCGAGCTGCGGCCACGTCCGCTCCTTCGAGAACGCGCCCTGGAGGCGGCTCGCGAACGACTCGCCGCTCGCCAGCAGCCCCTCGAAGGCGACGGCGCGCGCGACCGGCCCGTCGTAGAAGAAGAGCGCGATCCGGCGGCCCGAGGGCAGGACGGCCTCGTAGGCGAGGGTCGGGTCGATCCGCCCGCCGTCCACGTCGTGCCAGGCCTTCGCGCCCGTCGCGCCGATCCGGCGGACGCGGCGCGCCTGCGACGGGGCGAGGACCGTGAACCGGATCTCGTGCTCGGCCAGGACCTCGAGCGACGCGACGTCGACCGCCGTCTCCGGCAGCCACATGCCCTCGGGCGCGCGCCCGAAGCGGCGCTCGAAGTCGCGGATGCCCCAGCGGACCTGGGTCCGCCGGTCGCGCGGGCTCGCGAGCGGGAGGATCATGTGGTTGTAGGGCTGGGCCATGGCCGAGCCGTGGCCCGAGAAGCGCTCCCGGCTCTCGCGGTCGGCGGCGACGATGGCGTCGTGGACGTCCCGGCCGTGCCGCTCGAGCCAGGCGAGCAGCGTCGGCCCGATGTTGAAGCTGATCCGCGCGTAGTTGTTGACGATGGCGACGATCCGCTTCTCGTCGTCGAGGATGCGCGCCGCCCCGTTCGGGGCGTAGCACTCGTACGTGATCCGCTCGTTCCAGTCGTGGTAGGGGTACGCCGAGTCCTGGAGCTCGATCGCCTCGAGCCACGGGTTCTCGCGGGGCGGCTGGTAGAAGTGGCCGTGAATGCAGATGTAACGATCGGTCATTCGCGCGGCTTCCCCGACTCCAGCACGTCGAGGATACCACGCAGGGGGATGCCCACCCAGGTCGGGCGGTTGTTGAGCTCGTAACCGACCTCGTAGACCGCCTTCTCGAGCAGGAAGGCGTCGAGGAGCAGGGCCAGGTCGGCGCGCGCGCGCGGCGCGAGGGGCGGCGTCACCCGGGCCGCGGAGACGCCCTCGACGTAGGCGCGCAGGAAGGTCGAGGCGACCCACTCGTACCAGGCCCTGGCCCAGGGCGCGAGCGCGGCCAGGTCCTCGGGCCTTATGCCGCCGGTCGCGCGCCCCGAGAGGGCGGCGGCGGCGGCGTAGTGGAAGGAGCGGAGCATGCCGGCGACGTCGCGGAGCGGCGAGCGCTTGAGGCGCCGCTCGCCGAGCGGGCGCGCGGGCTCGCCCTCGAAGTCGATGATGACGAAGTCCTTGCCCGTGTGCAGCACCTGCCCGAGGTGGTAGTCGCCGTGGTGCCGCGTCCGCGCCGTGTCGAGCTTGCGGTCGACGACGGCCCGGAAGCGGGCGACGATCTCGGCCTCGCGCGCGAGGACGGCCTCGGCGTCGCGGCGCGCCGCGCCCTCGAGCTCGGTGAAGCGCCGCTTGAGGAGCGGCAGGACGAGCGAGGCGTGGCTCCGCATCGACTGGTAGATCGAGCGCTGGTAGTGGCTCGAGAACGCCTCGGGGGCGAAGTCCTTGTCCCGCGTGTCCGAGGCGAGGGCGACGTGCATCTCGGCCGTGCGCTGCCCGAGGAGCCTCGCCGACTCGAGGTAGGCGCCGACCATCTCGCGGGCGAGCGCCGGCGCCTCGCCCTCGAGGAGGTCCGCGACCCGCGTGCGCGCGGGCGGCGCGCCCCGGGCCTCGGGCGGGCGCGCGAGCGCGCGCTCGAAGAAGCGGGCGAGGTCGTCGAGCGTGTAGCGCCACGCGTCGCCCTGGTTCTTGACGAAGCCCTGGAGGAGGGCGACCGTCGCCGTCCCGGCCTCCCGGGCGCGGTACTCGACGAGCCCGGCGACGGGCGGGATGTTCTTGAACGGCGCGCGCTCCGTGAGGAAGCGGCCCACCTCGACGTCGGGGTTCAGGCCCTCCTCGAGGCGCCGGAAGAGCTTGAGGACGAGGCGGTCGCCGAAGACGATCGACGAGTTGCTCTGCTCCGAGCGCATGGGCGTCGGCTCGAGGCCGTCGAGCCCGCTCTCCGTCTCGCGGGCGATGGCCTTGAGGGTCGCGAAGGGGGAGCAGACGACCTCGCCCGCCGCGCCGCGGATGCGCCGCTTGCGCTGGATCGCGTCGAGGAGCGCCGCGCCGAAGCGCGGATCGACGACCGCGTCGTGGAGGAGGCCCTCGGCCGGGGCGGCGTCGCCGTTCCCCTCGGGCGCGACCGTGAGGCGGGCGAGCCCGGCGCGCGGGTTGCGGCGGAGCACGGCCTCGGCCTGCGCGCCGGCGGCGAAGGCGAGCGGCAGCGTGTAGACCTCGGTCTCCTCCTCGGCGTAGGCGACGGCGAGGAGGACGAGGCGGAAGTCGTCGCCGACCGGGACCACGTCGCGGATCGAGACGCCCTTGATCTTGCGCGCCTTGCCGCCGAACCAGCGGCGAGCGGCGAGGTGCTCGGGGAGGGCGGCCTCGAGCGCCGCGCGGGCGGCGGTGCCGCGCGCGAGCACCCGCTCCCAGCGGCCGGCGACCTCGAGCGCCGGGAGGTCCAGCGACGGCTCCGCGGCGCCGGCCCCGACGCCGGGGGCGGGCTTCACCCGGACCTCGGTCGGGCGGGCCGGCTCGAGGGCGAACCAGTAGAAGGCGTGGGGGCCGAGCGTGATGAAGTACGGAGAGTCGGGGATGCGCGGGAGGGACGTCCGGCCGAAGAGCTCGACCGGCACGTGCCCGCGCCACTTCGAGAGGTCGAGCTCGACTCCCTGAACGAAGCGCGAGAGGTTGGCGACGATCAGGATCGTCTCCTCGGGCGGGCCGGGGTGGTGGCGAACGAACGCCAGCACCTTCCGGTTGTCGGGGAAGAGGATCTCGGTCGTGCCGCGGCCGAACGCCTTGTAGCCCTTGCGGAGCGCGATCAGGCGCTTCGTCCACCAGAGGAGCGAGTGCGGGTTCGCGTGCTGGGTCTCGACGTTCACCGCCTCGTAGCGGTGCTGCGGGTCGATGATGACGGGGAGGTAGAGCTGCTGCGGGTTCGCGCGCGAGAAGCCGGCGTTGCGGTCGGCGCTCCACTGCATGGGCGTGCGGACGCCGTTGCGGTCGCCCAGGTAGATGTTGTCGCCCATGCCGATCTCGTCGCCGTAGTAGAGGACGGGCGTCCCCGGGAGCGAGAAGAGGAGCCCGTTCATGAGCTCGATGCGGCGGCGGTGGTTGCCGAGGAGCGGGGCCAGGCGGCGGCGGATCCCGAGGTTGATGCGGGCCCGCGTGTCCTGCGCGTACACCCGGTACATGTAGTCGCGCTCCTCGTCCGTCACCATCTCGAGCGTCAGCTCGTCGTGGTTGCGGAGGAAGAGCGCCCACTGGCAGGTCGGCGGGATCGCCGGCGTCTGGCCGAGGATGTCGACCAGCGGGAAGCGGTCCTCCATGCGGATCGACATGAACATGCGCGGCATGATGGGGAAGTGAAACGACATGTGGCACTCGTCGCCCTCGCCCTGGCCGAAGTAGGCGACGGAGTCCTCGGGCCACTGGTTCGCCTCGGCGAGGAGCATGCGCGCCTCGTGGTGATCGTCCACGTGCCGGCGCAGGCGCTTCAGGAAGGCGTGCGTCTCGGGGAGGTTCTCGCAGTTCGTCCCCTCGCGCTCGTAGAGGTAGGGGATCGCGTCGAGGCGAAGCCCATCGATGCCGAGGTCGAACCAGAAGTCGAGGACCTTCAGGACCGCCTTCTCGACGTCCGGGTTGTCGTAGTTGAGGTCGGGCTGGTGGGAGTAGAAGCGGTGCCAGTAGTAGGCCTTGGCGACCGGGTCCCACGTCCAGTTCGAGGTCTCGAAGTCCTTGAAGATGATGCGCGTCTCGCCGTAGCGCTCGGGGTCGTCGCTCCAGACGTAGAAGTCGCGGGCGCTCGAGCCCTTGCCGGCCTGGCGCGCGCGCTGGAACCAGGGGTGCTGGTCCGAGGTGTGGTTGATGACGAGCTCCGAGATCACGCGGAGCCCCAGGCGGTGGGCCTCGGTCAGGAAGGCCTTGAAGTCCTTGATCGTCCCGTAGCTCGGGTGGATCGAGAGGTAGTCGGCGATGTCGTAGCCGTCGTCCTTCAGGGGCGAGGGGTAGAACGGCAGGAGCCAGATCGCCGTGACGCCCAGGTCGGCGAGGTAGGGGAGCTTCTCGGTGAGGCCCGGGAAGTCGCCGATGCCGTCCCCGTTGCTGTCGTGGAAGGCGCGGACGTGGATCTCGTAGATGATCGCGTCCTTGTACCACTGCGGGTCGGCCGCGTGGACCTTCTGGGCGCGCTTGCGCGCCTGGGGCCCCGTCGTTCCCGTCGTTCCCGTCGTTCCCTTCGTACCCGTCGTTCTCGTGCTCATGCGAAGTACTCGAAGTCTCCCTCCCGCCGCACCTGGCGCCGCAGGCGGAAGACCTGGGCCGGGAAGATGCGGGGGTCGAGCTCCACGCGGTTGCGCGCCCCGTGCCAGAGGAAGCGGGCGTCCGAGAGGAGGTCGTGGACCTGGAACGGGCGCCCGGGCTCGATCCCGAGCGTCTCGAGGGGCATCTCCACGTCCGCCGAGCGCACGTGGTGGGGGTCGAGGTTGACGACCGTGAAGACGACGTTCGAGAGGTCGGGCGTGGCCTTGCTGTACGCGAGGATGGAGTCGTCGGTCGTCGGGTGGAAGCGGAGCCCGTCGTCGGCCTGGAGCGCCTTGTTCTCGCGGCGGATCCGGTTCACGCGGGCGATGGCGTCGCGCAGGCTGTCCTTGCGGTCGAGGTCCCAGGCCTTGATCTCGTACTTCTCGGAGTCGAGGTACTCCTCGCGGCCGGGCGCGAGCGGGCGCGCGTCCAGGAGCTCGAAGGCCGGCCCGTAGATCCCGTAGCTCGCGCCGAGCGTGGCGGCGAGCACGAGGCGGACGAGGAACATCGGCCGCCCGCCGTGCTGGAGGTGCTCGGGGAGGATGTCGGGCGTGTTCGGCCAGAGGTTCGGCCGGAAGAACTCGCGGACGGGTCCGCGCGCGAGGTCGGAGAAGTAGGCGACGATGTCGGGCTTCGTCGTCCGCCAGGTGAAGTAGGTGTAGGACTGCGTGAACCCGAGCTTCGCGAGCCGGTACATGACCTTCGGGCGGGTGAAGGCCTCCGAGAGGAAGATCGCATCCGGGCGCTCGCGCTTCGCCTCGCCGATCACCCACTCCCAGAACGGGAAGGACTTCGTGTGCGGGTTGTCGACGCGGAAGATGCGCACGCCGCCCTCGCGCATCCAGAAGCGGACGACCGAGAGCAGCTCGTCCCAGAGCTCGCGGAAGCTCTCGGACTCGAAGTCGAACGGGTAGATGTCCTGGTACTTCTTGGGCGGGTTCTCGGCGTAGGCGATCGAGCCGTCCGGGCGGCGGCGGAACCAGTCGGGATGCGCGCGGACGTAGGGGTGGTCGGGCGCGCACTGGAAGGCCAGGTCGAGCGCGACCTCGATCCCGTGCTGGTCGCGGGCGCGCGCGACCAGGCGGCGAAAGTCGTCGAGCGTGCCGAGGTCGCGATGGACGGCCTTGTGGCCGCCCTCGGCCGAGCCGATCGCCCAGGGGCTCCCGGGGTCGTCGGGGCGGGCGGCCGGGTCGTTGTTGCGGCCCTTGCGGTTGACGCGGCCGATCGGGTGGATCGGCGGCAGGTAGAGGACATCGAAGCCCATGGCCGCGACGTAGGGGAGGCGCGCCTCGACGTCGCGGAACGTGCCGTGGCGCCCGGGCTCGGGCGACGTCGAGCGCGGGAACAGCTCGTACCAGGTCGAGAAGCGGGCCTTCGGGTCGTCGACGACGACCGCCAGCTCCCTCGCGTACTCGGTCGCGAAGCGGCGCGCCTGGCCGGCGGCCGCGAGCCGCTCGAGCTCCTCGCCCTCGCGGAGATCGAGGGCGACGTCCTGGCCGGCGGCGACCTTCTTCTCGAGCCCGCGTCGCCAGCTCGCCAGGTGATCCACCCAGGCGACGACGGTGTAGAGGTAGCGGCCGGCCGCCGGGACCTGGAACTCGCCGCGGAAGCGGTCGTTCCCGAGGGCGGTCATGGGCGACTCGGCCCACGTCGTCTCGTCCTCGCGGCGGTGGCGGAGCGCGGCGGCGACGATGTCGTGGCCGTCGGCGACGACGTCCGCCTCGACGACGACGGTGTCGCCGGCGCAGCGCTTGATCGGGAAGCGGCCGCCGTCCATCTCGGGGGCGACGCCCTCGATCGCGCAGCGGCGGCGGCCGTCCTCCTCCGCTCTCCCGGAGCGGACGTCCTTCGAGATGGGGCGTGTCATGAGTCTGGTTTAGCACGATGGCGATCGTGGGACAAACATTTCGCGCGGAGGTGACCGAAAGAAGTACGCGGTCAGGCGATCTCCCGGTGACCGGCCCGGATCAAGGGTTCCGGGACGGGGCCCGCCGCGGACCCCGGCGCGGGGCGCGGCGGGGAGCCGGCGCCGCGACCGCTTGATTCGGCGCGTCATCGCCGCTAAAATGCGCACTTCCGTAACCTTGCGGAGGGCGCGCATGGCCGTCTCGTTCTGCACGATCGAGGAAGCGCTCGCGGAGTTCCGCGAGGGTCGGATGGTCGTCCTCATCGACGACCCCGATCGCGAGAACGAGGGCGACCTCGCGATGGCCGCCGAGCGGGTCACGCCCGAGGCCATCAACTTCATGGCCAGGCACGGGCGCGGGCTCGTGTGCCTGTCGCTGGCCGAGTCCATCTGCGACCGCCTTCGCCTGACCCCTCAGGCGGATCAGAACACGGCCACGTACGGCACGGCCTTCACGGTCTCGGTCGACGCCAAGTTCGGCGTGACGACGGGGATCTCGGCCGCCGACCGGGCGCGCACGATCCTGACGGCGATCCGCGACGACTGCCGGCCGGACGAGCTCGCGCGGCCGGGGCACGTCTTCCCGCTCCGGGCGCGCGACGGCGGCGTGCTCGTGCGCGCCGGCCAGACCGAGGGCTCGGTCGACCTCGCGCGGCTCGCGGGCCTGAAGCCGGCGGCCGTGATCTGCGAGATCATGAACGACGACGGCACCATGGCGCGCGTGCCGCAGCTCATGGACTTCTGCGAGATCCACGGCCTCAAGATCTGCTCGACGGCCGACCTCATCGCCTACCGCAAGCGGACCGAGAAGCTCGTCGAGCGCGTGACGAGCGTCAAGCTCCCGACCGAGTACGGGATCTTCGACGTCCACGCCTACAAGAGCACGATCGACCACAACCCCCACCTCGCGATCTGCCGCGGCGGCGTCGGCGACCGCGCCCCGGACGGCTCGATCGTGAAGCTCGCCGAGCCGGTGCTCCTGCGCATGCACTCGGAGTGCTTGACCGGCGACGTCTTCGGCTCGCTCCGCTGCGACTGCGGCTCCCAGCTCCACGAGGCCATGCGCGCGGTCGGCCGCGAGGGCCGCGGCGCGATCGTCTACATGCGCCAGGAGGGCCGCGGCATCGGCCTCATGAACAAGATGAAGGCCTACGCCCTCCAGGACCAGGGCATGGACACCGTCGAGGCGAACCGCCAGCTCGGCTTCGCCCCCGACCTCCGCGACTACGGCATCGGCGCCCAGATCCTGGTCGACCTCGGCGTCTCCAAGATCCGCCTCCTGACGAACAACCCGCGGAAGGTCGTCGGCCTCGAGGGCTACGGCCTGGAGATCGTCGAGCGCGTCCCGATCGAGTCCCAGCCGACCGAGGCCAACCTCGCCTACCTCCGCGCCAAGAAGGACAAGCTCGGGCACCTCCTCGAGAGCGTCTGACGCCGCTCCGCCCCGGCCCGCGCGCGCCCGCGCGCCGCCGCCCGGCCCGCCCCGGCCCCGCCGCCCGGCCCGCCCCGGCCCTGTCGCCCGGCCCCGGCCCCGCCGCCCGGCCCCGGCGCCGCCGCCCGGCCCGCCCCGGCCCCGCCGCCCGGCCCCGGCCCCGCCGCCTTCGCAGAATCAACTTTTCGTTGATTCTAAGGGCCTCTCGACGTCGAAGGGGCCTTAGAATCAACTTTTCGTTGATTCTACGGCGCTCGGACCTCCGTGCCTGGGCAAGCGACGGCGTGTCTCCGGGTCACGAACCAGCGTGCGTGCGATCCCGAGTGCGCGTTCCTCTCCCTCGAGGGGCGACGCGGCCAGCTTGCACATCCAGGACTTCGTCCGGCCGATGACGAGCCCGGCCTGCTCGAGGCTGTAGCTTTCGAGGAGGGCCAGCCGAACCAGGAGCGCGCGGGCCGAACGAACCCGCGGGGCGCGCGAGCGGCCGGCCACGTCCCAGGGCGGAACGCCGTAGACGTCGGCGGCGGCGTGGAGGAGCGTGTCGAGGCTCGCCGTCGGGGCGGGCACGGGGTCGAGGTCGGGGAGCGCGGCCGGCTGGCCGACGACGCGGCGGACGAGGCGCGGGTCGGCGCAGAGCTCGAAGACGCGGGGCACGTTCGCGATCTCGGCCAGCGAGAGGCCCAGGAAGGCCCGGCGGCTGCTCCACGGGAAGTGGCGGGCGCGCTCGACGAGCGGGGGCTGGGTGGCGCAGGGGTTCACGTGCACGTACCGGATCGCGCGCGTGAGCTCGAAGGGTTCCTGGATGCGAGAGTGCGCCTCGACGGGGCCGCGGAGCAGGCGGCCGTCGCGGCCGTGCTTCGCGTTGAAGCTGCGCGTGTAGGCGTGAAGGGCGTTCTCGAGCCAGCGTTTCGTGTGCTCGGCGGGTCCTTCCGCGACGACGTGGAGGTGCGTGTCCATCACGCAGTAAGCGAGGACCAGGGCGCCGAGCGCTTCGGACAATCGGTCCAGGAGGTCGTAGCGGTCGGCGTCGTCGATCACGAGCGCGAGACTCTCCCGCGCGCCCGCGGTGAGGTGGTGAACGTCGGTCTCCATGGGCGCGGAGCTTACCAAACAGGTCTGACACTTTTGCGGGTCGCCATCCGAGTGCGGGCACCGCCACCGTTGACAGAAGCCCCGTCGCGCGGCTACCATGGCGCGCCCCGCGGGGTCGCCGCGGGAGGCGGAGGGGAAGCATGAAGTCGATCTTGATCCGGACGGCGATCGCGCTTGCGATCGCGGCGCCGGCGCTCGTGATGCTCGGCGTCTCGGGCGCGAGTGCGGTGGCGCGGGCGGACGAGAACGCCCCCTCCCTCAAGGTGGGGGTCATCGACCTCGGAGCGGTCTTCAAGGGCTACGACCGCGCCGCCGACCTCGAGAAGGAGATCAACGACGAGAAGGACCGGCTCGACTCGGAGCAGCGCGAGCTCCGGTCCGAGGCCCAGAAGATCCGCCGCGAGCTCGAGCTCGCCGAGCCGGACTCCGATGAGTACGAGACCTTGAGCGCGAGGCTCGCGGCCCTCCTCGGCCGGCTGGAGCACGCGAAGAAGCGGCGCGACGAGCGGCTCAAGGAGCGGCTCGAGGAGTACAACGGTCTCGTTCGAGCGGACATCAAGGTCGCCATCACGGAGTACGGCGAGGCGCACGGCTACAACCTGATCCTCGCGCGCCAGTCGGGAGACGCCAGGAACGAGCCCTTCTTCGGCGCCACCGGCGTGCTCTTCGCCAAGGGCGTCGAGGACGTGACGGCCGGCGTCACCGCTCTCCTGAACGAGAAGTACGCGAAGCGGCCGAAGACACCCGAGCCGCATTGAGAGGCCCGCGCCCGTGGACATTCGACCTTCGAAGCGGGTCTCCTCGATCGGCGCGTACGCCTTCGCCGAGGTCGACCGCGCCGTCGAGCGCTTGCGCGAGCAGGGGATCGAGCCGATCGACTTCGGGGTCGGCGACCCGACCGACCCGACGCCGGCGCTCGTACGCGAGGCCTGCCGGGAGGCCGTCGACCGGCACGCGCGCTCGGGATACCCGAGCTACATCGGGGCGGCGGCGTTCCGCGAGGCGGCCGCGGCGTGGCTCGGGCGGCGCTTCGGCGTCGCGATCGACCCGAGGACCGAGATCTGCTCGACGATCGGGTCGAAGGAAGCCATCTTTCACTTCGCGGAAGGCTTCATCGACCCGGGCGACGTCGCCATCTGCCCGAACCCGGGCTACCCGCCGTACTACCGCGGGACCCTCTTCGCCGAGGGGACGCCCTGGCCGCTCGCCCTGCGCGCGGACGACGACTTCCTCCCCGACCTCGAGGCCGCCGTCCCCGAGGACGTGCGGCGGCGCGCGCGCGTCGCCTGGGTCAACTACCCGAACTCGCCGAGCGGGAAGGTCGCGCCGGCCGGGTACCTCGAGAAGTGCGTGGAGTGGGGCCGGCGCCACGGGATCATCGTCGCCTCCGACGAAGCTTACAGCGAGATCCACTTCACCGAGGAGGCGCCGCGCTCGGCCCTCGAGCTCGGCAAGGAAGGCGTCGCCGCCTTCTTCTCGCTCTCGAAGCGAAGCGCCATGACGGGCTACCGCGTCGGCTTCGTCGCCGGCGACCGCCGCCTGATCGACGTCTTCAAGAAGGTGAAGACGAACATCGACAGCGGGACGCCGAGCTTCGTCCAGGACGCGGCGATCGCCGCCCTCGCGGACGAGGCGCACGTCGCCTCGATGCGCGACGAGTACCGGCGCCGCCGCGACGCGCTCGCCGCCGGCCTCGAGGCGGCCGGGCTCGCGCGCTGCGTGCCCGAGGGGACGCTCTACCTCTGGCAACGCGTCCCGGAGGGCATGACCTCCGTCGACTTCGCGAAGCGACTCCTCGACCCGGAGGTCGCCGTCGTCTGCACGCCGGGCGCCTGGATCAGCCAGGCCGGCCCGGACGGGACGAACCCGGGCGAGGGCTACGTACGGTTCGCCCTGGTCGCGCCGTTCGAGAGGACGGTGGAGGCGGGGAAGCGGATCGCGCAGGCGTTCTCGAGCACGAGCACGACGGGGGGGAGGCGGACGTGAACCGCAGACAGCTACTGGGCTTCGTGATCTTCCCCGCCGCGCTCGCCGGGATCCTCGCGTTCCTCTTCTTCGTGGCGAACGTCGGCGTCTTCTTCGACCGCCCGCAGCTCGACCACCGCGACCCGCAGGTGCGCGTCCACGCCGCCCTCAAGGCCGGGCACGACAGGGACCGCACGGCGCTCCCGAGGCTCCGCGAGATGCTGGCGAAGGACCCGTCGCCGAGCGCCCGCGGCGCCGCCGCCGAGGCCCTCGTCCGCATCGACCAGGCCGCCGCCGGGCCCGACCTGGTCCCGCTCCTCGAGGACCCGGACCGCACGGTCCGGAAGCTCGCCTGCTACCTCCTCGGCGGGCTCCGCCACGAGGCGGCCCGCGAGCCGCTCCGCAAGCGCCTCGCCGCCGGCGAGGACGCGCCCGTGCGCTGGCAGGCCGCCGTGGCCCTGGCCGCGATCGGCGACAGGGCGGCGCTCCCCGTGCTCCACGACACGCTGAAGACGGCCGCCCCGCGCGGCCTCGGAGAGCGCGCGGCCGTCCTCGTGCCGGGCGCCCCGCTGGCCGACACGCCCCCCGGCCCCGACGAGCAGCGGAACGCGCTCCTCGCCCTCGGCTGGCTCGCCGACCCGTCGTCCGTCGAACCGGTCGAGCGCCTGCTCGCGGCGCCCGACCTCGACCCGGAGGTCGAGAAGGCGGCGCGCCGCACGCTGGAGCGAATCCAGAGCAACCGCCCTCACCCCGACCCTCTCCCGGAGGGAGAGGGGAGTCGAGAGGGGATCTCTCTGCAAGACAGGACCCCATGACCTGCGACTGCACCCGCCTCCAGCCCGCGGACCCCGGCGCCCGCGGCCCGCGGCCCTTCGCCCTGCCGGGCGCCGAGCCGCGCTACGCGCGCGACCGCGAGATCGACATCCACCACATCCGGCTCGACGTCACGGTCGACATCGAGAAGAGGCGGATCGACGGGATGGCGACGATCAAGCTCGGCGCGATCGGCGACCTCCTGAAGCGCATCGAGCTCGATGCGGTCGAGCTCGACATCAAGGCGGCGCACCTCACGTCGCTCGGCGGCGACATCCTCGCGCCCGTCCCGCTCCGGTTCGAGAACACGGGGACGAAGCTCCGGATCGAGCTGCCGCGGCCGCTCGCGGGCGGCGAGGCGGCGACGCTCCGCATCGAGTACGGGGCGACGCCGCGCCGCGGCTTCTACTTCGTCGGCCCGGACGAGATGCACCCGGCGAAGCCGCGCCAGGCGTGGACGCAGGGCCAGGACGAGGACTCGCGCTACTGGTTCCCGTGCTACGACTACCCGAACGAGAAGGCGACGAGCGAGGTCGTGGCGACCGTCGCCGAGCCGTACATCGCGATCTCGAACGGCGCGCTCGTCGAGCTGACGGAGGACGAGCAGCAGGGCACGCGCACGTGGCACTGGTCGCAGAACGTGCGCCACGTCGCCTACCTGATCACGCTCGTCGTCGGCGAGTTCGTCGAGATCCGCGAGGACCTGAACGGGGTGCCGATCACGTACTACGTGACGCGCGGGCGCGAGGCCGACGCCAAGCGCTCCCTCGGCAAGACCCCGCAGATGGTGCAGGTCTTCAGCGAGCTCACGGGGATCCCGTACCCCTACGAGAAGTACGCCCAGGTGTGCGTCGCCGACTTCATCTTCGGCGGCATGGAGAACACGTCGGCGACGACGCTCACGGACAAGTGCCTCCTTGACGAGCGGGCTTTCCAGGACTTCGACGAGCAGACCGAAGGGCTCGTGTCGCACGAGCTGGCGCACCAGTGGTTCGGCGACCTGCTGACGTGCAAGGACTGGTCGCAGGGCTGGCTCAACGAGGGGTTCGCGACGTACTTCGAGCTGCTCTGGCAGGAGTACCACCGCGGCTGGGACTCGTACCGCTACTACGCGTCGAAGGACGCCGAGGAGTACTTCGAGGAGGACGAGAAGAGCTACCGGCGCCCGATCGTCACGCGCGTCTACCGCGACCCGATCGAGGTCTTCGACCGGCACCTCTACCAGAAGGCGTCGCTCGTCCTCGACATGCTGCGCGCGCTGCTCGACGACGGCCCGTTCTTCAAGGCGCTCCGCTACTACGCGCAGCGCTTCCGCGGCGACGTCGTCGTCACCGCCGACTTCGCGGACGCGCTCGAGGAGGCGACGGGCAAGAACGTCGAGTGGTTCTTCGACCAGTGGATCATGAAGGGCGGGCATCCCGAGCTCAAGGTCGCCTACGATTGGGACGACGAGAAGAAGCTCGCGAAGGTCGCCGTCCGCCAGACCCAGCAGGGCGACGACGTCACGCCCGAGGTCTTCCGCTTCCCGGTCGAGATCGGGTTCCGCACGGCGCGCGGCGACACGCTCGAACGGGTCATCGTCGAACGACGCGAGCAGACGTTCACGTTCCCGCTCCCGGCGCGGCCGAAGCTCTTCCGGTTCGACCCCGGCGACCGCGTGCTCAAGCGGCTCGAGCTCGACCTGCCGCGCGACCTGCTCCTCGAGCAGCTCGCGAACGACCCGGACGCCATGCTCCGGATCCGGGCGGCGCGCGCGCTCGCCAAGAAGGCCTCGCCCGAGGCGATCGCGGCCCTCGCGCGGTCGCTCCTCGAGGACCCGTTCTTCGGCGTGCGCGCCGAGGTCGCGAAGGCGCTCGGGGAGGCGCGCGGCGACGCGGCCCGGGCCGCCCTGCTGCGCGGCCTGAAGGACGTCGAGAGCAGCAAGGCGCGGCGCGCCGTCGTCGAGGCGCTCGGCGAGTTCCGCGACGAGGAGGTCGGGGCGGCGCTCCGCGCGCTTCTCGAGCACGGCGACCCGAGCTACGCGGTCGAGGCCGAGGCCGCCTGCTCGCTCGGGAAGACGCGGACGAAGGGCGCGTTCGAGGCGATCGTCAAGGCCATGGAGCGGCCCACCTGCAACGACCTGATGTCCGAGAAGGTGTGCGAGGGGCTGGGCGAGCTCCGCGACCCGCGCGGCATCGAGGTCTGCATGAAGGTCGGGCGCTACGGCGGCCCGGCCTGGGCGCGCGGCGCGGCCGTCCTGGCTCTCGGCAAGCTCGGCCGGGAGCACCAGGGCCGGCGCGACGACATCCGCGACTTCATCGAGCGTCTCCTGCTCGAGGATCCGTGGTTCCGGGCGCGCGTCAACTGCCCCAAGGCCCTCGAGCGGATCGGCGACGCCGCGGCGATCTCGGCCCTCGAGCGCGCGGAGGCCCGCGACCTGGACGGGCGGGTGCGAAGGCGGGCGGCCGACGCGATCCGCAAGCTCCGCAAGGGCCTCGACGCCGGCGACGAGGTGAAGCGCCTGCGGGACGAGGTCGAGCGGCTGCGCGAGGACAACGTGAAGCTGCGCGACCGCGTCGATCGGCTGGAGGCGCGGGGGGAGAAGGAGCGGGGGGCTGGCTAGTTAGGGCGGCGGCGCGGCCGGGGGGCCGTTCTTCGGGCGGAGGGAGCGCGCCGCGGTTTGAACAAAGAAGCCAAGTGCGACACAACCAAGTACGAGCGCGGCAGCCAAGAATTGCAGCCCGATCTTGATCTCTCGTGCTGCCTCGAGAAGATCCCGCGATTCAACGACGATCCAAGTCGACGCCATGATCACTTCGCAAAGAAGACGGTCTTGGCGACAGAGAGATACTCACTCCTCTGAGCTTGAGTCCACGGCCGATCCTCATTGTGCACCAGATTGTTGAAATTGACCTCGAGATTCTGGAGAACGACAGCGTAGGGCCGGGCGTCTCTGGCCTTGAGTGACTTGATCAGTTCGCTGGCATCCCACGCCACGCCACCCGACTCACCTGCAAAGCTGATGCTCACGCCGCTGAGAGCGGATCCCTCCAATCGCTCCATTGACTCAACCCCCAAATCCTCCGCCCCCGCCGCCACCGCCCACTGCAGCCTCGGGATCTCCCGCGGCGGCGTCTTCTCGAGGATCTCGGTCAGCCTCTGGTTCGCCGGGTTGCCGTCGCCGTCGATCTCCGCCAGCATCGCGCGCCCGAGCGGGCGCAGGTCCTGGTTGCTCGGCGCTCCCTTGCCGAACTGCTTGAGAATGGCGCCGGGGTCCGTGTCCAGGATGCGGTAGATCGCGTCGCGCTCCATGCTCATCACGCCCCGGACGCGCTTCTCCTCGAGATCCACGACGTTGCCGCCGGCGGCCGCGCCGCCGGGGTTCGTGATCCACTGGAGGGCCCAGCCCGTGGTGCCCAGGCCCCGCTCCAGCGTCCCCGGCAGCCGGGAGCGCTGCTCGTCGACGTTCCGGGCGATCGACAGCATGACGGCCTTCTTCGGCTCGGGCGCGACGTACCAGCCCTCGCGCGGAGCGACCAGGTTCACGAGACGCTCGAACTGCTCCTTGTCCTCGGCCGCGTTGTCGACGAACGTGTCGAGGAGCGGCTTGCCGGTCTCGGGGTTCGTCTCCTTCGCGAGCCGGTCGATGATCTGGTCGAACTCCTTCGTCCCCTTCCGGGCCTCGAGGACCTTGAGGGAGCTGGCGACGTAGCCCTCGCTCACCCAGGAGCCGGTGAGCCGCTTCTTGATGGCCTGGAAGTCCTGCTCGACCGTCCGGACCCCGCCCTCCGTCGTCCCCGCCGGCGCCGGCCCGGGCCCGCCCCCGAACCCGCTCAACGCCTTCATGTCGGGGCCGCCGTCCGCGAGCTGCCCGCGGATCTTGAGCGCCGCGTAACGACCGGTACCGGGGATGTTGGCGTCGCCCGTCCCGACCGGCGCGGCCGGCGCCGAGCTCGCGTCGTCGGCGCCCGCCGGCGCCGCTTCGGCGTCCTTCTTCTTCGTGCTCGGCGGCTCGAGATCCGTGCGCAGCACGGGGAAGGAGCCCGATCCCGATCGCTGGATGCCGTCGGTGCCCATGGCCGTCCCCTTTCCGTGGAAAGAATCCCCTACGGCCGTCGTCGGTGAACGACGCCAAGGGTAACTCTCCCGGCGGTGGGGGATCAAGCCCCGGCCCCCTGAGCCGTTCTCTTACGAGATTCGGCTCAGGGGACGGAAGAGGCGGCGAACGGGCGGCGGGTTACGGGAACTGCTGCCCGTTGCGCTTCTTGCCGGGCGAGAACCGCGGCCCGGTCGCCGGCGGCGGGGGCGGGCCGCGATGCGGCTCGAACGTGAGCGTCGTCGCATCGGCGTCCACTGCCCGGTTGAGCGACTGATCGAGGGTGTCGAAGTTCGTCACGCCGGGCGTCTGGTTGCTGACGTACGTGAAGTCGGCCAGCAGGTTGTTGGCGCTGTCCCTCAGCCGGATGAAGTCGGTCGTGTTGGAGAAGCTGTGCGTGGCGCTCGAGCGCGTCGATGTGCGCGCCTTGGAGCCCCCGATGTCGAGCGCCAGAAGGTTCGGCGATCCGCCGCCGAAGATGACGAGGGCACGCCGCGGAGGCACGACCGAGCTCGGGTCCACGGTCGACGGGAAGGTCAGCCAGTTGCCGCTGCCGCTCTGCTTCTGGTTCTCCTCGATGAAGTGACTCGAGAGGTCCAGGTAGTCGCTCGTGAGGTTGACGATCTCGACGAACTCGTCGAGGCCCGAATCCACGGTTCCGTCCTTGTTCGAGTCCCCCTCGAGGCCCAGGCTGGCCGCGGGCACGTCCTGCAGGATCTCGTTCAAGAAGAGGTCCGGCGACTGCGGCGGGAACATGGCCCCGGGCTGGGGCGCCGGCGCGGGCGCGGGCGGTCGCAGCTTCGCCGTGCGGAACTCGATGATCAGATCCTGCCCGGGCGAGAGGCCTCCCATGAGGGTCCGGACGCGCTTGGTCGTGACGAACTGGTAGTCGGTGTCGAACTTGAGGGCGGCCACGCTTGCGAAGCCCCCCGTCGTATTGTGCCCCGTCTGCGCGAGTGAGATGATCGCCGTCTTCGTCGGCGCGTCGTACGTCACGGCGCCCGTGAGCGGGACCTGCGTGGACTTCTCGACGAGCAGGATCGTCGTCTGGTCCACGGTCGCCGGATCGAGGTCGATGTTGTAGGTGACCGTCGCGATCTCGAGCCTCGCGGCGGGCGGTGGGCCCTGTGACAGCACCCGCAGTCGGTTCTCGATCAGCGCCTCCTGCGAGCCGTTGGCCGGGTCGCTCGCCGTCGCCGTGATGTTGAACGGCTCCGTGAAGAAGTCGAGCACGAACGTCCGCAGGATCCGGCCGCCCGTGCTCTTGATCGCGTTCGTCGCCGTCAGCCGGTACGGCGTGTCGTAGGCGAGGACGGGCTGGTTCGGGAGGATCGGGTTCTCGTTGGTCGCCGTGACCGTCAACGTCGCCGTGAACGTGCCCGGGTCGTAGCTGAGCGTGAAGGCGACCGGCGTCGAGACGCCCTGGTTCGTGTTCTCGAGCAGCACCGTCGAGCCCGGGATCAGCGTCGCCGGGTCCACGTCGTTATTGAAGGAGAGCGTCAGCACCTGGGTCACGGGCTGGTTCGTCGTCCCGAAGCCGGGCGTGGAGGAAACGACCTGGAGGAAGAGGTTGTTGAGACCTCCGCCGCCCCCGCCCCCGCCTCCGCCCCCGCCGCCGCAGCTTGCCAGCACAAGCACGGAGGCGACCGCCAGCGAAGTCCGGAGCATCGTCGTGCGTGTCGTGAACATGGCGAAACCCCTCGTCTCAGCCCCCAGCCAGCCTACCGCAAGGCGGGACATTATAACGCCCAAAACGGCTAAACCGAAGCGAAAAGCGGCGAGAGGACGGCGAAGCCTTGTGCGGGGCGAACCTGGAGCGGCCCGTGAAGCCTACTCCTCTTCCTCGCGGGCGACATCGCCCGCGCGGGCGGCCCCTTCCTCGGGGCCGGCGTCCTCCCCGCGCGCCCTCCGCGCCAGGTCGTCCTCCGCGACCGCCTTGTCGATCAGGGCCGACATCTCGATCGACTTCTCGACCGAGGGGTCGTGGTGGAACGCCAGGTGCGGGGTCACGCGCGTCGTCAGGCGCGACGCGACCTCGCGCTGGATGAACCCGCGCGCGTGCTCGAGGGCGCGGCCGAGCGTCTTCCGGTCGCCCTCGCCGCCGAGGCACGACCAGAAGACCTTGGCGTGGCGGAGGTCCTCGGACAGCTCGACCTTCGTGATCGAGCAGAAGCGCAGCCGCGGGTCGCTCATCTCGTAGAGCACGATGCGCGCGACGTCCTCGGCGATCCTCTTCTGGAGCCGCTCGATCTTGACGCTGGCCATGTTCTCAGTCGAAGTGCAGGACGTCGAAGCGCGAGTCCACGAGCTCCGCGTGCGGGTTCGAGCGGATGTGGTCGATGACCCGCTGGATCAGGCCGGTCAGGTACTTCGAGTCGTTCCCGACCGCCGCGACGCCGAGGACCGCGCTCTGGTGCAGGTCCAGGTCGTCGACCTCGGCCACCGCCACGTTGAACGCGCTTCCGACGCGGTCCTTGATGGACCGGATCGCGCTCCGCTTCTCCTTGAGCGAGCGCGATCCGCGGACGACGAGGCGGATCTCCGCGGCGGCGACGACCATCGGGTCTAGCCGAGCGTGCGCGCGACCTTCTCGACCGCGAACGCCTCGATCTTGTCGCCTTCCTTCACGTCGTTGTAGCCCTTGATCGTGACCCCGCACTCGAAGCCCTCGCGGACCTCCTTGGCGTCGTCCTTGAAGCGCTTGAGCGACGCGATGTCGCCGACGTGCACGATCACGCCGTCGCGGATCAGCTTGATCTTGTTCGTCCGCTCGACCTTGCCCTTCGTCACCATGCAGCCGGCGATGGTGCCGATCTGGGAGGCGTGGAAGGTCTTGCGGATCTCGAGCATGCCGACCGTGACCTCGCGCTCCTCGGGCTCGAGCAGGCCCTCCATGGCCTTCTTGATGTCGTCCGTGATCTGGTAGATCACGCGGTACGTGCGGATGTCGACGCCCTTCTGCTCGGCGACCGCCTTCGCCTTCTCGTCGGCGACGACGTTGAAGCCGATGATGATCGCGTCCGACGCGTCCGCGAGGAGCACGTCCGACTCCGTGACCCCGCCGACGGCCGCGTGCAGGAGCTTCACCTTGACCTCGTCCGCCGACAGGTCCGGGATCGCCTTCTGGAGCACCTCGGCCGAGCCCTTGACGTCCGTCTTGAGGACGATGCGCACCTCCTTCGCGCCCGCCTTGAACAGGTCCTCGAGCTTCGTGTGCGCCGGCCGCGCCGCCAGCGCCTCGAGGCGCCGCCGCTGCTGGCGCTGGCCGGCGATCTCCTTCGCCTTCGACAGGTCGTCGAGGACGTAGAAGTTCGCGCCCGCCTCGGGCAGCTCGTCGAGGCCGATGACCTGGACCGGCGTCGCCGGCCCCGCCTCCGCGAGCGGCTTGCCCGTGTCGTCGTAGATCGCGCGCACCTTGCCGTAGCCGGTGCCGCAGACGACGACGTCGCCGCGCTTGAGCGTCCCCTCCTGCACGAGCAGGTGGGCCACGATCCCTCGCCCCTCGCTCTTCCGCGCCTCGAGGCACGTGCCGCGCGCCGGCTTGTTCGGGTTCGCCTTGAGGTCGAGGATGTCGGCCTGGAGGGCGAGCGTCGTCAGGAGGTCGTCGATCCCCTTGCCCGTGATCGCCGAGACCTCCATGACCTCGGTCTCGCCGCCCCACTCGACCGGCTGGAGCCCGAGCCCGGAGAGCTGCTGCTTCACCCGCATGGCGTTCGCGGTCGGCTTGTCGACCTTCGTCAGCGCGACGACGACGGGCACGCCCGCCGCCTTCGCGTGGTTGTAGGCCTCCTGCGTCTGCGGCATGACGCCGTCGGCCGAGTCGACGACGAGGACGGCGACGTCGGTCACGTGCGCGCCGCGCGCGCGCATCTCGGTGAACGCCTCGTGGCCGGGCGTGTCGATGAAGGCGACCGAGCGGCCGTCCGGCAGGAACACCTTGTACGCGCCTATGTGCTGCGTGATCCCGCCCGCCTCGCCGCCCGCGACGTTCGTCTTGCGGATGCGGTCGAGGAGCGTCGTCTTGCCGTGGTCGACGTGGCCGAGGATCGTGATGACCGGCGCCCGCGGCTTCAGGTCCTCGGGGCGGTCCTCGGCGCCCCCGGCGAGCTCGGTGAGCTCCTCCTCGGCCGCCTTCTCCTTCTTGATGTCGACCTCGACGCTGTACTCGATGCCGAGCTCGACGGCGAGATCCTCGGGGAGGATGTCGGTGATCCGCATCATCCTCCCCTTCTTCATGAGCTTGGCGATGATGTCCGGCACGCGGACGCCGATCGCCGTCGAGAAGTCCTTGAGCGTGATGGGCGGCGTGAGCGTCACCTTCTCGGGCCTCTGGAACTCCTGGCGCGGACGCTCGCCCTTGAGGCCCGGGCGGCCGGGGCCCATCGGGAAGAACTGCCGCCGCCCGCGCTGCTGGGCGGTCTGCCCCCCGTAGGACGAGCCGCCGTACCCGGGACCGCGCGCCCCCGGGCCGCCGAAGCCCGGCCGGGCCTGGGGCACGACCGGACGCTTGTCCTTGCGGACGATGGCCTCGACCTTCTTCGGCCCCGCGAGCGGGATCTGCCCGCCGAGGGCGACGACGATCTCCTCTTCCTCGTCCTGCTTCACGACCGGGCCGAGGTCGACGAGGGGCTTCGCCGCCTCGGCGGCCTCCTCCTCCGTCTCCTCCTCGGCGGGAGCCCCGGCGGCGGCCGGCGCGGCGCCGGCCGGCGCCTTCTCGCCCTTCGCCGCGGCCTGGGCGGCGGCGGCCGTCTTCTTCTTCTCCTCGAGGGCCTGGGCGACGGCCCGGGCGGCGGGGGAGAGCTCCTTCTCGCGCTTCTCCCGCTCCTTGCGCTCCTTCTCCTCGCGCTCGCGCCGCTCCTTCTCCTCGCGATCCTTGCGGTCCTGGTCGGCCTTCGCGTGGCGCTCGGCCATCGCCGCGCGCTCCTCCTCGGCCTTGCGGGCGCCCTCGTCGTCCGCGGCCTTCTTGCGGGCGGCGGCGGTCGCCGCGGCGCCTTCCGCGGCGGCGTTGGCGGCGGGCGACGGCGCCGGAGCCGCCTCGACCGGGGCGGGCGGCGGCGCCTCGCGGGCGACGATGGGCGAGGGAGCCGTCGGCTTCGGCGGCTCGAGGGTCGGGACGGCGAGGGCGGCCTTGATCACGTCGGAGACGCCTCCGCGCGTCGGGATCGAGTCGATCTCGCTCGACTCGTCGGATGCCTCGACCGGCTGGAGCCGGCGCGACTTCTTCTTCTCGCGAGGCGGGGCGGCCTCCTTCGCGACCCAGGCGTCGAGCTCGTGCGTCTCGGCCGACCCGGCGCTCTCCTCGGTCCAGCGCTTGGGCTGCGGCGTCGCCGGCGCCTTCGTGCGGCCGCTCGTGGCCGTCTTCTTCGTCGCCGGGGCCACGGCCGGGGTCCGGGTGCTCTTCTTCGTCGCCGTCGCCACGGCCTGCGCCGCCGCCGCCTTCTCGGCCGCCCGCTTCTGGGCATCGCGCAGGCGGTCGCAGAGCGGCAGGAGGCGCTGCTCCCACTCGGGCGAGATCGTGCTCGACGGGGAGCACTTGCTGGCCGGCAGGCCGGCCCGCTTGAGCACCTCGATGATCGCGTTCGTGTCGACGCTCTGCTCCTTCGCGAACTCGTGGATGCGCTTCATCCCGTGCGCGTCCTTCGAGTCCTTGGCGTCCTTCGACTCCTTGGCGGCGTCCTTGGCCGCGGCATGGGCGGCCGCCGCGGGCGGCGCCGCCGCCTTCTCCTCATCCCGCGCCCGGGATCCGGTGCGCGCCCGATCCTTGCTCGTCATGCGGTCGCTCCGGCCTCGGCGGGCCCGGCCTCGTGTTCGCGATCCCGGCCGCCCTCGCGGGCGGCCTCCTCGGGTGTGGTCTTCGTCGTCTCGCCTTCGGGCTCGGGCATGGCCTCGGGCTCGGGCTCGGGCGTCGCCTCGGGCTCGGGCGTCGCCTCGGGCTCGAGCGTCGCCTCGGGCTCGAGCGTCGCCTCGGGCGCGGCCGCCCCCGCGGCCTCGGCCTCGACGGCCCCGGCGTCCTCGCCGCCCCCGGCGCCGGATGCCTCCCCGGCCTCCTCGTCCCCGCCCTCGGACCCCGGGGGACGGCGCTTGTCGCGGTCGACGAGCCACGGCGCCGGCCCGCTCGCCGCCTTCTTGCCGCCGCCGAGCAGCGCCTCGAGCGCCGCCCGCCCGCTCAGGCTGCCCGGGCTCGGCCGGCGCACCTCGCGCGGAGGCGGCGCCGCCGCGGCGGCCGGGACCTCGGCCCCGGCGGCGGCGCCCGCCAGGGCCGGCTCGCCCTCGACCGGAGCGCCCTCGGCGGCCCCGCCGCCCATGATCGACGCCGGGATCGGCCCGCCGCCCAGGGCGGCGGCCGCGGCGGCCGCGGCGGCGGCCCGCTCGGCCTGGACCTCCTCGAGCGGCCGGCTCGTGACGAACTTCTCGACGTAGCTGTCGGGCGTGCCCGTCACGATGTCCACGTCCCAGCCCGTGAGGCGCGAGGCGAGGCGCACGTTCTGGCCACGCTTGCCGATCGCGAGCGAGAGCTGGTCCTCGGCGACGAAGACGAGCGCCCGGCGCGAGTCGTAGTCGAGCTCGATCCCCTGGATCTCGGCCGGCTTCAGGGCGTTCATGATGTAGACCTCGGCCGACTCGTTGAAGCGGACGATGTCGATCTTCTCGCCGTTCAGCTCGTCGACCGTGTTCTTGATGCGCGAGCCGCGGATCCCGACGCAGGCGCCGACCGCGTCGACCTTGGCGTCGAGCGAGGCGACCGCGACCTTCGTCCGGTAGCCGGGATCGCGGGCGATGCCCTTGATCTCGATGATCTTGTCCTGGATCTCCGGGACCTCGCGCTCGAAGAGCGTCTTCACGATGTCCGGGTGCGTGCGCGAGCAGATGATCCGGACGCGCTGGCCGACCTTGCGGACGTCGATGATGAGCGTCTTGATCCGCTCGCCGACGTGGTAGGTCTCGCCGGGCGGCTGCTCGCGGCCCGGGAGGAGCCCTTCGGCCTTGCCCAGGTTGATGATGACGTTCGGCTTCTCGTAGCGCTGGACGACCCCGGTGACGAGCTCGCCGATCTTCTTCACGTACTCGTCGAAGATGACGTCGCGCTCGGCCTCGCGGATCTTCTGGATCATCACCTGCTTGGCCGTGAGGGCGGCGATGCGGCCGAGCTCGGCCGGGTCGATGGGCTTGTCCCCCTCGAGGGCGCGGATCTCCCCCGATCCCCGGTCGATCGTCACGATGACGTCGTCCGGGTTCTCGAGACGCTTCTTCGCCGCCGACGCGATCGCCTGCTCCAACCCCTGGAAGATGATCTCCTTGTCGATCTTCTTCTCGCGGTGGATCGCGTCGACGATCCTGAGGACCTCGCTCCCCATCGACACCTTGGTTCCGTCCCCCAAAACCAAAAAGAGTGGACTTTGCGAGCCCACTCTTCCCTCCGGAGCGCGGGGCCCCGGATGGTTGTCAGAGTGTGTGCGGCCGGTCACGGGCCGAATCCAGATTCTAAACGAACCCGGAGGGCACGTCAAGCATCGGCGTCGCCCGCGGCGGAGCGGGGCGCGCGAGCGGACGCGGCCGCCGCCCGCCCGGCCGCGAATCCGCGCGCGCCTTGCGTTTGCGGCTCCCGGGCCGGCGGCCGCGCGCCTTGACAAGCGGTGGGGGCGCTGTTAGAATCCAGGAGCCGCCGGGCGGCCGCGATTCGTGCACGGAAGCCAAGGCGGCAGGAAGGATTACGACTCCGGGCGGGCGCCTTGTACTACCTCTCCGTGACGGCGCAGTTCTCCGCGGCCCACTCGGTCCGCGGGCACCCGGGCAAGTGCGCCAGGCCCCACGGCCACAACTGGACGATCGAGGCGGCCGTCAAGGGGCGGGCGCTCGACCGCATCGGGATGCTCGTCGACTTCGCCGTCCTCAAGCGGCGGCTCGAGGCGCTGCTCGAGGCGTACGACCACCGCGACCTGAACCAGGTCGAGCCGTTCACGACGGTGAACCCGACGGCCGAGAACCTCGCCCGGCACATCTACGCGGAGCTCGGGCGCGACCTCCCCGAGGGGGTGACCGTCGACCGGGTGTCCGTCCTCGAGACCGATCGCTGCTCGGCCACGTACCGGCGCGATGAGGACGACGCCGCCGGCCGGGCCTGAGCCCGGGGGAAGGCAGGGGGACGGGCCATGGTTTGCGAGAACTGCAACAAATCGGTCGCGACCGTCCACCTGACCGAGATCATCAACAAGAAGAAGAAGGAGCTGCACCTCTGCGAGGAGTGCGCCCGCGAGAAGGGCGTCACGCTCAAGGCCCACTTCTTCGCGAAGGAGACGCAGCCATCCGCCGACGCCCCGGCGATCGAGAAGGCGGCCGGGAAGTCGAAGATCGCCGCCGAGGACGTCCTCTCCGGCCTCTCGTGCTCCGTCTGCGGCCTCACGTTCGCCGAGTTCCGGGCGAGCGGCCGCCTCGGGTGCGCGAACGACTACAACGCCTTCAAGAAGGGCCTCTCCCCGCTCCTCGAGAAGATCCACGGCCACACCGAGCACCGGGGCAAGGTGCCGCACCAGGTGGGCGAGCGGCTCGAGCGGCAGAAGAAGCTCATGAGCCTGCGCCAGTCGCTCAACCGGGCGATCCAGCGCGAGGAGTACGAGAAGGCGGCCGAGATCCGCGACCAGATCTACGAGCTCGAGGAGCGCGCCTGATGGACCTGGCCGGCAAGTCGCAGGGCGAGTTCTTCGAGTCGTTCCGCTCGAGCCTGGGCGAGTGGCTCACGGGGCGCGGCCCGGACGCCGACATCGTCATGTCGACGCGCGTGCGCCTCGCCCGGAACATCGTCGAGTACCCGTTCCTGACGAAGGCCACGCCGCGCCAGCGGACCGAGCTCGAGCGGCTCCTGCGCGAGCGCATCCACAAGGCGGCGATCGCCGAGGTCGATGACGGAGGGGCGAAGGAAGGGGACGGCCCGAGCTCGCTCTCCGGTCCGGGCCCGGGCCACATCCCGAGCCCGGGCCCGACCGCGAGCCCGAGCCCCGGCCCCGGCCCGATGCCCAAGATCGCGGGCGACGGGGCCAGGACGGCGAACGGCGGCATCGTCTACGCCAACCTCCAGGAGACCTCCCCGATCGACCGCCTGTGCCTCGTCGAGCGCCACCTCATCTCGCGCGACCTCGCCTCGGGCGAGGGCGACCGGGGCGTGGCCCTCGGCCGGCGCGAGATCGTGTCGATCATGGTGAACGAGGAGGACCACCTCCGGATCCAGGTCCTCCGCTCGGGCTTCCAGGCGGACGAGGCCCACAAGCAGATCGACCGCATCGACGACCGGCTCGAGGGGAAGCTGAACTACGCCTTCTCGCCCCAGTTCGGCTACCTGACGGCCTGCCCGACGAACTGCGGGACGGGGCTTCGGGTCTCGGTCATGCTCCACCTCCCGGCCCTCGTCATGACGAAGCAGATCGAGAAGGTCTTCCAGGCCGTGTCGAAGATCAACCTCGCCGTCCGCGGCTTCTACGGCGAGGGGACGCAGGCGTCCGGCGACTTCTACCAGATCTCGAACCAGATGACGCTCGGCCGCTCGGAGATGGACATCATCGACCAGGTGCGCGAGGTCGTGCCCCAGATCATCAAGTACGAGCGCTCGATCCGCGAGACGCTGCTCGCCGAGAACCGCAAGACGATCGAGGACCGGGTCTGGCGGGCCTTCGGGATGCTGCGCTCGGCCCGGACGATCACGAGCGACGAGACGATGGACCTCCTCTCGGCGGTCCGCATGGGCGTGAACCTCGGGATCCTCGAGGACATCGCCATCCGCACGGTCAACGAGCTGTTCATCCTCACCCAGCCCGCCCACCTCCAGAAGATCGAGGGCCGGCGCCTCGACACCCCCGAGCGGGACGTGACGCGCGCCACCTTCATCCGGCAGAGGCTCGAGAACCTCAACTGACCCGGTCCGCGGCGGCGCTCCCGGCGCCGAAACTCCAGGCCCGAACGCAAGAAGCGCGAACGGCGATCTTGATGCGTCCATCGACCGGGCTATAATGGAGGCGCTGGTATCCCCCCGAACCGGCGAGTTCCCGTAGGCCATAAGGAGCACTCGATTCACATGTTCGACCGCTTCACGGACCGCGCGAGGAGGGTGATGGGCCTCGCACGCCAGGAGGCCCAGCGGTTCAATCACGAGTACATCGGGACGGAGCACATCCTCCTCGGCCTCATCCAGGAGGGGAGCGGTGTGGCGGCGAACGTGCTCCGCAACCTCGACATCGACCTGGACAAGATCCGGCGCGAGGTCGAGAAGATCGTCCAGAGCGGGCCGTCGATGGTGACCATGGGCCAGCTCCCCTTCACGCCCCGGGCGAAGAAGGTCCTCGAGCTCGCGGTCGAGGAGGCGAGCAACCTGGGACACAACTACATCGGCACCGAGCACCTGCTGCTCGGTCTGATCCGCGAGAACGAAGGCGTCGCGGCCCAGGTCCTCCTGAACCTCGGGCTCAAGCTGGAAGATGTGCGAGAGGAAGTCCTCGAGCTGCTAGGAGCCGATATGCCCGCCGAGTCGTCGTCCACGCCGGAGCAGAAGAAGGGGGGCAAGTCGAAGACCCCCGCCCTCGACGCGTTCGGGCGCGATCTCACCGAGCTCGCCCGCGAGGGCAAGCTCGACCCGGTGATCGGGCGCATGAACGAGATCGAGCGCGTCATCCAGATCCTGTCGCGGCGCACGAAGAACAACCCCGTCCTCCTCGGCGAGCCGGGCGTCGGCAAGACGGCGATCGTCGAGGGGCTCGCCCAGGACGTCGTCAAGGGCAACGTCCCCGAGCTCTTGCGCGACAAGCGGATCGTCGTCCTCGACCTCGCCATGATGGTCGCCGGGACGAAGTACCGCGGGCAGTTCGAGGAGCGCATCAAGGCCGTCATGACCGAGGTGCGGCGGGTGCGCAACGTCATCCTCTTCATCGACGAGCTCCACACGCTCGTCGGGGCGGGCGGCGCCGAGGGGGCGATCGACGCCTCGAACGTCCTCAAGCCGGCGCTCTCGCGCGGCGAGGTCCAGTGCATCGGGGCGACGACGCTCGACGAGTACCGGAAGTACATCGAGAAGGACGGCGCGCTCGAGCGGCGGTTCCAGACGATCATCGTCAACCCGCCGACGAAGGAGGAGACGCTCGAGATCCTCCAGGGGCTGCGCGACAAGTACGAGGCGCACCACCGCGTCCAGTACACGGACGCGGCCCTCGAGGCGGCGGTCGAGCTGTCGAGCCGCTACATCACGGGCCGGTTCCTGCCCGACAAGGCGATCGACGTGATCGACGAGGCGGGCGCGCGGCTCCGCATGAAGACGATGACGCGGCCGCCGGACCTGAAGGACTTAGAGGGCGAGATCAAGAAGCTCGAGAAGGAGAAGGAGGAGGCCGTCGCGGCCCAGGACTTCGAGCGCGCGGCCGCGCTGCGCGACAAGGCGGACAAGCTCAAGAAGAAGAAGGAGCAGATCCGCCGCGAGTGGCGCGAGCAGTCGACCGAGTCGGGCGGGATCGTCGACATCGACATGATCTGCGAGACCGTCTCGAAGATGACGGGCATCCCGCTCACCCGGCTCGAGAAGGCCGAGGCCGAGCGGCTCCTCCAGATGGAGGAGGAGCTGCACAGGATGGTCGTCTCGCAGGACGAGGCGATCAAGGCGATCGCGCGCGCGATCCGGCGCTCGCGGAGCGGGCTCAAGGACCCGAAGCGGCCGATGGGCTCGTTCATCTTCCTCGGCCCGACGGGCGTCGGGAAGACGCTCCTCGCCAAGGCCCTCGCCAAGTTCATGTTCGGCGAGGAAGAGGCGCTGATCACGATCGACATGTCGGAGTACATGGAGAAGCACAACGTCTCGAGGCTCGTCGGCGCCCCGCCCGGCTACGTCGGCTTCGAGGAGGGCGGCCAGCTCACCGAGAAGATCCGGCGCCGGCCGTACGCGGTCGTCCTCTTCGACGAGATCGAGAAGGCGCACACCGACGTCTTCAACATGCTCCTCCAGATCATGGAGGAGGGGCACCTGACCGACAGCTTCGGGCGGCGCGTGGACTTCAAGAACACGATCCTCATCCTCACGTCGAACCTGGGCTCGCAGGCGTTGAAGCAGCAGGCGACGCTCGGCTTCGCGACGAAGACGGCCGATGCCGACTACGAGGCCATGAAGAAGACGCTGAAGGAGGAGCTCGAGAAGGAGTTCCGGCCCGAGTTCCTGAACCGCCTCGATGACGTGATCGTGTTCCGCGCGCTCACGCGCGACGACCTCGTCCGGATCATCGAGATCGAGCTCGGCCGAGTGAAGAACCGGCTCAACGAGAAGTCGATCTCGCTCGAGCTCACCGACCAGGCGAAGGAGTTCCTGATCGAGAAGGGCTTCAACCCGGACTTCGGCGCGAGGCCCCTGCGCCGCGCGATCGAGCAGTTCCTCGAGGACCCGCTCGCCGAGGAGCTGCTGCGCGGCAACTTCAAGGGCAAGGGCCACGTCAAGGTCCGCGTGAAGGACGGGACCCTCGTCTTCGACGCCATGGCCAAGAAGGAGCCGGAGGCGGAGACGGCGGCGGCGAAGTCGTAACGGGCGCTCGCCGGGCGGCGCCGGCGGATCGCGGACCGAGACGGGCGCGGAGGGCAAGGCTCTCCGCGCCCGTTCTCTTTTCTCGCGGCGTGGACGCGCTGAAGTCGCTCGGGCATACGCCCTTCGTTCGACACGCGACGGAGAGGCCACGGCAGCGTATAATCCACTTAGATCTCTACTGGCAGGGGACCACGGGTGGGGCGGGCGACCGGAACGGCGGAGGGGCACGCGAGTGATCCTCGTCCGAACCACGAGGCATCCGGAGACGGGCTTCTCGCTGATCGAGGTCCTCGTCGCCATCGCGATCGTCGTGATCGCCGTCCTGGGACTGCTGGCGGCGATGCCGCTCGTGCTCACCCTCTCGAGAACGTCGCGCGAGACGCAGATCGCGACGTCGGCGATCCGCTCGAAGCTCGATGAGATGCGGGCGACCCGCTTTCCCGACCCGGCCAACCCGCTCGCGGCCCACATCCTGTCGGTCTACACGGACCCGCCGAACGCGACGTTCACGGTGCCGGGGCTCGATCCGCCCAGTCCGGCGGCCCTGCACGGTCGGATCACGTTCTTGACGGAGGCGCAGGCGCGCGCCTTCGCCGCCCGGGACGGGCCGGATCCGGACGCGGACCCCGACATCCACTTCGACCTCGACCTCGACGGCCTCGACGACGAGACGGAGGCCCCGAGCCCGTTCTTCACGTGCTTCCCGGTCCGGGTCGAGGTCCAGTGGTCGAGCGACAACCAGCCCCGGAGCGTGAGCGTGACGACGATCCTCTATAGCAACGACCGCTGAGGCAGGCTCGAGGACGAGAGGGAGCGAGCATGATGCCGGAGAGCGGACCGGGCGAGGCGAGGTTCGGGAGGGAGAGCGAGGCCGGGATCACGCTGGTCGAGGCGGTGATCGGCGCCGTGATCCTCGGCGTCGTGTCGGGGGTCGCGATCTCGGCCCTCCTCAGCGGAAACAAGGTCCTCAGTCAGGGCATGTCGCGGACCGCCGTCGATGAGACGGCGGCGCGCCTCATGAACCGGATCGTCGAGGACCTCCGGCAGACGGGGCCGAGCGCGAACACGGACGTGGCCCCCGATGACGACGACTCGGACCTCTCGCTGGCGCCGGGCGCGTCGGCGACCGACATCTCGTTTCGCCCCACCCTGCGCTGGAACTCGGTGACCCAGCGGACGGGCTGGAAGGGGTTCGTCCGCTACCGCTTCACGATCGCGGGCCCGCCGGTCTACGCCGTCGGCGAGACGCAGAACGGGCGGGACGACAACGGCAACGGCCTCGTGGACGAGGGGTACGTCGAGCGGTTCGACGAGGCCCGGAACGCCTGGGAGGTCGTCGCGGCCGACGTGCTGAACCTGTCGCTGCCCAACGCCGACGGGACGTGGACGGCGCGGTCGCCCTCGACCCGATCGTCGTCCTCGCGGGCGGCGTGAAGTCCCCGGGTTTCTACTTCGCGCGCGGGTTCGCCCCGTTCGACGACCAGGTCGAGGTCACGGTGACGATCGCGGGGCGGCTCGAGGACGGATCGATCTACTTCCGGCAGATCAGCGAGATCGTGCTCCTCCGGAACTGAGGCCCGGGCCAGGGGTGGGTGCAGGAGGCGGCGGATGACCCCTCGAAGGGAAGCCGGCGGCGAGCGCGGCGAGCGCGGCAAGCGTGGCAGCGCCCTCATCATCGCGGCGGTCGTCGTCGTGGTCTTCCTCGCGACGACGGCGGGGGTGCTCTCGTTCTTGCTCGCGCGCAGCCGGGCGAGCGTCGACCGCTCGCGGATCGAGCAGCGGAGCCGCGCCACGGACGCGGCGACCGCGGTCAAGATCATGAAGCTCATGCGCTTTCACGACCACAGCATCAACGGGACGCTCGCCGACGGGACGGAGTACTGCGTCATCGCCCGCCTGCATCCGCAGGGAGACATCTTCAAGCTCACGACGGCGACGAAGCTCCCGGGCGAGAGCACGGTGGACACGAGCGAGGTGGTCGTCGAGCGGATCATCGCGGCCTCCGCCTCGAGCTTCCACGCGGCGATCATGTCCAAGCGCAACGTCGAGGTGGGCGGCGGCTGCGACGTCAACGGGAACTGCCACGACCTCTTCGAGCAGATGCTGAGGCTCGGCGTCGGTCCCACCTCGCGCCACGACAAGCTGGCCGTGGCCTCGAAGCAGGCGATCACGTACGGCTCGGGCGCGTCTTCGACCGCCGGCGGCGGCGACTTCGACGGCTCGGGCAACCCTCGCTTCTGGGGAAAGAACGACACGGCCAACCCGTCGGACAACATCGAGGCCGGCTTCCACCGCGGCCTGGACAACAACCTCCTGATCGTGGACCGATTCCAGAACCTCTTCCCCTTCGCCGACAAGGCCGTGAACCCGACGGGCGGGCTCTGGGGCAACTCGGCGACGGACCACTTCCCGACGACGCCGGACCAGGTCCTGAACAGCCCCGACGGCACGGCCAGGCAGCGGGCGATCCAGCTCGGGACGTACTTCACGAGCCAGGGCGCGTTCGATGCCTGGGTGGCCTCGCTGCCGCCCGATCCCGACAGCGGCAAGAAGCTCGCGCCGCCGAACACGCTCCTCTATTGCGACTTCCAGTCGACCGGGGGGCTAGGCTTCGACGGGATCACCTGGGGCCGGACCTACCACACGATCATCAACCACTTCCCGCAGGTGCCCGAGGTGATCCGTCCCCGCGGCGGCGTCGTGGGCGCGGTCGCGACGGCATACGTCGACCGGAACGGCGACGGCAACCCGACTCCGCGGCTGCTCTCCCTCGAGTGCACCGACGCCGCGCACGGCACCTACCTCGGGGCGCTCGTGGCCTCGTCGGGCACCGCCGGGCCGTTCGGGGAGACGACGCACGCGGCGGGCACGAACGGTCACATGGCGGGAGCGCCCAAGTGGGACGGGTTCGGCTACGTGAAGACCGAGCCGGACGGCACGTCGACGGTCCAGGCCCCGCACATCAAGTTCTTCGGCGTCTTCATCCTCGACAACATGACCCTCATGAACGCGTCGTCCAACATCTTCGGCGGGATCTGCCTCCTCTACAAGGACTCGACCGGCTCCAGCCAGTCCCTCGCGAACGGCGACGCCCAGGTACGTTACAGCGCGGCCGCCATCGACCGGGCGATCGCCGTGAACCTGTTCACGGGGACGAGCTACAAGATCCGGTCCTACCGCCTGAACCCGCGGACGCGCGACGCCCGCACGGCCGCTTCCAAGATCGGCGTGACGATCGCGATCCCGTCGCCGGCCGAGGACGACCAAGACCCCGCGAACGCCGCCCGGACGCTCGACGGCTGGGTGAACGACCCATCCGTCGGCAACAACGCCGGTGGCGCGCTCCGGTTGACGCCGGCCTCGGCCACTCCCTGACGGCGGTCGGCCGGCCTAGGGAACGGGATCGCGGCGGGCGCCGCCGCGGTCGAGCCGGGCCGCGAGGTGGTCGAGGAGACGCGGCCCGGCGAGGACCCCCGTGTGGTCGCCCGGGAACCGCGGGAAGTGGCGGCGCAGGGCTTCGCGCACGGCGGGCGCGTCGAGGCGTCGGGCGGCGGCGAGGGCGCGCATCTCGTCCTCGAAGGCGGCGTGGCCGCTCGACGACTGGAGGGCGCGCCAGAAGTTCAGGAGGCGGCGGTCGCCCTCGACCGGGACGGCCTCCCGGTAGTGGGTGGCGAGCCGGTCCGCGAGCCGGGCGATCGGGCCCTCGGTGTAGTCGTGGACCTGGTCGCCGCGCTCGGCGAAGACGAGCTCGGTCGACACGTTCGGCGGCAGCTCGACGTCGAAGAGGCCGGCCCGCGCGGCGGCCGTGCTCGCGTCGGGGTCGCCGCGGAAGAGGGCCGACTCGGCGCGCATGTCCTCGAGCCCGTCGGGCATGAACGGGCGAGCGAAGCCCATGAAGAAGCCGTCGATCCCGCGGTCGCCCGGGCCCGGGTAGCCGTGCCAGGGCGTGTCGACGGCCAGGAAGCGCACGTCGCCGAACCGCTCGAGGCCGCGGCCCGGGCCGGCGACGAGCTCGTTGAGCGCGCGCCGCGTGACGATCCCGCCCAGGCTGTGGGCGACGATCGTCACGTCGCGCTTCTCGCCGAGGTGGCGCTCGCGCAGGGCACGCAGCTCGCGGCCGAAGTCGATGCCGTTCAGGCTCGTGCGCCGGCCGTAGTCGTCGTAGGCGAGGACGTAGAGCTGATAGGGCGAGTCGCGGAAGCGGTCGACGATGGCCTGGAGGTCGGGGCCCGGGTCGCCCCGGATCCCGTGGACGAGGATGAGCGGCTCGCGCTCGGGGTGGAAGTCCCCCGGCCCGTCGCCCAGGGCGTGGAGCGCCACGCGGTGGGTCCGCGTGAGCAGGTCGTCCTCGCGGATGCGCGAGAGGTCGAAGGGGAGGATGCGCCCGTTCGGGGCCGACGGACACGCCCAGCCGTTCACGGGCGGGGGCGTCGCGGGCGCCCGCGCGGCCCCGGTGCCGGCCCGGGCGGCGGCGGCCCGGAGCGAGCGCGCACGGGCGTCGCCGGCGCCCGCCGCATGATGGCGCCAGGCCTCGCGGGCGGCGCCCGGGGCACCCGGCGCGCGCGGCGAGGGCGCAGGCGCGGGGGCGGGAGCGGGCGCGGGGGCGGGCGGGACGGGCGGCCCCGCCGGCCCGGGGCGCGGGCTCTCCCCGTCGGGGGGGCCGGGCGGGCGGGGCCCGCCGGCCGGCTCGCTCGGGACGCGGCCGATGCTCATGGCGGTCGATCCTATCGCCCGGCTACCCCCCCGCGCAACGGCGACCTCTCGCGAGCCCTTCCTCCCCGCGTCACAATGTCCTCATGCTCGAGGCCCTGCGCGAGATCGAGGCCGACCTCCGGCCGGGCGCGCTCCTCACGCTGCGGCTGCAGCCCCTCTACGAGCAGTACGCCGAGGACCTGAAGGCGGCGGCGCGGGCGGCGCGGACGACGCGGGACCTCTTCGACCGGGCGCTCGACCAGCGGGCGGAGCGGGCGCTCGCGGACCCGCTCGTCCGCGAGGCCATGGAGTACTGCGGCCGCACGGGGTTCGAGATCTCGAACTCGCGGCGCGTCCGCAACAGCCGCTTCGAGCCGCCGAAGCACCGGTGGCGGCCGTTCGTCCCCAACACGCCGTTCGCCTGCGCGCGCCGGACGCACCCGCTCGGCCGGCTCCAGCGGCTGCTCTTCGCGCGCGTGTTCGAGCGCGTCGCCGGCACGTACATCTTCCCGGCGGCCGGCGAGGACAGCGAGTTCTTCGACCGGCACGTCTTCATCACGGTCGCCCCGCACCAGGAGCTGCCGCGCGTCCCGTCGGGGGTGCGGCTCCGGCACCTCCCCGTGCGGGCGCAGGACCTCGCGGCGGAGGACCTGCGGCTCGCCGAGCGCGGCCTCGGCGTCGCCGGCGGGAAGCGGGTGCTCGTCCTCAAGGGCCTACAGGCGATCCTGGCGCCCGTCGAGCTGGGGCCGTTCGTGGCCATGGTCGCCCCCGAGCACGTCGTCGCGTTCGGCACGGCGGCGAGCGGCTTCGCGGGCCGGGCCGTCGGGCTCCCGGTGATCGGCGACTCGCTCCGCGAGGCGATCGCGCGCCAGGGCCTCGCCGACATCACGGGCGAGCTCTTCTCCGAGGAGGAGCTCGACGCCCTGCGCCGCATCCACGAGGTCCTGGAGACCTGCTTCGCCTGGCGAACAGGCCTCTTCCCGGCGAGCCAGGTGCTCGTGTATCGTCGGGTCATGACGCAGGCGGAGGAACGAGAATGACCACGGGACGTGCTCGGGCAACCCTCGCGTGGCTCGCCACCCTGGGGGCCCTGGTGTGGAGCGCGAGCGGGTGCGGGGCGGACCGACGGGCGGAGGGGGTCTTGGTCGCCGCGTCCGCGCCGGCCAGAACCTTGGGGGACCCAGGCATGCTGCGCCTCGACCGCGTCTTCGTGTACGTCCAGGACATGGGCCTGCAGGTGAGGTTCTATCGCGACACGCTCGGCCTGCCGGTCATCTACCCGGCGGGGGAGGCCGACCTCTCCGGCGAGTACTTCGTCCAGCTCGACGCCGGCCCGTGCCGCCTCGTCCTGCACGGCGGGGGAGAGAAGCGCTTCGGCGAGGACGCGCCGGCGCTCTCCTTCCACGTGGACGACGTGAAGGCGGCGCGGGAGCGGCTGCTCGCGAAGGGTGTGAAGCTCGGGGAGGTGCGCTCGCCCGCGCCGGGGGTTCTCGTCTCGGACGGGGTCGACCCGGAGGGGAACCGCTTCTCGCTCGACCAGTACTGAGGGCTTTCGATGCCCCGCTTGGACGGCGGAGTCTCCCCCGACGCCTGGGGCCTGCTACACGGCGCACCGGCGCTTACCGTGGCGGGACTTGCACCCGCAGGTTCGACGAAGCGGGAAAC
>Ga0187892_10001841_pt1 | contig 46216 bp, 39 predicted proteins | sample MA1701073metaG_FD_139345 | JGI IMG/M metagenome (GOLD analysis project Ga0187892, IMG submission 139345) | Bio-ooze microbial communities from a basaltic lava cave in the Kipuka Kanohina Cave System on the Island of Hawaii, USA - MA170107-3 metaG ...
ATCGTCGTGGCAGTTGACGATCATCAAGAAGACCAAGCAGAAGGGGGAATAGCACAAGGATCGGCACAGTACGGGCGAGCAACGTCCACGCCAGCCGCTTTGGCCCGACCAGCCAAGGGGCTCTGTTCAACGTCATCGAAACAAGGTCGAGCTGGTCAAGTTGTAGTGCAAACGCCGGACGGCGACCCTCACTTCTGATGGAACTCTTTCTCTTAGGCTGTCTGTTTTGGGCGGCCTGTGACGTTGAGCAGCGCTATACCCTCGACGAGTGCCGCGATCTATCCCAGGTCGATTGCGACGCCGTGTTCTCAGCCTGCGAATCGGAGTGTCCCGTCGTTCAGAGCAGCTGTGAGTCTGAATGCGGCGATTGCGACACGGACGATTGTGAGGATGTGTGCGACTCGGCCTGCTCCAATGTGGGAATGGATTGTGAAACTGCGTGTAACTCAGCCAGGCAGAAGTGCGAGGATGAGTCATGAACCAGGACACCCTACTCCTTGCCCGCTCTCCGACGCCCCTCGGTATGCGGACGATCAGCCGAGACATTCCAAAATGAGGGACGCTAACCTCGCCTTCAGCGCCCCGGATTACTTCGCGACGATCAGCCGGGCACGGCACACGTTCCTGCTCAACTTCGCCGCCGACTACCGGCGCTTTGAGGAGCTGGTGAACGCTTTGCACTCGTGCTGGGCGGGTCTTGGGAAGCAGCGTGGTGCCGACGGCCGATCGCACGCTGGCCTCCTCCCGTTCTCGAACATCCTTTCGCGCCACACCGTACTCGGCTTTCAGGCGCTCCTATCATACCAGAGCTTCCTTGCCTGGCTCTCTTTCCGCCCTGTCCTGGAAGCGCTGCTCATACTCGGAAGGCTCGGGGACGACCCGGACAACGCTCGCATCTGGCGCGAGAGGAATACGAATCGTGATGCCTACATGAAGGCGTTCCAAGGCAGAGCGCTGACGCCGACCTCGCTCAAGGACGGCGAGGTGTTCCGCGCCGTCCTGACCCGGCTCAACGACAACTTCACCCATCCCAATCCCGACTTCGTGTACCGGGATCAGTCCTACCGAGACGAGAAGTTGATCGTACAGTTCCTGGAGGTGCGGCCCGAGCTGCACGAGGCGCACGTGCTCGCGTACCTGAACCTCGTTGATCGGATCACGTTGGCGTCGGAGGATTTGGTCACCAGACTGCTAGGCGAGGCACAAGGTGGCAAGCGGACGCCGTACGTCACGACCGAGGTCGAGCGAGCGCGTCGCCTGGCCGCTGCGGGTGACCTGGCGCGAAAGATCCTGGTAGAACTAGGATGCTGGGAGTTGGATGAACAGGTCGTCGGGTCGCTCGCGCCGCCGCGCCGGTAGGGGCTGATGCAGTAGCAGTAGAAGGAGCCAGCTCAATGATGGAAGGGTGCCCTACGCCAGGTTACCGATGACCGTGGCCCGGAACGTTAGCCAGTCCACAAGTTACGCTCATCCTCGGCGCCGCTGCCTGGCGGATGAAGTTTGTTTCGCCAAGTACGTGGCCGCGGCGCTCGCCACGCAGACAACCAGCTCGGCCTCCTCTATCGTCGGCTCGCGTCCCTCTCGGAGATGGCGACCGCGCTCGGAGGCATATCCCCAGAGCTTCTCGACGGCGGCATCGAGCGGCGGAGGAAGAAGCCCCGGATGGCGCTTGAGAATTTCCCCCAATGTCGCCTTTTGCTCGCCGGTCACGTCCCGGGCAACGCACTCGAGCGCCGCCATCCCATGCTGGATCGCCCCCGTGATGTCGGGCTCGGGGCGACGTGAGAGGTCCCGAAAGGCCTCACGCAGCTCAGCCTCCGCTGTCGTACTCTCGGTCTCGGCCAGCGTGTCTCGGGCTCGTCTTACCGTCTCCTCGAACGCCTCCGGGCCGCGCATCTGGAGCCGGCCGGCAACAAGCTGCCAACCGATCCCGGCCTTGCGGAAGTAAGCGTTCATCTCCCCCGTGAACCGCTCTGCGCGGGGGGCATCCTCGATGCGGCTCTCGTCGCCCCGCTGGAGGGAATCGTGAACAGCTTCGATGATATCGTACACCTCGAACCACTCGCAGCCATCCACGAGTCGCTCAACCTCTTCCGCAACGTTCGGCCAGTCGGACCAGTTTGCCAGATCGGGCCGGGTGCGAAGGACACGGCACACGAGGTCGCGCATACGCGTCGGCGTGAGGCCACATTCGTAGGCGATGGTGGGCACCATGCCGCGCAATCCGTCGGGAGCGTCCTGACGCACGGTGATCTCGGCGTCAGCGGGCGCGAAGCCATGTCGCTCGGAGAAGCGTGCGCGCGTCATGCGGCGTTCTGGTCGGGAGCGGTATCCCGCAACATCGAGGCCACGTAGGCGAGCAACGAGATCGCGCGGCACCCGTTCCGGCGCGTGGCGTAGGTGACGTCCTCGCCATGAAGCACGGCGTGCCGGTTCAGGATCCCCGCCAGCCCGTCGCGCTCGTCCTCGTTGAAAGCGATGGGGAGAACGACCAAGAACGGATGCAGCATCGCTTTGCGGAGATCGCTCTTCCTCCAGGACTCGATGGTGACCGCCGTGCGGAGGCGGCCGTTTCTTCGTCTCCAGAGCTGAACCCCGACCTGCTGCTTGCAAATGCCGTCGGTCTGCGCTAGCAGCGCCGGCACGGACAATTCGTATTCCCCTCGGCTGTGGGCGGCAAAAGCGGATCGGAGAATCTTCACACGGCACGGGAAACGCGTCGCCACGTCATCAAGGATCTCGTCCATTCGGCTCTCGAAGTGCTGACAGAGCTGCTCATGCGCATCGTCGGCATCGCGGCCCCCGCATCGAAGCGCATTTACAAGAGCGTAGACCTCCGGAAAGGTCATGCCTTCGACGTCGATGTACCACCCATGCTCACCTAGAACCTGGAGGTCGTCGCGAATCCGAGCCGGAAGCCGGGCCTGCGCCTCCTGCCACTGCCCCATCCACTCCATCAGCTGCCCCGGCACGAGACCGAGTCCGTCGCGGAAAGCGGCTTGGACGCGACCGACGACGGCCCGAGCCTGTGCGGCGACGCTGTGGATCTGCGCAGCGGCAGCTTGAGTTTGGGCGGCCAAGGCGAATACCTCAGGTGGCACCATGCGGAAGCATTCCTCGGCCGCCTTCTGCGAAGCGGCGATCAGCTCCTGGTGGATCCGCACCGCTACTAGGCTGGCAGCCTGACGCGCTTGGCTAGCTAGGGCGGCGGCCTGTCTGATCTGCTCGAAGTCGATTTCCGGCGCCCTCATCGTCATCCCAACTGCCCTCCCTCCGGCGTGCCAGGATTCTAGCAGACGAGGCGGGGCTGGCGAAGTGGTAGCCTGTCGGTCATCTCGTCGCTACGCTTGTCGCCGCCAGCATTGGGGCGGCAACGCTCCGCGACCTAGCTCGTCACCGCGCGTCGCTTGGCGATTGTAGGTGTTGGCAGTGGGGGAGCTGTAGAAATTACCTTGCTCATCGGCCCGTGAGGCTCGAAGGAATTCTAGCGGATAGCCGCCGCCGCTCGTCACTTGCCCAAGTAACGATCCAATGCCCAGCCGGAGCGGCGCGGCCTGGAGCCGCCGTCGTAGTCCTGCGGGTACTTGCTCGGATCTCCCGGCGCGACTCGTCCCGTGTACGGATTCACGTTCCCGGGGTACCCGTAGTTGTTGTACGGGTTGCCGTCGGGCTTGCTCCGATAGTGGCCCGGGACGTACGTGCCGTCGCTGCGGACGTGCGGACGAACGTAGACCTGCGCCTGGGCGGTGCCCGCCAATAACGCGATGATGATGAGATCAAGGATGGTTCTCATGTACGACACCTCGGAAGACAACAAATTCTGCCGCCCCTCCCGATCGCCATTTCCAGGCTAGCCTTCCGCACTTCGATGTGTCAAGTCGGTATAGGCAAGAGACACGGATTGTGCTGTGCAGATCAGCATCAGAAGGAGGAGCCGACCCTCGCCGTTGGATCGGCTCCCCCTCCCAATCGTAGCGGGAACTAGGCTGCGGCGAAGCTTTTCACGCGGATGCGTTCGTATCCTGGACTCGTTCGGTCGTTCAACGCCGCGTAGACTTGGTAGGCCGTTTCCTTCGTGCCGCCAACCGAGAAATTTCCCCTAGGAGTGAATTTCCCGGCAATGCTACGGCATGACGGGCTGGGAAGGGACCGGTCTCCCCGATTCACCGACAAACCGGGAGAAAATACAGCGCAGGGCAGGCGCGATGTCCGACGAGATGGCCGAGGGCAAGTTTGACTACCTCTGGTGGTTCCCAAGCGGGAACAAGGCCCATCTCTTCCGGCGGGCGCCGCCGGAGCCGCGGGTGCCGCCCACGGTGCACGAGTATGCTGAGCACACCTGGCTTCCGCGGAAGAAGCCCCCCATGGTGCGCGCGAGCCTCGCGGACACATACCACTGGGCGCTCAAGCACATCGAGCGTCGCTTCCGCGATGTCAGACTCGACCGCGTGACGACCCCGGCGCTCGAAGACTTTCGCGCGTTCCTTACCGGCCCCGAGCGCGAGAGCGGCCGCGGACTCAAAATGAAAACGGCGCGGGACATCATCGACGGGAGCTTCCGCGCGCTCTACCGCGACGCCCGCGAGATCGACGGCTTGGTGACGGGCGATCCCTTCGCCGCGCTCCGCTGGCCGGCGAAGATCGACCCGGAGCCCGATCCGTTCACCGAGGAAGAGCGCGACCTGTTGATCGACTACTTCTGGCACAAGAACAGGCACTACTACCCGCTCGTGTACACGATGTTCTTCACAGGCTTGCGGACGGGTGAAGCGGTTGCCTTGCGCTGGGGAGACGTGGACCTACAGCGCGGCCGCCTGAGCGTGCGCCGCTCGCGCACCATGGGGGAGGACAACCCACCGAAGACGAAGAAGAGCAAACGGACCATCACCCTGCTCGACGAGGTCGTGGCGGTGCTGCGTGAGACGAAACCGCTTCATGTCTCGAACGACACCTTCGTCTTCACCACGGCGATCGGCACGTCCCTCGACGGGGAGCGGTTCGTCGAGAAGCATTGGCACCGGGCGCTGCGTGCGACGGGGGTCCGGCCGCGGAAGTTCTATGCGACCCGGCACAAGTTCATCTCGGTCGCGGTCGGCACTCCGGGCATCAACCTCAAGTGGTTGGCCGACTACTGCGGCACCTCGATCGAGATGATCGAGCGGCACTACGCCAGCTACATGCACGGCGACGACCGTCAGCTTGGCTTGCTCGGGGCCGGGCCGCCGGGTCGCGGCCGCGGGCATCTGCGAGCCGTCGGGGGCTCCGGGAGTGAAACCCTTACTGAAACCTTTTCGAACACCCCGAAAAACGTAGACGGGACATGGCGGAGGGGGGGAGATTCGAACTCCCGGACGCCGTAGCGTCGCCGGTTTTCAAGACCGGTGCCTTAAACCGGGCTCGGCCACCCCTCCACGCTAGAGAATCAAACAGCGAGCGCGCTGGCCGGGGCCTCCGAAACGGTCGTGGTGTTCGAATAGCGTCCACGTTCTTCCTCCGCGCGATCCGTTTTCGCGTCGTCGGTGGACACCACAACACGATCGAGCACGCTCACCGCTCTCGCTCGATGCGCCGCTGAGAGGTGGCTATACCGAAGCGTCATCGAGATGGCCTTATGCCCGAGCAGCTCCTGCACCGTTTGCAGACCCACGCCCGCCATCGCCAAGCGTGAGGCGAACGTATGCCGGAGATCATGGAAGCGGAAATCACGAATGCCAGCCCTGCGTACAGCCGCTTCGAATCCGTTGCGCGGGGCCAGATACCGACCTCCCCGAACCTTTTCGAACACGTACTCGCCTTGCAGGCGGTTGCGGTGACGTTCTGTGAGTAAGGCCCTTACCGTCCGGCTCATCGGAACCGCTCGTCGCTCACCGTTCTTCGTATAGGCAGCCTGCACGGTCACCAAGCCCGTGCGAAAGTCCACGTCATCCCAGCGGAGCGCAAGAAGCTCACCTCTCCGAAATCCGGTGTGCAGTGCCGTCACAACCAGTCCCCGCAAGTTCGGGGAACACTCGCTGAGGAGGCGGGTCTCCTCATCCTCGGTCAGGTACCGAACCCGCGTATTCGCCTCCCGGAGGTACTTCACGGCCTTCACCGGGTTGGCGGTCGCCCTGCCCCACTCGATCGCCATCGTGAACATGTGCTTCAGCAAGGTCAGGTCCCGGTTCACTGTGGCTGGGGCAACGGCGCCTATTCGCTGCGCTTTGTATCGCTCAACATCCCAACTCGTGATCTCGGTAAGCAATCGAGGGCCGAACGCTGCCCGTAACCGCCGCATCAAGTAGCACTCCCGGCTGAAGTTGCGCTTGTTCGTCCGGGAATATTCTAGATACACTTCGGCGAATTCGTCGAACCGTGTCCGCTTGACGACCTTCCGATCCAAGAACCTTCCCTCTGCCACCTCGACCAGCCGTTTCCCCAGCACTATGGCAGCTAGCTTCTTCGACGGCCCTACCCGCTCCCTGATCCGCCTCCCGCTCACGCGATAGTCTACGTACCAAAACCGGCCCCTCTTGTAGATTCCCATCACCAACCCCTTTTCGGGCGGGGTCCGCGACCGGCCATGTTTATCTGGAGGGTCCCGCTCCTTCAACTTGGGCAGGCACAACCCCTGCGCTGCTTTGCTCAACGAGCCATTGCTCGATGGTATCCAGGTCGAATCTCACCAGCCGCACAACCTTCAGAAACGGAATGGGAGAGATGCATCGTCTCGACCCGATTGCGCCGCCCGTGCTCTCAGCAGAGAAAGAACAACGCCGGGTGAGAGCACCCCCGAAGAAAGCGATTTTTTCACCCATGATTAGACGCGCCGTGGGGCTGATTCTTGCGCGGGTGCGGCGATCCCACCGTGCACAGCGTGTCGCGGCACTCGCTCCTGACCGCCCGCCCGCTCTGCCGGCGCCCGCCGCCGCAGCGCAATTCCGTACATGGCCGCGGTCCACGCCAGCAGCGCCGCGCCGAGGAGGATCTGGAGGTCGCGCGTCAGGCCGGCGGGGTAGAGTGCGGGCAACAGGTAGTGCTCCATGAAGCCGCCGGCGTAGGCGACCTCCCCTCCCCGCTCCCGCAGCAGCTTCTCGAGCGGCGTGAGCGGGCACGTGCCGCCGTAGAGGCTGATGAGGATCGCCCACAGGGCGCACGGGAGATGGAGCCGCGCCAGGCGGGGCCGGCGCAGCACGAGCGCGCTGCCGGCGACGACGAAGGCGACGTGGAGAATGACGAGCGCGTCGCCGAGGAGTCGGTAGGGCATGGCGTGAGCTTCGGCTGCTGGGGCGCGTGGGGTGCCCGGACAGCCGACTACTCTAGCCAACGTCGGTGCGAATGCGAAGAGCCTGTCCCGGTATCGACCTCGGCGAGGAAGCGGATCTCGACCTAACAGACGAATCAGCCCCGCTGCGCAACCGAAGCCTCACGCACTGGGGCGAGGAACCGTATCTCAACGCGCCGATTGCGCGCGCGGCCCTCCGGCGTGTGGCCGGGGTCGACGGGGCGATGCTCGGCGTAGCCGGCGACACGGATGCGGGCCGGGTCGAGCGCGCCGCGACCGAGGAGATGGCGGGCGACCGCGGCGGCGCGTGCGGTGGAGAGCTCCCAGTTCGACGGGTAGATCGATGTGGCGATCGGGAGGCCGTCGGTGTGACCGGAGGTCTCGATGCGGACTCCCGGGTGCGCGGTCAGTAGATCTGCGATGCCGTCAAGAAAGGGCAGCACGCTCGGCAGGAGCTCGGCGCTGCCCGAGAGAAACGAGATCGAATCGCGCAGGCGGACCGTCAGCTCGCCCGACGTGCGCTCGATCTCGGCGAGGCCGCCGGCCGGGCGGAAGATCTCGCGGAGGCCGCGCTCCATATCCGCGCTGTTTGCGTCGGGGATCTCCACAGGCGGATCGGCGGCGGCGGTGGTGTGTTCGAGCACGGCAACCTCGGCACGGGCCCTTTCCGGCTCGACCGGCTCGACTACAGGCGCCTCGGCGTTCGCTCCGCCGCCTCCCCTCCCCTCACTCCTCGTCGCCAGCACCGTGAACATGCACAGCAGCACCAGCACGAGATCGGCGAAGGTGATCAGCCAGGGCGCGCTCTCCCCGCCCGGGACCGTGGCGCCGGCACGCCGTCCAGGGACCGGAAGCGTGACCGGGCTCCCTGAACTAGTGGAAATGGATGCTCGTGCTTGCATCGGTGGCGGACGCAGATTTGGACAGACTCGCGGCGGGCGTGGCGCCCATACGGGGTTCCGCGAAGCAGCCGAGCTGCTCGTCGATCAGGCTCGGATAGGCCTGCTCGACGATGAGCTGTGTCGCGCGCAGTCCCACCTCGAACTGGATGCGCTGGTGATCGATCAGGCCCTGGACCTTCGCTTCCAGGGGCACGGCCACGCCGTTCGCCAGGAGCGCGCCGTAGAGGGTCGTGAGCAGCGCGAGCGATAGGCCGGGGCCGATGCCGTCCATCGTCAGGCTCTGCGGCTGGCGCAGCAGCAGCACCAGGCCCACCAGCGTGCCGATGAGGCCGAAGGCGGGAAAGAGCTTGCCCATTGTCAGCAGCACGCGGCGGCAGTCCTCGTAGTGCGCGACGATGCGCAGATACTCGCCTTCGAGCACGGCGCGCAGGTCTTCGGGCGCCTTCCAGGCGAGCAGCAGCTCGAGGCCGCGGCGCAGGAAGGGGTTGCGCACCGTCTCGACGCGTCCGTCGAGGCCGGCGATGCCCTCGGCGCGATAGCTCCGCGCCATCTCCTTCACCTGCTCCACCACCTGCCCCATATCGGCCCCCTCATGCGTACTGCCGGCCTCGCGGACGGCGGCCGCGACGGCCCGCAGCTGCGCGCGCGGGAAGCTCGCGACCATCAGCAGCGCAGTCCCGCCAACCGTGATGAGCAGCGACGCCGGATCGAAGAACACTGCTAGATCGCCGGCATAGGCCGCGATCGCGCCAATGACGGCCAGGCACACCACGCCCGTGGCCCGCCAGCTCCACCTCCGTGACGACACCCGTGCGGTTTCCATCGCGGCCCTGACGAGCGAAATTCGTACCAATCGGCGCCGATGCTCGTTCGCGATTTTCTTCGACCCGACCTGGACTTGGGAGCAACTCGCGTATGTTGATCACGGATTGCGAGGGCAATGTTTGCCGATTCGAGCACTACTTGCCGAGAGCATGACGAAAACAGGTGTACGCACACCTTGTGGGCCCCACGGCCTGGATCGCGCCGCTCGAGGTGCGGGGTCCAAGCGCTGGTCACGCCTGGGTACTGGCGCAAATGCGCCCGGTACTCGGATGCGCGAGCCACGAGTCGACGACGCGATGGAGGCACACGGCACAGGCACGCGATGCCAACCGCGCGGCGAATCCACACGGCAGACGCGCGCACCGAAGCCACGCGGGAAAAGCCGCGCGGCGAAAGCGCGCGCTGCACACTCGGAAGTTCCACGTTCGCATCGCGCGCGGTACACGCGCCGCTCGCGCGCCGGACATGCACGTCGTGCACGTCGAGAACGACCGTCGCACGTTGCTGGCTCCGCAGAGCCACACAGCGCGCGCGCCGTAGCGGCGACACGTACATGTCGTGCGCCTCCGCAAGATGACAGCGCAGTACTGTGCTCGTTCTTTGCTTGTCCACACCTGTGTAGAAGCTGCTCGCGCCTTGCAGAGTGTTTGGTTCTGCGCCGTTTGCGGCGCGTTTTCACAGTCATGTTGCGCGCAAGTGAAAAAAATCGAACAGGCCTGTTGACTTTGACCCGACGCCGGCACTATTCCGTCACGACCGCGGCGAGCCAGCGGCGGCTCGGCGGCGGCGCACACCGAGGCAGCGTAGTCACCACCCGCGCCCTCGGATCGAACAGGCAACATCACATGGAAGCGGAGGTCGTCATGTTGCGACGCGGGGACATCGCCATCGAGCGTCTCACGGGGAGACGAGCAATGGTCATCGATTTCACCGGGCCCGAGGAAGTCACGTGCCGGTTTCACGACGGCAGGCTCGAGGACCGGTTTCTGTTCGAGCTCCAGATTTCGCCGGCCACAGTTTGGGATTCAGTCTGGTCTCTGTTGAAAAACCCTTTCGTCGGTGAGGTGGTGAAGAAGCGGCCGGCGGCAGCGGCGGCACCAGCAGCCCCGCGTCCGCCACGCCTGGCTCGGCAGGCGACGGCCGGCACCACCTCCTCCTGACCCTCCTCGTGGACACGCGCGTGGCGGCGCGCCCGCGGTTCGGTGCGGCCATCGTGCTCGCGGTCGCGGTCGCCTTCGTGGGCGGCTGCGGGCCGGGCATCGGCGGCATCAACGGCAGGCCCGAGCAGTTCTACGGCAAGCGCGTCTCTGTCCAGGGCCGCATCAGCGACGTTTTAGTCCGTGACGCCGCCGGCAAGACGCTGGCGTTCCAGCTGGTGTCGAAGAGCGGCGAGCGCGTCATCGTGGTGACCTCGCGGCCGACGTCGCGCCGCGAGGGAGACAATGCCCGGGTGCGCGGAACGTTCTCGTCGGAGCACACCGTCGGCGAGCGGAAGTTCTACGACGCCGTCGTCACCGATCGCGTCCGCCGGCCACGCTGGCTCGGCATTCCCTTCCTGTAAACCCTGCCAGCTCGAAGCTGCCTCAGCGGGCCGCGCCGATGATCTCCGTCCCGCCCATGTAGGGACGCAGGACGGGCGGGACGGCCACCGTGCCATCTTTGCGCTGATACGTCTCGAGGACCGCGATCATCACGCGCGGCAGCGCGAGACCCGAGCCGTTGAGCGTGTGGACGAACTCGGGCTTGGCGCCGGGGCCGGGCCGGTAGCGGATGTTGGCGCGACGCGCCTGGAAGTCGCGGAAGTTCGAGCACGAGCTCACCTCGAGCCATTCCTGGCAGCCGGGGGACCACATCTCGACGTCGTACTTCATCGCGGCGACGAAGCTGAGGTCGCCGGTGCACATCTGCACCACGCGGTGGGCGATGCCGAGGCGCCGGCAGACGTCCTCGGCGTTGTCCAGCAGGCGCTCGAGCTCCTCGTCCGACCGCTCCGGGGCGACGAACTTCACCATCTCCACCTTGTCGAACTGGTGGCCGCGCTTGATGCCGCGCACGTCACGGCCGGCCGACATCTTCTCGCGGCGAAAGCACGGCGAGTAGGCGACGTGGTGGATCGGCAGGCCGCCCGCGTCGATCACCTCCTCGCGGTAGAGGTTGGTCACCGACACCTCCGCGGTGGGGATCCACCAGTAGCTCTCCTCGGCGTCGCGATAGAGATTGTCGCCGAACTTCGGCAGGTTGCCCGTGCCGACGAGGCACTCCTCCTTCACCATCGCCGGACCGTAGATCTCGGTGTAACCGTGCTCGCGGGTGTGGAGATCGAGCATCCAGGAGATCAGCGCGCGCTGGAGCCGCGCCCCGTCCCCCTTGAGGACGTAGAACCGCGAGCCCGAGATCTTCACGCCGCGGTCGAAGTCGATGATGTCGAGGCCGGCGCCGATCTCCCAGTGCGGCAGCGGCGTGAAGTCGTACGTGGGCGGCGTGCCCTCGGTCCGCACCACCACGTTGGCGGACTCGTCGGGGCCCACGGGCACCTTGGGATGGGGGATGTTCGGCACCTCGAGCAGCCGGCGGCGGAACTCCGCCTCCGCGGCCTCGACGTCCGCCTCGCGCCCCGTGATGCGATCGCCGAGCGCGCGCATCGCGGCGATGGCCTCGTCGCGCGCGCTGCCCGGCGCGATGTCCTTGATGCCGCGAGAGGCCGTGCCGCGCTGCGCCCGCAGCTCCTCGACCTCGTGAATGAGGGCGCGCCGGCGCCGATCGGCCTCGAGCAGCGTGTCCACGTCGGCCGGCGGGAAGCCGACCTTGGCGAGCTCGGCTTTGACCCGGTCCGGCTGGTCGCGGATGAGCTTGATGTCGAGCATGGGGTCCTTCGAAGTCAGCTCGCGCGGGTTAAGGTGCCCAGCTATCGCCGAGCTGGAAGGCGTTGCGCACGTGCTCGATGCGCGGCGCTTCCTCGCCCCACAGAATTCCGATCACGTCGAAGCGCATCACGAAGCCGGCGCCTCCGTGCATCGCCAGGAAGTGGCGTGCCGCCGTGATCATGCGCCGCTGCTTGCGCCCGTCCACGGCCTCGAGCGGCGTTCCGAAGCGTGCATCGTGCCGCGTCTTCACCTCGACGAACGCGAGGACGCCGGCATCCACCGCGACGATATCGACTTCCCCTTCCCGGCAGCGATAGTTACGCGCCACGATCTCCCAGCCGAGGTCTTCGAGGTGAGACGCCGCCAGCGCCTCCCCGGCACGCCCGAGGTCCTGGCGCGCCGGCCTCCGCGGCCAACCTGCCTTTGCCGGCCGTCCCCGCCAGCCTGCCCGCCACGCCGGCATGCGTCTTCCTGCGCTGCTGCGCGCTCTGACCGGGGCGGGCGGCGGATCGTACTGAAGCCACACAGCCAGGGCAACAGGCCGCGAAGCCGCCGGGAGCCAGCGATAAGGCACCCTGAGCACCGTACCTGAGACCAGCGTGCTCTAGTGGCGCCTGCGGTAAGTCGTGGTGGTACGGCGCTGGAGGTCGGCAACGGAAACGAGACGCTGTGCAGGATCGAGATCGAGGAGGAGCCGCCAATCGCCGACGCGCATACGGAAACCGGAGAGGGGACCCTTGAGCTCCTCGAGGGAACACGCAAGCGGGTCCGCCCGAAGACGGTCGATCGCGGCGAGGACGAGCCGCTGATCTTTAGGAACGAGGCGCCTGAGCTTTTCTTCGACCTGCCGGGCGACGAGGAGTTGCCAGGGCATCGAGGAGCTGGTCATAGGTCACGTAGTGACCTCTCGCAATCTCGGCACGGCCGCGTCGCATGCCCCGGATCTCCGCCGGCGTCGGCACCACGACGGGAAAGCGGCGCGTGAAATAGTGGCGGAGCGCCTCGCGAACGAGCTCAGAGCGCGTGCGATGCTCGGCTTTCCGGACCTTCTCGAGTTCCTTCAGCATGTCGGGCGGGAGGGAGATGGTCAGTGTCGAGGTAGAGCGCATGAACTACGACAACCGTAACCCGTATGAGACGAGTGCGACTTGGTATGACTTGATCGTACTGGAGCATAGGAAGCTCGTCAAGGTGATCCGGCATGGGGAGGGCTCGTGTTACGGGCTGTCCTGATCGCGCTGGCAGCGCTGGTCGCATTGTGGGGCGCGCTGGTCATCCTCGCTGCGCGTCTGCCCCCTGGGCTGCTGAAGGATCTCGCGAGTTTCCTGCCGGCCTGCCTGACGTTGCTCCGCCGGCTGTGCACCGATTCGCGCGTTCCAGCATCGGCGAAGGTCGCTCTGGCAGTCGCCCTGCTCTGGGTTCTCTCGCCCATCGACCTCATCCCCGAGTTTCTGCCCGTGATCGGGCCCCTCGACGACGCCGTGGTCGTGGCGCTCGCGCTGCGATACGCCGGGCGGCGGGTGCCGCGGGACGTTCTCCTCGAGGCCTGGCCGGGCGATCCACGGTTGCTGCTCCGGCTCCTCGGTCTTCCTCCCGAACCGGAGGATGCGTCGAGCTGAGGCAAGTCTGAGGTCGGCGCGGCTGTCGTCCGCGACGGCCCGAGATGCTATAGCCATCCCATGAAGATCACCCGCGAAGAGGTCCGCAACGTGGCGAGGCTCGCGCGCCTCGACCTGTCGGCGGACGAGGAGGCGGCGTTCGCGGCGGACCTGGATCAGATTCTGACGTACGTCGAGATGCTCGACGAGCTCGACACCGGCGCGGTGGAGCCGACGGCTCACGTGGTCGAGCTCGAGACGCCGTACCGAGACGACGAGGTGACCAACCAGCCGGACGCGGACACGCTGCTGGCCGGTGCGCCGGCGCGGGATGGCACCCATTTGAAGGTTCCGAAGATCATCGAGTAGCGACCAGTAACGCGCACGGGAACGGATGGATCTCGCTAACCTGACGATCGCCGAAGCTGCGTCGAAACTGCGGCGCGGCGAGTGCTCGTCCGTCGAGCTGACGCGTGCGGTGCTCGCGCGTGCGCATGCGGTCGAGCCGCGCATCCACTCCTTTCTCGCGCGCTGCGACGACACGGCGGTCGCGGCGGCTGCCGATGCCGATGCCCGGCTGGCGCGCGGCGGCGACGCGAACCCGCTCACGGGGATTCCGATCGCGCTCAAGGACGTGATCGCCACGCGTGGGGTGCCGACGACGGCCGGCTCGCGCATCCTCGAGAACTTCGTCCCTCCCTATGATGCCACGGTGACGGCGCGGCTACGCACCTCGGGCGCCGTGATCGTGGCGAAGGCGAACTGCGACGAGTTCGCGATGGGCTCGTCCACCGAGAACTCGGCCTTCGCGGTCACCTGCAATCCGTGGGATGTCGGCCGCGTGCCGGGTGGGTCGTCGGGCGGATCGGCGACGGCGGTCGCGGCGGCAGAATGTCTCGGCGCGCTCGGCACCGATACGGGCGGCTCGGTGCGCTTGCCGGCGGCCTTCTGCGGTGTCGTCGGCATGAAGCCGACCTACGGCCGCGTGTCGCGCTATGGCGTCGTGGCGTACGCCTCCTCGCTCGATCAGGTTGGCCCGCTCACGCGCGACGTGCGCGACTGCGCGCTGCTCCTCGGCGCCATCGCCGGCCACGATCCGCTCGACTCCACCTCGGTCGATACACCGGTGCCGGATTACGCGGCCGGGCTCGACGCCGGGGTGCGCGGGCTTCGCATCGGGCTGCCGCGCGAGTACTTCGTCGCCGGCATGCAGCCCGAGGTCGAGCGCAGCGTGCGCGCCGCGGTGCGAACGCTCGAGGGGCTCGGCGCCGCCGTGACCGAGGTGTCGCTGCCGCACACACGCTACGGGATTGCGGCGTATTATCTGATCGCCACCGCCGAGGCGAGCTCGAACCTCGCCCGCTACGATGGCGTCAAGTACGGCCGCCGCAGCCAGGGCAACGGCGGGCTGCTGGAGATGTACCGGCGCACGCGAGCCGAGGGTTTCGGCCGCGAGGTGAAGCGCCGCATCATGCTCGGCACCTATGCCCTTTCGGCCGGCTACTACGACGCCTACTATCTGAAGGCGCAGAAGGTGCGCACGCTGATCCGCCGCGACTTCGCCGCCGCCTTCGAGCGCTGCGACGTCCTGGTGACGCCGGTGGCGGCGACGACGGCGTTTCCGATCGGCGCGCGCACGGCCGATCCGCTGCAGATGTACCTCACCGACGTGTGCACGATCCCGGTCAATCTCGCCGGCCTGCCGGGGCTGAGCCTGCCGTGCGGCTTCGACGGCGCCGGGCTGCCGATCGGGCTGCAGATCATCGGAGCGCCGTTCGCGGAGGAGACGGTGCTGCGCGCGGCGCACGCGTACGAGCAGGCGACCGAGTGGCATCGGCGGCGGCCCCAGATTGGCGCGACGTGAGCGCGACATGAGCACGAGCGGCACGGTCGATCGAGCGGCGGGAGCGGCAACGGCCGCGGCGGAGCGCGAGGCGCTCGGCCGCTTCGAGGCCGTCATCGGCCTCGAGGTGCACGCGCAGCTCCTCACGCACGCGAAGATCTTCTGCGGCTGCTCGACGGCGTTCGGCGCGCCGCCCAACGCCAACTCCTGCCCGGTGTGTCTCGGCATGCCCGGCGTGCTCCCCGTCCTCAACCGCCGCGTCGTCGAGTTCGCCATCCGCCTCGCGCTCGCCACCGGGTGCACGGTCGCGCGCAGCTCGCGCTGGGCGCGGAAGAACTACTTCTATCCCGATCTGCCCAAGGGCTATCAGATCAGCATGTACGAGCTGCCGATCGCGACCGGCGGCGGCGTGGACATCGTCGTCGACGGCGCCGCGAAGCGGGTCGGGCTCACGCGCATCCACATGGAAGAGGACGCTGGCAAGAACATCCACGATGCGCACGGCGACGCGAGCCTGGTGGACCTGAACCGCGCCGGCGTGCCGCTGCTCGAGATCGTGAGCGAGCCGGACATCCGGTCGATCGCCGAGGCCGGTGCGTACCTGCGCACGCTGCGGGCGCTGGTCCAGTATCTCGAGATTTGCGACGGCAACATGGAGGAAGGCAGCTTCCGCTGCGACGCGAACGTGTCGATCCGTCCGCGCGGCGCCACCGCCCTCGGCGTCAAGGTGGAGATCAAGAATCTCAACTCCTTCCGCGCCGTCGAGAAGGCCCTTGCCCACGAGATCGGCCGCCAGGCCGAGGTGCTCGGCGGCGGCGGCACGATCGTCCAGGAGACGCGGCTCTGGGACGCCGAGCGCGAGGAGACGCGCGCGATGCGCACCAAGGAGCACGCTCACGACTATCGGTATTTTCCGGATCCGGATCTTTTGCCGCTGGTGGTGGATGAGCGGTGGGTCGCGGAGATCCGCGGCACCCTGCCCGAGCTGCCGGCGGCGCGGCGAGAGAGGTTCGTGGCAGAGTACGGACTGCCTGTGTACGACGCCGAGGTGCTGACGGCGCGGCGGGATGTAGCGGATTATTTCGAGGCGGCGGTGAAGAGCACGGCGGCGGAGGCGGGAGCGAAGGTGGCCGGGAAGCCACCCGCGGGAGCAGCGGCGGAGGCTGAGACGAAGCCCGCCAAAGGGGCCGCGAAGCCTACCGCGAAAGCCGTGAGCAACTGGGTGATGAGCGAGCTGCTGCGCGTCGTGCGCGAGCAACGACTGGACGATGCGCTGACGATCACGAACTGGCCGGTGCCGCCGGCGGATCTGGGACGTCTCGTGGGACTGGTCGAGGCGGCCACCATCAGCGGCAAGATCGCCAAGACCGTCTGGTCGGAGATGCTCGCCAGCGGCAAGGCGCCGGAGGCGATCGTTGCCGAAAAGGGCCTCGTGCAGGTTAGCGACCGCGGCGCCCTCGAGAGCGCCGTCGACGGCGTGCTCGCCGCGAATCCGGACAAAGTGGCCGAGTACCGCGGCGGCAAGACGAAGCTCTTCGGCTTCTTCGTCGGCCAGGTGATGAAGGCCACGGACGGCGCGGGAAATCCGCAGCTCGTCAACGATCTGCTGCGCGCGAAGCTGGGAGGGACGTAGCGACTTCTCCCGCTCAGCCCGATTCCGCCCGCTTCCGCCCGCTTCCGCCCGCTTCCGCCGGCTTTCGCCCGCTTCCATCCGCTTCCTGTCGGTTCCTGCTGATCCTCCACTTTTCAGGTCCGCACTGCCCCTTCGGACGCCCGGGAATTCTGGGGCTCGGCGTACCACAGGCGCGCTTCCTGCGTTGCACAGCACTGCATGACGCCAGAACCGCCCGACGAACCACTGCGGGATCCGGCGGCCGCGTTCGAATCACCCGCCGCCGTGGTGCGTGCCGGACATCTCACCCGGGAGCAAAAGGTCGAGATCCTGCGCCGCCGGGAATACGACGCCCGTGAGCTGCAGGTCGCCGACGACGAGAACATGGTCGGCGAGAAGATGCTCGGCGAGAACGCGGGGAGCCTGCTGCAGGAGGTCCGCAGCGCCCTGCGCGCGCTCGATGCCGACTCGGACCCGGAGCGGTCGGCCCCGACGAAGCAGGGCGGTGGCACGGATCCGGGCCCCCGGGGATAGACGCGGCAGCAGCGATCGCGGATCGCGGCACACGATCTCGACGATCGCCGGACTCATCTGATGAGCCGCCGGCGAGGACCGCTTTCTGCAATCGTTGCAAACTCGGCTTGGAGGTTCTTGCACTTGTACCCTGCCCCGCGGACCCTCTCTGGATCAGCTCACGTTCGAAGCTCCGATCCATCTTGGCGCGGGGCGCTCGGATTCTTTGCCACCTTGCTACCCCTATTGCCATAGGTATCAGCTTCGCCTAATTTTCGCCTGCTCGGTGGGATCGTCATACCGGGACTTCGACGTCGCATCGGGTTTCAGGTCTGGCATCGACGACGTGCCGGAGATCGCAGGCGTCGCAAGATGACGGGGACTGCTGGTATCGCACAAAGAGACGGCCCCGCGAGTCGACCAGGCGCCGGCGCCGCCAACGCGGATTGCGCCCCGGTGCCGCGCGAGTTGCTCGAGCCCGTGCCGCGCGACCAGCTGCGGCACGTTACGCGGGATCTCGCCGCGTGCGAGATCGACCGCTGGCTACGCGTCCTCAGCCGCCAGGAGGCGCTCTGCCGGTCAGTGTTCGGGCGGCTCGCTGCGGTCTTCCTGCGCGGGCAGGCTCAGCACCGGCTCGGCTTCAGTCGGGTCGGTGACTACTCGAAGGAGCGCCTCGGGCTCTCGGCGCGCGAGCTGCAGAGCACCGCGCGGGTGGTCACGGCGCTCGCGACACTGCCCCGTCTCGTTGCGGCGTTCGATGCCGGCGAGCTCTCGTGGACGCAGCTCCGGATTCTCGTGACGGTGGCGACGCCGGCCACGGAGGCTCAGTGGCTCGAGCTTGCACGGGGGCGCACGGTCCGGGCGCTGGAGGCGATGGTTCGAGAAGCGCGAGCGGCGGGCGGCACGGGAGAGACCACGGCAGCATTTTCCGCAGCAACTGCCGTCGGCGATGTAGACGACGCGCTCATCGACGGCGAGGCGATCGGTCGGTTTCATCTCCGGTGTCCGCGGCGCGTGAGCCGGCTGTGGCATCGGGTGGTCGAGCTTGCACGCCGGATGGTCGGTGGCGACGTGCCGGTGTGGCAGGCGGCCGAGGTGGTGGCTGCCGAAGGGCTGGCGGAGGCGGTAGCAGATGCGTCGGGACCATCCGTGAGCGACGCCGCCGCGGGCGGGCAGGCGATCCGTGATGATCGAAGTGGGGACATGGATGACGGTGCGCGTCCGCCTGTGTGGGGCTGTCTCGACTGGTCCGCGGTGCGGGCCGCGATTCCGGCGGACATCGAGGCGCTCGCGTATGCATGCAGCGAGCTCGATGCGTTCGAGCTGGACACGCGCCTGCGCACGGTGCTGAAGGCACAGCGCGCCATCGACTGGCAGCTCGGGCGCTTGCTCCACACCCTTCTGCGCCTGCGGCTCGAGCGGCTCATGGGATTTCCCTCGATGGCCGCTTACGCGCGGGAGCGTCTCGGGCTCTCGCCGAGCAAGGTCCGTGGGCTGGTGGCCATCGAACGAAAGACGTGGGAGGTGCCGGCGTTCGGAGCAGCGTACGAGGCGGGGGAGCTCTCGTGGGTGCGAGCGCTGGCGCTCGTGCCGGTGCTGGCCGAGCGGACGGCCGTGGCGTGGACGGCGCGGGCGCAGGAGGTCACGGTGCGCCGCCTGGTGGCGGAGGTGGAGTGGAGCCTGGATCAGAGGGATGCGAGCTTCGCGGTTGCAGCGCCGCCCGGCCCCCCGCCCGCGGGGCAGGATCTCGCGGCGGACGTCGGCGCCGTCGAGCGCCGAATGCGTGCGCCCCGGGAATGGAGTCCAGCCGATGCGGAGATCTCGTTTGCGGGCCCGGCATCGGTGGTGGCGCTGCTGGAGACGGCAGTCGGCGCGTTCCGTAGACCCGGCGACCCCCGCTGGGCCGGGTTCGAGCGCTTGTTGGAGCACGTGGCCGGCGAATGGGAGGCGCAACCCAAGCACCGGGATCCAATCTTCGATCGTGAGGGTTGGCGCTGCGCCGTGCCCGCGTGCGCGGCGCGCCGCAACCTCCACGACCACCACCTGCGCTTTCGCTCGCACGGAGGCGGGAATGAGCAGGGGAATCGGATCGCCGTCTGCGCGTGGCATCACCTGCGGGCGCTTCATGCGGGACTGGTGCGGGCGAGCGGGACGGCGCCGGCCGGCGTGCGCTGGGAGCTCGGGCTCCGGACTGGGCAGCCACCGCTGCTCAGCTTCGTCGGGGATACGTATGTGAACTGCGGACCGAGTCAGCTGGGACCATGCGATCGGGGTATGGAGGACGACGGTATGGCGGCGTAGCGACGCAGCCTAGTACTGCAGCACGACCTCGGCTGGGAGCTCGCGGACCGTCGCCGCCTCGGCCGTGAAGGTGTCGATCGAGCGGCCGTTGACCGTCACGGCCTGGATCGGGCCGTCGGCGGGTGGCTGGATCACGAAGCCGCCGGTTGGGACGGTGACATCGCCGCCGAGGCGCACGGTGAGGGCGGTGAGGACCTGCGCACCCGGGCGGTCATTGCGATCGATGTCGAGGTCGATGTCGATGTCGAGATCGAGCGAACCGTAGTGCGTCGGCAGGCGCCGAACGGTGACGCCGGGCTCGCCGGGCTCGGTTGATACCATGCGCCGCGACAGGCCGGCGGCGATGACGAGGCTGTCGTCGGACTCGCGCTCGTAGACGAAGAGATCGCGAACGGCGCGGATGAAGCTCGAGGAGACCCAGGTGTGGGGCATGTCGCCGATGAACTTCGGCACGCCGGGATCCTGCCACAGGAGCTCCGGCCACTGGTTCCAACCGCTCGGCCGCCGGTCATCGACGAAGCCCCACAGGAGCTCGAGGGCGCGCTGGCGCTGCTTCATGCGCACGAGGGCGCCGACGTTGCGCAGCTCGTAGGGAGTGTAGGCGCTGTTCGGATCACCGACGTCGCGTCGCCGCTGCTGCACGCCCTCGAAGTAGCGGTCGAAGGTCAGCGTGAGGGCCGGCTGCGGGAGGTGCTCGAGCTCCCCGCCCGGGGAGATGGCGATCGCCGTGGAGCTCGGGTCGAAGTCACCGAGCTCGACCGATGCCGGCAGGTAGTCGATCCGATGGAGCGCCATCGTGCGGGCGATCGAGGCGTAGAGATCGCGCTGGAAGGCGTCGCGGAGCGCGGCGAAGGTCGCGGCGTGCGCTTGGTCGCCGACGGCGCGGGCGAGAAAGGCCGCGTCCTTGAAGCCACGCAGGGCCCAGAAGTCGTCCCAGTACGAATGCACCGGACGGGCGGCGTAGCCTTCATGGCTGATGGATTCGGGCAGGAGGCCAAAGTACGGGAGCTTGTCCGGGTGCGTGTACTCCTCGGTCAGCCGCCGCTGGCGCAGGGCGGTCATGTACTCGACGGCACGCACGACGGCTCGCCAGTGAGCCTTCACGAGGCCGACGTCGCGCGTGTAGCGGTAGTACTCGGCGATCGTGTAGATGAACTCCCCGGCGCTGTCGTGCTCGGGAACGGGATCGGCGCCGCGGTGATCGACGCAGCACGGGACCTTGCCGTCCGGCTGCTGGTAGCCCGCGTACCAGCGAATGAAGTCCCGCACTACCTCGGGAAATCCCATGTCGAGGAGCGCGCCGGCCGTGATCGCCCCGTCCCGGATCCACGAGCGGGCGTAGGTGCGCGAGCCCGGCTTGATCGCGGCGCCATCGCGATTGATGAGGATGTAGGCGAGCGTCGTCCGCGCGGTGCGCAGCAGGGGCTCTGCATCCGGCGGGACCTGGATGCTGACCCGGTCGAACATTCGCTGCCAGGCCTCGGCGGTGCTCGTGCGCGCGGCATCGACGTGGGCAGCCGCTTGGCGGCCGGAGGGAAGCGCGCCGGCGTCGTGCGGGTCGTGGAAGGGCACGGCCGCGTACACGTGCGCCTCGGCGCCGGATGCGAGAGTGAGCCTGTACTGGAGCACCCCCGAAGCCCACCCGACCGGATCCACGACCTGCGCGCGCGGTGGCACCACGCCGCGGGCAAGAAACTCGGTGATGTTGCCCTCGTCGAGAGAGGCTGCGCCGAAGGCGTCGGGTGGCGTCAGCGAACGCACGGCCTTGGTGTCGTTCACGAGCACCGTGTCGGCCCGGAACGCCATCGTCCGGATCGGCGTGACACCCCCTACCCTGTTGAGGCTTTGCCACGGCGGCAGCACCTGGAACGGGCGCAGTGCCAGGAAGAGCACGATCTCGCGCGGTGCCGGGCCGGGATTCTGGACGGCGTAGTCGGCATACAGGATCGAGCGGCCCGCCGCGCCGGCCGCGAACGCGGTGATCCGAAGGCCGACCGCGTCGTCTTCCCAGGACACGGTTGGAATCGGCAGGTCTCCGTCGGCAAGCGTCTGGCGCGTGCGCACCGAGCGCCAGGTGACGAGGCGGCCATCGGCCTGGCCGTCGACGTAGAGGAACGGCTCGATGGAGAACGTGCCGTCGTCGACCTCGATCATTCCTTCTTCGTTCACGAGAGCTTCCTTCTCATCGCCATCGACGCCGACGACCGTCCAGTAGCTCTGGATGCCGCTGAAGTACTTGGGGAACATGCCGGGCGCGGCCCCCCGGGCCAGCGTCTCGAAGAACTGATTCGGCGAGGCGGAGAACTCGAACGGCTGTAGCGCGATGCTGCGGATGGCATAGCCTTGCCCGCGGCTGCTCTGCTCGAGGTCGAGCTTGATGTAGCGTGACTCGCCATCAGGGAGGGAGACGTAGTCGCGGCTGCCGTTGCCGGCGGCGATGCGATGGGCGCTCGTCCAGGTCGTGCCGTCGTCGGAGACCTGGATCTGGTAGGCCGTCGCGTAGTCCTCGGCGTCCCACTCGATCACGAGGCCGCCGTACTCGCGGCGCTCGTGGAGATCGAGGAGCAGCCACTGGTGCGCCGCGCCCGCGCCGCCGCTTCGCCACGTGCTGGCCGGGTCTCCATCGAGCGCGCGCTCGGGCCCCTGCCCCGGCGCCGACGTGGCCGCTCGCGCGACCGGTGGACCGCCGGTGCGGGCGGCGGGCTCGCGCGGCTCGAGGCGGAGGTCGTCGATCCAGAGCGATCCCTTCGCGCCCGGGGTCGAGGCCAGTGCCAGCTCGATGGAGCCGAGCTCCTGGACGTCGCCTCCGCCGACCGGGCCCCAGGCGAAGTCGATGCGGCGCTTCGGCAGCGTCACGAGCTCCCAGCCGCGGGGCGGCGTGAAGTCGGGGCGGCGGTGGCGCCAGACGTTGGTGCCGGAGCGATCGACGAGCTTGAACTCGAGGACCAGCGGCGGCGTCTCGCCTCGCATCTGGAGGGTGAAGGCGTAGTTCGCCGGCAAGGGGATGGGGAACGCCTTGCGCGCGATGACGAAGCCGCCGGTCTCACCGAGATCGAAGTCGAGCCGCAGCGCCCCGCCGCCACTCGGGCCGGCATCCCGCGCGAGCTCGAGCCGCGCGCCGTGCGAGGCTTCGGCGGTCCATTGCGTCACGTCGTCGAAGGAGTCGAGAACGGCGGCGGTCGACGCCGGCGCCCAGGCGGCGGTCAGCGCCAGGAAAACGAACGTCAGCGCGCTGATCGCGGGAAGGCGCACGCGGGCAGTGCTGACGACCTTCGCCTCACTCCGCAAAGGCCGTTTGCCGCGCCTCCCGGCGGGCGCGCAGGTACTCGATAACCGGCGGCATCACGGACACGATGATGATCCCGAGGATGACGATATGGAAGTTCCGCTTCACGACCGGCACCTCGCCGAAGGCGTAGCCGCCCAGCACGAACATGAGCACCCAGGCGATGCCGCCGACGATGTTGAAGAGGGCGAACCGAAAGTAGCGCATCTGCCCGATGCCGGCCACGAAGGGCGCGAAGGTGCGCACGATGGGCATGAACCGCGCCAGGATGATCGTCATGCCGCCGTACTTCTCGTAGAAGGCGCGCGTCCGCTCGAGGTGCGCCTTGTTGAGCCAGCGCGATTCGGCGCTCGAGAATACCCGGGGGCCGACGAACGCGCCGATGATGTAGTTCACGGCATCGCCGAGGATCGCCGCCACGCAGAGCACGACGATGATCAGCTGCACATCCAGGGGCGACCCCGGGACCGAGGCGAGCGCGCCGACGGCGAAGAGCAGCGAGTCCCCGGGCAGGAACGGCGTCACCACGAGCCCGGTCTCGCAGAACACGATCAGGAACAGCACGATGTAGAGCCAGCCGCCCAGGGCCCCCGCCCACTCGTTGAGGTGCTGGTCGAGATGCAGGAAGACGTCGATCAGCTGCGTCAAGTACTCCATTCGTCACTCCCCAGTTGCCCAGTTGGCCCTGTGGGCTTGCCCGGGCCTGCGCGCCCCTCACGCCCGCGCCGACTCGCCCCCTGCCCGTCCACCGATCCCGCTGTCCGCCAGCTCGTTGGCCACCGCCAAGCGCAGCGTGCTGCGCTTGCGCCCGTAGGCGAAATAGATGACGAGGCCGATGCCGAGCCAGGTGAAGAGGCGGAGCCAGTTCTCCCAGCCGAGATAGAACATCATCATCAGGTTGATCGCCATCCCGAGGACCGGCACCACCGGCACGAACGGGGTGCGGAACGGGCGCGGCAGCCCCGGGTTCGTCCGCCGCATCACCAGCACGGCGGCGCACACGATGACGAAGGCCATGAGCGTACCGATGTTCACCAGATCCGCAAGCACCTTGAGGGGGAAGAGCGCGGCCACCACGGCGACGAGGACTCCGGTCAGGATCGTCGCCTTGTGCGGGGTGCGGAACCGCGGATGCACCGCGCCGAAGAAGGAGCGCGGGATGAGGCCGTCGCGCGCCATCGCGAGCAGCACCCGCGCCTGGCTGAGGAGCAGCACGAGCAGCACGCTGGTGATGCCGACGATCGCGCCGACGGAGATGAGCAGCACCGCGACCGGCAGGCCGCGCGCGGCGAACGCCTGCGCCACCGGGGCGTCGATGTCGATCTGATTGTACGGCACCATGCCGGTGAGCACGCCGGCCACCAGGATGTAGAGCACGGTGCAGATCAAGAGCGAGGCGATGATGCCGATCGGCACATCGCGCTGCGGATTGCGCGCTTCCTCGGCGTGCGTGGAGACCGAGTCGAAGCCGATGTAGGCGAAGAAGATGTAGGCCGAGCCCTTGAGCACCCCCGAGAACCCGTAGGGCAGGAAGGGCTGCCAGTTCGCGGTATTCACGTAGGCGGCGCCGACGGCGATCACGAACACGACGACGGCGAGCTTGAGCATCACCATCGCCGCGTTGACGCGGGCGCTCTCGCGGATGCCGACGACGAGGATGACGGTCACCAAGAGCACGATCGCGGCCGCGGGCAGATTGCAGTACGCCCCCGTCCACACCCAGTCGCGGGTGGCCGGGTCGAACTCGATCGGGTTGGCGGTCCAGGCCGCCGGCAGGTTGATCCCGAACAGCTGGAGGAAGGCAAGCAGATAGTGCGACCAGCCATGCGCCACCGTGCTCGACGCCACCGCGTACTCGAGCACCAGGTCCCAGCCGATGATCCAGGCGAACAGCTCGCCCAGCGTCGCGTAAGCGTACGTGTACGCGCTGCCGGCGACCGGCACCATCGCGGCGAACTCCGCATAGCAGAGGGCGGCGAGCGCACACCCCACCCCGGCGACGACAAACGACAGGACGAGACCTGGTCCGGCGTACACGTTGGCGGCAAGCCCGGTGAGGACGAAGATGCCGGCGCCGATGATGGCGCCAACGCCGAGCGCCGCCAGGCTCACCGGCCCGAGGACCCGGCGGAGCCGGTGCTCGCCAGCCATCTCCGCCAGCAGCACGTCCACCGTTTTGACCGCCAGCAGCTGGTGGCGCAGCTTCAGGGCACTCGACCTCCGCTGCCAGGCTGCGCCCGCAGGCCGCGAATTGCAAGACTTCCGACACGTCGCGCTTGCCGAGCGCGTCTGCTATCTGGTGGGGGCGCGACGGCGGGGCGAACGGGGTCGCCGGCGCGCATCGCCATGGCCTATCGGACCGAGGACGTGGTCCTGCGCGGGCGCTGGTACATCCTCGCCGCCGTCGCGGTGGTGACCGCGCTCGCCGCAGTCGCCTACTCGCGCCTGCACGTCGAGAACAACCTCGAAGCCTGGTTCGCCCCGAGCGACCCCGAGTTCATCCGCTACCGCGAGTTCCGCGACCGCTTCCAGACCGACGAGACGATCTTCATCGTCGTGCACGCGCCCGACGTCTTCGCGCCCGACGTGATCGCAGGCATCGAACGCATCTCCCGCGCCCTCGAGGCGCTGCCGGACGTGAGCCGCGTGCAGAGCCTCACCAACATCGAGGACATCACCGGCAGCGCGGACGGCCTGCGGATCGAGCCGCTCGTGCCCGCCCAGGGCCGCGACCGCGACACGCTCGCGGCGTTGCGGCAGCGGGTGCTCGCCGATCCGTTCTTTCCCGGGACGATCGTGTCGCGCGACGGGCGCACGACCGTGATCGTCGTGGAGGTGGGGCACGCCACTGCCGCCAACGCGGCGGCGCTCGTGGACGCCACCAGCGCCGCCATCGGCGAGAACGGCGCTCCGGACACGACCTTCCACGTCGCCGGGTGGTTGCCCGTGAACGTGCTGATGGACCGCCTCACGCAGGTCGATGTGGAACGCGGCTTTCCGATCACCATCGGCATGCTCGCGCTCTGCCTCGGCGTGATCCTACGCAGCGTGCGCGCCGTCCTGATCATCAACCTCGCCGTGGTGCTGGCGGTGCTGTGGACGATGGGCACGTTCGTCCTGTTCGGCTATCAGGGCACCGCGCTCACGGTGTCGGCGCTCCCGGGGGTCATGCTCGCGCTCACCGTCGCGATCGCCGTCCATGTCGTGGCGCGGTTCTACGAGGAGCGCGTCACCGCGCCCGACCCGCTCCAGGCGATGCGCCGCGCCCTGCCCGCCCTCATGGTGCCGACCTTCGTCACCTGCGCCACTACCGCGGCGGGCCTCGAGTCGCTCCTGGTCGCCTACGTGCTGCCCGTGCGCCACCTCGGGCTCTTCAGCGGCATCGGCATGCTCTACACGTTCATCATCTGCGTCACCGTCGTCCCCATCATGCTCGTCGCCTTCCCGCCGGCGCGCCGGGCACATCCCAACCCGCGGCTCGAGCGCTTCCTCGTCGCGGTCGCCGACTTCAACGCCCGGCACTATCGCGCCATCGTCGCCGCGTGCGCCGTCCTGGCGGTGGTCGCGTTCGTGGGCGTCACCAAGCTCAGGCCCCAGGGGACGAATCTCCACTACCTGCCCGAGGAGTCCGAGCCGGTGCGCGCCATGCGCTTCATCGAGGATCACTTCGGCGGCGCGAGCACGCTCGAGGTGGCCGTCTCCGGAGCGCCCGATGTCATCAAGGAGCCGGCCACCGCCCGCACGGTCGCCGCGGTGCAGGATCTGCTCGCCTCCTATCCGGAGACGACCACGACCATCGCCTACACCGACCTGCTCAAGCGCATGAACCGCGCGCTCCACGACGGCGACCCGGCCTTCTACCGGGTGCCGGAGACGACGCGCGGCATCGCCCAGCAGCTCCTGCTCTACGAGACCTCGGGAGGCGCCGATCTGCCCCAGCTCGTGGATGTCAACACGTACAACATCGCGCGGGTGCGCGGCTTCACCACGTCGTTCATGGGGATGGAGGAGAACGAGCGCCTCTTCAATGATCTACGCGCGCGGCTCGCCGCCCTCGCGCCCAAGGACGGCCCGCCCCTGTCGCTCGAGATCACGGGCGACTGGCCGCTCTGGCTGCGCATGAACCTGTCCCTGCTCGACACGATGGAGGACAGCTTTCTCTCCTCGCTGGTCGTGGTCGGCGTCCTGATGATGCTGCTCGTCCGCTCCGTGCGCCTCGGGCTCCTGGCGCTGATTCCCAACGTCCTGCCGGTGCTGCTGTCGATGGGCGCGCTCGGCTGGATGGGCGTCGAGCTCGATTTCGCCACCGTCATGATGGCGGGCATCGCGCTCGGGATCGCCGTCGACGATACCGTCCACTACCTCGCCCGCTACCGCGAGGAGCTCGCCATCGACGGCGACGCCGCGCGCGCGATGCGCCGCTGTCACGCGACGGTGGGCAAGGGGAACGTGACGGCCTGCCTGGTCCTCTTCCTCGGCATGGGCTCGATGGTGCTGTCGAGCTTTCCGCCGCACCGGACCTTCGGCCTGGTCATCGCCATAACCATGGTCGTCGCCATGGTCGCGGACCTGCTGCTCCTGCCATCGCTGCTCCATCTGACGGGGCTGAAACCCGGCCAGATGGGGCAGCCCGAGGACCGTCCGCAGGTCGCCGCCAGCGCGTGACACCTGGAGCAGGGAGCCCTCCGGGCCGACGGCGCCCCCGTCCGTGGACCCGGGCGCGGCGGTTCGCTTGGCGCCCGGGGGCCGTCGGCCCGGTCGGTCTTTCCAGCGCTATCCGGCGAATACTCCGGACTCAGCGGACGATCATCAGGCGGCTCGTCTCCGGCGACGCGCCCGGATTGAGGAGGACGACCTCGACGCGACGATTCATCGTCTGCCCTTCCCTCGTGTCGTTGGACGCCACGAAATCGATTTTTCGCTTGTCATGCTTTCACCTCCACGAAATCGCGCATTGCGCGATCGTCCACGAAATCGCACATCGCGCGATCGTCCACGAAATCGCACATCGCGCGATCGTCGCACCGTGCGAGGGGAGCAAGAGCCATGCCCGGACGCGAAAACGGCCCAAAAATGCGGGCCGCTCTACGATCGGAGAAAGAAGGGTATGGCAAATTCTACAGACTGCCGGGCCCCGCGCTTGGACGTAACGCACACAGGCTCGCTCGTGGCAGGGATTGTTTCGACGTGCGTCGTGCCGGCGAGCAGCACGCTATTGAGACGCGGGCAGAGAAGGGGCACCCGGCGCGGCTTCGCCGCCGCAGTCGTCGAACGCAGGTGGTGCGTAAAAAAGCGATCGTGGCGCGCGTCGCTAGAACAGGCTGGCGGGACGGCACTTGAGCTTGAGCGCGGCCTTGGCGCGGCGGCCCTCCAGGGTCTCGGCGCGGACGCGCAGGCGCTTGGAGCCGGTGCGCGTGCCGCGGGTGGGCACGACGATCGGCAGGTGCTCGCTGCAGGTGTTGAGAGCCTGCTTGCCCAGATCGATCGCCTCGATGAGGGAGGCGGCGTTCACGGCATCGGCCCGATCCCGCGGCCGTGCCGGCCGCGGGGACCGGAACTGCAGGCTCCGCAGGCTCGAAGGCTCGCACGCCGCCAGGCGGGGATCCTCGTTGTTGATGCAGAGCGCGATCCGGAACGTGCACTGGCCGGCGATGCCGTCGTCGTCGCAGCTCGGATCACCGTCCACGCACGCGAGCCGGCCCGACGGCAGTCCCGCGGCGTTGATTCGCGGCGTGACCGCCGGCAACCACTCGACGAGGCATCGCCGTCCGGCGCGGCCACCCCCGGGCACGCAGCGCCCCGGCTTGCCATCGGCACACTGGCAGACGTCGCCGACGCCGTCGCCGTTGAGATCGGTCGGATCGGCAAACGGCTGCAGCGGGCAGTTGTCGAGCGGGTCGCAGGACCCGTCGCTGTCGCTGTCTCCCTTGCGCTCGTGGAAACAGCCGCCGGTCGCCGGATCGCAGCCGTCGAGCGTGCACGGGTCCGCGTCGCTGCAATTGACGTGGTCATTGCGGCAGGCGCCGCTGGTGGCGATGCAGCGATCGATGGTGCACGCGTTGCCGTCGTCGCACCCTGCGGCGCCGGGCTGGATGCACGCGCATCCCTCGTCGTCGACGACGAAGCCCGCCGGCGTCGCCGGACAGCGATCATGGAGGTCGGGGACGCCGTCGCCATCGGTGTCCGTCTCGATCGGGACCGGATAGACGAACGTGACGCCGTCGATGTCGTCGCTGTTGAGCGCGGCGCCCCGCCCATCGTGATGCGCAAACGCGTACATGAGAGCGTCGCGCAAAACGCTATTCGGCTCCGCGCGGCTCTCCGACGAATGGCCGAGGCCGATGGCGTGGCCGATCTCGTGGGAGACCGTCTCGAGGAGGTCGACGGTGCACAGGTCCGGGTTCTGGCGGCAGAGGCACTGGCCCACGCCGTCGTTGATCGTGGCATCGCCCTCGGAGATGCGGAGGAAGACGCGCCCGTTGACGCGCGTGGTCTCGTCGGCGGTGCAGAACCCGCCGACCGCCAGCACCCCGCTGCACCGCACGCTCAGGTCGGGGATCTCGTCCAGCGGGTCCTCGAACTGAATCTGACTCCGATGGTCGCAGACGCCGCCGGCGACCGATGCCGACCTGACGCCGACGCCGGCGTTCGTGAGGACGATCGAGGCGGATGGCACATCCGTCCACGCCGCGAACGCGCGGGCGACCAGCTCTTCGGTAGCGCTCCGGCCGAGGGCCTCGTCGGTGTTCACCAGCCGCAGGCCGACGGCGAGTCCGCTATCGGGCTCGAACCAGCGCGCCGGTAACTGCCGGGGAGGGCCGAGCAAGGTGAAGCGCGCCGTGACCGGCTCGTCGGTCGTGGCCGCGTCGTCGGGCGCGGGCACGCGATACGTATCCGCCGGCCCCGGCCCGGTGTGGCCGCGCAGCTCGCTCACGAAGCCCTCGAGGTCCCGCATGTCCACCGACGGGACCGTGCGCAGCGCGCGGCGCGCGCCATCGGGGCCCTCCTCGATGCGATACGCTCCGAGCGCGAGCCCGTTCACCTGGAGGGTGCCGCGGGCGGTGCGCCGCAGAAAGACGAGCACGTCCTCGCCGACGGCGAACTCGGGCGCGCCGTGAATGTACACGCCGCGGCCGCCGACCCGTCCGCCAGGCTGCCGCAGCACGATCGTGTCGCCGACGATGTGCCCCTTGACCACGGTCTCGACCGCGAGCGTCACCCGGGTCTCGATCCGCGCGCGCCGGAGCTCGACGCTCTCGATGTCGATCACCTGACCGACGACGATGAAGGACGACGACGCGACGAGCTCCTCGTCGGCCATCGGCACCAGCACGGTGGCGCCGGCGCGCTCGCGCGCGGCGAGGACGAGCGTGAGCCCGAGCGCAATGGCGAGCGTGAATCGGGGCATTGGCAGAACAGACGGGCCAAGGGCCTGCGCGTCCCACTTTAGCCAATATGCACGGGGCGGACAATATGGGAAGTCGCACACTGTCGTCGATCAGCGATTCTGTCCTCCCTTAAGCGATCAGCGACTTTGTCCTCCCCCTGGGGCAGGAACGGGGGATGGACACGATGGCGGAGTGGCAGTGGAAGCGGTGGGAAGCGGTGGCGCGGGTGAGCGCGGGGAAGCTCACGATGCGGGAGGCGGCAACGATCCTCGGGCTGTCCGTACGGCAGATCCGACGAGTGCGACGACGGCTGGAGGTCCAGGGGCGGCAGGGCCTGGGACACGGCAACCGAGCACGCGCGCCGGTGAACAAGCGGGACGCCGCGACCGCGGCGCGCATCGTGCAGCTGCGGCGCGTGACGTACCGCGACTTCAACGATCAGCACTTCACCGAGAAACTGGCGAGCGAGCAGCCCCCGATCGTGGTGTCCGTGGCCAGCGTGCGCCGGCTCTTGCGGGCGGCGGGGATCGGGGCGGTCTGGCACCGGCGGCCGCGGCAGCATCGGCGCCGCCGGGACCGCAAGGCGCAAGCCGGGCTCATGCTGCTGTGGGATGGCAGTCGCCACGACTGGCTCGAGGGGCGCGGCCCCTGGCTGTGCTTGGTCGGGGCGATCGACGATGCCACGGGCGAACTCCTGCCGGGCGCCCACTTCGTCGCGCAGGAGTGCGCGGCCGCGTATCTGCGCGTGCTCCAGGCCATCGCGACAGCGTGCGGCCTGCCCTGGAGCATCTACATGGACCAGCACGGCGCGCTCAAGCGCAACGATGGGCACTGGACGCTGGCCGAAGAGCTGCGTGGGCAGCAGGATCCCACGCAGGTGGGCTTGGCCCTGGAGGCGCTGGGGATCGAGGCGATCTACGCCCTCTCGCCGCAAGCCAAAGGGCGCGTGGAGCGGTTATGGGGCACCCTACAGGATCGGCTGGTCTCGGAGCTCCGCCTGGCCCACGCCTGCACGGCGGGGGACGCCAATGCCGTCCTCGAGCGCTACCGGCCTGAGCACAACCGCCGCTTCGCCGTCCCGGCGCAGGACCGCGCGGCGGCCTGGCGCCCGGTGCGTCCCGGGCTGGATCTCCGGCGCGTGTGCAGCTTCCGCTACGAGGCGACGGTGCTCAAGGACAACACCGTCCGCCTCGGCGGCACTGTCGTGCTCGACATCCCGCCGGGCCCGCGGCGGCGCAGCTATGCGGACACGCGCGTCGAAGTCCGCCAGCTCCTCGACGGCAGCTGGCGCGTGTACCTCGCCGACCGCCTCCTGGCGAGCGCACCCACCACCACGCTCGGGGAGCTCCGCGCGCTGCGCCGACACAAGCGCGGCCGCGGCGCGCCCCACCAGGCTCCGCAGCATGCCGAGTACGCCGCGATGACCTGAGGTGCACCGGGCGACCCGCTGGCAGCCCCGTACCGCCACGCCGTGCGCCCGAGACGGGGCACCCTACGCACAGCCCCATGCGGGTTTTCTGCCGCTGCCGTTACCTCGCCCCTCGACGTGGGCCCGGGTGCAGTGCTACGCCGAGCCACCACATTCACCCCTCAGGGGCGGACATTTTCCCTGACGCGTTACGCGGACAGAATCGCTGATCGCTAACATATGGGAAGTCGCACACCGGAAAACCACGGGGAGGCACGCTCGCTACGGTCCCCCGGGCCGCGACCGCGCCAGGAGGCTCCGTCGTGCATGGTTGCAAGTGTGAGCAGGGTACCTGCGAACAAGGGCAGCGGTAAGCAGACGCAGCACAGGTAAGCTAGCCAAGTCTGGGTGGCGCCCCCGCGGCGGTGCCGCCCTCCATCCCGCCTCGCATGCTGGGCGTGCGACGGGTGGCTCGGGCGCATCATCAGCCGGACGGCGCGGCGAGAGCCCTGCGCCGCAGTAGCCAGGCCACCGCTAGAAACGTCGCCACGATGGCCGCCCAGCCGGCGATGCCGCTGACGATCGGCGGGCGCCGCGCCCCCCAGAGCAGCCCCGGTTCGAGCGGGAAATCCATGATCACGCGGCCCGCACGCAACGTGAACACCCAGCCGATGTGCAGGCCGATGGCGAGATACAGCGCGCCGGAGCGCAGGCGGGCGTAGGCGAGCACGAGCCCGAGCAAGACGAAGCCCACGAGTCCAGGCAGAATCGCCCAATCGGCGAGCGGCGCGAATGCGCTCGCCAGACGCTCGACACCGCTCGCGAGGCCGACCGCGCCGCTCTGCTTGCCGCCGCGCAGGAAATGGACGACCGCGTAGATCGCGGTCGTCCACGCCACCGCCGCGCCGCGGCGCAGATGCTGCATGAGCCCACCGAGGAGTATGCCGCGAAAGAGCAGCTCCTCGCCGGTGCCGACGAGAATCGCGGCGACGGTACCGAGAAGCGCCTTCTGGATGCCCTTCTCGAACGGATAGCGCCAGAAGAAGCGCAGCGCCCCGGTCCCGTACATGGCGCCGACGAGCGCAACCATGCCCGCGAGCGCCACGGCACAGCCGATCCAAAGGTCGCGGCGGCGCGCCGGCACGCCGAGGCCGACGTCACGCCAGCTCGAGAAGCCGAGCCAGTGCCGGCAGCGGATCAGCGCCACCGCCGCCGCCACCTCGAGCACCCGGTCGTACACGCGCGGAAACGAGAACCGATGCGTGCCGCCCGAGAGCGCGTCGAGCGCCCACCACACGCCCGGCACCGCGAGGGTCGTGGCGCCGACGACCGCGGCGAGCAGCACGAGCAGTCGGCCGGCGAAGGGTACGGAGCGCATGGCCCGGTTGCGTCGGCCCAGATCGATTCGCCGGAGAGCTGCCTACGTCCTAGGGAATATCCGGGTCGGGCTCCGCCCCGCAGCCCCAGCGTTCTATAGCGCGGATCGCGGCCGCGCGCGACGACCCTTGCACTATCGACTTGCCAGCGCGTTCGCGCGCTTGCATAGTGTCCGTGGATCCGGCCATCGAGTCGTAACACGCGGGCCCACCATGCGCGGCGCGGAATTCGCGGGAATCGACGGTGCGACACCGACGATCGGACGCGCGGCCGCCCGGCGGCTTGGCGCGAGCGGCGTATTGCTGGCGGTGAGCCTCGGGCTCGGAGCGGCCCCGCCACCCGCCGTCGCCAAGCCCGCAGCCTGCCCCGACGGGTCGTTCGTCGTCGACGGATCGCCGTTCACGACCGGTACGCAGACGCCGGTGCAGGCCCGGGTCGTCCTCGCCGCGCGGCAGGTGGCGCTCGAGGGGGTGTGTAGCGGCACGGTGGCGGCCCGCGTCGTGGCGAAAAAGCGCGGAACCCGCGTCACGGCGAAGTTCCCCGCGTGCGCCGGATTGTTCGCCAAGGCCACGCTCAAGGCCAAGATCGGCGCGCCCGCCTGCGATACGATGACCGGCGCGCTCCTGGTGAAGAAGGCGGCGCCGCGCAAGCGTCCCTTCGCCGCGTCACGGCAGCCCGCGGCCGTCGCGCTCGCCACCACGCTGCGCTCCGCCGACGCCCAGGCGCGGCTCGCCAACGAGAACTTCCCCTACCTGATTCGACCCGCCGCCGAGGCGCTGAACCCGGAGGTCGTGGCGCTGATCGCGCTCGGCGCCGCCGCCGTCGATCCTCTGCTGGCGGAGTTCGACGGCATCGCGGGGCTCCCTGACGATATCCCGCTCGCCCTGTTCGCCTACGTCCTCGAGCGTATCGGCGACCCGCGCGCGCTGCCGGTGCTCGTCGACTGGCTCGCGCGCAATCTGTTCGCGAGCGTCCTGGTGGCACCCGATTTCGTGACCCACGCGATCAAGGTGCTCGACGGCCAGGAGGGCCTCGATCCCGTGACCTTCACGTACGACATCGACGAGCAGCTCGACACCATCGCGCAGGCCCGGCCGGCGCCCGCGGCGGCGCAGGCGGCCGCGGCCGTCGCGGCGCGCGCCACCGGCACCTTCGACGACCGCAACAAGTGCGAGCGCACGATCTTCGTCACCGGCCTCGACGCCGATGGCCAGCAGCAGACCGCGAGGATCAGCTACAAGACGCTGCACCTCGACCTGCAACAGCAGATCGACACGGCGCCCGACGAGGCAACGCGCCGGGCGCTCGAGTCCAGGCAGCAGCGGCACCGCGCCACCGACGAGGACTTCTACGGCACCACGGACTACCGGGCGATCGGCGACGTCAGCGAAACCTCGAACTGCGGCGGCGCCGTGACCGAGCGGCTCCTCAACGCCGTCGCCGAGGAGCGCGGGCTCACGATACGCCTGGGCGAAGGCAATACCGACGCCGACACGATCCGCGACATCGCCCGCCTGTTCGGCACCGTGGTGGAGGGCACCGAGATCGACCGCTTCACCGTCATCTCCCACGACCGCGAGGGCGGGCGGTCCGCCCACGTGGAGATCCCGATCACCGACGGCGCCGGCTCGGTCGAGGTCTACAGCAAGGACAACCAGGGCCGGCCGCGCATCCACACGGTGTCGAAGGCCGAGGCCATCAACGCGTGGGAGCCGGTTCAGCAGCGCTACAATTTCCGGCCGTTCGCCAACTATGCCCAGACGACGCCCACGTTCTATCGCATCGACCCGAGCCGCATCGTGTCGATCACGATCGACTCGAGCGCCTGCCCCTGCGACTTCGCAGGCGGCGGCACGATCCCCCTCACCTTCACCCAGCCGGTCGAGGCCACGGTCGCGGACCGTGTCGTCACCGTTGCCGGGCTCATCGGCGCCGCCGGGGTAGCCAACGGCACGCTGCGCGTGAACGGCTCGGCGCAGGGCCTCATGGTCGACGCGGCAGGGTTCTCGAGCGAGGTCGTTCTCCGCAGCGGCGACAACCAGATCCGGGTGGCGGTGGACGGTGTCGACGGCGCCCGCGGCTGTGCCGAGCGCACGATCCACTCGAGCACGCCCAGGACGAGCATCTCGGCCACCCTCACCTGGAACCTCGATCAGGCCGACCTGGATCTCTACGTCACCCAGCCGGACGGCGAGACGTCGTACTACTCGAACAAGACCACCATGATCGGCGGCGAGCTCGACGTCGACAACACCAGCGGCCGCGGCCCGGAAAACTACTACCTCAGCGCTGCCGAGGGCGACATGGTGCCGCCGGGGACGTACGCGATCCGGGTGCACTACTACGCCGATCACCGGGACGGCCCGGAAACACACACCCGCGCCGCCACTTGGCGCGTCGTCCTGCTCGTAAACGAGGGCACACCCGCCGAGCGGCGGAAGTTCTTCAGTGGCACGCTCGGCACGGCCAGCTCGTTGAACGACAGCCCGGGAAGCGACGGGCCGGACTGGGCGACGGCGGAAAGCCTGACGATTCCACCGCCGTAGTGAGTGCGGCGTCGCGCTCCCGCTACGTCGAGTACGCCGAGTTGAACCGGACGTAGGCCGGCGACAGATCCGTGGTCAGGAGGCGGGCCGCGCCGCGCCCGTTGCCCAGATCCACCACGATGTCGTACTCGCGGCGCTGCATGCGCTGCGCCGCCGCGCGCTCACCGCCGCAGCCCATGCCGCCTCGCACCACCGGCACGCCGCCGATCCAGATGCGGCAGCGTCCGGGATCGAAGGGCACCCCGGCATAGCCCGCCGCGCAGAGGATGCGACCCCAGTTGGGATCGCCGCCGTGGAGCGCGGCGCGCGTGAGCGTGGACTCCCCGATCGCGCGCGCCACTCGGGCGGCGGCCCGCGCGCCCGGCGCGCCGCGGACGGCGATCTCGACGCAGCGGGTGGCGCCTCGCCGTCGAGCACGACGAGCCGTGCGAGGTCGCCGAACAGGTCCGTGAGCGCCGCCGTGAAGCGCCGCTGTGCCGCCGAGCCGGCCGCGATCGGCGCGTTTCCGGCCACCCCGTTGGCGAGCACGATCACGGTGTCGTTGGTCGAGGTGTCGCCATCGACGGTGATCGACTGAAATGAAGCGGCGGGCGCCGCGCGCAGTGCGCCGCGCAGCGCCGCCCCGCCGATGCGGGCATCGGTGCACGCGAACACCAGGAGGGTCGCCAGGTCGGGCGCGATCATGCCGGCGCCCTTGGCCATCGCCGCAATGGTGATGCGCCGCCCGCCGCTGTCGATGCGCCGCACGCCGGCCTTCGGAAACGCATCCGTGGTCATGATGGCCGCGGCGGCCCGCCAGAAGCCGGCGGGCGACGGCCGCGCGCACGCGGCGCGGATCCCGGCGAGCAAGCGGGCGCGCGGCACCTGCACGCCGATCTTGCCGGTCGCGCACGGCAGGATGTCGGGCACCGGCACGTCCAGCGCCCGCGCCGCCACCGCGCACGCCGCCCGGGTCACGGCGAGCCCCTGGGCGCCGGTGCAGGCGTTGGCGTTGCCGCTGTTGACGATGACGGCGCGCGCGCGGCCGCCGGTGAGGTGCTGGCGGGCGACGACGACCGGCGCGGCCACCACGCGGTTGCGCGTGAACGCCGCAGCGGCCGTGGCCGGAACCTCGCTCAGGACGACGGCGACGTCCGGCCGCCTGCTCGCCTTGAGCCCGGCCGTGGCGCTACCGAAGCGGAAGCCCGGGACACGGATCGGCGGACGGCTGACGCGGATCTTCATCGGCGCGGGATCTCCGTTCGGCCTCGGTCCGCGCCGGGCGCGCACGGACGATGGGGACAGCGAGAGAAACAGAGCACGGCGTGGACGACGGCGGTGGCAGGATGCGCGGCGCGCTCAGGATGCGCGCGGCGCGCTACTGTCCGTGGCACTTCTTGTACTTCTTGCCGCTGCCGCACGGGCACGGATCGTTGCGACCGACCTTCTCCCCCTCGCGCCGGATCGTCTCCGTCTTGAGCTCCTGGCCGCCGCCCCCGTGGGACATCGTCAGGTGCTGGCGCTTCTGCTGCTCGCGCTGCTGCTCGAAGCGCTCGATCAGCCGTATCGCCGGCCGCGGCCCGCCGCCCGCCGCCGCCAGCGCCTCCACCACCTCCTCGTCGTCCGAGGCGACGAAGGGGTGAGGATGCAGGTGCGCCGCTTCCTGGCGCGCCGGCTGAATCGCGAAGAGCTTCTGGATGGCGTCCTCCTGGAGCTTCGCCATCATCTCCTCGAAACGCTCGAAGCCTTCCTTCTTGTAGACGTTGAGGGGGTTCTGCTGGGCATAGCCGCTGAGCCCCACGCCCTCCTTCAGGTGGTCCATCGTGAGCAGGTGGTCCTTCCACAGGCTGTCGACGGTCTGCAGCAGAATCACCTTCTCGAGATGGCGCAGCACGGGGGCGGTGAACGTGCGTTCCTTCTCCTCGTACGCGGCCTCGACGCGCTCGAGGACCAGCGCCCCGAGATCCTCGGCGCGCAGGTCCCCGCGCTCCGCCTCCGGGACATCGAGGCGAAAGCTGAGCTGCTGAAACAGCTGATCGTCGAGGCTCTGCCAGTTCCACTCCTCGGGGCCCAGTTCGCGCTCGGCGACGTTGCCGACGATCGTGTCCGCGCACGCGCGCGCCATCAGCAGCACCTCGTCCTTGAGGCCGATGGTCGGCGCCGGCTCGTCACCGTCGTGCGCGGCGCCGTTTTCCTCTTCGTCGGCGGGAAACGCGCCGGCGAGAATCTGCCGGCGGCGGTGGTAGACCACCTCGCGCTGCTTGTTCATGACGTCGTCGTACTCGAGGAGGTGCTTGCGGACGTCGAAGTTGTGCGCCTCGACCTTCTTCTGCGCGTTCTCGATCGCCCGGGTGACGTAGCGGTGCTCGATGGGGATGCCCTCTTCCATACCGAGGCGCTGCATCAGCCCCTGGATGCGGTCGGCGCCGAAGCGGCGCATGAGGTCGTCCTCGAGCGAGAGGTAGAACCGCGAGGAGCCCGGATCCCCCTGCCGGCCCGACCGCCCGCGCAGCTGGTTGTCGATGCGCCGCGCCTCGTGGCGCTCGGTGCCGAGAATGTGAAGGCCGCCGGCGCCGAGCACCTGCTCGCGCTCGGCCGTGCACTGGGCGCGGTACTTCGCCAGCGCCTCGCGAAAGCGCTCGTCGGCAGGGTCCTTGGTCCCGGCCTCGGCCGCCGCCATGAACTCCGGATTCCCGCCGAGGATGATGTCGGTGCCGCGGCCGGCCATGTTGGTTGAGATGGTAAGGGCGGCGAAGCGCCCGGCCTGGGCGACGATCTCGGCCTCGCGCTCGTGCTGCTTGGCGTTGAGCACGTGGTGCTTGATCCCCGCGCGCTTGAGCTTGTCCGCGAGCAGCTCGGACTTCTCGATCGAGATCGTGCCCACGAGCACCGGCTGCCCCGCCTCGTGCAGCTCCTTGATCTCCTCGATCACCGCGTCGAACTTCTCGCGCTCGGTGCGATAGACCACGTCCGCGTGGTCGGTGCGGATCATCGGCAGGTTGGTCGGCACGACCAGGACGTCGAGGTTGTAGATCTTCTTGAACTCCACGGCCTCGGTGTCCGCGGTGCCGGTCATGCCGGCGAGCTTCTCGTACATGCGGAAGTAGTTCTGGAAGGTGATGGTGGCGAGCGTCTGGTTCTCACGCTCGATGCGCACGCCCTCCTTCGCCTCGACCGCCTGATGGAGGCCGTCCGACCAGCGCCGGCCGGGCATGAGGCGCCCGGTGAACTCGTCGACGATGAGGACCTCGCCATCCTTGACCACGTAATCGACGTCGCGCTTGAAGATCACGTGCGCCTTGAGCGCCTGGTTGACGTGATGGAGGCTGTCGATCTGGACCGGGTCGTAGAGGTTGGCGACGTTGAGCAGCTTCTCGACCTTCGCCACGCCGTCCTCGGTCAGCACCACGTTGCGGTGCTTCTCGTCGACGCTGTAGTCCTCGTCACGCGCCAGGCGCGGGATCACCCGGTCGATGACGTAGTACTTGTCGGTCGCCTCCTCCGCCGGTCCCGAGATGATGAGCGGGGTGCGCGCCTCATCGATCAGGATCGAATCGCATTCGTCCACGATGGCGTAGTGCAGCGGCCGCTGGGCGAAGTCCTCGAGCGCGAACTTCATGTTGTCGCGCAGGTAGTCGAAGCCGAATTCGTTGTTCTGCCCGTAGGTGACGTCCGCGCCGTACGCCTCCTTGCGCTGGCGGTCGTCGAGTCCGTGCACGATGACGCCCACGGTGAGCCCGAGCAGGCGGTAGATGCGGCCCATCCACTCGGCGTCGCGCTTGGCGAGGTAATCGTTGACCGTCACCACGTGGACGCCCTTGCCCGAGAGCGCGTTCAGGTAGGCCGGCAGCGTGGCGACGAGCGTCTTGCCCTCGCCGGTCTTCATCTCGGCGATGCGGCCCTGGTGGAGCGCGATGCCGCCGATCAGCTGGACGTCGAAGTGCCGCTGCCCGATCGCGCGCACCGCCGCCTCGCGGCACACCGCGAACGCGTCGACCAGGAGGTCGTCCACGGTCGCGCCTTGCCCGAGCCGTGCCTTGAGCTCGCCGGTCTTGGCACGCAGCCCCTCGTCGGTGAGCTGCTTGAGCGCGGGCTCGGCGCGCCCGATCGCCCCGACGAGCGGATACATCTGCTTGAGCTCGCGCTCGTTCTTCGTACCGACGATCTTGGTGATGAGCTTCAGCATGCTCGCCGGTTCACCTTTCGATGCGCACCGCGGACTCGACGCGCTCGCCGAGAAACCGCTGGCCGACGCGCACGAACCGCTCCGGCACGTCGGTGACGAAGAAGCTCGCGCCGCCGCGGCCCGCGCGGCTGCCGAGGCCGCGCTCGACCAGATGGTCCCGCACCTCCTCGGCCGTCGCCTCGGCCGAATCGACCAGGGCCACCCCCGGTCCGAGGAACTCGCCGATAGTGCCGGCGAGCAGCGGATAGTGGGTGCAGCCGAGGATCAAGGTGTCGATGCCGCTGGTCGCGAGGCTGGCGAGATAGAGCGCGGCCGTTTGCCGGGCGATGTCGTTGTCCACCCATCCCTCCTCGGCCAGCGGCACGAACAGCGGGCAGGCCCGGGTATAGACCTCGAGATCGGGCCTGCAGCCGCGCAGCGCCCGGCTGTAGGCCCCGCTGCCGATGGTCGCCTCGGTACCGATCACGCCGACTTTCCCGTTCCGGGTCCGCGCCGCGGCCGCACGCGCCCCCGGGCCGACGACGCCCACGACCGGCACGTCGCAGCGCGCTTTCAGGGCCTCGAGCGCCACGGCCGACGCCGAGTTGCACGCCACGACTAGCAGCTTGATCCCCTTGTCGGTCAGGAAGTCGGCGTTCTCGAAGGAGTACTTGGTGACCGTTTCCGCCGACTTCGTCCCGTAGGGCCCCCGCGCGGTGTCGCCGAGATAGATCAAGCGCTCGTGCGGCAGCAGCCGCGCGAGGCTGTGAAGCACGGTGAGCCCGCCGATCCCGGAATCGAAGATACCGATCGCATCGTCGGGCACGAGACGGTTTTCTACTATAGCGTCCGGGTGAACACAAAAGACGGTGTGGGCGCGGTCATCGCTCTCCCCCCGCGAGGACTGCCCCGAGCGCGCGCGCATCCGGCGGCGGCCCGCCGAACACCCGCTCCCACACCTCGGGCGGCTCCATGCACAGATAGACCGGCGCGGAGACAGCCGCGCCGGCCGCGGCCTCACGCAGCCAGCCGGCGACGCGCCGATAGAGCGCGACGCGACGCGCCTGGAACACCCGCCACTTGCCGTCGCGCGACGGCACCTGCTCGCCGAGGAGCACGCGCGCGCCGGGATGGCGCTCGCGCACGATGGCGCGGAGCCGCGGCGTCGCCCGCAGGCTGCCGAGGCTCAGCCAGGCGACGCGCCGGAGATCGACGCTCCGGGCGACGGCGGCGACGGCGCTCCGGTAATCCTCCTCGCAGCCGTCGTAGTCGACGAGTGGATCGAAGTGGAAGCCGACGCGGTACCCGGCCGCCTGGCAGCGCGCCGCCGCCGCGAGCCGGGCCGCGAACGGAGCCGTGCCCGCCTCCTCGCGATCCGCGATCGCGGGCGGCGTGAGCGACCACGATACCACCACGCGATCGTTTGGCTCGAGCGTGAGCAGATCCTCGACGCAATCGCTCTTGGTCTTGAGCTCGAGGACGACGTTCGGCCGGCTGGCCGCGAACGCCACGAGCTCGCGGGCGTGCCCGAGCACGGGCTCGAGCGCCAGACTGTCGGCGATCTCCCCGGTGCCGATCCGCAGGCGGCGCTCGGGATGCGCGTCGCAGACGGCGGCCACCTCGGCAAGCGCCGCATCCACGTTGGTCACCGCCTTCAGCGTTGGATTGTTGGCCAGATAGTCCTGCAAGAAGCAGTAGCTGCAGTCGTACGGGCAGTTCGAGACGAGGTTGAGGGTCAGGTAGTTGCAGCAGACCAGTCCCGGCGTTCCCGCCTGACAGGCGGCGAGGAAGCGGCCGCGCTCGCGGTGGAGCAGCAGCCGGCGCTTGCCGGCGCCGAAGGGATCGGCCTCGGCCTCTCGCCGCCGGGGATCGGTGCGCGCATCCGCGATGACCTCGACCGGCACGCCGGGCAATGCGGCGCGGGCGCGCCGCGCCACCGGCGTATCCTCGCAGCCGCGCTCGAGCACGAGCACCTCGGGGCGCCAGCGGAGGGGCGCCGGCGGGGACGGCAGTCCCGCGCGCGACGACACGTCGCTCGGAGCGGCCGGGGCGATCATCAGCTGGCCCTCGTCGAGCTGCGACATCAGCTCACCTCGTCGAGCTGCGAGAAGATGCGATCGAAGCCGCCCCCCTCGAGCGCGCGCGCGAGACGCCCGACCGCGTCGCGCAGCGTCTCGGGGCGGCGGGCGCGCACTTCCACGGTGACCTCGTCTCCCTCGAGCGCCGGCGGGAAGCGGACCGTGACGCCGGGACCGAGGTCGAGAGCACGGACCGTTTCCTCGAGGCTCCGCTCGAGGGCCGCCAGACGCGGGTAGCGGAGCGCGCGCACCCGCGCCTTCACGCGCTTGAGCTTGTCGCTACGCCCGAGCGGCGCGGCGAGGATCCCGCGAATCTCGGGCTCGCCGAGCACCGCGGCGGGTGCGGCGCCATCCCGGCCGGCGATGTCCTCGAGCCACTCCGTCAGGTCCGCCAGCTGGTTGGCGCCGAGGGCGAGCGCCTCGGCGAGACGCAGGAGCGCTGTCGCGTCGGCGGCGCCCCAGCGGAGCCAGCGTGCGGCGACGACCTCGCCGACGTGCCGGTCGGCGATGTAGGCACGCACGGCGGCGTCGAGCGCTTGGTCGAGAGCCACGGCGAGTGAGCGTTTAGCGAGCCGGGCGGGGCGCTGCAAGGCGGCCGCGTCAGCGGCCGACCGGGGCGGCGAGCTTGCTCCACACCGGGGAGCTCACGGCCTCTGGCAGATTGTCGGGCTGAAAGAGCGTCTCCGGCACTTGGGCGCCGTACTGGAGATCCGTCACCTTGAGCGACGACTGGCTCTTGTACTGGACGTCGTCGATGGTCGCGCGCAGCGCTGTCGGGACGCCGTTGATGACGGCCACCCCGTCCCAGCGTTCCACCTTCCACAGCGCCCCCGCCGGGTCGAAGTAGTGGCGCTCGATCGGCAGATACGAATCGGCCGCCACCGTGGTCTCGATCTTCGAGTAGTACCAGCTCTCCTTCGGCACCGCGCGCAGGAGGTACGCGCGCGCGGCGCCGCTGCGCGTCTCCTCGCTCTGCATGGAGACCGACGGACGGGTGTTCACGAAGCCGAGGTCCGAGTACGTGAAGTCCGAGTTGAGGAACGCCGAGTACGCCTCGGGCGAGACGAGCTTGCGCACGCGGCGCACGGCGGGGATGTACATCCACGTGGTGTCGTTCATGCCCGCCGGCTCCTCCTTGACGAGAAAGGCGGTGCCGCGCAGATCCTGGGGCGCGAGCACGACGACCAGGATGTGGCTCTCGGCGCCCGCCCGGCCGCGCGCCTCGCCGAGCATCACTTCGCGCGTCTCGCCATCCTGGCTCACGGCGAGCGTGACCTTCCGCAGGCTCGACTGCGCCGGCTCGAGCGCCTGCTTCATCTGCTTCGCAACCGTGTCGGCGTCCGGCGCAGCAGCCATGGCCTTGGTGGTGATGGCGAGCGCCAGCACGGCGGTCCCGAGCGCGGACAGACGCTTCGTGTGCGGCATGCTGTTCATGATACCCTCCCCCGCTCTGCAGCACCGTTGAGTGCCACGCTGGCAAACGAGACGTCAAGCGGACGGAGGAGGCGCAGACGGAGCACCCCATCTTGGCTAGTTGGCCCACGATCGCTCCGGCGGGCCGGCAACTGTGGCCGTCCGCCAGGCGGTCCCCGCACCACCCCGCAGATGTCCGGATGTCCACATATCCACCCGCGGTCGAGGCTTGACGCTCGTCGCAACGGTGGGATAGCAGCACCGAGGACGAGCGCGGCAATCCCGCCGACGCTCGCAAACCGGGAGGGTATCATGGGCAGCAAAGGGATCAGCTTCATTGCGGTTGCGTTCGTGCTCGGCGCGTTGATCGTCGCTTCGCCTGCCGGCGCGGCTGGCAAGCAGGTGGACCAGATCACGTGCGAGGAGTTCCTCGCCATGGATCCGAACAACCAGAACCGCGTCGCCTACTGGGTCGACGGCTACGCGACGGCCAAGGGCGAGGCCGCGGTCGGCACGGTGGCCTTCGACAAGTTCGGCCAGCCGATCGGCGCGCTCGTGGATGACTGCAAGGCGACTCCGAAGGAGACGCTCTGGCAGAAGCTGAAGAAGCACCTCTAGAAATGCGAGGTCCGGAATTTCATTCCGGGTCCCGATCGGCTCCCTGCATGCGACGACGTTGGGCATCGGTGCTCTCGATCGCGCTCGTTCTGGCGGCGGCGAGTTGCTCCAAGCCCAGCGCGTCGCAGCAGGTCGCCGAGCGCTTCATGGAGCTCTATTACTCCCGCATGAACGTAGCCGAGGCTGCGCAGCTGTCGAGCGGCGCGGCGCGGACGCGGCTGGACGCCGAGCTGCGCGCGCTTCAGGGAGTTGCCCCCGACCCGCCGTCGGGTGAGCCACGCGTGACCTTCCGCCTCACCGCCAACGCTACACCGAGCCCGACACAGGCGATCTACACCTACGCCGTCAGCGCGCACACGGCCGACGTCGACAAGATAGCGGCAACGCTCACACTGGCAGAGGAAGACGGGCGCTGGGTGGTGACGGCGTTCAGCGAGCAGCAGAAATCCCCGGCGCCGTGAAGACCACCGATCCTTTGCGGCGGACCGATCCTGCCGCCTTGGACGGCCGCGCGTTCTACCCCTCCGCGTACCGACCAGCCCGTTCGGCCCAGCTCATCTGCCCCATTGATGAGTTTCGGTCCCCTCTTCAGCGGGGATCGTCGTGCGACTCCGCCTTGCAGAGGAGCAGGGACCTGCGGGCCAGAATGTTTCAGTCCCCTCCTCATCGGGGAACGTCGTGCGACCGCACTAGTGGGCTTGTCGCTTTTCTTCCCGAAGGAGTTTCAGGGTTCACCCGATACCGGCGCGAGAGCGTCTCCCGTAACCGAGCCACCGGCAGCGGCGGGACGTGGACCAGCGTCCGATAGAGCCCTCGCCGCAGACCTTCACAGAGCTCGTGGGCATCGCGGCGGTCGCTCTTCTGGCGCGGGCGGTAGGCCTTGAGCCACACCTCGTGGGCATCGATCACGCGCGGGACGAGGCCCAGGACGGTGAGTTCCCGCGCCACAAGGAACGCGACGGTCCCCGTCTCCAGCGCCACCGGCGTCCCGGGGGGGAGCGCCTGCGTGCCGATCAGCTGCTGAAAGCCCGCCGCCGGGGTGGGAATCTCTCCTTGTCCGACCACGGTGCCGTCCGCACCTTGGATGACAAAGCTGCACGCCTTGACTGTGGACGTCCAATCCGACGTCGTACGCCATTGAGCTGCCCTCCCTCCGTGGGGGGGGCTCCCTGCGGGATGACCCCGTGGTCCGCCGCGTCCCACATCGCGGCCGGGGGTGGGCAGCTCAATTTCATTGCGACGACTATGCCCCTCCGTCATGGATGACCCCGTGGTCCACCGCGAACCCTATCGCGGCGGAGGGCAGCCCGTCATTGCTACGGCTACCGGCAACGCTCACCCTCGGTAGCCGATCTCGCGCTGATGCCTGATCGCGAGCACGCGCACCTCGTCCCTGAGTGGGAGGAATCGGTAGAGCGCCACGTAGCCCGTGCGACCGTAGGAGATGACGAGCTCGCGCAGATCCCCGTGCACGCACCGGCCGACGAGGGGATGTGCCCCCAGCATCTCGATCGCGCCGCGGATGGCCGACGCGGCGGCCACCGCCGCGTCCGGGTCGCTACGTCGGAGAAACGCGAACGCTCGTTCGAGATGTTGGAAGGCCGTTCGCGAATAGACTACCGTCGCCACGGCTTCGGTCGAGCGGCGCGCGCGCCTCGCGCCAAACGCTCGATCCAGGCGTGGACATCGTCCGCCCGGTACACTTCGCCGGTCCGCTCGACGGCCCGGTCGGCGGTCAGGGCCTCCTCGACGAACGCACGCATTCGCTCCTCGTAGTCGACGTGCCGTTCGATGGCCTCCAGCATCAGGCTGTGCGGGGACCGCCCGGTCTGTTTCGCGATGCCGATGACCCGCTTCTTAAGAACCGGCGGCAGCTTGATCGTGGTGGTCGACGCCATGAGTGGCCCTCCGGTGCGGGTGTCACCAAAGTACCACCGTTGAGACGGCCGTACAATGAGGGGCGAGGACGTCCCGTGCAAGTACTTCCTCTATCCAGTATCCAGCCGCCGCTACCGGGCCCTCGTACAGCACGCCCGCGGACACTAACCGCAGGGACGCCAGCAGGTCGTGGCGCGATCGCTGAAGAGGTCGCCCGGTGGACGGTGTCGCCTGGCAACCGCTTGGCGGCGAGCAGGGTGTCGAGTCCCAGCCGGCGCAGCGTGCCCAGCACGGCGGTGACGTGCCCGTGCGGGCGGGTGCGCACGATCTCGAAGGCCTGGTCTGCCGCGCCGACCGCCTC
>Ga0187892_10001843_pt1 | contig 46205 bp, 49 predicted proteins | sample MA1701073metaG_FD_139345 | JGI IMG/M metagenome (GOLD analysis project Ga0187892, IMG submission 139345) | Bio-ooze microbial communities from a basaltic lava cave in the Kipuka Kanohina Cave System on the Island of Hawaii, USA - MA170107-3 metaG ...
AATAGTCTAAATTTAGAACAATTAGACGACTGATTCTAACTTGCCTCGACATCGAAATGTTTACAGACCTAAGGTTTCTTAACAACTACTTGTTAACAACGCTAGACTTGACAGTACCCCCTTTGATCATGTTTAAATAACATTAGGTTAGCCTAATTAAAAATTAGGAGTACCTAATTGGAGCGAATTTGCATGAAAATAGAGAACAACAAAAAACTAGCCATACTGATTTTACCTACAGTACTGATCCTAGCAGTGCCGAACAATGTATATGCATCAGAAATGGATCATGATGGAGAAGATAAACATGTGGATTTTGCAGCAAACATAGAATTCATCAACGGACACTTGGCGCAAGCGCTTGCAAACAAGCAGCAGGACGAATTTGAATTGGCGAAAGCACATGCAGGACATCCGATCGCTGAACATTATGCATTAGTAGAAGGAGAACTTGAAGAGCATGACGCGGACCTTAATGCATCGCTTGAAGCTGCGCTTGGGCAGTTGCCAAGCGATGTAGATTCATTATCAGCTGCAGATTTTGAAGCCAATGTTTCTGGCGTTCAAGATATGCTAGATGACGCATTGAATGCTGTCATCCCGCATTCCAAGATGGACGAACGCACGTTCTGGATCAAGGTTGCTATAGAACTGCTGGAGACTGCCGAGCATGAATATGAAGAAGCGGTTTCTGGAGGCGAGATACAGGAGATGGTCGAGTACCAGGATGCGCAAGCTTTTGTTGCGCGTGCAAATGCACAATTCAACAGCATGGCAGAGAAGATCGACGAACATGAGCGCCATGAAATCGAACAGTTCTTTGCCGATCTGAATAATGCTATCAATAATAAGGAAGAGCCAGAACAGATCGAGACCTTCATAGGCGGAATAGTTCACGAGTTCAAGGAAGTTGCTGGCCTTGAACATGAAATGAGTTCACAGCCAACAGTTGTAAACATCAAGGCCTTGCTTGACATGATAGTCGAAGAATATGAAGAAGGGGAGTATGATGAGGCTGAACAGTTAGCTGTCAAAGCATACTTGGATAATTATGAATTCCTTGAGGCTGCGATAGAGGAAAAAGATCCTGACCTAATGGAAAGCACTGAAATAATGCTGCGTGAAGAGCTTAGAAGTTTGATAAAAGATCGTGCGCCGGTAGAGCAGATAGAAAGTAAGGTGGAGGAGATCAATGCCAACCTTGACAAGATACTTGCACTGGGAATAGGAGTTGCCGAAGAGGAAACTGGCGATCCTAGACTAGGATATGTGAAGAACATCAGAATGCTACTTGATCAGACTGTACATGAATATGAAGAGGGAGAGTATGATGAAGCGATGAGTTTTGCTGTAAAGGCATACCTGGACAATTACGAATTTCTTGAAAGAGATGTTGATGCTGCGAACGAAGAGCTGAACGAAGATATTGAACATATGCTCAGAGATGAACTTCAGGACAAGATAAGGAACCGTGCACCAGCTTCAGAAGTAGAAGCGCTTGCGAGCGAAATACACACAACACTTGATGCTGTAGAGATGATAGTTCCAGAATTCCCTCTGGGTCTGACAATTGTAGTTGCATCAATAGTGGGCATGATGGTGGCTTTAACGAGAACTAGGGTTGGTCTGGGCAAATACTAACCTCATTTTTTATTTTTTAATTTGTTATCTCAGATGCATCTGCGAGAAAGAGGGTTTAAATAACATATTAGGAGTGCCTAATTAGGCGTACCTAATGTATTCTACTGGGCATAAGATACTTTCAGTGTCTCTTGTAACTCTCCTGATGCTGTCCATTTCATCATTTGTTCAAGATGCTTTTTCGTTAACTCCCGAGGAATATGTGATCTTTGTTTCCAATATTGAAAAGACAAAATCGCAGCTCGCGCTTGTTGAGCAAAACCTTCGCTCTGGAAATCAAGAGCAAGCATTTTCACACTCATCCATTGTCGGAAAACTGGCATCGCATATAGAAAAACCAGTAAGGGAAAGTGACAGATTACTTGCCGATGAACTTTATCTTAACTTGATAGATCTCCCGGCTCTGGTAAAATCTGGCGCTAAACAAACTGTTCTATCCTCACATCTTTCTGAAGGTGAGTTGTTACTCGACAAGACAGTAATTACAATAGTGCCAGCTGATTTAAGAAATGATCATGGTTTCTATGCTCAGGTTATTTTTGTGTTATTAACCAGTGCCGATAAGGAGTATGAAAAAGCTAGTGATGAAGGGACTGACAGCGCTATTGCATATGTTGATGGTGCTCATATGCTGTACAACGAACACATAGCTTCACAATCTGATACTGGCACAAATACCAAATTCGAGCAGTTCTTCACAACTATAATTGAAAAAATGCAAGCTGGAGAAGATTTCAACACTGTTACATCTGCTATAAGTGAGCCGCAAAGAGAAATGCTCGTTATTTCGGGAATTCACAAAGAGTCAGAGCACGGCAAATATTTTAATGCAATAAGGACTCTCCTTCCACAAGTTGTTGAAGAGTACAGAGCGGGAAATTATGCAAAAGCTGATGACCTTGCAATAGAAGCGTACCTTGATAATTTTGAATATCTGGAGCCGGTAATTGCTGAACATGATAAAGATCTGATGCTGATGATAGAAGAAATGATGCGAGTAGAATTAAGAGAGATGATTAAAGAACGTGAATCCGTAGAGAAGATCGATGCTCATGTGCAAACGATATTTGAAAAGTTGAAAGAAGCAGAAAATATGCCAAGCGTAAGCGTTCTTGCATATGAAGGAGTTTTGACAAATGGTAACGCTGACGGTATAGCTCCGACTTCTATGGATGAAACGAAACCTATCGGCTCCGCTGAAGGAGAGGCCAAGACAGAAGTAATGAACCAAGTAGATGCAATAAGGCTGAAGCTTATCGCAGTTCTTAAAGATTACGAGCGAGGTGATTACGATTCTGCTTTCGAGAACGCCCGATCCGCTTATCTGGACAGCTATGAATATATCGAGATCCCGTTGAGCCCGATAGATCCCAACTTTACGCTTGAGATGGAGATCAAGTTCGCAGAGTTGAGGAATTTGATACAGGACAGAGCACCATATGAACAGGTTCAGGCAAAAGTGATCGAGTTGCGAAAGGGTCTTGATGAATCTGAGAGGTTGGTAACTGGCCCTGGCTTGGTTGCACCTACGATCGCGTTCTCTTCATCCTTTTCAATCATATTCAGAGAAGGTCTTGAATCTGCATTGATAATAGGAGCGATAATAACATACTTGGAAGCTTCCAGAAATGAAAAGTACAAGAAACATGTTTATTATGGCATAGTTCTGGCGCTTGTAGCAAGCGCGATCACTTGGTTCATCGCTTCGTTCATAATTAACATATCAGGTGCCAATAGGGAGCTTATAGAAGCAATAGCAGCTTTATCCGCAACAGGAGTATTATTCTACGTAAGTTTCTGGATACTTAACAAGATAGAAACAAAGAAGTGGATCGAGTTTGTCAAGGCAAAGGTCTGGCAGGCAACAACAACAGGCAGTGTAATGGTTTTTGTGCTACTATCATTCTTTACAGTGTATAGGGAAGGTTTTGAAACCGTATTGTTCTATCAGGCAATGTTCTCCTTTGCAAAATACATGGAGAGTTTTGTCGCTCTTGGATTTGTCTTGGGTTTGGGTTCTTTACTTGTAATATATTACTTCATAAGAAGAATGGGCAAGAAACTTCCATTGAGAGTTCTCTTCTCTCTGACTATGGGAGTGGGTGCATATCTTTCGATCGCATTCATAGGCAACGGTGTAAGAGAGTTGCAGGAAGCTCTTTACATAAAAACAACTCCGCTGATCGGAGTGGTTCCGAGACTAGACATCAACCTCGCAATCATGACGGGGATACATCCAACGCTGGAAACCATAGTTGCACAGATTGCATTACTGTCTGTGTATATCGTTGGCATGCTTTACGTCCTAGTGTGGAGATCAAAGAGAGAGCAAGCAATACTGCAGGCAAGGAAGTCAAGGGCTGATATCGATGATGCAGTATGAGCATGTTAGAATAGGAATAGACGTCGGGGGCACTTTTACCAAGGCAGTTGCCATTGACTTGGCAAGCAGAAAGATTGTAGGAAAAGCAACAGTTCCAACTACACACTTTGCAGAGCATGGTGTCTCTGCTGGTGTGCTAAATGTTCTACAGAAAATGATCGAGGATGCGAAGATAAGGAAGGAAGAGATAGAAATCATTGCCCATAGCACGACACAGGCTGTTAATGCACTGCTTGAGGGTGATGTTGCGAAAGTTGGAATAATCGGAATGGGCGTCGGACTGGAAAAATCGGACGTTATGAGAAGAACTAACGTGAAGGAAATAAAACTTGCAGGCAGGAACGTGCAGACATTCTACAGGTTTCTTGATACATCACACTTTTTGACGGAAGATGAGGTTGATAATGTTATCAAAGAACTTCAGAATGAGGGAGCAGAAGTTATTGTTGTGAGCGAAGCGTTTGGTGTTGATGATCCGTCAAATGAGGCGTTTGTAATGAGACGAGCAAGAAAACTCGGTCTTCCATCCACTGCGGGGCATGAGTTGACTGGAATATACGGACTTGAAATAAGAACTCTTACTGCTGCAATAAATGCCAGCATACTTCCCAAGACTATAAGCACTGCAAACTTTGTTGAGGACGCGTTGAACGAAGAACGTATGCTCGTTCCCTTGATGATAATGAAAGGTGACGGTGGCGTTACAAACGTGCAAACATTTCGCACAAAACCAGTTCTAACAGTATTGTCAGGTCCTGCTGCAAGTGTTGCTGGTGCGTTACTATATCTGAAAATTCTTGACGGCATATTCATTGAGGTTGGAGGCACAAGCACAAATGTCTGTGTAATAAAAAATGGCAAACCGGAGATGAAATATGTTACAATAATGGATCATCCTACTTGCATTCGCTCCCTTGATGTTAGAGTAGTTGGAGTTGCTGGAGGCAGCATGGTTAGAATCAAAGGGAACAGGGTAGTTGACGTAGGACCTAGAAGTGCGCATATTGCTGGGCTACCATACTCTTGCTTTGCAAATCCTGAAGAGCTCAAGAACGGTCAGATTGTTTTGGTAAAGCCAATGAATAATGATTCTGAAGATTATGTCGCTATAAAAACTAGAGAAAAAATGTTTGCAATAACAAATACATGTGCAGCAAATGCTCTGGGACTTGTAAAGGGAGGAGATTATGCCTATGCAAACAAAGAATCTGCATGGTTAGCGCTAGAACTGCTGGCCAAGAAGATCGGTACTACAGTTGATGATGCGGCAACGAAGATTCTTGAAATTTCCTCAGGCAAAGTGCAGCGTGTCATAAATACACTGTCTAAACAATACGAACTACGCGAGGACAGGATTGTGCTAGTTGGAGGTGGAGGTGGTGCGTCTGTGCTGGTTCCCTTTATAGCAAGCAGGATTGGAGCCGAGTATAGTATTGCAGAAAACGCTGAAGTGATCTCGTCTATAGGCGTTGCTGCTGCAATGATACATGAGGAGATAGAAAGAACATTGAGTGAGCCAGAGGCGAACATTATTGCAGAGCTTGTTGAAGAAGCAAGGCAGAAAGCAATTGAGAAAGGAGCGTTGCCGGAATCTGTGTTAGTTCATAGCGAGTATATTGCTGAAAGAGGCCTGCTCAGAGTTACAGCGATGGGAAATGTTAACTTGGACATTAGCGGTTTGGGTTCAAGAGAGGTCAAAGCTGACGAGGCCAAAGAGATTGCAGCATATGTTGCCAGAGTTCTTCCAGAAAATATTGAGATGCTTTTTGAAACATCAAGCTATTATGTATTCAAAGGTAAGATCGGGCAGAAGAAGCTGTTTTTCAAATCTATTCTAAACAGGATTGTAGTTATGGATAAATTTGGTAGAGTAAGGCTATCAGTTGACAATGGAATAATATTTGATGGTGGTGCAAACGAGGTAATGCAGAAAATGGAAACATACTTGCATGGTAATATTCATAACGGTTTGGCTCCACAGATCCACGTGCTTAACGGTGCAAAGCTAATTGATTTTTCAGGTATAACTGCCCCTGAACATATTGCAAGAGCCGTGCAGAACGAGCTTGCAAATGTTTCAAACACTGAAAAGGTTGCTGCAATAGTAAAATTATAGCTATGTTGTAAAGGTTAACCTTAAGAATAACTTCTTGCTGGTGCTACACGTGAATGCAAAAGTTTGCGTTTTAGCTGGCCCAGCTTCAAAAGATCTTGCTAAAAGTGTTTCTAAGATTCTTAATGCTGAATTGATTGATGTTGAGCTAAAGATATTTCCTGATGGGGAGAGCAAGATCAAGATTGATGGTGATTTGGACGGCAAGTTTGCCATTATTGTTCAATCGACTTATCCTCCAGTTGATGCACATCTAATGCAATCATTGTTGATGGTGAGCAAGGCGAAGAAGATGGGTGCTAGCGTCTGTGCTGTCATACCATATCTGGCATATGCAAGGCAGGACAAGGAATTTCTAAAGGGTGAAGCAGTGAGCATGGAGCTTGTTGGAAACCTCTTCACCTCATCCGGTGCAAAAAATGTAATAACTGTCGATGTACACAGCCAGACGACATTGTCCTACTTCAAGGTACAGGCATACGACGTTTCAGCTGTGCCGTTACTTGCTGACTACTTCAAATCTCAAAAGCTTTTCCAACCGTTAGCAGTTTCTCCTGACGCTGGCGGTTCTGCGAGAGCTAAGGAATTTGCAAAAGTTGTCGGAACATCATCGATAGCACTGCCAAAAGTTCGAGACAAAAAAACTGGTGAGGTTAAAATTGATCCTGATGCACCTGAGCTGAAAGCAGCTATTGGAAGAGATGTTATACTGATAGACGACATGATAAGTACCGGAGGTAGCATCGTCAAGGCAACCGAAGTTCTGGTTAAAGCAGGGTGCAAGAAGGTATTTGTTGCTTGCACGCATCCTCTTCTGCTCAACAGTGCTCTCGATAAAATAATGGATGCAGGAGCAAGCGAAGTGATTGGCACAAATACTGTTCCAAGCCAAGTGAGTAAGGTTGATGTGGCGCCGGCAATATGTGATCAAGTCGGCAAATTATGAACGATTACTTCTTCCTGCAGCGCGGAGAACTCGTTGATCTTGGCAATGGCGAATTAAGATCTCTTGTACGGACCTATCAGCCAGAAGCAACAATAAACAATGTGAATTCTAGGGTTGTACTTGTTAGTGGAGAACTGGACATTGAAAAGATAACCGCTAGAGCTGCCTGCACAAGACTTGCGGGTAGGTTGCTTCAAGTATCAAACGAAGTAACAGGCTTCGAACTTGATGGAATCATCAAGAATTACAAGACGTTTGCATGTAGCCTCGTAAATCTCTCGAAAAAACCTGTAGATATGCAGGTTTTGAGTGAGCTAGGAAATTATGTAAAGCATCAGGCTCCATGGCTTAACGTTTCGCTTGAAAATCCTGATGTTACTGTATTACTTATCAAAACGGAGACTGAATCTGTTATTGGCATAGTAGACCGTAAGAACTCAGTAAAATGGAAAGCTGAGAGCAGGAGAAAGAGAGCGTACTTTCATCCAGTTGCTCTGGAACCAAGACTTTGCAGGACAATGATCAACCTAGCAATGATCACGGAAGATAATACCATGCTTGATCCTTTCTGCGGAACGGGAAGTGTGATGCTGGAAGCCAATAGAATGAAGATAAATTCAATTGGATGCGATCTCTCGAGCAAGATGTGTCGAGGCGCATTAACAAATTTGAGAAATTCTAACAGCCTCTTGATAAATTGCGATGCACTTTCTCTACCTCTAAAAATGGATAATATAGATGCAATAGTTACAGACCTTCCGTACGGTATGGCAGCCTCAACGCTGAAGAGAAGACCCAAAGAATTATTGAATGAATTTCTTGACGTAACTAAAGAAATGAAGGGCAAGCGGTGCTGTATCATGTGTAGGAAGGGAGACGAGGCGGAATTTCCAAACATAGTTGAGCAGTATGACATATACGAGCACAGGAGCCTGACTAGGAAGCTGATGGTGCTATGCAACTAAAGATAGTATTCCTCGGAACATCATCGGCAATGCCAAGCTCTAAAAGAAATTTGAGCTCTGTTGCTATCGTAAGGGGAAACGAAGTCTTGATTTTTGACACTGGAGAAGGGATGCAGCGCAACTTTCTGGAAGCTGGTATAGGAACAAACAGGAAGACGAAGATCTTCATAACACATATGCACAGCGATCATGTCCTTGGATTACTTGGTTTGCTGCAAACGATGGCACTGCAAAATAGAGAAATGCCTGTCCAGATCTACGGTCCAGATGTGCTGAGAGATTTTATCGAGAGCAACATGAAGCTCTTGAGTTTTGGCTTGACATTTCCTGTAACATTTACCGCAGTCAGTGAAGGCGTTGTTGTTGAAGAGAGTGATTATGTTGTAAAAGCAAAACTTGCCGAACACTCGATCAAATCATATTCTTACTGTCTTGCAGAGCATGAAAGGCCTGGTGTATTTTATCCTGAAAAAGCGGAGAAACTTGGAATACCAAAAGGAGGTTTGTGGCATAAACTGCAGTATGGAGAGCAGATAGACTTCAATGGCAAGGTCATAAAAGCAGAAGATGTAACTGGACCGAAGAGAAAGGGAAGAAGGATAGGAATTTCTGGGGACACTAGGGTAAACGATGGACTTGTAGATTTCTTCCGTGATTGTGATCTGTTGATTTTTGATTCTACATATGGTGAAGATCACAAGGACAAGGCATCTGAAAACATGCATTCGACTGCAAAGGAGGCTGCTACTGTTGCAGCAAAGGCAGGAGTTAAGAAACTTGTTTTGACGCACTTCAGTGCTAGATATGAAGATGTTAGTGTTCTTGCCAAAGAAGCCTCTGAAGTGCATCCAAATGTGGTTGCTGCAGAAGACCTTATGACCATAGAGATTCCGTACGAATAATAAGCACTTCTATGTTTGTTAGACATGCAGAATAGAACCATTATCCTAATTGACTCTATAGTGATCATAGGTGCATCAATTTTTCTTGTGCTTCTTAACGTTACTGCCGGGTTTACTTTTTCAGAGATATTCTCATCTACTTTGGATATGATTGGTCTGATCGCACCGCTTGTACTAATTCCATTTGCGATTTCGGTGCTTTTCGCAAATTTTGGGTCTACATCATCTGCAAAAATGATTATGTTGGTTGGCTTTGCGATATTGGCTTTCGTATTGATTGCTTTTGCGGCTTTTTACGCTAATGTTACTACCATCGTAAACTAAACAACCATTTAACACACCAAGATTCAACATAATCCTTGGCTAATCAATTCTTCTAACAATGTATATGCCATCGTCGTGAGACTCGTCGCCAAATTCCTTCCAAACTACATACATAGTTTCATCAGTCACAACAATATGCTGATCAACAGAAATTCCAGTACCGTTGCTTAAATTAATAACTCTGCCAAAACTTGCGCCATAATCATTACTTCCGCGGAAAAGTATTTCATCATAGTCCAAAGTATGATCCACCCATGCTACATAGACTTCATTATTCGATACAGCTATCTGCTGATTGCTCGATGGTCCTTCATTATTGCTGAGATTGATCGGATTGTCGAATGTTACTCCCCTATCTACACTTCTGATGAAGAAGGCTTCTGCATTTTCTATAGTATTATTAATTGGCAGAACATTAGTCCATACAACATAGACGTTATTGCCAGATAGAACAATCTGGTAATCTCTCGCGATGTCAGTTAGACTAGTTGTACGACCGAAAGTAACACCCTTGTTGTGGCTTGCTCTGAAATGCAAATCATAATGCCCCCCCACAAGTTTTGATTCGCTATCTGCCCATATCACATACACATCATTCCCCGCAGCTACTATGTGTGGGCAGCATACTTCTCCAACATCACGAATTCTAAGATTCATTGCCTTGCTGAAAGAGATTCCATTATCATTGCTCGTTTTAAGTATGATCCTGTTTTTGGATTCAATTTCATGCCATATCACATAGACATTATTATCCATTACAGCTATCTGAGGTTCCTGTGAACTTCTACCATCGCTAAGATCAATTACATCGCCAAAAGTACTGCCTTTATCATTACTTATTCGCAATAATATGCTTCCTTCTCCATCGGTACGATCCTCCCAAACTACATATACATTATTGCCAGAAACTGCGATATCAGGGTTCTGAGAACTTTTTAGATTGATATTATCACTTAAGTTAATTGTAGGGCCAAAGGTAATTCCGTTATCATGACTTGCTCTAAAGAAAATTTCAAAATCATTATTATTTCCAGTTGCCGACCATACTAAATACACGTCGCTATCATGAGCAGCTATCAACGGTTTATTGATAATAGTTTTGTTGGTCACGCTAATCTTGGAAGCAGATGAGGTTTCATCAGAACTGGCTGCAAAGAATACTCCGGTAGCGGCATGCCATGTTAGATATAGATGATTTTCAGACGAACCAGTGTTGATACCGCCTGCTCCAGCAGTATCAAAAAGGTGTACTGCACTGCCAAAAGTATAGCGTTGTGTTAGATTCTCTCCAACTACCCACTTATCAACAGTAGTCAATATTGGAGCAGGATTGGAAAAGATCACAAATATTCCAATAAATGCAATTCCTACTGCAAAGCCTGCTAGTACTGGAGTAACAAACTCACTCATCGTACCGTTCACTTGAGCAAAGTCTTCAGTGCATTTATGGATTTCATGGGATCTTTGACAGCTTCAACAATATACATTCCATCAAATCTCTGCTTTTGCAAACCGCCAACTAGTTTCTTCCAGTCAATCGTTCCCTCGCCTATATTTTGATGACTGTCGTTAACGCCGTCATTGTCTGTAATATGTACCATGAAGAACCTTGATGCCAGTTTTTCAATAAATTCATCACTATTGCCTGCCATGTGCGCATGGCCTGTATCAAACACTATGTTTACGTTCACATTATTTGTTTTCATGAACTCGATGAATTCTGAAGGAGACGACATGAACGATTTTTGCGGAGCCATATTTTCTATCAGTATCTTTACGCCACGTGAGTTGCCGTAGTCTATCAGCGAAAGGAGTGAATCACAGTTCAGCTCCCATCCATTTTCAATATCGAACGTTTTGAGTCCAGGATGCTGGACAAATGCAACCGCGTTTATGTCTGCAGAATCATCTATTGATTGTTTCAGTTTCCTCAAGGCAATTTTTCTTGCATTCTCGTCTGGATTGCAAATATCAGATATTACATCGAGTGCGCTATGAACAGTTAGTTTGATGCCGTTTGTTTTCTTGAGCGTCCCGATGTTTGGGCTGCTAAGTATAGTAGATTTGAAGTTCACAACCTCGCCCACAGGCAAATTATGGTCATCAAGATCGGCCAAGAACGTCTCTAGCGGGTGATCGAAAAGAGTCACGTAGAGACTTGAAAGGCCGAGCATAGGCATAACTGGATTGAGTTATGTTAACTCCTTATTAATTTAATGTAATAGAATACATTTTCATTAAACATCAGATTAGGCTTCGCAATTACTTTTAGTATTGGTACCTGCACCACCTTTGCATGTATCAAAATCATCTCCACCATTAAGTTTATCATTCCCTGCTCCTCCCAAAAGCATATCATCTCCCTCAGCACCAAACATTGCATCAGCTCCTCTGTTACCATAGATGATATCATTTCCATCGCCGCCAATCAAGCAATCAGCAGCGGCTTTGCCTCTAATTTCGTCGTTTCCTTCTAAACCCAATATCAGATCAGCTTTGGACATACCCAGAAGTATGTCGTTCTGTTCTGTACCCACTATAACCTTAGCAAAGGTCTTGCCAAGACATTCACTCGGAAGTACAAGAAGGTTTGTAGTCAACAAATTTGATATATTCCCGACGGTATTGTTAGTTCTCACAGTAATTGTATTTAGTCCTGGCCTTACAGTGGGTATGAAATTAAAAGACTCACCTGCTTGGTCAAAAACTCCATCGCTCGGATTCGCATCGAGCCAGTTGCATGTGCTAGCTTCATGTACGCAGTACTGCACATTGGTAATGTCATTTATGGTGACACTGTTACCAGATCCAATCGGGTTCATGTTCTGGCGCGGAACATCAAACGCATGACCAGTAATGGGCACGCCGATACTATATCCTACTGCATAGATTCTGGTGAACGGTGTAATTCCATCAGTGGCGCCAGTTAGATCAGGTGGGAAGACCTTGACTCGTACACCATTTATATCAACATTGTTAGTAACATCAAAAGCTCGAATCTTAAGAAAGGCAGGAGTTGTAATCCCCTGCGCAGTATTACCAACATCGAAGCTATTGTTGATTTCCATATCTTCAAGGTCTTCGGTGCTCTGAGGAGTAGGTGGCAAGCAAGGAGGTGGGCATGGAGCAGGACCCTCGAAAACTGGGGTAACGGTCGGATTGGGTCCTATGATAAGTCCAATAACATTGACTCTAGAGCCGCAGTCGCCACCTAGTGAGTGTGATAAATTAACATCTTCTGCCTCCCAGTGACTGAAGAAATAAACGACACCGGATATGGCGACTGAGCATGTGTTGAGATCATCGACTATCGCCTGAAGCGCTATTGGTTGAGGACCAAAGTTATCTATCCTCAGATCGGGTGCGGTATCTAAAGGGTCAATCAACCCGTCACCATCATCATCACTGAATCCAAGCATTTTAAGGGCAAAATCGTCAATCTCATTTCTGAATACCCAATCTCCGATAAGAGTAAAATCGTCATATGCAACGATTGAACAACTCTGATTTGGATCTGCGAAACATCTTGTGAAGAATATGTCAAGGCGGTTTGTACCATTGGGGATCGTAAACTCCACACTCTGGAATTCAAAGATAGCGTTGCCATTCGTGTCGAACTGCGTTGTGCGATGCAAATCGCGACTTGCTATTAGCGTGCCGCTATCAGTGTAAACTTCTATGGCTGCTCGACCAAGCGGCAAGGTTGTTCCGATTGGGTTTACCAGATAATATCGGCCGAATCTATAGGTCTCTCCGGGCTTTAGTGGTTCTTGAGGACCTACTATGATTGAGTGGAACCAGAAGAACGGAGCTGGACCATTGAAATTCTGGGTGTTATTCCAATCTACCTCGAAACAACCTCTAGTCAAGGCTCTATTTGACTGGCAACTGGGTGGTGTTACGTCCATTGTAGCGCCTATCATGTTTCCGTTGACTAACACTTCGCAGTGTGGATCGGTCGTCCAGTGACCGGGGCATGCTGGCGACCTATCTGTGATGAAATCACTGGGACTCAGCACGATCTGAAGTCGCTTCATAATTGAGGGATCTCCAGTAAAAGGTCCTCCTGTGGCATCTTCGTGGTTCTCGTTTCTGATTCCTAAATAGCCAGATACTGTGTTTTGGTCAAAGCTACCCTGATACTCATCCAACGCATAGAACTGGTGCAGAAATTCATGAATGAAAATTTTATCGAAGTTGTCGAAGCCATAACCACCGAGTCTGTTACTCAATACCATAAAAGGCCCCCCTATTTCGGACCAAGCAGTAGCACCATCAGCAAACATTCCATCTTCATCGCTGCTTGCATCTACGATGAACACAGTGAATGCCCAATCCGATCCGTCCCCATTTCTAATATCATTCGTATACTTCCTGACTTGCTGAATGAAGTTGTCAGGATTTGGATCAAAATATTTTCCTCCCTCAATTTCGTTCATAACTGGGTTAATCCAGCTTCGTGCTGGTTCCGCAGGAGCTAAAATAGGCGATGGTTCAGCCAAGGGAGGGGCATCACGGTGCTGACCAATAACATTACCGTCGGATCTGGTTCTTATCATCTCCAGCAGAACAGCGGTGTTAATCGCTATGGCAGTTGCATCTATAGTTGTGAATAAGTTTATCATTCTAACTTCTTGCGTTTGGGGATTACGAAGTTCGGCTTTTCCGGAAAACCTAACCTTATCGGTCCCGATCTTAGCCTCAGTGCAATGGATCGCATGAAGTTCAAAGCTAGGGTTTGCTCTCAAAACAAAACTATCTACAAAAAATTCGAACATCCCTTGTAGGACTGGAGGGCATGGAATTTGTTCAGTCTCTACCAGTGATGCATCTGTCTGCAAAGCCGTGATATCCGGTCTGCCTACGATTGTCGGTAAGCCAAACATCTTCATAATCTGTCTAAGCTCATCGTCCTCCCAGTGTTCCGTGCTCCCAGAATGAGTGTTTTCGGGCAATATGATCTGCATCGAAATCTTCCCCCATAAGAATTCGCTTGTTTCGTTAAGTGTTGGTTCACAATTAGGTTTAGCTACCTGAAGACAGGATATTGTCTGCTGAACTTCAACTTCCTCGGATTGTAAAACAACGTTACTCATGGAATCAAAGGCAGGATCATGAGTAAGAGAATCAGTTAGCGATGATGAACTTGGACTTATTGTATACGCAAAACTTCCAATCTGAAAGATGAATATAGAAGCTAATGCTACCGCCCATAACCACCTATGACCGAACAAGCCCTAAGTAGATAATAGTTCCAGATCTATTAATATCAGCTGTAATACAAGTACCTGATTTCGTAGCTAGTCCAACAGTTTTTACTTAATCGATACCATCTTCTTGTATGAAGTGTATGATAACGTGGATATCTCATATGTTTAGATCAATTATTTTGAAAACATATCCGCTGACAACTTTTTGTTTCAACCTTTAATATTAGCAGAACTAGTATATTGTAATGACTACAAGAAAATTGAACAAGCCGAGCGTCTTGCTCGCATCAATTATGACTGTTATCATGTCCGAGTATGCCTTCGGAGAAATGCCAAAAATGCGTATGACAACAGATAACGGATCTACGTTTGTTGATGTGTCTATTGACAAAGGAAGTACATCTGATAATAGCTTTACAATTGATTCGCCTCAGGAAGTCAAGTTTGACATAGTATTTCTTCATCCAGGAGCGCTGGATCACATTTCACATGTGAACTATGAATTCCATGTAGCAGATGAAAGTGGAAAAATGGTGGCACACAAAACTGGATTGCATGTGCATGACGGTATGGACACACAATCAGTAACATTCTCACAAATGGGTTCGTTTACTCTTACAATAAATGTCGAAGGCACTGGTATCAGCCAACCGTATGACACTACGAATAGCGGTACTGCAAGTGCAATGATAGCAGTAACTCCAGAGTTCCCCTTGGGTGTGATGTTGATAACTGCAGCTTTGGTAGGCATCAGTCTAGTGTTTACTAGGTTCAAGAACGTATTGAAACGATAAGAAACTCCCTCTATTTTTTACTGCAAACATATTATATGCATTGCAATAGAATGTGATTGAATGAATTTCTCGAAGATAATGATTATTGTTGGTTCGATAATTCTGGCTTTTGGCATCCTGTTCATTGCGCAGAGCCAATCTGTAGTAGGTCCTGAGAGTTCTTTCATGTACAGGAATCAAGAGTGGGCAGTAAATGGTACCATGATATCTGTTGTAGGTGCAGTTATGTTAGCAATTGGAATAGCAATTGTGTTTAAACGTAAAATGAAATCATAAGATTGGATTCTTAAGCACGATTGGATGCAGATAAGCTTATGTCAATCGGCTTAGGATTAGTCGTGTGGAAAATGCCAAGAGTACATGGGGAAACAGGTTCGTAATTGCAGCCATAATTCAAGGCGGAATAATTACCGCACTTGCATTAATCATTGTGGGTATTCAACTCACATTTACGCAGATAAATATAATGCAATTTCTATCTTTATCTTTTGACGGACCTGCAAAATGGTTCTTTCTTGGAACCATATTCTACCTGATACTGGTTATTGCCATAGCCGTAACTGCCGTGTTTTATATGCACCTTGAGACCAATATGAACAAAAAATTTTCTGGTGCAATGAGAATTCTTCCATGGATTCACATCATAGGCATGAACGTTGGTGGTACGGGCGCAACTATGCTTATGATATTTGTTGGCCTAGCTGGTTCAGGAATACTCTCAGTTTTTAGCGAAGGAAAGTTAGGCAGAGAAAACGTAGCTATAATGGATTCTTTTGTAACTCCAATAGGATCTTTCATAGGCGTCCTTGCGATCGGTGCAATATGCGGTGGCATAGGTTACATATTGGCATACAAGAAGAGATCCTAATCTAGATAACGAAAAGATCAAAACTCAACCAGCCAGTTCATTACCGACTCAAGTTCATTGCTCATGATTGTGATCTTTATAGGACCAAGGGGTGATTCGGATTCATCTTCGCATATTGACACCGTTCCAACAAACGCCGCCTGCTTGTTGAGGTAGAACCAAGTCGAGTTTGCTATCATGTTTCTCAGAAGAACTTTTCTGAACACTCCCATGACACGTCTGGACCTTATCTGCTCGTAGATTGTGATAAGCACTTCAGGGTTCTTTGATGCTACTCGTATCCTGCCGTCTGCAACTTCTGGAGAACAGTTGCTTACAACATTCTTCACCGCTCTCAGAACCTTGGCAGAATCTTCAGAAGGATTTACTTGACATTCGATCCTTATGTCCAAAGCTACACTAGGAACTTCTTTCAACTTCCTTCTTCCACCTGTTAACAATTTCCAGAGCGCGTTTTTGTAGATCCTTTATCGTTCCGTCGTTTGTTATTATGCTGTCAGAAAACGATATTGCTTCTCCTATACCAACGTCAATTTCCCTCTTGTCTCTAACGTCAAATTCATCCTGTGAAGTTGGAGCGTCAGTCCTCTTTCTTTCCTTCAGAAACCTGAACCTTGCTTCCTTCGGGGCATGGATTCCAAGAACTTTTACAATACCATGTTCCTTTAGCACATCTACTTCTGCAGTGCTCCGCAGACCATCGATGGCGACAAGAGCAGATACGTTTTGCTGCATTTTTCGTGCAATAAGATGCGCGATCGCGCCAAGGCCGAGCTCCTTTCTAAGTTTAAGCATGAGCTTGCCCAGACTTTCGTCATTAAGTGGAAGACCCTGCCTCTTGGCCTCTTCCCTGATAACATCACCCATGCTGATTATTTGAAAACCGTCTGATGCGAGAGCTTCGGCTACCGTTGTCTTGCCAGACCCTGGCATGCCAGTTAAACAAACTATCAGAGAAGTTTTGGACATTGCACTCCCTGCAATATTTATGGAATAAAATTCTTTTTGTTTCTACGCTATACATCTCATCTCGAAATCACATTCTATTGAAGACGCTTCCATACAATTGCTAACAAAGCTATCACAACAACCGATAATGCTATACCAAATATCGAAGAGATGGGTTCTGTAGAGAGAAAGATAGCATTCACTACAAGAGCAATGATCGCTGTAATGAAACCAAGGACGCCGCCTTTTCGCTTTGCACGCCAGAGCCACCTTCCAGCTAGAAAATCCGCGATTCCAATTATTACTATAACAATTCCCAGAGTTATACTTACCCAAGCCAGCACACCGGTGTAGGAGAAGATACTTGATGCTATATGAGCAAGAGAAAGAAGTGACAAACCGGCAACAATCTCTACCACGCCAAAAATATAGAAAAGAATGGGCAGGATGGTAAGAACGACTCCGCGATCCCTTCCAATCATTTGTGTTGATATAGGATCTTGAAATATAAGTAATCGTACCAATCTGACACTATAAATTACCAAAAACTTTGATACCTTTGTATGCGTAATTCCACCAGAAGTAGCGCCGCTGTTCACCTGCTTAGTTCGATGGACGCAGGGAGGAATGCTTTGTTGTTTTACGATGACGATAAAACGCTGGATAAGTTTCTTTTCGAGTATGTGAAAACTGGATTGCAGAAAGGCGAAACAGTGTACTACTGGACTGGAATAAGAACTAAAGAGGAAGCAGAGAAAAGAATGTCATCATATGGAATCGATTGTGATCATTACAGTAGGAATGAGACGTTACATTTCACGTCATATGATGACATGGTTCTTGTAGATGGTAGGCTTGACTTGCAGAGTTGCCATAAAAAACTGTTCAGCATGATAAAGAATTGCAACGGAAGTAAGGTAAGACTAGCAACGGAATCCAACTGGTGGTTACTAGCTGATGTTTTCGAAAACGGGGTTGAGATGGAAGGAATGCACGACATGATACCGCAAATCGCTTCGGTAGTTTGTACTTACAACATAGCGGATCTGATCAAGTACGTCAGCCTCTATCATCTGGCCAAACTGACGGAATCACACTACGATACCCTTCTGGAAACCAGAGGCTCAACTATGTTACCCGTTGAATTTTATTCCTATCTAGGCAAGAGCATTCTAAATATTCTGGAGGAGAACTTTGATTATGTCACGATAATAAAAAAGAAACATTCGCGATTCATTTCTGACGTGCTGGCAGAATTGCAAATGAGAATAGGTTCTGATATGGTTGATCTGGAAAGAAAGGTTGAAGCAATACTCGTCCAAAAGTTAAAGTTGAATTAAGTTTGGATCATTTTATTTGATGATAATTTTTCTTACCACAAGTATTATATGCACTGCGAATCTGACTGTAAACCATGCGCACATTCGTGGCGATTGAGGTTGCCAGCAAGGACGCGATCAATAACATGCTTGAGTTTCAAAAAACGTTATTGAGTGCTGGTTTTAATGCTAAACCCATTTCTTCGAACCAGTTTCACTTTACAGTGATGTTTCTGGGGGAGATAAACGAGGTAATGTTGGATTCTATAAAAAATAAATTAATAGATATGAAATTTGATCCTATGCAAGTAACTTATGCGGGTGTGGGCGCATTTCCAAGTTTCAAATCTCCGCGCATCATATGGATTGGCGTGGATGATGCATCTGCTCCAAAACTCATACAACTCGCGAAGGAGGTAGAAACAAGACTTAATTCATTAGGTTTTAAGAGCGACAAACCGTTTACGCCTCATATTACATTGTTCAGGGTCAAGGATCGAATACACGATGCAAGAAATATCATGGAACACAAGGAAAAGACATTTGGAAATGATCTGCTGAACGAGGTAAAGGTAAAGAAGAGTGATCTAACACCGAGCGGGCCCGTATACAGCGATCTGTTTGTGGTAAAGGGTGGTTAAATGGTCGATGTTTTAATGCAAGCGCTAAAGTTCGTAGAACCTTCAAAGAAAGAGATCGAATCTGTAAAAAATGTGGCAGAAAGTTCGTTAGACCTTGTCAAGAAAGCTGCAAGGAAGTTTGAGAGTATAGTCGATGTGGAATTTGGCGGCTCGTTTGCAAAGAATACTTGGTTGCAGGGCGATGTTGATGTTGATATCTTCGTAAAAGTAAAACCTGATGTTAGCGAGCACGAATTTGAAAAAATTGGTAAAGAATTAGGTTCTGACGCGTTGAGATCGTACAATCCATATCTTCGATATTCACAACATCCGTACGTTGAAGCAATCGTTGACGGTATCAGGGTTAATGTTGTACCATGTTATAACGTTGAAAGAGACAAATGGATAAGCGCGGCTGACAGATCGCCTTATCATACAAAGTTCATTATCAGTGCCTTTGATGAGGGAAAGAGAAGGGAGGCAAGACTTCTCAAGAAGTTCATGAAGACCATTGGCGTTTACGGTGCAGAGATAGCCAAGCATGGTTTTAGCGGGTATGTGTGCGAGGTCCTGATTCTAAAGTATGGTTCATTCATGAATGTATTGAACGCAGCTGCGGAATTTCGAGAAAATCAGGTAATAAGCATCGAGAAGGAGAACAAGGACATTGTGAGCACGTTCAATAGCGCCTTGATTATACTAGATCCAATAGATCAAAAAAGAAATCTTGGTACTGCGATTTCTCATGAAAGCGTCGGCCGATTCATCCTTGTTGCAAGGAGATTTATTAAAAAACCGGAGCTAAGATATTTTGTTAGTAAAGCGATGACAAGAACAACTCAGCAGAAATTTAATGATAACATAATTGTAATAAAGTTCACATACAAAAAACGCAGCCAAGACATAATCTGGGGCCAGCTAAAGAGCAGCATGAACGCGATCGTTAAGCAACTGGATATCAACGGGTTTACAGTAGTACGATCAACATGTTCAACAAATGAGGAGGAAAAGGGTGTATTTGCCTTTATGCTTGAATCAGTGATTTTGCCGAAGCTGATCGTTAAGCAAGGACCAAAAGTATTCAGTCACAATGACAGCGTAAAGTTCTTGGAGAAGAATCTTGACAAGGGCAACTTGCTTTGGGTAGCTAATGATGCGAGGATACTTGCTCTGGTAGATAACAAGTTTACAGACGCAACTGTCTTTCTAAGATCTCTGCTTACAAAGAACATAACCACGAGCGGGGTTGCGCAGGGTTTGATTCCTGATCTGAAGAAACATGTTGACATTTATACTGGAAGCAAATTGCGAAAGATTAAGGAGAGTTTTATCAGGGAAGCATTGGGTGAACTTGTTGCAACAGACCAATTCGCGTTTGGTGGAAGTAAAGGAGCTAATTGAAGAGCCTTACTCTTACGTCCTAGTCTATCCCAAATCTTCTAGAGACGATTTGGAAAACAGAGTTAGAGAACTGACATCTATAGGTGTGAAAGGAATAATATTTGAGGGCAACAGCATGATAGGAAAACTAGGCATTCTGGGGAAGGGATGCGTAAGCATTGTTGTAAAAGCAGTTATCGATAACAGAACAGTTGCTCTCAAGATCAGGAGACTCGATGCAGATAGGGAAAGTATGGAAAGAGAGGCTAAGTTTCTCAATATTGCAAATAGCGTTGATGTTGGTCCCAAACTCGTCGCAGTTAGCAAGAACTTTCTTGCAATGCAACATGCTGATGGAGAAAAGATGATAGATTGGATAAAGCGTGATTTAGAAGAACAGCAAGTTAGATCGGTTACGCGCCAGGTTCTTGAACAATGTTTCAGACTTGATACCGTTGGTTTAGATCATGGCGAGCTCAGCAATCTGAATAAACATGTTATAGTTGGCGAAAATGCTACTATAATAGATTTTGAGAGTGCAAGCTCAGGAAGACGGGTTGCAAATGTAACCGCAGCTACACAATGTCTGTTCATAGGTAGTGCAATCGCAAGGAAGGTCAGGAGTGTGTTAAGAATCCGTTCAACAGATAAAATAATTCACGCGCTGAAGAAATACAAGAATGATGTTAGTAAGGAAAATTTTGAATCGTTGGTGAGCACTCTAAAATTGTGATATGCCTATCTTTTTATATGATAATACTTCAATGTAAAATATGTCGATCGAAGTTCGCGAGTTAAAACCTGTAGATCTAAAGGGTTGCACCGTTATAGATGGTTTTCCAAGTATGGGACTTGCAAACGCAATTGCTGCTGAATGTATAATCGAGTCATTGAAACTGGATCTTGTTGCAGTTCTGGATTCTGACGAGTTTCCGTCGTTATCAACGATCTACCGCTCAACTCCATACTTTCCCGCAAGGATTTATGCAAACGAACAACTGAAGCTTGCGATCTTCATTTCGGAACTGACATTAGGCGAACCTGTATTGAAACATGTGGGGAGAACGATCCTGAAGTGGGCGCAGACACACAAATGTTCTTTGTTGTTAAGTGCTGCTGGTATTCCGGTCGAGGACGCTGAAAAGTCTTCAGAAATCGAACTGATTGCGGTTGGCAGCACGCCTAACGCATTGAAGAGGATACAGGATGCTGGTATCAGAACGCTTGATCATGGCGCAGTTACTGGAATACCAAGTTTGTTGCTGAACGAAGGAAGGCTTGCTAATCTCGATGTCATAGTTTTTCTTGTTCAGGTGCTGAAAGATGCGCCAGATTTTCGCGCTGCCGCGATTGTATCGGAAGCTATGGGAAAGTTCGCACCATCATGTCAGTGTGATGTTGCGAGTTTGGTAGTAGAGGCCGAGAAAGTTGAGAAGAGAATGAAGAAGATACAGACAGAGAGTAGACCCTTGCGAGAAAGTATGTACGGTTAGCAAGCTGGAATGAAGTGGAGCAAGCGATAACGACTGCTCATAACATAGAAATACTCAGGAAAAGTCTGGTCTGCTAGGGGCCGTCGTCTACAGCATGTGCAACAAGACATGCTGGCGAAGAGCATGGTCCAGGATACCAGCCTGGGGCGCTGGTGATCTCACACGAGACCAGAGGTCGTGGGTTCAAATCCCGCCGGCCCCATTATGATATTGTGGTAGCGTGAAATGATAACTTTGGAATCCTTATATAATTAGATCATGTGGCGGTGCTGATAAATCATGAGGTTCATAGTTCGAGCTCAGATTCCTACTGAAGCTGGGAACAAGATGGTGCAGAATCCAAAAATGATACAGGATATCGAGGACTATATCAGAAAGACAAGTGCAGAGGCATCGTATTTCTTTGAAGCTGGCGGTGAAAGGACGATGGTCTTCATAGTTAACATCTCAAGTGCTGATATGATTCCAGCTATTGCTGAACCGCTATTCCAAGGGTTCAACGCTAAGGTAGAATTTCATCCCGTAATGGTTCTGGAAGATCTTAAGAAAGCAGTTCAGAAACTAGGTAAGAATTGATATTTATCACCGACGCCCATTCAGCGCTATCAAACACAAATGAGTGCTGAGGCTTTTTAAGTCACCTTCACTATTTTGTAGTAGGTCTCTAGACTTGGGTCAAAAGCGGACAGGGGCACTCTTACTAGCGTCTATGCTTATTCTATCAATCACAGGTTATAATTCGCACAATACAGTTTCTCCATCAGTCTATGCGTATTCTGATGAAGAGAACCAACTGATTTCAAAATACAAGCAACCGGAAGACATCATTATCAAAAGTCCAATTACAATTAATGTGGTCTTGCTGGGCGAATCTTGGCCTGATACCAATGAAGTTCAGAAGCAGCTGCTCAAGTCCTACAAACCCATGATAACGGAACAGAATAGAACTGCTGGTGTAGAATTTACATATAATTATAATTTCGTTGAGGCTCCTGCATCCGTATCTGAGGAACTCTTTTCATACATTGATTCAATCGCTGTTGATAATTCCTCAGAACTGCCCATTTCCTTGGGACAGTGGCTCTCTGATAAATACAAGACATTCAAGGTATTAGAAGACAGTGAGGGACCAGATGACGATTACACGGGCGTAGAGAGCGAAGAGGAAGGAGGCTATTCTTACTTATACTGTACTAAGAGTGAGAGCGAATGTAAGAAACAGTTGCCATACGGAGTTGACACCAAGCCTATTTGTCTATACGATTCATGTGGTTTGTACAAGATCAATTACAAATGGATAGATGCGTCTCTAGTAGAAGAATGGCTCCACAAGAAGGCACTGGCTCCGGAAGGATACACAATTTTCTTTCTACGTTCACCAAGCAGTCATATGAATTATCTCCATTCGTATGGCATATTTACCGAAGATGTTGATAAAGGCAAAGAGTTTACGCAGGAGGGGATGATGGGTTTTGGTGGCAAACATAGATTCTATTTCATCGATTTAACTGCAGGACCATCGTATTACCCGGATGTTCCGATTCCCACTGTTGCCAGGGAATTTCACAAAAATATTTTTGATATTGCAAATGAGCAGGAATACCAGAAACTATTTGTAAATTACATAAACGATGCGACTACCTTGCTCTTCACTCCCAGTTACTTATACGAACCTACCTACAAGTCTAAGTATTTGCTGGATATCTTTATAATTGATCAAACGAGTGGCAAGTCATTTGCAACCATAGCAGCGCAGTATGTGACCTCCGGCAAGCTGGAATCAAGCATGAAAAGCCTTGTGCCGTATTCGGAGTGGAAATCTAAGATCGAAGGCAAGAGTTTTGACTGGCTGCCTAGAGAACTCGGAAGAGCTATCATCAGATCAATGTCGTTCGATACTGAGAGAGGAATCGATACCATCAGCATTAACAGCGCTACACTTCCCGTCGAACTTGATAAATGGAAAAAGGGCAATTTGACCCCGCAGCAAGCGGAAGAGCTGGAGAAGGAAAAGGAAACCACGATCTATCTTCCAATCATCATATTGGTCCTTGATGCTTATGCCTATGTTGATGACGGGGCTCTCGGTATTGCTTTGCCAGACGTTAATGATCCAAGAGTTGCGTGCTGTGTAATCATGGCTACTGATAAAAATACACTGGTAGATTTCGATGTGGGTCTTACCTCTATAACGGTGCACGAGGTTGCCCACTTGCTAGGCCTGATGCATCCTCACGATGGTTATAGGGAAGATCTTAAAGATCAGTATTTCCAGAATTGGTTCTTTGACTGGTCAAGTACTCCCATGACCTATGCTGGGCCGATCGGCTATGGATGCGGAGAATGGGATGACGATGAATACGGAATGTTATCTCCCAAGGAGTGTGGGATGTCAATTTCGAATTTCAACCAGTTTAATTATGACGCAGTTGACAGGGGACTGACACTATACCTGCTGAAGCAGAGCTTCGAAAATATCAGAAAGAGTCTGGAGATTTTGGAAACCAAAGGTTATCGTGACAGCCTTCCATCAAACATAGGAACTGCTTTGTTTTCAGCGGATCATGATATTGAAACTGCTAAAGAACAGTTTCTGAAAATGAATTACTTCGACAGATCTGGATCGTTAAATAAGGATAAGGTTAATGCGTTGGATCTTAGTTTGCAAGTTCTTACGAATTCACGGTCACTTCTTCAACAGTCAGAAGCATTAGAGAACTTTGTGCAGAAACAAGAAGAACCTAAGACGGAACCCACACCGCAACCTCCGTCTATAGAACCTCCTGTTAGTGAGCAGATAACTCAAGGTGATGTATCAGTAGCAATGAAACTAAAGAAGAAATCCGCACTTCTCGCCATAAAAAATACTGGCGATGAGGAAATCTATAGTGTAAAGATCAAAGCTAGCGATGGAAGCGTACGGTACGTCAAGGCAAAGGGATGGGATAGGGAGAAAGTGGATGCTAGCACTGTAATTGTAAGAACGTCGGACAAACCCATTACAGAAGGTAAGAGCTTGTTAGTAATCTTGGTCATTGATAACCGAGCAAGTGGGATAGAATGGACGGCTCTTGATGTGAAAACTACCGTTCTTTCCTCCGGAGCTTTGATTCCAAAATAAAATTCTATAACAGTCTCTTTTCTATTTCTACACGGAGAATCTGCAAAAGTTTCTTTCTTACAGGATCAAATGTTTTTGTGTGCAAGTACCTTGTTATCGTATTTTCTTCCGCAAGCAAGTCCAGTAAGGGCATTCTGCTGTACATTTCAGCTATTTCTATAATCGCTTCATCACTAACCAGTTAGAACTCCCTCCGCTATAGGCGATAGAGATTGATCTAGAACTATCCAGTGAAATGTGTAAGGCCTCTGGGTCTGTAGTTTCATTCCAAAGATTTTACTATCTGAATCTACTGGATCTGTTTCCGTCATCCAGAAAGCAGATCTCTCCGCTTCTCCATAGGACCATCCAGATGGTGTAGATGTTATTTCCTGAACACTTCCGTTCCGTTCTATCTGCACGTAAAGGCCGTAGACGGCAACGCAGCCTTCTTGGTTGGCTATACGCAATTGTACAAATCTGTTATCGGTTTTACCATTTTCCAGCAGGACAGACGTACATTCTTGGCCGTATGTTCTGGGCGTGTCTACGACTGAAGTCAAGACCAAAGATGCTAAAGATAAGACGGTCAGCAGCTTCATTTCATTCCCTCACTATCTCAACAGATGCAAATCATAATTAATCAAAACAGAAGGATGACCGAGGCCAAACAAATGCGTTGTTGTCGCACGTGGATCAGCCCCGGTGTTATTTTCTGAATGTTCTGCAGCTCGCCTTACCTTCGATACGCGTTTCTTCCACGCAATCAGTGGAAAACTTCTGTATTTGCTCATGCCTTAACGCTAACCAGTGGTATATTATAAACCTAACTGACCAGTCAGTCAGTTTATATATTGCCAATATACTATCTGCTGACATCGAGAGGTTCGAACGTGAAACAAACATACGATATCGCGAAAAAGAACAGCATAGCAGAGATGGAAGATGAATTTATCTACATACTGCTCGAAGAGTTGCTGGATTAATTGTGCAAAATTGACTGAATATTAAATCAGAACCACAACTATATTTTTTAGTTCAACTTGCACCAGTAATTATTGCCCGCATTGTTTCAACCCATGCCTTCTTGTTGTGGGCATCGCTTACTCCAATTAGCCTGCTTAATGTTAATCCGTCATAAAGTGCTACCAAACCTATCGCAAGAGCGCCTGCATCTATGTCCTTCCTGAACACTCCGTTCTTTATTTGAAGATTTACCGATTCCAAGACAGCCTGATACGTCTTCAACTTTGTTTCGTACATTGCCAGTCTTATCTTCCTGTTGCGCGAGGATTCAGCCATCATTTCAAACAATACCAGATCACTGTCATGGGTGACCAAGCGAAAATTCTCATAAAACCGTTTCGCGTCATACAACAGATTTTCCTTCTTCCTGAACAATGCCGACAATTGTTCCTTCAATCTTTCAACATTATGTTCGCAGATAGCGTAAAACAGATCTTCTTTGCTCTTAAAGTAAAGATAAAGCGTACCTTTGCTCAGGTCGCAGCTTTTGGCTATATCATCCATCCTCGCTCTGTCGAATCCGTCCTTGGCGAAATTTTCTATCGCTGAATGAATTATTCTATCCTTGATTTCGATCTTGTGTTCAGCAGTAACTTTTGGACACAATTTGCTTCAAATTGAACCATGATCTAGGTATCTTATAAATCTTAACTGACCAGTCAGTCAGTTTATATAACGGCTGTTATATTGTATAGGCACCCAGACCATGACCCAGCAAAAATAGAGGATGTGGGGGATTATCTCATCCCGAACTCCCCTCCTCTGTTAAGTAAAAAAACAATCAATTGGCATTAATGCACGTTAATAATAACAACGTGATAACAGAACAAGAAAAAGGGGGAAATAGGTTTTACCTATTTAGATGGAACTACTTGGCATTTGTATTGTTTTCAAAGATACCGAAAGTGTTGTTTTCCGTATCAAGGCATACTGCAAAGTATCCCATGCTAGGTACGGGAGATTTGGGAACTATTACCTTTCCACCAAGTTTCTGAACCTTGGCAACGTACTGATCCACGGAAGGTACGTCAATGTAGTTGGTGATCACTTGCTGGGGTTGCTGTCTCTTCATCATACCTCCTCCGATGTTGGCTTTCTCGCCTTTTCCGTTGGTGGTAGTAATCATCTCGTATTCCATTTGACCTCCGTCCCATTTCTCAAACTTCCAACCAAATAAGTCGCCGTAGAATTTCTTTGCTCTACCGAGATTGTCTGTCGGAATTTCAAAATGAACTATTGTTGGCATAACTGATCTTCATTCTGCTACATATTATTTAAATTCTTACTTACGTGTCGGTAAGTAGGTTAACCGCGAGTAAGCACGACGATCGCGTAATGCTTTGCATCTATAAAAGCTAAATAATGGCTCTCGTTCACGACTGGTGATGCCAAGTTTATTACAGGCTTGGAGGTAATATCAAATTATGGATTTGCCTTGGGGAGATGAAAGGACGAAAAAATTCGTAACCAATGTAGGTTTGATTACAAGTAAGGGCCCGTTTGGCGATGATGTAATGGCATGCGAGTGGACACATCATGTATCTTACAGCCCTGGCTTGATCGTTGTTTGCATCGCTCCAAAAGATGCAACTCATGAGAACATAAAGCAGGCAAAAGAATTTGGTGTAAACATTTGTTCAGCTGATCAGTCAGTCTTATCGAGTATATCTGGAGGTTATTCTGGAAGGTATTATAACAAGATCGCTGCACTCAAAGAGCTTGGATTTGAGTTTTATCAAGGGAAGCAGATTAAGACACTCATGGTAAACGGCGCTGCAATGAACGCTGAATGCAGGTTGGTAAACGAATATTCTCTGGGAGATCATACCATGTTTGTTGGCGAAGTTGTTGAAGCTTCAAACAATTCCGATAAGGAACCGCTTGCGTACTATAATGGAAGATACTGGATCATGAATACAAATGTAGCAAAACCATCGCAGGAAGAACGTGAAAGAGTAAGAAGCATTGTTGAAAAATTCAAGAAAGGTGTGTAGGGATTGTCTATGGACAGATATGTTCATGGCGATCCAAACTTCATTAAGAGTTATGATGCCCTTAAGGTGAGAGAAGACGCAAAATTCTTGAACGTTCTTGTAAAGCAGAATAAAGAAATTGATTTCGACTTTGATTACACCCTAAACCCTTATCAAGGGTGCAGTTACGGTTGCAAGGAATGCTACGTGCAGGACATAATTCCTTCTTCGATTGAGAAGAAAGGCGGCTGGGGCAATTTTGTAGAGATAAGGCGTAGAACGGTCGAAGTTCTCGATAAGCATAGAGAAAAGTTGAAAAACAAAAGAATCTTTGTGAGCACGCTTTCAGACCTCTGGATGCCTGAAGCATTTGCCTCTGGTCTTACGCGAGCAGTTCTGGAGAAACTTGCAACGATAGATTTCTATCTATGTGTGTTAAGTACGCGCAGCACGTTCGTATTAAAAGATATTGACATTCTAAAGAAGATGTCTGACAAGATAGAAATCGGAATAAGCATACCTACTGATAGAAGCGATATCATCAAGCTATTACATCCTAGGGTGGCGACTCCTGCAGCTAGGTTTAGTGTTGCCAAGAAATTGAGGGAAAATGGTTTGACTGTACGCGTACAGATGGCTCCTTGCCTTCCTTGCAGCGATCACTTTGCAAAGACTGTAGAAGAAAGTGCGACCTGGTTATTGTTGGATTATTGTTCGCATCAAGCTTTGCCTTACAGGCAAATATTGGAGGACAACGGTTTTGGTTATTGTCTAAACAAACAGTGGACAGAATCGCAGTATCAGCTCTTCAAATCTGTTCTGGGGAAAAATAATGTGAAACTAGGCGAAGAATACTTTGCTTGGAAACATGGAGATTCAGTTTAAGAGGTTCGTAGATGAGAAGCGTCGAAAGCTTAAAGATTGAACTAAGGGAACTTTCAAGTCCTAAAAAAGAAAAACTTTATTCGCGATTTTTCAAAACAGGCAAGGGCCAGTACGGTGAAGGTGATGTTTTTCTTGGGATTACCGTGCCTGACCAGCGAAAAGTGGCAAAGAAATTCAAGCATCTAACGTTAACCGAGTTGCAGGAGTTATTATCCAGCAGAATACACGAGCACAGACTGACTGCCTTGTTTATACTGATTCATAAATATAACAAATCAGACAGCGAGAATAAGAAGGATATTTTTGATTTTTATCTGAAGAATACAAAATATGTAAACAACTGGGATCTTGTGGATCTTTCTGCCCATATGATTCTCGGAGACTATGTTTTGGATAAACAAAACTTGTGGAAGATTCTGTACAGATTTGCAAAATCAAGAAACCTTTGGGAAAGAAGGATTTCAATAATAGCAACTCTCGCGTTCATACGCAATAATATGGTCGAAGAGACATTAGAGATATCAAAAATCTTACTCAATGATGATCACGACCTGATTCATAAAGCCGTCGGCTGGATGCTTAGAGAAGTTGGAAAAAGGAACATCAAAGCACTAGATGGATTTCTAAAAGAGAACTATCGGGAGATGCCAAGGACTATGCTCAGATATGCGATTGAAAGGTTCTCCAAAGAAAAAATGGCATATTATCTTAGAAAGTAGAAAATCAGAAAACACTTTAGTGAGGAATTGGTGATCGGTCAAATCTTCCAGATGAAAACTTTAGAGCCTTTGCAATAGCAGGAAGAATTCTTCTGTCATTTATTGGTGGGAGGATATGCCTTTCACTTAACTTGTTTCCAACCAACCTAGAAAGATTCGTTGCAACGTTGACAAGCATCCGCTCATCTATCTTTGGAATTCTTGCGTCCAAAGCGGCTCTCAATATGAACGGAAATATCAAGGCGTTGTTGACTTGGTTGTGATAATCTGATCGTCCGGTTGCAACAATTCTTGCCCCACCTTGCTTGGCATCTACTGGCATTATTTCTGGCTCAGGGTTAGTCAAAGCAAAAACTACTGGATCTTTTGACATGGTGCCGATCATCTTGCTTGTTATTAGTTTGGCCCGTCCTGATACGCCTACCAGAACATCGGCATCTCTAATAGCATCTTCCAACGAACCGTTGATTTTCTCTCTGTTAGTGGTGCTAGCAATCTGTCGCTTGTATGTATTCATGTTTTTCGTTCTTTCATCATTAATTATGCCAGTAGAATCCACTGCCAACAAATTTCTAGCACCAGCATGAGCAAGTATCTTTACAATACCATAGCCAGCGGCGCCAGCTCCAGCGACTACGATTCTTGCTTGTTTTTGATCTTTATGAACAACTTTCAGCGCGTTAATGAGAGCTGCCAAGACAACGGTAGCAGTTCCATGCTGATCGTCATGAAATACGGGTATGTCCAAATCACGCTGAAGCGCTTCCACTACTTCCAAGCATTTGGGCGATTCTATATCTTCGATGTTTATTGCGCCGAACACTGGGGCTATTTGTTTGACCGTCCTTATTATCTCGTCTTTATCTTGTGTTGCCAAGCAAACCGGAAATGCGTTGATATTGCCAAAATGTCTGAATATCATGGACTTTCCTTCCATTACGGGCAGCGCAGCCTCAGGGCCAAAATTTCCCAAGCCTAGCAGCCTAGAGCCATCTGTTACAATTGCAACGTTGTTCCATTTCGAAGTGTAGTCATAAACCTTGTTTCTATTTCTATGAATCTCACGTGATACACCAGCAACTCCCGGAGTGTAAACTAAACTTAGATCTTTTGCAGTTCGCAGGGAATATCTGTTTTTGATCTCGATCTTGCCCTTTAACTTCTTGTGAAGTTTTATCGCATTTTTGTAAATGTTAGTCATATAGGCTATCTCTTTTTTTGCAAAACATTTTCAGCATCCTCCTCTCCCCGCTTTATCAATTGCTTTATTGTAGCCAAGGAAAAATCAGCGTCTTCAAACAGGAAATGTTTTTCTTCCTTTCTCTCTATGCGTATTATTTCTTTTATTATCGCACCGCGTTGCATCGCTAGTTTATGGTATTCTGGTTCTAACTTCTTTATTCTTTTCTTCATACTTTCATCGATCTTGCCTGTGTCATTGAAATGCATTATTATATCATGCATCTCTTTCAGCAGTTCCAAATACCTGCTGAAGGCCTTTGACATCCTTACGTTATGCTCTGTCTTGTCCGTATACATGATGTCCCTCGCCCTATGCCATACCTCAGACATATTCTCTGGAAGCTTTTCGTGAACGCGAGGAAAGAGGCTAACGATATACACTTTCTTGTCGCATGCTGGCGAGGCGTCTATAACTTCTCGTAGTGGAGTGTTGCTAAGCAAACTGCCGTCCCACAGATATCTTCCATCCAGTTGTGTCCATGATATACCGTAGAAAGGATAACCTGCGCTTGCGAGCACATGATCTGCATCGATCTTTACATGTTTACTGTCGAATGTTACATGTTCACCTTTCTGTATATCCGTAGAAGTCACGATTAGTCTGGGTCTATTCGAATCTCGGAGTTTTGTAAAGTCGACATATTCGCTTAACGATTTCTTTAACAGTGTTATGTCGTAAAGGTACTGCCATGTCTGCGGCAGGAAGTAGTCCGGGCCTGGCATCATCCATCTTGGTACAAACGCATTAGGATTGCCCCAAATAGCAGAGTATGCGGATGCCCAAACGGCTCTGACATTATCAGATAAGAACGATGGTGTTACTCTTTCGGCCAAGGTTAGCCAAAAATTCTCCAGATCGTTCACGGGATCGTCGTTTTTTGTACAAGTTATTATTGCAGCATTGACAGCCCCTATAGAAGTGCCAGCAACCACATCAAACCTGATGCCATTATTGGCAAGAGTCTTGAATACGCCGCACTCATATGCTCCTAATGAACCTCCTCCCTGAAGTATGAGTACTGTTTCAATTCGCGACTCTTTTTGCATTAATGATCATATATTAGACGAAATTAAAAACATATACCAAAATTCCCCTTGACATTTCCAAGATCAACAAAAACATACGCTAATAAGATAGCAAATGTGAAACGGTAGCTGTGAAATTAAAGACAATCAATCCTGCTACAGAAGAAGTTCTCGCGGAATATGAAATAATGAGCAGAGAGCAGGTCGATGAAAGAACAAGTAAGTCACAAACGGCATTTCAGGAATGGAGGAAGGATGCGCATAAAAGAGCGGGCTTTCTATACGCTTTTGCTGATGAATTAAGAAAGAACAAAGAAAATCTTGCCAAAACTGCAACGAAAGAAATGGGGAAGGTCATGAAGGACGCGAGATCCGAAGTCGAGAAGTGCGCATGGACGATGGAATTTTTCGCAGACAATGGAACTGTCTTTGCACATGACGAAGTTGTTAATACTGACGCTAGGAAGAGTTTCATAACATTCGAGCCCCTAGGTGTAGTAGGTAGCATAATGCCGTGGAACTTTCCCTACTGGCAGGCGCTGCGATTTGCGGCTCCATGCCTCATGGCAGGCAATACAATAGTTCTCAAGCCAGCCAGCGCAACTTTGCAGTGCGGCATTGAAATAGAGAATATGTTCAGAAAGGTTGGCCTGCCTGAGGGTGTTTTCCAAACCCTGGTTGGAGATTCCAGAGTAGCGGAGATGCTCATAGATTCCTATACTAGCGCGATAACGTTTACTGGAAGTGTTCCTGCTGGAGCCAAAGTTGCACAGAGGGCAACATCACAGTTGAAGAAGTGTGTGCTGGAACTTGGAGGAAGCGATCCTTTCATAGTTTGTGAAGACGCAGATGTAGAGAAAGCATCCAGCGGTGCTGTGAAAGGGCGTTTTATCAACTGCGGTCAAAGCTGTATAGCGTCAAAAAGATTCCTTGTCGTAAAGAAGGTTGCCAAAGAATTCATTGAAATGTTTGTGCAGAAAACTGAGAAACTTAAAGTTGGAGATCCTCTTTCTGAGGATACTGATCTAGGTCCACTGGTGAATGCGTCGAGCCTTGAAAACATAGACGCTTTGGTTAAGGATGCTGTCAAAAATGGTGCGGAAGTGCTCACTGGCGGAGAAAGAACAGGAAATAAAGGATGCTTCTACAAGCCGACAATTCTTAGTGGGATTTCCCCAAAGATGCGCGTCGCACGGGAAGAAACGTTTGGTCCTGTTGCGCCAGTAACTGTTGTCGAAAATGAAATGGAAGCAGTAAAACTTGCTAATGATTCAGAATTTGGTCTGGGCGCTAGTATATGGACAAAGGATCTGGACAAGGCAGAAAGATTGTCAAGATTGATAGAGTCTGGAATGGTAACTGTGAACAACGTGCTGATTTCTGATCCGAGGATTCCGTTCGGTGGCGTAAAGAAGAGTGGTTTTGGAAGAGAATTATCAAGGTATGGCATGCTGGAATTCGTTAACATCAAGTCGGTAAGGTTCTACGATCAGTTAGTGCACCATCACCATGTGGAGTAGTCTTGTGTCATACCCACACTATTACTAGTATGACCATCAGTTCTTCATTAACGCTTCTTATGTTCATGCGTCGGTTCATGGGATGGTCCCATAGATGCGCTGCTTCCCGTATAGGTTCCTCTAACCTCTAAAACATAGTCAACATCATTGATCTGTTTTAACAAGTCAAAGTCTAGCTTGTGATGCGCTACGATATGTGTGCCTTTATCATGAAACGATGGAGCCATACCAGTTACTCTTATTATTTCATTTCTGACCTTTTCTGTATCTACTCCTTTTTTCACAAAAGCTTCGACAGTAAACATTGGCTTCACGTTTGGTTCTCTCTCCTGTTGCAGAATCAATTCAACTATTAGCTTACGGTCAACCTTTGGAAGATATTTTTGACATGCTTCTCGAAATTCTTTGACTTTAGCTTGTATTTCATTCATTATGATTCGTTTGCATTCACAATCCTTTTACTTATAAATATTTATCAGTTGAACAATATTTGCCGCCTATCGGTTCTACAGTTAATGATTTCTAACCGCTAGACACGGATGACATTAGTATGGCTGAACCTTGACACAGCTATTGTTATTGCTACCATAATACCCATCACGGCTATCGCAATCAAAGGAAATTCTGGAATGACTTCACTCCCCGCTATAGTAACATTCTGTGCTTCTTCGTTGTGAAGGTATACTACCTTAACGTCCTTTGTGCCGCTCTCATCAGTAATCACTTCAAAGTTAGCCGGCTGGTCATCTATAGTGACGATGTATGGTTCTTTGATGATGCTACCAGCATCTACCACTGTAATTCCAATAGTGCCAGCATCTCCGCTTACATCAAATGATATGCTCTTATCCATCTCGCTAAATGAAAAGTTGCTCACTTCAGAGCTGCTCTCTGCTCCAACATCCATATCACCGTCGCCAACACTGAAGCTCTCGCTCAGTGTGTTGCCCATGGTCACCCTGAATGCTGTCGCACCAGTAACTTTCAGCGTCTTCATAGATTCGTCAAACTCGTTCACAGTAGCATCATACATCTCGATCGGTGCAGCAAACATGACAGTTACAGACCCAGTTTTCTCTGTAGATTCCTGGTTCATGAAGAAAGTCTTGCCCTTGGCACGAACTTCCTTACCATCTACATCGCTGGTGCATTCTATGATAGCTTCCAAACTATCCACGCCACTCACCTTCACTGTCCTAAATGTTGCCGGAGTGCACTCCATGCCTGCCTGGTTTAGCTGCGGAGGATTGTCTGATGACTCCATCCCTTCCGCTACAGGCATGCTTAATACCGCCAACATTATCGTCGGTTTCTCAGGCATCGTACTCATCATAGCATCAGGGTCGGTGCCTCCCGGAGCAGCTGCTACTATCAGAGTCTCCATAATTCCCAAGTCCAATGACATCTCGAATCCACTCCAGTCTTTGGGAAGATCGATCTCTATCCCTACGTCTGAATTAGCATACTTGTCTTCCACCTTCTTCAATCCTTCATCTTCCGCAGTCTGAGCATCAGCCCAAAACACTGGCGATACTAGCACAAATATCACTGCCACCACGGCATAACTAGAACTAATCATCAAGCAATGCATGTCTAACATGACTATAAAGTTTGGGGTAGTGTTGGACAGCGACAAATCTGATTGATTCGAAACGAAACTAACAGTCTTACTTCAGATGTTTGTCGAAGAATGCGACTGTCTTCTGCCATGCGTCTTTAGTTTCATCGGGAGCATAGTTCTGACCTGAAGGGTTTGCAAAAGCATGACCTACTCCTTCATAAATATAGATCTCGTTCTCCACATCAATCTCATTAAGCGCGGTTTCAAACGCATTGACTTGGTCCACCGGTATTCCAGTATCTGCACTGCCAAATATTCCCAACACGGGCCATGTTATGACTGACAGACTTTCTTTATCAGTCACCAGCCTCCCGTAATAAATCCCAGTTGCAGCCATATTCTCGTTCAATGCTAGCTGCAACGACATTCCGCCTCCGAAACACCATCCAAGCGACGCTATGCGGTCACTCATTACTGAATCATGCTCCCTAAGAAAGCTAATAGCAGATTTCATGTTATTTATCGCGGGTTCTGGATTGTTTCTCAGGCCTCCAGCAAGCTCTCCTGCCCTAGTAGAATTCGTAGCTACTTCGCCGTTGTAAAGGTCAACGGCAAGAACAACATAGCCTTCTGTAGCCATCTGCTTTGCCATGTCCTTTATGTTGTCGTTAAGACCCCAGAACTCGTGGATCATGATTATCGCTGGATATTTTTCTGCACTATCAGGCTTTGCAAGAAAGCCGCTTGTTCCATCATGATATTCAACCATGGAAGTAATAACATCTGATGTGTCCTTGCCGTTTCCTAGCATCCCAGCATTGTTCTGGACTGCTTCGTTCTGCTGGGGTAAGGTCAGTGCCAGCGCAGCTGCGGAAGCAGCTACCGCTACACCAACTATTATCGCAACGACTCGAACGTTCACAAATTATAATGGATGTTGGAACTATTAACTTTAACGACACAAATCATGTTGACAAAGACTTGATGATTCGCTCACTCCCTAGCATGGTTATTGTTCAACATTATCTTATTATCTGTCGATTGACATATTCAGATAAGACTTGACACAGCTCATGAAAGCAACGATCGTTACCTTCATGCTCGTAATGTTATCTATTTCTATGATTGCTATCCAAGTGTACAGCGCAGCTGCAAAGTTGGAGATCGAGCCTAACGCATCTGTAACAATTGACAAAGCAGTTTATGGTCCCAGTCAGTTGGTCTACGTGAGCATATTAGATCCGAACTTCAATCTTGATAGAGGTGTTGTGGAGAACATCGATCTTACACAGATTGTTAGCGGTCATCCTATAGTCGAGGTTGTGATACGGCAACCAAGTGAGGGAACGGTCACCTTAAGCGCTGTTGATGGTTCCCTGAAGGATAGAAACGGCAACGCTATAACAAAAGCTATCGAGAGCGGACCCAACACTGCAATGTTTGAGTTCGAGATCGTACTCCCTGATAATATAGAACCGAATTCATCAGTGACTATTTTATATCAAGACCCATATGCTCTAAAAACTGGCCCTGAAACCAGCGGCAGTTCTGTCAACAATGTTATGGCAAGACTTGATACGGACAAAGACGAAGTGAGTCTGGGCAACGATCTTACGATAATACTTCTTGAGCCTGACGCTAACCTCGATTCCAGAAGCATAGACGAGATTCCGTTTAGTGCGATCCTGATAAGCAGCGACAATTTCGATGAAACGCCTCTGGACGAAGTGATAGATATGACGGGCGTTCGAACAAGCTACTCATCTCTACGAGAAACTGCATTTAACAGTGGGGTATTCAAAGTTACACTCGAAAGCATAAATAGCAAGCTTGCTGATAGAAATTCGCAGATCAGGATTACTTTCTTTGATGATACGTCTCCGGGTTCAGGTCCTATTAGAATAGAGAAAGCGGTGTCAGTAGTTCCGGGAAAGATTTCCATTTCTTTTGATAAGAATGAATACTCTCCATTTGACCAAGTAAAGATTGAGTTGGTGGCGCAGTCATTCAATTCAGACAGGAACAAGATCGATGTATTGGAAGGGAAAGTTGTTATGAGCACATCATCTGGTCTTTCATTTTATCCAACTATGACAGAAACAGGCACTAGCACCGGTATCTTCGTTGGCAAAGTAGAACTTACTGCAGATCACAATGAAAAGGAGGGCGATCTTCTGGTTAAACAAGGAGAGAGCATTAGGTTAAGCGCAGGGATTTTTCCTGGCATTGATGTAACAGCGTTTGCAAGGATAAGTACACCTGAAAGCAGTATGGAGCCCAAGTCTGGCATCATTAGTATTTCAGTCCCCAGAATTTTGACTTCAGATGGTAGCGATGCTGTAAAAGTAGGTACTAATGCAACAATAACAACATCGATAACAAATACAAAATCAAGCGAACAGCTATTTGTTGCTATTGTTCAAGTAATAGACGCTCAAGGTTTTACTTCTGAATTGTCGTTCGTAACAGGAAAAATAATATCAGAACAATCCATGAGCATTAACCATATGTGGATACCAGAAGCGACTGGTACTTACAAGGTACGAGTCTTTGTATGGGATACCTTGACGCAACCACACGCTCTCACGCCTCCAAAGAATGTTATAATTACTGCAAATTAAAGCCGTGATATTTAGCGGACTAGCGTGCAAAACCATCAAAAAAATGAAACGTTTGGCCTCCTAACTTAATCAGTCTCCTCTTCGCCTCTTCTCCTGGTTCACCATAAATCTCCAATCTTGTAATTCTGCTAACTTTGAGAAGTTTAGGCAGCAGTTTGGTTGCCGCTTCACCATCTAGATGAGCCAGTGCTGCCTCTGGGTTTTGGTACCATTCAGTTATCACACACTTTGTTTCAAGATCATTAAAGAACCATTGATAACTCTTCGTGCCGCGCTCTTTTTCCTTCACGATCTTGGTGATTTCTTGAACTATGCTCTTGAAATCATTAAGTTTACCATTTTCAATCGCAAACTCTACAATCCATTGAACATCATTATTCATACTGCTTAGCTAGATTCGCCCATTTATTACACATTTCTACAACACTGGATCGCAAGCCTAAGCAACACCTAACCAGTTTTTTCATCTAATGTGAAGGTCGAGTATTCTTGTTGATCAAACGAAAAGTTGTCCTTATCGTTAGGTCGCTACGCAACTAACGGAATAAATGCGTGGCAAGTGCTCCGCAATTCTTCGCCAAGAGTTGCCTTCGTCAGTGCTACAGAACAATTCTCCATCAGTTGCTCCCAAGTAGATTCCGCAGGGATCCTCTCCGTCCATTGCCATCCCTTCACGTAGCACATTGAAGTAACTTTTTTCAGGCAATCCTTTAGCACTCTTTCTCCATCTCTTGCCACCGTCATTGCTTATCCAAACCTGAAATGCGCCATTTGGTGGATATCGCGGACCCATTTCAAGAGGTACGACGTAAACTTGGTCTGGTTTGTGAGGATGTACTCCTATTGGGAAACCATAATCACTGGGCAATGCTTTTCCTATGTCTGTCCATTTCTCTCCGAAATCCTTGCTCACATATACTCCTCCATGGTTTTGAAGGTAAAGCACATCGGGTTTGGAGGGATGAAGATCTATCTTGTGAACGCACTGTCCGTATACAGGATACTTCGTTGGAAGGAAATCAGCTCTAATATTCTTGTTCATGAAACGCCACTCCGAACCTCCGTCATCACTTCCAATTACACCTACAGCAGAGATGGCTACGCATATCTTTCGTCCTTGTTTTGGATGAGTGATGATCGTGTGCAAGCATAGGCCGCCGTTTCCAGGCTGCCAATTTTTGCGTGTTGCATGAAAATTCAGTGAATCGATCCCTGCCCAGGAACTTGAGCAGTCTTCGCTGACAAAAAGGGCAGCGGGCTCCACTCCAGCATAAAGTCGACCATCATTATCTAACTGCAGATTCCATATTTTTTGTACACTCAACTTATCGGGATTACCTTCCGGGAAACGTGGGTGAGCTTTGGCTTTCTTCCAGCTATGACCTTGATCGGTGCTCTTATAGATGACCGGTCCCCACATCCAAGTGTTAACGGCTGCATAAAGCGCCGGACGATCTTCTCCTTTCTCTCCTATCATATCGTGAGCCTCAAAACCCTCAAAGAATGGGCCGCGCATCTTCCAAGTTCTTTGCCTGTTAGAACTCTCTAAAACAAAACCTCCTTTGGAAGTTCCTACTAAAAGCAAAACTCCCACAACTCATCACTCCTAATTAAAAAGTCCTCCAGCTACCGAGGGCAATATGTATACCGAGTCTCCGTCGCTCAAGGGCGTGTTCAAGACACCTTCCTTAGATCTGATATTAACTCCATTTACAAAAACATTAACGTACGGTCGAATTCTTCCGGTTTCGTCACAGACACGATCCTTAAAGCCAGAGGCCTTCTTGTCCATAATTTGCAGCAGATCCCCTACACTCGACGCATTTACGTTCAACTTTTGGCTCGCTCCTACGTCCTTGGCCAGATGTTGTGTGATAAATAACTTGACACCCATATGAAACGTTTAGATTTCTATTCTATATAAATTGCAAAGTGAGTTTGTCGAAAGCAGATTAACTTTTAGTAACTATCTGTTCAGGAATGCATTCTTGATATACAACCTTTAACATGAATAAAATGTACTTGCTTAGAATCCTTATATGATTACACGGCTGTTACGTACTTGTGAATTTAAGCGTACTGAAATTCGGGCTCGGATTTATCCTCTGTTGTCCTTTTATGAATACTTTTGTTAATGTTGATGGAATTTCTGATAACACTCTCGCTATAGAGTTCTCTATCGTAGACCAACAAGGGAAAACTGTATCTACTGTCCTTATCAATGAAGAGATCTTTGTCAAAGTAGATATCGAGAATGTGAAAGACGATCCACAAAATTTTGCGGCGATAGTACTGGTTAAGGACTTTACAAATATTACCGAAGAAGTTATACTGGAGGAGGGAACAGTGGTAGGACATAATGTAGATACAATCTCGCTCGTGTGGATCCCCGAAAAGTATGGCATGTATCTTGTGGAGCTATTTGTATGGGACAGCCTAGTAACTGCAAGGCCCTTGCTAGCAAGCCCACTAAGCGTATCGATCAATATTGTTGAGAATCAAAATCTCGAGGCTCCACTATCTTCGACCCAAGTAGATGATGAAGATATGGCCGGAATTATTGTTAACGCCTCTTATGCAGATGGAGTTATGTCCTTCAGCGTAAACAGCAGCGCTAACTCTCCTTCCGTATACGTATTAATTGTATCGAGCCCAGACAAGGGACTCTTCTCTGGGATAACCAATAGTCCACAGGGTTGGTCATCGCATTCTCTGCGGCATGACGTAGTAGGATGGTCAACTTACACTAACCCCATAAAACCAAACACCGTAGAACATAACTTTAGTGCTGAAGTTGTGGGGAAGGGTGAGTATGAATTCCGATGGAGTGTTCTAGATGATACAAGGTCAGCAGTTGCGTGGGGAACTCTCACGATAGATATCTCTTGACGGTCTGGTTATTTCGTGAATGCTTGTCGCAACATGTCATTTGCTTGGCTGATCGCTGCACGCGGGGCTGGTGTGTCAGAGATCGCATTCAGCATGACAAAGTCGTGGATGGTGCCAAGATATCGAGTTGCTGTGACAGTGACACCTGCCTCAGCTAGCTTGTGAGCATAGGCTTCACCCTCATCTCGGAGCGGGTCATTTTCATCTGTGATGATAAGGGCTGGTGGTAACGCTTTGAGCTGATCTAGTGAAGCCCGTAAGGGAGATACATGTGGATCTTTCCATACTGTTTGATCAGGTGCATATTTGTTCCAGAACCATTTCATTGCATCCCGTGTGAGGAAGTATCCATTCTGTTTTTGTGTATATGAAGTCGTGTCAAAGTTGGCATCTGTTACAGGATAGAAGAGCACTTGGTAGATGATGTTTGGTTCACCACGTTCTTTTGCGAGCAGGGTAACAACTGCAGCCATGTTGCCACCTACGCTGTCACCTACTACAGCAAGACGTGAAGGATCAACATTGATTGTTTTTCCATTCTCTGCAACCCATTTTGTGGCTGCGTATGCCTCTTCGGTTAGAATTGGATACTGCGCTTCAGGTGAACGATGATAGTCCACGAAAACAACAGCAGCTTTTGCTCCGTCAGCAATCTCTCTGATCAACCTATCATGAGTTTCTTTGTCGCCAAGAACCCATCCACCTCCGTGAAAATACATCACCACTGGCAGTGTGTGATTGTTACCGGCAGGTCGTACGATTCTGATATCAACCGAACCTTTTGGTCCGACAGGAATTGTGAGATCCTTGATGTCAGCAGGTAGCTTCGTCACTTTAACACCTGCTTGCGCATTGGATAACAGAGCACGGGCATCGTTGAGTGACAACTTGACTATCTGGGGATCGCCTGTCGGGAAACTCTCCAGAAAAGCTCTGGTCTTGGGCTCTATTCCGAAATACTTGTCTGTGTTCATAACATTATTTCCTCATGGTGACAAATATAGTGATCGCCACAGCCGCTAAATTCTAAAACCTGCGCTTCATTATGATGAATTATCGTTGCTCTATGCGATATGCGCGCTCGGTGGTTTCAGTGCCTATAGCGGTTCTTAAAATCGATTTTATTGCAAATATACGTATAGATTATAATTATCCGTACAAAATGCTATTATATCTTCATTCTGGACTTCCCGACAAATGCGTCTAGTGCTAAAGAAGAATAAATTATTGTTATTTATATTTGGACGCGTCCATTATAATAATACCTATAACCTTGCCATTTTTGTCAAGCGAAGCCATCAGCATGCCGTCTGCATCAAGAGGTTTGCTATCCACTACTTTCGCCTGACTAAACTTAACATAAAGAACGTCTGCATCTTCATCATAGCTCAAACCCACTATCTTTTTTTTGAGTTTCTTCTTAGCACTACTTAATGCTCTTCTAACAACCTTGAAAGGATCTATTGGCATCTTCACTTCAATTTCCGCCATCTTGCAAACTTCCTCCTTAACCTCTTTTTAGACATAGGAAAGGCAGTTAATATAAATCCATCATGTTCCGATATCTCGCGATAATGAACAATTAACAAACCTTGTAGCCCAGTTTCAATCAATTTCCTGAACAACTTGACTGCCGCGAAATTTGGTTTTATGTGCTTCGGCGAGAAATAAAGAACATCAGGATCTGAGATCGTCTGAAGTACTTCCTTCTTGAACTGTTTCAGTTCTGGATGGTGCTCTATGATATGGCTCCATCGTTCATCTGTCAGCCTTATTGTCGCATGGTTGAACGATTCCGCAATTTCTATCATTAATGTCCTTCACTGGCATTCATATCTTATTTAAGAACCGTTATAGTAGCGGGCTCGGTGGGATTCGAACCCACGACCTACAGCTTCGGAGGCTGCCGCGATATCCATATTTCGCGCAATTTCTACCTTGATTGCTCTACGCTACGAGCCCAATTCTGACTTATTCCTTCTCCATATCAAAGAGTCCCTTGAACTCTATCTTGGCGCCAGCTGCAAACTCATTCATCTTGTTTTTCAGCATCGTAACGTCGCTAGCATTCTCCGTCAGCAACAAAGCCAGAACGATGTTAACACCATCATCGCTTCTTGTCTCCCATGCGCTCATCCACTCTGAAGTTGGGAAGTCTGCTGAAAGATCTTCCTCTGCCTTTTTCTTTACAAACATTCCCAGCTGGCTCAAGATACTTCGCACCTGATTTTCGTTCATGCCAAGGCAATTATTGCTTCTACATTAAATCTCTTGCATCTGACACGAGGAATAACCACGAAAAATCACCACGTGCAGACAAACCTTAATTATTTGTAAAGACATCATGATCTAATGCAATTCGTAAGCCTGATAAAATTCAAGAAGGATCCGAGATCCGTTGCGGAGTTCGGCGATAAGATGTTAAAGAACCTCCCGAAGGATATCAAGGTTAAGGAAACGATATGGACACTTGGTCAGTATGACTCTGTATGGATAATAGAAGCTCCGAACGAAAGAGAGCTTTTCAGATACTTCCTCGAAAGCGGCGGTCTAGAGTACGCAAAGACCGAGACCCTTGTAGGTATGCCTAGGGAAGAAATCGTAAGGATGCTGCAGATCTAGTATTAGTTTACGCTAGCACAGGAGTTCTCGTATTGGAAAATATCTTAACTCATTCATTCACTGAACTTCACATAGGGACGTATAAGATCTGATTGCAATACACTCGTAAATTGCTTACAGAGAACTACTTTACGATGGTTGGCGAACTCGCCGTGATAGAGATCCTTGACTTGTTAAGGTCATCTATGGACGCAAGAAAAATGAATTCGCACACGGAGGACTACAATCTTTCCAACATCGCTATGTTAATGGACGTTGCTATGCAGTTTGGCATTGACGTACGCAAATTTAATGCAGATATGAGATAACTCGAATTAGAAAAATTTCTAAAACAAATATGGTATTCAGTTCTTCCACTTTATAGAACAACCTATAGAGGGATCGAAATCTTTCTCTATGCTCTCACCATTAAGCAGTTTCTTCACGTTGTTCTCCATCACAGGAATTTTTGGCTTCGCATCGGGATCCATAGCATCATTTATCCTCCCGTGAAAGACCAGTTTCATTGAAGAATCAAAGAGGAATGGATCTGGCGTGCATACAGCACCATAGGCTTTGGCCACCTGCTGACTTTCATCAAACAGGTACGGAAAGTTCAGCTTTCTTTCCTTTGCAAACTTCTTCATATTCTCAAAACCTTCGCCCTCATATTTCGGATCGTTGCTGTTTATGCCCACGACCTGCAGCTTTCCACTAAATTTATTCTGAAGTGATTTTATGTCATCCAGCCTTGCATGAACATAGGGACAGTGGTTGCAGATGAAGACTATCAATAAAGCATCCTTGCCGTCAAAATTCTTCAACGAGTATGTTCTATCATCAACGCTCTTGAGATTAAAGTCTGGTGCCTTCTGCCCTGTCTTCAACATCTGATCAGAGAGTGTCTTGACCATGCGTCTAGATTTTCAGAGAGGGTATTAAAATCTTGATGTTAAACCATGCTGCGCAACCCTAGTGGATTTCGATAAATATGTCATTAGCAATACATAAAATCGGTCGGTTTAACCCATAAAAAAATAGATCATTTTAGTGATTTCAGCTGTCAATATTCTTAAATGATTATTGGTATTGAATGGCTTTGCAGAAATGAACGCAGGATCATGTCTTTCGATCTTACTTATCAAACAAGATAAACAGAGGAATCAACGTATTTGTTAACTAGAAGAGATTTTGTAAAGTTCGCTGCAGGTGCTGGCATTGGATTGTTAGCTTTGGGCGGGCTTGGGATACAGAGAGATGTTCTAGCACAGATTCAGCCCAAGCAGAATGTAAGTAACCTAGCAAGGATTCCTCGCAGGGTTCAAGCCTATAGAATTAGACGTAAAGCAGCGAGGTTCGAAAAAAAGCGCCCTCTTCCTTCGCATCCCACCAACGGAGATGAACAATTGTATGCAAATAAAATTGCTAGTTATTCAAAATGTTTGCCGCACAATAATCTCGGCGAAGTCAGTCTCCCAGCATATGAAAGCCTGATAGATGCATTAACAACTAGTAATCCGCAAGATTTTGAATCCATACAGATGGGAGGCGTGGTGAGGCTCGTGAATCCTCAAGCAGCATTTGCTTTCGAACTTATAGGTCCTGATTCTCATCACTTGGGAATGATACCACCACCAAGCTTTAACAGTGCAGAAGAGGCAAGTGAAATGGGTGAAGTGTACTGGCAAGCACTTGCACGCGACGTTCCTTTCTCGGAATATAGCTCAAACACTATCATAAATCAAGCCACCCTCGATCTATCAAATTTCTCAGATTTCCGTGGACCAAAGGATGGTTCCAATGTCACGCCTGAAACAATATTTCGTGGCAACGCTCTTGGCGATCTCGTCGGTCCATATGTTTCACAATTCCTCTGGAAAGATATTCCGTATGGAGCAATAACAGTACCACAGAAGATAAACTGTCCAGTTGCCGATATGGACTTTCTGACAAACTATACTGACTGGTTAAACATCCAGAACGGAAGTCTTGGCGGACCACTTTCATTCGATCCTACACCTCGCTACATACGAAATGGTCGTGATTTGGGCGAGTACGTACATTTGGATTGGACGTACCAAGCTCACCTTGGTACGTGCCTGATGTTGTTAAGGATGGGCGCTCCCCTTGACGCGGGAAATCCTTACTTGGGTTCGCTTACTCAGGATGGTTTTCCGACATTTGGTGGTCCGCATATTCTGCATTTAGTTGGAATGGTAGGAAATTTGGCGCTGAAGGCTGCATGGTTCCAAAAATGGCTTGTGCATCGCCGCTTGAGGCCTGAAGAATTTGCCGGACGCATTCACAATCACATCACAGCTGCCGCAAGTTACCCTATCAACTCAAATATACTTGATTCTGAAGCCGTTACTGAAGTATTCAGTAAATATGGTACATATCTGTTACCGATGGCATATCCAGAAGGTTGCCCGACGCATACTGCGTACCCCTCTGGTCATGCTTCGTTTGTGGGTGCTTGTACCACAGTGCTAAAAGCATTTTTCGATGAATCCTTTGTTATACCAAATCTGGTAGAAGCCAGTGCTGACGGTCTCTCACTACTTCCCTACAGTGGACCAGCTCTTACTGTAGGTGGCGAGCTAAACAAGCTTGCATCAAACATTGGGTTTGGTCGCGACTTTGCAGGTCTTCACTGGCGTTCGGATATCATAGAAGGGCTGAAGCTTGGAGAGGAAGTCAGCATCATGGTCCTTACAGAGATGAGATTAACATTCAATGAGAACTTTGGTGGTTTTTCCCTTACAAAGTTTGATGGTACTCAAATCACTATCTAGCGAAGAAACTACATTCTTTCTGCATCATCTGGAAGGCTTAGCAGTAAATCTTTATGTTGGAACCTTATGATTATACCTGCTTGAGTATCAAGATCTACGATGCCAGTGATGGATTTGGTGTGGCCCTGACCAAATCGGAGATCGATGATTTTCTACGCAATAGCAAGCTGAATGTTCGCATTGGAACTGTGGATAAGATTGGTGATCCTATGATTCATCCTGTGTGGTTTTATTACATGAATGATAAAATTTACGTTGAGACCAATAAGGACAGCCAGAAGGCCAACAACATAAGAAGAAGGAATACAGTTTACTTCAGTATAGATGAAGAACGCATGCCT
>Ga0187892_10001845_pt1 | contig 46165 bp, 33 predicted proteins | sample MA1701073metaG_FD_139345 | JGI IMG/M metagenome (GOLD analysis project Ga0187892, IMG submission 139345) | Bio-ooze microbial communities from a basaltic lava cave in the Kipuka Kanohina Cave System on the Island of Hawaii, USA - MA170107-3 metaG ...
CAGGTGTCGACCAGCGGCATCGTCGAGGACGCGAACCTCGCGGTGCAGGTCGCGTTCGGCAAGCGCGTCGGTATCGCGACGACGAACGTGTTCGACGATGCCTCGCTCGAGGCAGTCGTGCGCCGCGCCGAGGAGCTCGCGAAGCTCGCGCCCGAGAACCCCGAGTTCATGCCGGCGATCGAGAAGCAGAAGTATGTCGCCGCCGACATCGCGGCGAAGGCGACGACGGAGATCACACCGGAGTACCGCGCGCAGGTCGCGTCCGACTCGATCGGTCCCTGCAAGGCGCAGGACCTCGTCGCGGCCGGCTTCTTCACCGACAACAACCAGTTCGCCGCGACGGCGAACTCGAAGGGCAACTTCGGCTACCAGACCACGACCGGCATCGACTTCACCTGCACAGTGCGCACCGCAGACGACCGCGGCTCGGGCTGGGTCTCGCGCAACCTCACCGACGTGACGCAGTTCGCCGCGAAGAAGGACGTCGCGGTCGCGATCGACAAGTCGAAGAAGTCGGTCGACGCGAAGGCGCTCGAGCCCGGCAAGTACACGGTCGTCCTCGAGCCCGCCGCGGCGTCCGGCCTGGTCGCGTTCATGATGTTCGGCTTCGACGCGCGCCAGGCCGACGAAGGCCGCTCGTTCATGACGAAAAAGGGCGGCGGCAACCGCATCGGCGAGAAGGTGTTCGACGAGCGCGTCACGATGTACGCCGATCCGTCGTACGCCGAGGCGCCGACGCTGCCCTGGGATGCGGACGGTCTCGCGCGCGGCCGCGTGCCGATCGTGACGAAGGGCGTGGTCGACTATCTCTACTACTCGCGCTACTGGGCGAAGGAGAAGGGTAAGGCGTCGATCGCGCAGCCCGGCAACATCGTCATGGTCGGCGGCGACAAGTCGACGGCCGATCTCGTCAAGTCGACCAAGCGCGGCATCCTCGTGACGCGTACCTGGTACATCCGCCTGGTCGACCCGCAGACGATGCTGCTCACCGGACTCACCCGCGACGGCACGTTCTACATCGAGGACGGTGAGGTGAAGTACCCGATCAAGAACTTCCGCTTCAACGAATCGCCGGTGATCATGCTCAACAACATCGAGGAGCTCGGCAAGCCCGAGCGCGTCGACGCGTTGGGGGGCATCGGCGGTGCGGGCTTCGTGATGATGATGCCGGCGATGAAGATCCGGGACTTCACGTTCACGTCGCTGTCCGACGCGGTTTGATCGAAAGCGGGCGGGCCGGCCCAGCGCCGGCCCGCCCTTTGCGGTACGTTTCGGAATCACTGTGGGAGGGGCGGAAGCCCCGACGCTCTTCGCTTCGAGCATGCGCCTCGCCGTCGGGGCTTCCGCCCCTCCCACAGACAGGTCGCAGCCGCATGACGCGTTCGCAGTTCCTTCGGACTTTGCTGCTCGCAGGCACCGGTGCGCTCGCGCCGCGCACCGTGTTCGCCCAACAACCGCGCGCCTACGACTTCTGGTTCACCCGCCTCATGTACGAGTCAGGCGACTGGGACGTCGACCAGCGCATGCCGACGAGCCTGCTCGATGCGCTGGTGCAGTACACGACGCTGCGCGTCGACCCGAAAGAGCACGTCGTGCCGCTCGCGGATCCGCGCATGTTGTCGGCGCCGTTCTGCTACCTCTCGGGCCACAAGCTGGTCGAGTTCAACGCGGACGAACGACGCAATCTCGAGCGCTACGTCTCGAACGGCGGCTTCGTGTTCGTCGACGACTGCAATCACGACATCGACGGGCTGTTCGCGCGCTCGTTCGAGGCGGAGATGGCGTCGATCTTCGGCCGCGACGCGCTCGCGAAGCTGCCGAAGAGCCACGCCATCTATCGCAGCTTCTTCCCGTTCGACGGTCCGCCGGCGACGGCGTTCGAGCTCAACGGCTGGGGCGACGACCTCGTGCACGAGTATCTGAAAGGCATCGAGATCGACGGACGCCTCGGTGTGCTGTACAGCAACAAGGACTACGGCTGCGAATGGGACTACGACTACCGCAACAAGCGCTGGCTCGCGGAAGACAACACGAAGTTCGCGGTGAACATCGTGGTGTATGCGTTGAGCGCGTGAACGAAGAGCGCCGGCCATCGCTGCGCGATGTCCGGCCTACCACGTCGAACGCTCGACAACCGCGACGCGCCACCGAAGAGTAGGCCGGACATCCGAAGGATGGCCGGCAACCCCGGGATACCGACGATGAACGACACCCTCATCACCGAAGCCGAGGTCTCGCGCCGCTTCGATTCGCTCGCGAAGCTGCGCCATGCGATCGCGCACGCGATCGTCGGCCAGCACGAGGCGGTCGAGCAGCTCCTGATCGGGCTCCTCGCGGGCGGCCACTGCCTGCTCGAAGGCGTGCCGGGCCTCGGCAAGACGCTGCTCGTGCGCACGCTCGGGCAGGCGCTGGAGCTCGACTTCCACCGCATCCAGTTCACGCCCGATCTGATGCCGAGCGACATCATCGGCACCGAGATCCTCGAAGAGGACCACGGCACCGGCAAGCGCTACTTCAAGTTCCAGAAGGGTCCGGTGTTCACCAACCTGCTGCTCGCCGACGAGCTCAATCGCACGCCGCCGAAGACGCAAGCCGCGCTGCTCGAGGCGATGCAGGAGCACACCGTCAGCTACGGCGGCACGACGCACGCGCTGCCCGAGCCGTTCTTCGTGCTCGCGACGCAGAACCCGATCGAGCAGGCCGGCACGTATCCGCTGCCCGAGGCGCAGCTCGACCGCTTTCTGTTGCACGTGCGGGTCGACTATCCGAGCGAGTCCGAGGAACGCGCGATCCTCGCGCAGACGACCGGCCGTGCCGGCGCGCCAGTACCGACTGTGATGGACGCGGCCGAAGTCACGACGCTGCAGCGAATGACGCGCGACGTGCACGTGTCCGACGACGTCCTCGCCTGGATCACGCGGCTCGTGCGCGCTTCGCGCCCCGGCACGAGCGAGATTCCCGCGATCCGCGAGCTCGTTCGCTGGGGCGCGGGCCCGCGCGCGGGACAGGCGCTGGTGCTGACTGCGAAGGCGCGCGCACTGCTCCACGGCCGTCTCGCTGCGACGCGCGAGGACGTGCGCGCGCTCGCGCCGGCTGTGCTGCGCCACCGGCTGCTGCTCTCGTACGCGGCCGAGGCCGAGGCGAAGCGCACCGACGACGTGGTCGCGCTGCTGCTCGATTCGGTTGCGTTCGCGGGCTGAGCGCGTGGCCGCGAGCGCGCGAATCCCGCCCGCGCTGCGCGCGCGTCTCGGCGAGCTCCGGATCGTCGCGCGTCGCATCGCGGCGCAGGGCGGCATCGGCCAGCACCTCTCGCGCAACCGCGGCGCGGGCCTCGAGTTCGCGCAATACCGCCAGTACGAGCAGGGCGACGAGCCGCGCCGGATCGACTGGAAGCTCTACGCGCGCTCGGACCGATGGTTCGTGCGTGAATCCGAGCGCGACAGCGCGCTCGAGATCCGCGTCGTTGTCGACGCGACCGCGTCGATGGCGCAAGCCGATGCGGCCGCACCCGATCGCACGAAGCTCGAGGCTGCGAAGACGCTTACGGCGGCGATCGTCGAGCTCGCGTTCCGGCAGGGCGACCGGTTCGGCGCGCTCGCGCTCGGTGACGGACGTCTCTTCCCGACACCGGTCGGTTCCGGGCTGCGGCAGCGCGACGCGTGTCTGCATGCGCTCGAGGCGTGGGCGCCGCTCGGTGCATGGCCGGAGCAGGACTCGCTGCCGCGCGTGTTCGACCACGTGCCGAGGCACGCGCTCGTCGTCGTGCTGTCCGACTTCTTCGACGACGCGGCTGTCGCGCTGGTCGAAAGGCTCGCCGCGATGCAGCGCGAGGTCGCGACGATTCAGCTGCTCGGCGCCGACGAGATCGCGCTCGCATATCGCGGCGGACACCGCTTCGTCGAGCCCGAGAGCGGTGCTTCGCTGACGCTCGACGCCGACGCGTCGCGCGCGGCGTTCGTCGCGCGCTTCGATGCCGCGCGGCAGGCGCTCGCGCGCCGCTTCGCGGCGAGCGGCGTGCGGCACGTCGAGCACGTCATCGCCGAGCCGCCGTTCGCGCCGCTGCGCCGGCTGTTCGGGACGCGCGGCGCCGAGGCGCGCGCATGAGCCTCGCGTTCGCGGCACCGCTCGCGCTCGCCGCTGTTGCGGTGATCGCGATTCCCGTCGCGATCCACATCGTGCGTCGCGCCGAGCAGCGCGAGACGCCGTTCGCCGCGCTGCGCTTCCTGCGCGCGGTCGGGATGCCTCGGCGTCGCCTCAGGATCGCCGAGCGCGCGCTGCTCGCGCTGCGCGCGGCGCTGCTCGCGGTACTCGCGCTGTGGCTGGCGGAGCCGCATCTGGCGCGCGCTCCGGCGATCGCTCGCGTCGTCGCGGTCGCGCCGGGCGTCGCGCCCGAAGCCGCACGCGCCGCCGCGCGCATCGACGCGACGACGGATGCGCGCTGGCTCGCGCCGGGATTCCCTGCGCTCGACACGGTGCCGCCGGTTGCGTCGCAGCCGCTTGCGAGCCTGTTGCGCGAGCTCGACGCGACGTTGCCGCCGGGCGCCTCGCTCGACGTGGTGGTGCCCGACGTCGTTGAGGGTCTCGACGGCGCGCGACCCGTGCTGACGCGCGCGGTCGCTTGGCACGTCGCGAGCGGGATGTCGACGCGCGGCGAGGTTGCGCTGCCGCCACCCGCGACGCTCGCGCTGCGAACGGATGATGCGATTGCGCGCCGCTATGTCGAGGCCGTCGTCGCGGCATGGAACACCGGTGACGCGCCGCGCGTGACGCTGGTCGAGCTCGGACCGCAATTGGCGCCCGCGGACGAGACGTCGTGGCTGCTCGTGCTCGGCGCGTCGCTCCCGGAAGCGGCGCGCACTTGGGTCGAAGCCGGCGGTACGGCGCTGGTCGCGCCGGATCCTTCGAGCGACGGGGAGATCGTCGCAACCGACGACGCGGGCGGCGCGCTGCTGCGCGAGCGCCGCGCCGGTCGCGGTCGGGTGCTCGCGCTCGCACGCGACTTCACGCCGCGCGCGCTGCCCGCGCTCGCCGACCCGTCATTCGCTGAAACGTTGCGGGCGTGGCTCGAACCGGATGGCGCTCCGGTGGACGTCGCCGGCGCGGAAGCGCTCGAGCCGGTCGTCGGCAGCATCCCTCCGGAGCCGGCGCGCACGCCGCTCGGTCCGTGGCTCGTGCTCGCGGCGGCGGTGCTGGCTGCACTCGAGCGCGTCTGGGCGAGCGGCCTCGCGAAGCGGCGGCTCGCATGACGAGCGACGCGAGAATCCGACGCTGGCGTCGCGGCGCAAGAGCGCGGCGCGTGGCGTACGTCGCGGCGGCGGCGATCCCGCTTGCGCTCGCGGCGGCGCTGCTCGCTGCGCGCGCGTCGGAGCGTGCCGCGTTCGCAGTGGGGCTCGCCGCGCTCCTCGTCGCCGCGATCGCCTCGGCCCGCGGCTGGCGCCGCATCGACGACGCGGCCATCGCGCGCCGACTCGACGCCGAGCGCGGCGAGCTCGAGGACAGCACCGCGCTGCTCGCGAAGGACGAGGCTGCGCTCGGTCCGCTCGAAGCGCTGCAGCGTCGTCGCATCGACGCGCGGCTCGCGGGCGTCGCGCCGCCGTCTCGCGAGCCCGTGCCGTGGCGCGCGCTCGCCGCCGCATGGATCGTCGCCGTGCTGCTCGCGGTGATCTCGTTCGTGCCCTGGCGTGCAGCAGAGGTTTCGTCTCGCGACGCCATGGCGCGCGCCGACCAAGCGCCGCCCTCGACCCGCATCACCGGCGCGATGCTCGACATCGTCCCGCCGGCGTACACGGGGATCGCACCGCGCCGCCAGCCCGAGCTCGCCGCGCGGGTCGAAGCCGGCGCGACGGTTCGCTGGTCGCTCGCAATCGATCCGCAACCGGCGTCGGTCGCGCTCGTGTTCCACGACGGGGCGTCGCTCGCGCTCGCGCGCGACGGCGAGCACTGGCGTGGCGAGCGCGCCGTCGCGAAGTCCGCGCTGTACCGCGTCGAAGTCTCCGGTGCGCCCGAGCCCGAGGGCGCGCGCGGCCACCGGCTCGAGCTCGTGCCCGATCGCGCCCCGGCGATACGCGTGCTCGAGCCGGAGCGCACGCTCACACCGCTCGCGGCCGGCCAGTCGCAGTGGACGCTCGTGTTCGAGGTGAGCGACGACTACGGCATCGGCGACGCTTCGCTCGCGCTGACCCACGCGAAGGGTACCGGCGAGAACATCACGGTCTCGACGCGCCGCGTCGCGCTGCGCGGCGATAGCGACGCGCGCGCGCGCCGCTATCGACACGTCGTCACGCTCGCACCATACGCGCTCGAGCCCGGCGACGACGTCATCGCGAAGCTCACGGTGCACGACAACCGCATCCCCGCGCCGCAGGCGGCCGAGAGCGCGAGCTACATCCTGCGCGCGCCGTTCGAAGAGAGCGGCGAAGCGTCGGGCGTCGAGGGCCTCGTCCGCGACACGCTGCCGGCGTACTTCCGCAGCCAGCGTCAGATCATCCTCGACACCGAGGCGCTGATCGCGGAAGCCGCGAAGCTCGCGTACGACGCGCTCGTCGACCGCTCCGACTCGATCGGCGTCGACCAGCGGATCCTGCGGCTGCGCTATGGGCAGTTCCTCGGCGAGCAGACGTCGGTGGAAGGCGAGGGCGAGCACGCCGGCGAAGTCGACGCGCACGACGCGGCTCTCGAACCCGGCGCCACGACGCGCGAGGTGCTCGAAGCCTTCGGCCATACGCACGACGACGCCGAGGCCGCGACCCTGCTCGATCCGGAAACGCAGAAGCTGCTGCGCGCGGCGCTCGGCAAGATGTGGCAGGCCGAACGACACCTTCGCACCGGCGAGCCGACCGCAGCGCTGCCGTACGAGTACCGCGCGCTCGACTACATCAAGCAGGTGCAGCAGGCGACACGGATCTATCTCGCGCGCGTCGGCCTCGAGTTGCCGCAGCTCGACGAGTCGCGTCGCCTCACCGGCGAGCGTGCCGGCGTTCACGACCGCACCGCGGCGCTCGCACCGGCGGCGCACGACGACGCGATTGCGCCGGCCTGGACCGCGATGGCGCGCGGCGAAACCCCCGATCTCGCGGCGTTGCGCGCCTGGGTTTCGGCGCGCGAGGCGGACTTGCCCGACGCGCTCGCCTGGTTCGACGCGCTCGACCGGATCGAGCGCGACGCCGCTTGCGTGGCGTGCCGCGCGCGCCTCGCGCGCCTCGTCTGGAGCGCGCTGCCGCCGGCGCCGTCGCGCGCGGTCCCGCGCACGGCGCCCGATGCCGCGGCGCGCGCGTATCTCGACGCGCTCGGAGCCGGCGAATGACGACGATCGAGCTCGGCGTCGCCATCGTCCTCGTGCTCGGGGCGGTCGTCGCGATCGTGCGATACGCGCGCTCCGCCGCTCATCATCGCCTCGCGCTGATCGCGCTGCAGCCGCTCGCCGCGGCACTCCTGTACTTCGCGCTGTTCGCACCGGGCGCTGCGGGTCCCGCCACGATCGCGGTGCTCACCGCGGGTACCGCGGCGGCCGATCGCGACGCGCTCGTTGCGCAGGGTGCTCGCGTCGTTGCATTGCCCGAAGCCCAGATCGACGGCACCGCCGAACGCGCGCCGGACCTCGCGACCGTGCTGCGCCGCTATCCGGCTGTGACCGCGGTGCACGTCGTTGGCGACGGCCTGGCGCGTCGCGACCGCGATGCGGCTCGCGCCGTACGCATCACCTTCGAGCCACGTGCTGCGCCGCGCGGCCTGGTCGCACTGCGCTACGCCGCCGCTGTCGCGACGGGCCGCACGTTCGCGATCACCGGACGCGTCGCGGGCGCCGACGGCGGTACCGTCGAGCTGCGCGATCCGGCCGGCGCGGTCGCGTCGAGCGCCGCGCTCGGTGACGACGGCACGTTCGCGCTCGAGGCCCGCAGCCGCCACGCAGGGCTCGCGCAATGGCGCCTGCGCGTGCTCGACGCGACCGGCGCGGAGCGTGAGGCGACCGCGCTGCCGGTCGACACGCTGGCGACACCGGCGTTGCGCATCGGCGTGCTCGGTGGCGCGATCGGCCCCGAGCTCAAGTACCTGCGTCGCCACATCGTCGATGCCGGGCACGCGCTCGCGTCGCGGCTCGGGCTCACGACCGGGGTCGAGCTCGTCGACGCGCCGCTCGTGCCCGACGCGGCCGCGCTCGCCGCGCTCGACCTGCTCGTCGCCGACGAGCGTGCCTGGGGTGCCGCGTCGAGCGCGGAGCGCACGTCGATCGCCGCGGCCGTGCGTGACGGGCTCGGGCTCGTGCTGCGCGTGACCGGTCCGCTGCCGGCGCGCGTCGCCGAGGACTGGGCGAGCTTCGGCCTCGCGCTCGAACCGCGCGGCGACGCTGCGACAACGCTCGCAGCGCCCGCGGGCAGCGACGTCCCGCCGCTCACGTTGATGCCAGTCGTCGCGAACGCCCCGGACAACGTCACGCTCGCGCTCGGCGCGCACGAGATCGGCAGCTGGCGCGCGCGCGGCCACGGACGCGTCGCACTCTGGCGCGTCGTCGACTCGCATCGGCTCGTGACGGCGGGCCACGCGGAGCGCCACGGCGAGCTCTGGGCGTCGGCGTTCGAGATCCTCGCGCGGCCGCGTGGCGAGCGGGCGCCGCGCGTCGCCGAGCTCGCGCTCGCCGGTGAACGAATCGTGCTCTGCGACGTCGCGAGCGGTGAAATCGTCGTCGCGCCAGACGAACGCGAGACCGCGCTCGTCGTGGTCGACGGTTGTGCCGGCTACTGGCCGCGCGCTGCCGGCGTCCACCGCGTCAGCGCTTCGCGCTTCGTCGTGTTCGAGCCCCGCGAGGTGCGCGGCCTCGCGGCGGCCGAGGCCGCGCGCAAAACGCGTCGGCTCGCGGCGTCGGCTCGCGATGTGCCCGAGACGCGCGGGGCGTTCGGCGCGTGGCGTCATGCGTTCCTCGCCGCGTGGCTCGCGCTCGCGGCGCTGATCTGGTGGCTCGAACGCCGGGCCCTCGCGCAGGCAATGTCGGAGCGCAGCTGACGCATCCTGTCGAGCGATGCCGCGCGGATTCCCTACGGACGCGCGAGAAAGTCGTCCACCAGCCGCGCCGATTCCTGCGCCAGGGTGAGCAGGAACAGGTGCCCGCAGTCGAGCTCGACCGCGCGCGCATCGGGCAGCAGCCGCTGCAAGATGCGCGCGTTGAGCGGGGGCACGATGGGGTCGTGTGCGCCCGCGAGGATCAGGGTCGGCTGGCGCACGGTCCACAGCCACGGCAGGCTGGTCCAGCCCGACGCAGCCGCCAGTTGCAGGTAGTAGCCGCGGCGGCTCGAGAAGCGGACGTGTTGCAGCGTGCGCCGGGCCAGGGTCGGGTCCGTGCGCAGCCGACCGCCGTAGATCCGGCCCGCGTCGGGGTACGCGCGACCGGCGGCGACGAAGCGGCGCGGCGTCGCCATCGCGAGCAGCACCGACAGATCGCCGGGCACCATGATCGAACCGGTGGACGTGGCCGCGAGCACCAGCCGGCGGCAGCGCGCGGCGTGCCCGAACGCGAACTCCTGCGCAACCGCGCCACCCCATGACACGCCGAGCACGTCGGCCTGCCGGTAGCCGAGCTGGTCGAGCAGCGCGACGCCCAGATGCGCGACGGTCGACAGCCGGTACGGCACCAACGGCGCTGGCGAGCCGCCCACGCCCGGCGCGTCGAAGATCAGAATCGTGAGGCCCGGCAGCGCCTCGATGAAGGGCAGCGCCATCTCGATGTTGGCGCCGAGCCCGTTGAACAGCAGCAGCGGCGGCCGCGCCGGATCGCCGGGGCGCACGCCGTAGCGGATCGCGCGACCGCGCAACGTGCCTCGGGCGATGCGCAGCCCCGTCGGCGCGGCGCCGGCGCGCTGGTCCATGTGCTCAACGCTCCAGCGCGTAGCGCCCCGGCGCCGGATCCAGCGCCGGGTGGCGCGCGCTGCCGGGTGCTTCGGGCGCCGACCGCGTCGCGCCCGAGCGCGCGCGCAGCCATTCGCGCCAGTGCGGCCACCAGCTGCCCTCGGTCCGCGCGAGCCCGGCCTGCCATGCCTCCGGCGTCGCCGCGCGCGCCGGACCGGCGGCGAACCACGCGCGCGCGTTGCCGGGCGGATTGATCAAGCTCTGGATGTGCCCGCCGTTGGAGAGCACGAAGGTGCTGCGCTCGCTGCCGAACAGGCGCGCGGTCTGGTACACGCCCTGCCACGGCGTGATGTGGTCGGTCAGCCCGCCGACGACGTAGGTGTCGATGCCGGTGCGGCCGAGGTCGATGCGTTTGCCGCGCACGCGCAGCGCGCCGCGCCGCGGGAGCGGGTTGGACTCGTACAGCGCCAGGAAGTCGGCGTGCAGTTGTGCCGGCAGCCGGGTGCTGTCGTTGTTCCAGTACAGGATGTCGTGCGCGGGCGGCTCGTTTCCCATCAGGTAATTGTTGACCACATAGTTCCAGACCAGGTCGTTGGGCCGCATCCACGCGAACATGCGCGCGAGATCGGCGCCCTCGACCACGCCGCGTGCGCGCGAGGCCGCGCGCGCCGCCGCGATCGTCGCCGGAGTCACGAACAGGCCGGCCGTGGTGTCGCGCGTGGCCGCGGTGTCCAGCACGCAGACCGCCAGCGTCGCGGCGTGCACCTTGCGCCGACGCGTCGCCGCGAGCCAACCCAGGAACGCGCTCAGGGTGATGCCGCCCGAGCACGCGCCGAACAGGTTGACGTCGTCCGAGCCGGCGATCTCGCGCACCACGTCGACCGCGCGTTCGAGCGCCGCGACGTACGCGTCGAGACCCCAGTCCGCGTGCTCGCGCGTCGGGTTGCGCCAGCTCACCAGGAAGGTCTGCGCACCGCTGCCGAGCGCCCACTCCACCACGCTCTTGCCGGGCGCGAGGTCGAACGCGTAGTACTTGTTGATCTGCGGCGGCACGATCAGCAGCGGGCGTGCGTGCACCTCGGCGGTAGTCGCGCCGTACTGGATCAGCTCCAGCATCTCCTCGCGATGAACCACCGCACCACGCGCGGTCGCGAGGTTGCCGCCGACCCTGAACGGGCGCTCGTCCACCTGACGCGGCAGGCCGCGCCCGGACACGACGTCCTCCACGAGGTTGGCCAGGCCGCGCAGCGCGCTCGCGCCGCGCGTTTCGCGCAGCTTGCGCAGCGCGGCCGGGTTGGTCGCGATGAAATTGGTCGGCGCCAGCGCGTCGACCAGCAACGACACCACGAAGCGCGCACGCTCGCGCTCGATCCGCTCCAGCCCCGCGACGTCCACACTGCGTTCCAGCGTGCGGGCCAGCGCGAAGTACCCCTGCAGGACGCGCCGGTGCCACGCGCTCGTGCGCCATGCCGGGTCGGCGAAGCGGCGGTCTTCGGACGCCGGCGCGGCCGCCCCGCCGGTCGCAGCGGTCGCGAGCTCCCCCAGCAGACGGCGCGCTTGCCCGAGCACCGCGCGCGGCTGGCGCACGAGCCGCTCCAGCAGCATGCGCGCCGCGTCCAGCAGATCCTCGCGCTGCACGCCGACCAGCGGATTGGCGGCGAGCGTGTGGTGGGTCGCGCTTTCGACCAGTGCCTCGACCGGTTCCGCGATCGAGACGGGGGCGCGTGCGCGCAGCGCGACGGGCCGCACTGCACCGGCTGCGCGGCGCTGCCGCGTCGGACGTGGCGCGCTGCGCTGCGCGTCGTGGTGGATCGTTCCCATGTGCAGTCCTCCGGGTGCGCTCGGTGTTCAGCCGATGCGCGCGGGCAACAGCATCGCCAGCGACTCGGCGACCAGCGCGGGTTTGGTTTCGTGCTCGATCTCGATCGTGTTCTGCAGGCGCACGAGCTTGCGCCCCTCGCCCTTCTCCTCCATGCCCAGCAGAACGACGCGGTTGCGCACGCGACTGCCGGCGCGCACCGGCGCCATGAAGCGCACCTTGTCCAGTCCGTAGTTGAGCCCCGAGCCGGCGTCGGGCGGGATCACGCCGACCTCCATCGACAGCGCGGCCGCAAGCGAAAGCGTCAGGTACCCGTGCGCGATCGTGCCGCCGAACGGACTCTCGCGGCGCGCGCGTTCCGCATCCACGTGAATCCACTGCCGGTCGCCCGTGCACGCGGCGAAGCCGTCGATCCGCGCCTGGTCCACCAGGGTCCAACCGGAGACGCCCAGCTCCCGCCCGACGAACGCGGCGAGGGAGTCCATGCGGTAGGGAGAGTCCGCTGCATCGGGTCGGTCGAGCATGGCTTGATCCTCGCTAGCGTCAGGTTGGTGCGCCGGCGCCGGCAGCGGACACGGGCCGCGGGCGCAGCAGGAACGAGGCGATCGCCGGCAGGACCAGGATCGCGCCGAACAGGTTGGCGACGAAGGTGAACACCAGCAGCAGCCCCATGTCGCGCTGGAACTGCAGCCCCGACCACAACCACGTCGCCACGCCCAGTCCCAGCGCGAGGCCCGTGAACACCACCGCCTGGCCGGTGACGCGGTAGGTGCGATACAGCGCCTCGCGCAGCGGCAGGCCGCTGCGCACTGCTTCCGCCAGCGTCGCGTACAGATAAATGCCGTAGTCCACGCCGATGCCCACCGCCAGCGACACCACCGGCAGAGTCGCCACCTTCATGCCGATGCCGGCCACCGCCATCAGCGCGTAAGCCAGGAAAGACACCACGACCAGCGGCAGCAGGATCGACAACAGGCTCGCGAGATCGAAGAACGACAACAGCACGCACAACACGATCGCGACGTAGACGTACAGCAGCACGCGCCGCTCCAGGCGCTGCACTTCCTCGTTGGTCGCCGCCATCACGCCGACGTTGCCGGTGGCCAGCGCGAACGCGACCGGGCAGGGATCGCCCATCTCCTGCAGCCGGCGTGCCTCGGCATCCACGGCTTGCGTCGCGCGCGCAATCGCCGGCTGCTGCGCAAGCCCGGCCTCGCCGAGGGCCGGATCCGCCGCGCGGACCCGTTCGCGCGCACGCGCGAGCTCGGTGCGCGCGTCGCCCAGCGCTCGCCGCGCCTCGCGCTTCGCCTCGCAGTACGCGCCGCGGCCGGGCGCGTGGGTGGCCAGCCAGCGGCGCGTGTTGTCGGCGTCGAACGCGCGGACCGCGTCCACGCTCTCGCGCAGCGTCGCGGCGCGATGGTCGCGCAGGAACACCAGCACGGCCATCGCCGAGCAGTCCGGGTTGAGCAGGCCGGACGTCGTAGGCACCGGCGTGATCGCCTGCACCATCATCTGCTGGTTGCGCGGCAACAGCTCGAACTTCGGATTGCCCTCCGAGTAACCCGCGTTGACCTGGCGCGCGATCTGCGGCAGCGACTGCGTGGACTGCACGCCCGGCACGTTCTGCATGTGCCACGCGAAGCGGTCGATCTGATCCATCACGCCGTGCTCGATGCAAGCCTGCGGATCGGTCTCGGCCACGATCTTGAGCACGTCGGTGCCGATCGCGAACTGGCCCACGACCGCCGCCGTGTCGCGGTTGTAGCGCGAGTCGGGCAGCAGCTCCGGCACGCCGGCGTGGCTGTCCCCGACCTGCAGCCCGCGCCCGGCCCACAGCGACCAGCCGAACAGCCCCAGCGTGATCGCGATCGTGGCCAGCGCAGGGCCCGGCCGCGCCAGGCCCGAGAGCCGGCGCCACAGCCCGTCGAGGACGGCGTCGCGGCGCTGCTGGCGCGCGATGAGACTCTGCGCGTCGTGCACCGGCACCCAGGTCAGCAGGATCGGCATCATCACCTTGTTGGTGACGATGATCGCGGCCATGCCGAGCACCGCGTTGAGCGCCATCTCGCGGATGATGTCGATCGGGATCAGCCAGATCGTGGCGAAGCCGGCGACGTCGGTCAGGATCGCGAAGGTGCCGTACACCGCGAGCCGGCGCCAGGTGAAGAGCGAGGCGTCGAACGCGTTGCGCCCGTGTGTGCAGATCTCGGTCAGCCAGGTGTTGACGTACTGCACGCCGTGCGAGACCGACACCGCCAGGATCAGGAACGGCACCAGGATCGCGAACGGGTCGAGCCCGAACCCCGCCAGGCGCAGCAGGCCGAACTCCCACACCACCGCGGTGGCCGAGCACACCAGCGGCAGCAGCGCGAGACGGAAGCTGCCGAGGTACGCCCACAGCAGCAACAGCGTCAGCGCCAGCGTCAGCACGAAGAAGCCCACCACCTGCTCGGTCGCGTCGATCACGTCGCCGACGACCTTCGCGAAGCCGAGGATGTGTACCTCGACGTCCGAGTCCTCGTACTTGACGCGCAGCGCTTCCAGCGCGGCCGCGACCTGCGCGTAGTCGACGCGCTGCCCGGTCACCGGATCGGTCTCCAGCAGCTCCGCGAAGATCATGGCGCCGCGCTGGTCACGGGTCGTGTAGCGGCCGATGTGGCCGCCCTTGGCCACGTTCTCGCGCACGCGCTGCAGCATCTCCGGCTGCGGCGCGAACTCGGCCGGGATCACGTTGCCGCCCTGGAACCCGCCCTCGACGACTTCGATGTAGCGCACGTCGGGCGTGAACAGCGACGACACGCGCGGGCGGTCGATGCCGTCGAGGAAGAACACGTCGTCGGTTGCGGCCTTGAGCTTCGCCAGGAACGCGCCGTCGTAGATCTCGCCCTCGCGCCGCACCAGCGCGATCAGCACCGTGTTGGCGCCGCCGAAGTCGGCCTGGTACTGCTTGAGCACGCGCATGTACGAGTGCTCGAGCGGGATCGACTTGTCGAAGCCCGCGTCGCGCCGGATCAGCGCCATCTGCCACGCCAGCAGTGCGGTGACCACGAGCAGCAGCCACAGCATCGCCGTCCGGCGCGCGAAGATCAGCGGCTCGACCGCGCGCAGCACGCGCGCGGCCCAGCCCGAGGCCGGCGCGGTGTGGACGTCGATGGGTCGGACGGCCGCGGCGTCGTTCATGGTCGGGCTTCGATGCGGTTTACGCCGGCCTTTCCGGCCAGCAGCCAGCCGCCTTCGAGCGGCAGCACGGCTGCGAGCGTGGCCGGCGTCTCGGTGGTCTGCGTCCGCGCGGACGCGGTCGCGGGATCGACCAGCAGCAGCGTGCCGCCTGCGCCGACCAGCGCCACGCGGTCGTCGGGCAGCTGCGCACCGCCGAACAGGGACGCCACCGTTCCGGTCGCGACCTGGACCCAGCGGCCCGCGCGCACGTCGTCGCTGAGGTAAGCATTGCCGCGCAGGCCGAAGATCGCCGCGCCGCGTCCGCCCACCGCCACGGCGCCGAACAGCGAGCCCGCGTAAGGCGCCGGCAGGCGCGCGTACTCGAGTCCATCGTCGGACAGCGCGAGCAGGCCGTTCTCGCCGGCAACCAGCAGCGCGCCGTCGCCCAGCCGCACGATCGCGTTGAGGTGCAATTCCTCCTCGCGCAGCGCGGACGCGTCCGGCTCCTCCCAGCTCGCGCCGCCGTCGGCGGTGGCGAAATAGGTACCGTAGGCGCCGATCGCATAGCCGCGCCGTTCGTCGGCGAACAGCACGTCCAGCAGCGGCGCCTCGCGCGTCGGCTCGAAGTGCTGCAGCGTCCAGGTCTCGCCGCCGTCTGCGGTGCGCAGGATTGCGGTGTCGTGGCCGACCGCCCAGCCGTTGCGCGCATCGGCGAACGCGACCGCGGTCAGCAGCGTGTCGACCGGCGCGACGACCTGGCGCCACTGCGCGCCGTCGTCGCTCAGCAGGATGTGACCGCGGTCGCCCACCGCGACCAGGCGCGAGCCGGCGCGCGCGATGTCGAGGACCGCGCTGCGTGCCGCCAACGGCTGCAGCACCGAGGGCACCGGCGCGATCTCCGCGCCGTCCGCATCGGGCTCCTGCGCGTGCGCGCCGCCGGCTGCGGCCAGCAGCAGGCCGGCCAGCCGCGCGTACGCGCGCGCCGAGCTCGTGCGCGGTTGCTCAGGCTTCGGCATAGCGATGCCGCAGCAGTTTCTTGTCGTGCTTGCCGACGCTGGTCTTCGCCAGCGTCTCGACCGCGAGTACGCGATTGGGGATGGCATAGCGGGGCAGCAATCCGCGCTCGGCCTGCTCGCTGACCAACCGCTTGATCTCGGCCTCGTCGATCGCGAGGCCGGGCCGCGCCACGACCAGCGCCAGCGGGCGCTCGCCCCAGGTCGCGTCGCGCACGCCGATCACCGCGCATTCGGCCACGGCCGGGTGGCGCGAGATCACGTCCTCGATCGCGACCGAGGACACCCACTCGCCGCCGGTCTTGATCACGTCCTTGATCCGGTCGGTGATCTTGAGATAGCCGCGCTCGAAATAGCCGACGTCCTGTGTGTGCAGGTAGCCGCCGTGCCACAACTCGTCGGACGCCTCCGGGCGGCCCAGGTAGCCTTGGGTCAGCCACGGCGCGCGCACCACGACTTCGCCGCCGGCGGCATCATCGTCGCGCACGTCCTGCATGTCGGCGTCGACCGTGCGCAGGTCCACCAGCGGGATCGGCGCGCCCGCCTTGCAGCGGAAGCGCACGTCCTCGTCGGGATCCTGCGACCCGAGCTGTGGGTGCAGCTGCGCGAGCGTCAGCATCGGGCAGGTTTCGGACATGCCGTAGCCGCCGAACAGATCGATTCCGCGCGCGCGCGCGGCCTGCGCCAAGCCGCCGGCCAGCGCGGAGCCGCCGATCACGACCTTCCAGCGTGATAGGTCTACGCGCGCCGCGTCGGGCGCCGACAGGATCATCTGCAGGATCGTGGGCACGCAGTGCGAGAAGGTCACGCCCTCGCGTTCGATCAGCTCGAGCAGGCGATACGGCTCGTAGCGGCCCGGATACACCTGCTTGACGCCCAGTTGCAGCGCGACGTAGGGAAGTCCCCACGCGTGAACGTGGAACATCGGCGTCAGCGGCATGTACACGTCGCCGCGGTGGAAGCGCTGCTCCGACGCGGGGCTTGCCAGCGCGGCCATCGCGGCCAGCGTGTGCAGGACCAGCTGCCGATGGCTGAAGAACACGCCCTTGGGTTGGCCGGTGGTGCCGGTGGTGTAGAACGTGGTGGCACGCGCGTGTTCGTCGAAGTCGGGAAACGCGAACTCCTCCGGCGCCCGTGCGAGCAGCTCTTCGTAGTCACCGGCGCCCGCGCCGGGTGCGCGGCCGTCGAATTCGACGTCGCCGAGACGGACCCAGCAGCGCACGCCCTCCAGTCGCGGCCGCATTTCCTCGAGCAGCGGCAGGAAGTCGTCGTGCACCAGCAGCACCGACGCGCCCGAGTGGTTGAGCGTGTACAGGATCTGCTCGCACGACAGACGTACGTTCACCGTCAGCAGTACCGCGCCCATCATCGGCACCGCGTAGAAACACTCCAGGTAGCGATGGCTGTCCCAGTCCATCACCGCCACGGTGTCGCCCTGGCGCACGCCCAGCGCGGCCAGCGCGCCGGCCGTGCGTCCGACCCGCGCGTGCAACTCGCGATACGTGTAGCGCCGGTCGCGGCAAACGATCTCCTGCGCCGGCGACACGCGCAGCGGCGCGTGCCACAGGTGCCTGATCAGCAGCGGATAGCCGTAGGCGCTGGCGGAGGCGCTCGCGTGCGGTGCGTTCATGGTCCCGGTTCCGGTGGCTGCGGAAGGGGCCGCTCAGCGCGTGCCCTTGGCGCGTAACGCGTCCGGCGTGAAGTCGGCGCGGGTGCGCTCGATCGGGCGGTACACCACGCTCTCCTCGTTGCGCAGCGACAGCGCGAGGTAGCGCCCGGCCTGCAGGTCGTGCTTGACCTCGAGCCCCGGCGCGAACATCGGCACGTCCGGGTACTGGATCGAGTGCTGCTCGTCCACGCGCCACAGCTGGTCGCGGTTGTCGTACTTGTCGACCACCAGCACGGTCCAGCTGTCCTCGTCGAGGTAGAACGTGCGGCGCTTGTACACGTGCGAGGTGCCGGCCTTGAGCTTCGCGTCGACCACCCACACGCGGTGCAGCTCGTAGCGCGCCAGCTCCGGGTTGATGTGCCCGGGCTTGAGCACGTCGGCGACCTTGACCGCGTTGCCGTTGAGCGTCGCGCTGTTGTACGGCACGTACAGCTCGCGCTTGCCGGCGAGGGTCCAGTCGTAGCGCTCGGTCGCGCCGTTGTACATGAAGAAGTCGTCGTTGGTGCGCAGGCCGTCGGCCGCGGTGCCGGGGTTGTCGTAGGCGACGTTGGGCGCCAGGCGCACGCGGCGCTGTCCGGTGTTGTAGGTCCACGCCTTGCGCGGCTGTGCGACCTGGTCGGTGAACTCGTGCACCAGGAGCATTCCGCCGGCCAGGCGTGGTGGTCCCTTGATGATCTGCAGGAAGTAGAACAGCAGGTTGGCTTCGCGCTGCTCGCCGGTTTTGCGCTGGTGGCCGTACACGAAGTCGTACTCGTAGTCGAACTTGACCAGCGTGTAGTCGCCGCCGGCCGTGACCGCGGCCTGGCTCCACGAGGTGGCGTAGGTGTCACCCTTGTAGCGGGTGAGGTGGTTCCAGATTGCTTCCAGCCCGTTGGCCGGAATCGGGAACGGCACACCGCCGCTGGTGCCGGTGATGCCGTTGCCGCCCTCGACCAGCTCGACCGCGGTCGCGTTCGCCTTGGTCTCCGCGTAGAAGCTGGCCGGAAACGCCGCGCTGCGCCGCGTCGGGTAGACCTTCATCTTCCAGTCCGGATAGCGCTTGAACAGGGCGAGCTGGCCCGGCGTCAAGCGCTCGGCGTGGTCGGCCGCGTTGCCGGCCTCGATCGTCAGCAGCGGCTGGTCGGCGGCGTACGGGTCGGGATAGTGGCCGCCGGTCTTGAAGCCGGACGCGGAGGTCGTGTTGCCGCCCTCCCACGCCGGAATGGTGCCGGCTGCATTGCCGGCTTTCTCGGCACCCATCGGCGTCAGCGTCGCGCCGAGTTGCTGCGCCTGCTCCGCGGAGACGGCCGCGTGCGCATCCATCGCCAGCGTCAGTGCCGCGATCGCGCCCCACAGTGTTCGATTGTCCACGGCGAATCCTCCGGACGAAGTGTCAGAACGAGTACGAGACGCTCAGCGACACGAAGTCGCGGTCGCGCAGCGGGTTGGCGTTGATCTCCCAGTCGCGGCTCTGGTCGAGCGGCGGTGCGATCGGATCGGTGCCGCGGTAGCGGCGGCCGCCGAAGAAGTTCGTGTAGGCGAGGTCGGCCTGCCAGTTCTGCAGGTAGTTCAAGGTCAGGCCGAGGCTCAGCGCCTTGGTGTCTTCGTTGAAGTTGGGGCCGACGCCGTTGACGTCGTGGAAGAACGCCACCCGCGGCGAGAGCTGCGCCGGTCCGATTGCGTTCTCGAAGTCCATGCGCGCAAGGAGCCGATAGCCCCACGACGTGCGCGTTGCATAACCCTCGGTCTGAAACGAGCCGTTGGCCGCGTTCGCGGAACCCGGCGCGGGCAACGACGCACCCGGCGCGTTGAACAGACGGCCCTCGGGCAAGTTGAGCCGGTTGACGCCGGCTTCGCCCAACAGCACGAACTGCTCCGCACCCAGCGTGGGTCCGAAGGCCTTGGTCAACGTCATCTGCGCCTGGTGCATGTGCAACCGGCGGAAGCCCGGGATCACCGTGCCCGGCGCGACTGCCGCCGCGACACCCGCTGCAGTGCCGGTGATGTTGTTGGCCAGCCCCAGCGAGGCCAGCAACAGCTCCACGGAGGCGAGCTGCGCCGGCTGGTTGTCGCGGTAGGAGTATTCGCCCTGGATCGCGATCCCGAACGGCCCGTTGGTGTTGAAGCTGATCCCGTACAGGTCGACGTTCTCGGGGAACTCCGAGAAGTAGCTCGCGCGGCAGCCGGTGACCACCTGCACCGAGCAGCGCGGCGTGGTCGAGGCGACGTTGCTGCTCGCGCCGCGCACCGCCGACACGAGCGGGGTGCGGTTGTGGTAGTTCATGTAGTACAGGCCGAACTCGGTGTAGTTGAGCGCCTCGGCGAAGTAGCGCAGAGCCAGGCCGTACTGGTTGTGCTCGTCCTCGATCTCGGGCCGCTCGTCGCGCGGCAGGAACACCTGCGCGGTCGGCGCGCTCGCCGACGGCGGCACGAACGGGAAGTGCTGATCGTTGCGGCGCGCGAAGCCCGCGAACACCAGGTCGCCGTCGTCGGAGATGAAGTCGTTGGTCGAGAAGAAGCTGCCGCGCGGATCGATCCGCGTGTTCATGTAGCGCTCGATCCAGAACGCCTCCAGCGACACGTCGTCGGTGAAGCCGAACGACGCGTGCACGATGGGCGAGGGCAGCAGCGCTTCCTTGATCTCGGAGCCCGGCACGCGCAGCTTCGACACGTCGATCGGGTTGATCACGTTGATGCCGTTGCCGATGAACGTGCTCTCGCCCCAGTTCACCACCTGGTTGCCGACGCGCAGTCGCAACGGCCGCGCGCCGATCCGGAACGTGCCGTACGCGTACAGGTCGAGCAGGGTCGCCTCGGACACCAGGCGGTCCTCGGCTTCCTCGCCCAGGAAGTCGTCGTTGGCCGCGGCGAAGTCGTAGAAATACGAGACCCGGCCGACCGCGCCGAAGTCGCCGCGCTTGAGCTCCAGCTCGTGCGTGGCCTTGAGCGCGGCCGAGTACACGTCCCACTGGTCGTAGTTGAGGTTGCCGTCGTCCTCGTTGACGGTGCGGCCGGTGCCGCCGTTGGCGATGCCGATCGAGCCGTCGTCGCGGTCGTCGACGCGCAGGGCAACGCCCGCGGACAGCGTCGTGTCGAACTGGCCCTCGATGTCGCCCCACTGGAACTCGACCGCCGCCACGGGCGCGGCGCAGGCGGCGAGCGCGGCGAAGACGGCGGCACGCAGTGCTGCGTTGGATTCGGTACGCACGGGGTTCCCCTCCCGGCTGCACGCCCGGGTGGGGATCGACGATCGATCCACGCGGCGAGCGTGGCGTCAGGCTAGGCGGCGCGTCGTGCCAGCGGGATTGGGAATGCGCTGTCGTGCGCTGTGACTATCCACAACCGGTCGTGCGCACTGCGCCGACGCATCGGGTCAGAACGCGTCGGAACGGGACTGCGCCGCGCGGCGGCGCAGTCGCAGCGCGGTGTTGAGCAGCGCCAGCCAAGACACGTCGTCGAAGCGTCCGCCGAGCAGCGTCTCGATCCGCTGCAGGCGGTGGTCGAGCGTGTTGGGATGCACCTCGAGCCGGCTCGCCACCGCCTTGCGATGCTGGCGCAGTTCGAGATAGGTCTCGAGCGTTTCCAGCAGTTGCGGTTCCGCGCTCAGGCGCTCGATCATCGAATCGAGGTAGCGCTGCACGTTTTCGGACGTGGACGCCGCATCGTCGAGCAGGATCTCCGAGTAGCGGCGTGCGGCGCTGCGCGCGCCCGGCGGAGCCGCGGACTCCAGCGCGCGGAACGCCTGGTCCATCGACAGGCGCCAGCCGCGGGGACCGGCGCCGGGCAGTCCCACGCCCGCGGCGATCGCGGTCTGGCTCTGCGCGATGAGCTCGCCCGCGCGTGTCGCGAGCCGGCGGTCCGTGTCGACCGGCGTCTCGCCGCGCAGGACCGGCAGCCAGAGCACCAGGTGCTCGCGGTGCAGCGCGCGCATGCACGAGTCGGTGTTGATGCCCAAGCACGGCGCGACCCGTGCGAGCAGACGGTCGACCGCGCCCTCCAGTCTGGCGTGCGGATCTGTGGCGCCGGCCAGGCGCAGGACCAGCGCGCAATGGGGCGACCATGTATCCACGCCCAGCGCCTCACCGTGGCGGCGGAACGCATCCGAGTCGTCGGGCCGCGCCCACACCACGTCCCAGAGCTCCTGGCGCAGGCGGTCGCGCCAGCGCGCGTGCTGGAACTGTTCGGCGGTGTAGGCCTGTGATACCGCTTGCGCGATCACGTCGAAATGATGCAGCAGGTACGGCGAGACCTTGAACAGCAGTTCGCGGTGCAGATCGTCATCCGTGCCCGCGGCCTCGATGAGGTCGACCCAGAAGCCGCGCGACCCGACCCGGAACGCGCGCAGGACGCTGGCCAGCGGCACGCCTTGGTGCACGCGGCGGCGCGCAAGGCGCTCGACCGGCGCGAGCGTGGTTTCATCGGGCGGCTGCGCCGCGAGCAGGCACGAGTGCCAGATGCGCAGGTGCAGCGTGACCGCCTCGCGCAACTCGCCGGGCAGCGCGGGGTCGGCCGAGAGTGTGTACTCGGGGATGGTGTCGCTGACCACCGCGACCACCTTGGCGATCAGCCCCTCGGTGTCGAGCGACAGCGACTGCACCAGCGCGTGCAGGCGCGGCGACAGCGCCTCGATCACGTTGCGGTCGGTTGCACGGTTCACCCGCCGTAGTGTCGCACCGAAGGCTGGTTCTAACGCCGGCGCGCTCTTGGGCGGGGCTGACACGCTTGTCGGGTGGTCGCGCGATTGCGAGGATGCGGACCATGACCGAGATCCGACACGCGACCCTGATCTACGCGCGCCGCAGCGACGTCTGGCGCGCGATCGCGACGGCCGAGGGCTGGAACGGCTGGTTCACGAGCGAGTGCACGCTCGAGCCGTACCCCGGCGGCGCGTTCCGCCCGGTCTGGCGCGGCTTCGGCGCCGACCGCACCGATGCCGAGGACGACGGCCGCATCGTCGAGATTCGCGCGCCCGAGAAGCTCGTGTGCGAGTGGCACCCCGAGGGCGCGACGACGCAGTTCACGATGACGCTCGCGCGCGACAGCAACAGCGACGGCGACGCGACGCGCGTCGAGCTCGTCGACGCGGGCTACCCCGACGCGAGCGACGACGACCGCGCGCGGCTGCTGCGCTGCGCCGCGGCGTGGGGCGAGGCGCTGACGCTGCTCAAGTTCCACGTCGAGTACGGGCTCGGCTACGTGCCGCGCGACGACGCGCCATAATCGCGCGATGGGCGATTTCCTCGGTCTCGAACGCTGGAACGCGTGGCGCGACGCGCTCGCGGACTGGAGCTGGCGGCTCGCGCTCGCCGCGCTCGTCGTGCTGGTCGGCATGTGGCTCGCGCGGCGCGTCGCGTCGCTGGTGCGGCGCGGTGTCGAGCGCCGCGCCGACGACCGCACGCTGTCGCGCTTCCTCGAGAACCTCGTCTACTTCGGTCTCGTGCTCGTGGTCGTCGTCGGCGCGCTCGATCTGGCGGGAATGCCGACGGCGTCGCTGCTCGCCGCGATGGGCGCGGCGGGGCTCGCGCTCGGTCTCGCGCTCAAGGACTCGCTCGCGAACGTCGCGGCCGGCGTGCTGCTGATCGCGACGCGGCCGTTCCGTGTCGGGGACTTGATCGAGGTTGGCGGGCGCGTCGGCTCGGTGCTCGAGATCAAGCTCCTGCAAACGCGCATCGTGACGCCCGACAACGCCGAGGTCACGATGCCGAACGGGCTCGTCATGACCGCGCCGGTCGTCAACTTCACGGCGCGCCCCGAGCGGAGGCTCGAGCTCGCGCTTCCGCTCGCGCACGACGCCGATGCGCAGCGCGCGCTCGAGGTCGTGCGCGAGGTCGTGGCGAATCACCCGCGGGTCGAGCACACGCGTCCCGCCGAGGTCGCGCTCGCGCGCGTCGGTCCGCAGGGCCTCGAGCTCGTCGCGCGGCCGTGGGTCAAGACGGGCGAGCTCGGCGCTGCGCAGACCGCGATCCTCGCCGACATCCGTGCCGCGCTCGCGCGTGCGAACGTCGGCACGGCCTATGGCGCGAACGTGATCCGGATCGCGCGCGAATGACGGCTCACGGCGACGATCCGAGCGCGCGCGTGACGCCGTAGGCGAGCGCACCGAGCACGCCCTGGCCGAGCAGGTAGGCCGCAAACGCGAGTAGCCAGTCGCGTGCGCGGCCGCCGAAGTACGTGGCCCAGAACCAGAGGTTGTACGCGACCATCGCGACGCTGCCCACGACGGCGATCCAAGGATGCCGCGCGACTACGATCAGCGCAGCGAACGCGACGTTGAGCCACATTGCCTGCGCGCCCGAGTACGCCGACAGCACCAGAGTCTCGCCGAACGTCGTGCCGCGCTTCGAGAAGATGAGCCTCAGTACCAGCGCGCCGCAGACGACGCCGACCGCGTTGATCACGAGCAGGTTCTCGATCGCGAAGTTGGCGATCGCGGCCTGCTCGCCCGTCGTCGGCGTTTGCCCGAGCGCTACGAGCCGCGTACGCAGCGCGAGCACCGTCGCGGCCATCGCGCCGGCCGCGACGAGGAAGTAGCGCACCGGACGGGTGACTTTCGGGTCGCGGGTCTCGACGTAGCGTCGGACTGTGACCCCGGGCGCGCGCCACAGCGAGACGAACGTGTACGGCAGACCGCGGTCGAGGCTGAACAGCTCGTCGACCACCTCGCGCCAGAGGTCCCGTGCGGTCAGGGGTGCCGGGTTCTGTCGAGGGTCCATGGTGCCCGCCGCATCGCCGCCCGGCCGTTATAATGCCCGACCCTGTTTCCCGCCGCCTTCCAGTGACGACCCCCATGAGCATCGAAGCACTCGCCGAAACCGCCCGCGCGATGGTCGCGCCGGGCAAGGGCATCATCGCGATCGACGAATCGACCAACACGATCAAGAAGCGCTTCGAAGGCGTCGGGATCGAGAACTCCGAGGAAAACCGCCGCCGCTACCGCGAGATGCTGCTGACGACGCCGAACCTCGCCGAGCACATCTCCGGCGCGATCCTCTACGACGAGACGCTGCGCCAGAAGACCTCGGACGGTGTGCCGTTCCCGAAGTACATGCTCGATCGCGGCATCCTCCCCGGCATCAAGGTCGACAAGGGCCCGGTGCCGCTCGCGGGGTTTCCGGGCGAGGTCGTGACCGAGGGCCTCGACGGCCTGCGCCAGCGGCTCGAGGAGTACGCGAAGCTCGGCGCGAAGTTCGCGAAGTGGCGCGCCGTCATCACGATCGGCGAGGACGCGCCGAGCTCGACTTGCATCGAGGCGAACAACCATGCGCTCGCGCGCTACGCGGCGCTGTGCCAGGAAGCCGGCATCGTGCCGATGGTCGAGCCCGAAGTGCTGATGGACGGCGATCACGACATCGAGGTCAGCTACGACGTGCACGAGGCCGTGCTGCGCTCGCTGTTCGGTGCGCTGTACGAGCAGAACGTGTTGCTCGAAGGCACGATCCTCAAGGCGTCGATGGTCGTCGCCGGCAAGGACTGCCCCGAGCAGGCGTCGGTCGAAGAGGTCGCGATCGACACGCTGCGGTGCCTCAAGTCCGCGGTCCCGTCGATCCTGCCGGGCATCGTGTTCCTCTCGGGTGGCCAGTCGGACGAGGACGCGACTGCGCATCTCAACGCCATGAACCGCATGGGCCAGCACGCGTGGCCGCTGTCGTTCTCGTACGGCCGCGCGATGCAGTCGGCCGCGCTCAAGCTTTGGTCGCAGGACCTGAAGGGCAACTTCGCCGCCGCGCAGAAAATCGTCGCGCAGCGCGCGCGCGAGAACGGCATGGCCGCCCTCGGCAAGTGGCAAAAAGCCGCCTGAGGTAACCAAAAAAGGGGTCAGTACACATTAACGTTTCAAACGTTGATGTGTACTGACCCCTTTTTCTTCTGCGGCGAGTGCGCGGCGATAGGCGTCGGCGACCGTGTCGCCGAAGGCGCAGAACACGACGCGCGTCTGCGGCGATTGTGCAACGAACGCGCGCGCTTCGCGCACCGCGATCGCGCACGCCTGGTCCACCGGATAGCCGTAGATCCCGCAGCTGATGGCGGGAAACGCGACGCTCGCGAGCTTGCGCTCGCGCATCAGCGCGAAGACGTTGCGATAGCAAGCCGCGAGCTTGTCGGCCTCGCCCCGGTCGCCGCCGTGCCAGACCGGGCCGACGCTGTGGATCACGTAGCGCGCAGGCAGGCGATGACCCTTCGTGATCCGCGCCTCGCCGGTCGGGCAGCGCACACCCGGCCGCACCTGCGGCAGGTCGCGGCACTCGAACAGCAGACCGGGGCCTGCGGCGCGGTGGATCGCACCGTCGACGCCACCGCCGCCGAGCAGCGACTCGTTCGCCGCGTTGACGAGCGCGTCGACCGCCAGCGCGGTGAGGTCGCCTTCGACCAGCTCGATCGGCATCGGGTCATTCTACGTCCACGGGGCGCCAAGCGCTGCCGGCGGCGTTGCTAGTATCGGATCGCGACCGAGCGATCCCGGATGATCGAACACTTCAACATCGCGCTCTTCCTCGTGACGATGCTGGTCGGCATCAGCATCCTTTCGACGCGCCTTTCGTACCGGGCCGGCGCGCCGATCCTGCTGGTCGTGCTGTTCGTCGGCCTGCTCGCCGGCGAAGACGGCATCGGCAAGATCGCTTTCGACGATGCGCACACCGCATTCCTGATCGGCTCGGTCGCGCTCGCGCTGATCCTCTTCGATGCAGGTTTCGGCACACCGGCGTCGACGCTGAGGCTCGCGGCGGCGCCGGCGCTCGTGCTCGCGACGCTCGGCGTGATGCTGACCGCGAGCCTGTTCGCGATCGCCGCGCGCGGGCTGCTCGGCTTGTCGACGATCGAGGCGCTGCTGCTCGGCGCGATCGTCGCGTCGACCGACGCGGCCGCGGTGTTCTACCTGCTGCGCGTCGGGGGCATCACGCTGCGCGAGCGGGTGCGCTCCGTGCTCGAGATCGAATCGGGCAGCAACGATCCCGTCGCCGTACTGCTGACGATCACGCTGGTGGGCCTGGTCGAGGCCGGCGCGCGCGACGTCGACGCCGACACGCTCGCGCTCGCGACGGAGTTCGCGGTCGCGATGGGTGTCGGCGGCGTGCTGGGCGTCGTCGGCGGTTACGCGATCCGGACGCTCGTCAACCGGCTCGAGCTCGAAGGCGCGCTGTATCCGCTGCTGTTCGCGTCGACCGGGCTCGCGCTGTTCGCGCTGACCAATGTGCTGCACGGTAGCGGCTTTCTCGCGGTCTACGTCGCTGGCATCATCGCGGGCAACCGCCGGATCCGGCGCAAGCGCGAGCTGATGCGGTTCAGCGAAGGCATCACCTGGCTCGCGCAGATTGCGATGTTCTTGACGCTCGGGCTGCTCGCGACGCCTTCGGAGTTCATGTCGCTCGCGCTGCCGGGGCTCGCGCTCGGCCTTTTCTTGATCCTCGTCGCGCGGCCGGTCGCGGTCTGGCTCTGCCTGCTGCCGTTCCGGCTCGCGCCGAACGAGAGCGCGTTCATCGGTTTCATCGGGCTGCGCGGGGCCGTCTCGATCCTGCTCGCGCTGCTGCCGCTCCTGGCCGGGCTCGAGAGCGCGCGGACGATCTTCAACGTCACGTTCATCGTCGTGCTGGTCTCACTGGTGGTGCAGGGGTGGGGGCTCAAGCCGCTCGCGCACGCGATGAAGCTCGTGGTGCCGGAGCGTCTCGGTCCGGTCGACCGCATCCATCTCGAGCTGCCCGACGAGGGCGCGCACGAGCTCGTCGCATACCGCCTCGCGACCGACTCGCCGCTGCTGATCGATCGCCATCTGCCGCGCTGGGTGCGCCCCGCGCTCGTCGTCAGGGAAGGCCGCTCGATCCGCCATCTCCGCGTCGAACGCCTGCAGGCCGGCGACACGATCTACGTGTTCGTGCGCCCGCACCGCGTACCCCTGCTCGATCGGCTCGTCGCGAGCCCACGCGCCCCCGATCGCGACGACCGCGAGTTCTTCGGCGACTTCACCATCGACCCCGAGACGCCGGTGCTCGAGCTCGCGGAGTTCTACGGCGCCGACATCCACGCTCACTCGCGCGCGGGGAGCGTCAGCGAGTTCCTCGAGCGCGAGTTCGGCTCCGCGATCGAGGTCGGCGACCGCATCGGGCTCGGAACCATCGAGCTCGTCGTGCGCGAGATCGACGGTCTGCGCCGCGTTGTCGACGTGGGCCTGTCGATCCTCTCGAAAAAGTGATGCTTTGTCGTTTTCACCACGGTTTTGCGTGATCTACGGCAGTATCGTGGCGGGGTGCGAGCGTGGGTGACGCGATGAAACGGATCGGTTGGGTGTGGGCCACGCTGCTGCTCGGCGTGATGCAGGGCGCGCAAGCGCAATGGCCGCCGAATCCGGGCTTCCCGAACGTGGCACAGACGCCCGGCGCGCTGCTTTCCGGTCCGATCGCGCCGACGCAGGGCCGCACCGCGATCCTCGCGTACCACAACGGCGTGCTGTTCTCGGTACCCGAGATTCCGGCGAGCGAGCCCGGATCGGACTTCCGGGTCCGGATGTGGAACATCACGAATCCCGCGGCGCCGACCGGCGTGGCGATGCTCGGCGGACCGACGCTAGGGATCACGCCGATGCCGGTGATGGCGCACGGCTACTTCCACGTGATCCGTCCGAGCGGGGCGTACCTCGTGATCGGCGCGAACTGCTGTGGACCGGATACGCCCTGGTCCTTCCGCGCGAATGCCGGCGTGCCCGGCCTCGTCCGGGAGTCCGGGAACGCGACCAGCTACGGCGTGCGCGGCGACCTGTTCCAGCCCTGGTTCGTGACGCCGAGCTACTGGAGCTACAACGCGATCGATACCGATCCCGCCGAGATCTATCGCGGCGAGCCGTTTCGCCCGGCCGACCGCCTCGGCACCTTCGATCACCTCGGCATGACCGGCGTGATCGGCCATCCGTTCCTCATCGGGAACATCCTCTACTACGTCTCCGACCAGAGCCGCACGGGCATCGCGGCGTACGACATCAGCAATCCCGCGACCCCCGTGCTGCTCGACGTGCTGACGAACGGCGGCCCGGGCGGCTACTGGCCCGAGCTCTGGTCGGGCGACGGACGCCTGCTCGCGGTGATGCCGTACAACAACAACGGAAATGGCTTTCGCGTCGCCGATCTCACCGATCCGACCGACCTGCGCTTCCTCGACGACGTGCCGCTCGCAGGCGACGTCTCGATGTACGCGCAGTTCCAGGACGAGTTCGGCTTCATGGGCCAGCACAAGGTCGACATGCGCACGTTTCGCTCGGTGCTCGAGTTCGAGCCGCCGAACGGCACGACGCTCGACGTGAGCCAGTTCGCACTCCCACTCGGCAATCTGCTGGTGACCGGCGGCATCGGCGTCGGACAGGGCATGGCGATCTGGGCGCACCAGAGCGCGCCCGACACGCGTCCGCCGAGTGTGACGTATCACATCCCGCGCGCCGGTCAGACGAACTACCCGCTCGGCGCGCCGATCAGCCTCCTGATCCACGAGACGCTCGATCTCACGTCGCTCACGGTCGGCACCGCGTTCCGCGTGCGCGTCGTGACCGGCGGCGTGCCGGGCGGCTCGCCGCTCGCGGGCTCGCTGACGGTCGCGTTCGACGACGTCTTGACGTTCACGCCGAGCGTGCCGCTCGCGTCGAACACGACGTACGAGGTCCGGATCGAGAACCTCGAGGACGCGGCCGGCAACGCGATGACCGAGCCCTATGCGTTCACGTTCTCGACCGGCGCTAGCGTCGGCGGCAACCTCCCGCCGAGCGTCACGAGCTTCACTGCCGCACCGTATCCCTTCGCGCCCGCCGCGAACGCGACGTTCGACGCGACTGCGACCGATCCGAACGCCGGCGATACGCTGCAGTACCGCTTCGACTTCGGCGACGGCTCGCCGAAGACCGCGTGGGGTGCGGCCTCGAGCGCGATGCACGCGTATGCGACGCCGGGCCACTACCGCGCGACGGTCCAGGTGCGCGACGGCTCGAACGTCACCGCCAGCCGCGGTACGGTCGTGACGGTGCTCGTTCCGACCGGCGCCGCGCCGACCCAGTCGTCGGCGATCGCGTGCGACGCGCCGCGGCGCCGCGTCTGGTCCGTCAACCCCGACGCCGACACGCTCGCCGAGATCAATGCCGATACGCTCGCGGTCGTGCGCGAGATCGCCGTCTGCGACGACCCGCGCACGGTCGCGCGCTCGGCGCAGGGCGAGCTCTGGGTCTCGTGCTTCGACGCCGACTCGATCGCGATCGTCAACGAGACGACCGGCGCGCTCGTCACGACGCTCGCAACCGGATACGGCAGCGCGCCGCACGGTATCGCGATGTCACCGGACGGCCAGAGCGCGTACGTGAGCCTGCACGGCGCAGGCACGCTGCGCCGCTACGCGACCGCGACGCGCACGCAGAACGCGCAGCTCACACTCGGTCCCGGGCCACGCGCGATCGCGGTCACCTCGAACCACTCGCGCGTGCTGGTCACGCGCTTGCTCTCGACCGCGAACTACGCCGAGGTCTGGGACGTCAACCCGGCCGGCGCGATGTCGCTGACGCGCGCGATCCGCATCAACAAGTTCGGCAACGACGAGAACCGCGACACGCCGGCGGCCGGCAAGGGCGTCGCGAACCAGCTCACCGGCATCGCGTTCGGGCCGCTCGATGCGCACGCCTGGCTCAGCGCGAACAAGCCGAACAACGAGCGCGGCCGCCTGATCCTGCCGGCGATCGACCTCGACAGCGACAACACCGTGCGCAACCTCGCGCTGGAGCTCGATCCGGCCGCGGGGCCGACCGATGCGGATCGCCTGCGTCGCAGCGTCGACATCGACAACAGCGATTCCGCGTCCGCGGTCGCGTTCTCGCCGTTCGGCGACTACGTACTCGTGACGCTGCAGGGCAACGACGAGGTGCTGGTGCTCGACGCGCTCGAGAGCGGCGAGACGGCGGGGCTCGGGAGTCTCGTTTCACGGCTCGTGGTCGGCGCCGCACCGCAGGGCATCTGTGTCGACGCGACCACGCGCCGGACGTTCGCGCAGAACCTCATGGGTCGCAGCGTCACCGCGCTCGAGACCGACGCGCTGTTCCGGCTCGGAACGATCGCTGTAGCGTCGTCGTCGATCGACACCGTCGCGACCGAGCCGCTCACGCCGTCCGTGCTGCTCGGCAAGACGATCTTCTACAACGCGTCCGACCCGCGCATGAGCCCCGAGGGCTACATCAGCTGCGCGACCTGTCACCTCGACGGCAGCCACGACGGCCGCACCTGGGACTTCACCGGCCGCGGCGAGGGGCTGCGCAACACGCCGACGCTGCAGGGACGCGGCGGGACCGCGCACGGCAACGTGCACTGGAGCGCCAACTTCGACGAGATCCAGGACTTCGAAGGCGACATTCGGAATTTCTTCGGCGGCTCCGGCTTCATGAGCGCTGCCGACTACGCCGCGACGCAGGCGCCGCTCGGCGCGCCGAAGGCCGGACGCAGCGCGCCGCTCGACGCACTCGCGGCGTATGTCGCGTCGCTCGGCGACGACACGGTCCCGCGCAGCCCGAATCGCAACGCCGACGGCACGATGACCGCGCAGGCGCTCGCGGGACAGACCGTGTTCCAGAGCCTCGGCTGCGCGAGCTGTCACGCGACGCCGCGCTTCACCGACAGCACGGTCGGCGCCGCCACGCTGCGTGACGTGGGCACCGTGCGCGCGACCTCGGGCGGTCGGCTCGGCGGCGCGCTGACGGGCATCGACACGCCGACGCTGCTCGGTCTCTGGCAGACCGCGCCGTACTTCCACGACGGTGCCGCGGCAACGCTCGACGACGTGTTCCGTGTGGTGAGCGGCGCGCGCATTCCCGGCGAGAACGGCGCGGCTTCGGGCGGCGCGCAGATCTTCACGCTCGCGAACTTCGTCGACCTCAACAACGACGACACGCCGCGCGGCGAGGCCTACGCACAGAGCGAGGCGACCGGGCAGCGCATCACCTTCGCGAACGTCGACGGCGGCCCCGGCGGGCCCGGCACGATCGAGCTCCGCTACAGCAACTCGCCGTTCCGGCCCAGCGTCAACGTCATCGTCAACGGTGCCGCCGCGCAAGTCCTCGCGCTGCCCGACGTCGGCAACGTGCCGGCGTTCCGCAGCACGCACTGGTCGACCGCGCGGCTCCAGGACGTGCCGCTCAATCCGGGTGCCTCGAACACGATCGCGCTCGAGGCGCCGTCGTGGTACGTCGCCGTCGACGAGATCGTCGTGAGCCACGCGGGCCATCGCGCGGCGGGTGTCGCGCATCGCGCGGTGCTCGCGGCGTCGGCCGCCGACCAGGCTGCGCTGCGCGCGTATCTGCTGCAGCTCGACCGTCCGATCGCGCTCCCCAGCGACCTCCTCTTCGCAAACGGCTACGAATAGAAAAACCGGGACGGGTGCAGTTAAGAGGTCTTGACCGCACCCGTCCCACTTTCCTTGCTAGAAGCGCACCTCGGCGCCGAGGCTCACGACACCGCTGTCGTACTCGAACGCGTCCGCTTCGACGGCGTAGTAGTCGTAGTGCATGCCGAGCGACCAGCGCTTGCCGAGGTCGTAGCCGAAGCCGACGCCGACATAGGGATCGACGCCGTCATCGGTGAACGCGACACCGGGGCCGCTCGACGAGATATCGACGCTCGAATCCCAGAGGTACGCGCCGGCGCGCGCGTCGACGTGCCAGCGGTCCGAGACCGGCAGGCGCGCGCTGACGCCGAGCGTCACGCCGTCGATCTCGGAATCGGCGTCGCCGATCAGGTACGCGGTCGAGAGTCGGCCCTGGTCGGCGTAGCCGAGCTCGACGCCGAACTTGCCGAAGCGGTAGCCGCCGGCGAACGAATACGCCGCGTCGCGGTCGTCCTGCGTCCCTTCGCGATCGTTGTAGTACGCGCCGCCGAGGCGACCGTCGAGGTACCAGCCATCCGCGAACGCCGCCGTCGGGACGAGCGCGGCCGCAACCGCGAGTAGTGCACGAGATGCATGCATCTTGTCGCTCCTTGTGTTGGGAACACGGACGCACGTTCCGCGCGAGAACCGCACGAACCTCGATACGCCCGGCGCGTTTTGTAGCAATTAGACGAAGCGTTTCGTAGATGCGCGCGTGCACGCGTTTCGCGGCGATTCAGCTGAGCCCGCCTGCTAACGGAAACTTGACGCGCGCACGTGGCGCACGTGCGCTTCGATCCGCGTAAGCGCGCGGCGAGGCTAGATCAGCTGCGTGGTTGCTCGCGACGAAACGCAGAAGCAAGCTGCAACGAACGCTCGTGCGACGGGCGCGGACGCACCCGCACGCGTCGCGTGCGCCAAGCGATCACGACCCGTACTTCACTCGAAGATCAGGAACGCCGCGACCACGATCAGACCGAAACCCGCGAGCTGTCGCGGCGTCACGCTCTCGCCGAGATAGAGCCACGAGAAGCCGACGAACACCGCGAGCGTGACGATCTCCTGGATCGCCTTGAGCTCCGGTGCACGATAGACGGCGTGGCCCCAACGGTTCGCGGGCACCATGAGGCAGTACTCGAAGAACGCGATGCCCCAGCTCGCGAGCACCGCGAGCCACAAGGGCACGGCCTTGAAGCGAAGGTGGCCGTACCACGCGAAGGTCATGAACACGTTCGAAGCGACGAGCAGCAGGATCGGCGTGACGTAGCTCATCGGCGGCGTTTCCGGACGCGGGGATGCGTCGCGAAAGTATCGGCGCTTGACCTTCCGGCCAGATGCAGACGAGAATCGCTCGCATTTACGGACGCTGGTGAACACGAACGATGCACAAGCTCCTGCCGCTCGCCCTCGCGGGCGTGCTGACCGCCTGCAGCTCAGCGGATTCCGCCCCGAGCACGAGCCCCGTCACCGCACCGCACCACCCCGGCATCGTCAGCTACGAAGCACACGCGAAGACGCTGGTCGCCGACCTGTCGGGCAACATCGTGCCGGCCGATGCGGAGTCGCGCCTCGACGGGCTCATCGCCGACGGCGTCGCGCTGGTCCCCGAGCTCGCGCGGTCCGCGCCGCACTGTGAGGCGTACTGGAAAGCAGCGGCGCGCGTGCGCCGCGAGTGGCGCGCGATGGACTTCGAGGCGATCGAACGCGGCTACCACGACGACGCAGCACTGCCGCCGATCGTCGGGAACGCGACCGCGTGCTATCACCTGAAGGACATGATCGTGCATCCCGCGATCGCGCAGGTGTTGCTCTCCGAGCAGCCCGCGCGGATTGCCAAGGCGAAGCGCGAGCTCGAGGAAGTGCTCGCGCACGTCGCGGCAGTCGGGGCGTTGATCGCACCGAAAGGATAGGCGGCGAGGTCGCGTTTGCCGGCCATCCTTCGGATGTCCGGCCTACTCAAGTGTCGCCTGCGCAACCGCAGTAGGCCGGACATCGCGCAGCGATGGCCGGCAATGCGCCGACTTTCAGAACCGATACCGCACCTTCACCAGCACCGCATCCGTGTCGCGCAGCTCGAGCGCATCCGAGAACAGCTGCCCCGGCGCATCGCGCAACGGTCCCTCGTCGTCGAACGCGAAGCCGCCGCGGCTGTAGACCGCGTAGAAATCCGACTGGGGCGCGAACGTCCAGCGATAGCGTGCTTGCAGGCCGAAATTGTTGACGGTGAAGTCCTCGACCGTATCGGCGCTCTCGACGAGCGTGCCGCCGCCGCCGATCCGGTACGGCGTCGCGTCGTGCGCGTCGATCGCGACCCACTGCAGCTTGACGCGCAGCTCGTGCGCCGGCGCGGGAAAGTAGTTGAAATTCACGCCGGCGACGATCTGCTCGCGCTCGAAGCTCACGAGCAGGTCGTCGCGCCGCCAGATCAGCCAGTCGCGGCTGATGCGCGGATTGAGGAACGCATCCAGCGAGACGTTCTCCCGCGGGAACCACTCGAGCTTGCCCTCGAGCTGCAGCGCGTAGTCCTCGTTGCCTTCCTGCAGCAGCATCACACCCGCGCGCCAGCGCCAGTCGCCGGCGCGCGGCGCCTGGTGCACGTGGCGCAGCGACGAGACCCGCGGCTCGATCTCGACGTTGCCGTTGCCGCGCGAGATGAGATCGTCGGTGCCGGCGGACGCGGCGACCAGCTCGGTCGCGTAGATCGCGCCGTCCTTGTCCGTGACCTCGCGCAGCAGAACCAGCGAGTGCGGCAGCTCGTCGCCCGAGTCGTTCCAGCGCAGCTGCGGCTCGGCGCGCCAGAGCACCAGCGCGCGCGGATCATCGTCGGCAAAACCCGTCGTGCGCCGCGTGATCGTGTACTCGAGCTCGTTGAACGACGCGCGCCGCTGGAAGCCCATGTCGTTGAAGTCGAGCTCGCGGTCGAAGTGCGTGGTCTCGAGCTCGTGCTGCCAGGTCTCGTTGGGCGTGTAGAACGCGCGCAGCCACGCGCCACTGCCGTCGTGCTCGTCGTCATCCTGCTCCACGAAGCTGCCGATGACCTGGCCTGCAACGAGCCACTCCGATGCCGGGCGCCACACGCCGTCGACCGCGTGCACGGCCGCGCTGCGGTCGAGGAACGGCCGGTCGACGTAGGTGCCGAGATAGCCGAGCTGCAGCGTCCCGAACGGCCGGATCAGGCGTTGCGCGTAGAACGCGCTGCCGAGGTCGTCGGCGTGGTCCCGCTCGACCGCGCCGAGCACGCCGTAGTCGACCGCGCCGAACGAGCCGTTGAGCTTGACGGCCCCGTCGATCTCGGCCGCGCGCGCCGGATCGTCGTCGCGCGCGCCGCCGATCCGGCGCGTGTAGATGAGGAGACCCGAGTCCGGCGTGCGCACGTCGAACATCCCCTGGTTCTCGGTGAAGAACGGGCGCTTGTCCGAGAAGAACGTCTCGACCGCATCGAAGTTCACGACCAGCTCGTCGGCCTCGACCTGGCCGAAGTCCGGATTGACTGCGGCGGTCAGCTGGAAGTCACCCGACGGCTTCCAGAAAAGGTCACCGCCGAATTTGTGCTCGAGCTCGTCGTCGACGAAGTCGTACGAGAGCGTCGCGTACGGGAACACGTGGAACAGCGAAGCGCGCCACTGCGCGATCTCGATCTTCGGAAAGTCGGAGGCGTAGCGCGGCAGCGAGAAGCTCGCCGGCGCCGACGCACTACGCTGCTGGATCACGCCGACGACGCGGTCGAACAGGATGCCGATGGTCCGTGTCGGCGCATCGCTGTCGCGCATGCTCGCGATCGACCACGGCACGAGGATCTCGGCGATCCAGCCGCCGTCGCGCTCGGATGCCGCGGTCTCGAACGCGCCGTCCCAGTCGGTGCTGTACTGATTCTCGTTCGTCAACGTCGCGTCCTGCACCGAGCCCGAGCGCGCGACCGTGACGTTGTAGACGACCTTCGCGTCGGCATCGAGGTCGAGGTAGACGTTGACGCGATCGCCGGGGTTGTCGGCGTCGCGTGGCGTGATCGGTGCCTGGCGCTCGGTCGTCGCGGGATGCTCCACGTCGAAGCCGATCGCGATGCCTTGCGGCGTCGGCAGCAACCGCACCGTGGTCGGGTGCGCGGGCTGCTCGTACGTGAGCGGCTGCGTGACGATGAAGTCGTCGAACACGCGCGCGTCGCGCCATTCGGGCTCGTCGAGACGGCCGTCGACGACGATCTCGGCGTGAGCGGCGGCGGCGTAGGCGAGCGTCGCCAGCAGCACGAGCGGGAACCGGCGGGCGAGCATGAGGAAACGGACTCCTTGTCGGGGCGCAAACAATGCCGCACGGCGCCCCGGAACCGGCTCGTTTCGGCGCGCCGAAACCTCGCTTCGGCTCGGTCCGGCACGACACAGCGTGCGGAATTCCGCACCAGCGCAGCAAGAACCAATGGCGCCGGCCGAGCAAGGGCCACAAGACCGGCGCAGCGAGCGCGGGCGCGGGTCTACAATCGCTGCATGAGAACGAGGCATTTCGTGCTCGCCGTCGCGATCGCACTCGCCACCGCAGCGTGCGGCAAGGACGCGCCGTCGGGGCCGCGCGGCCCGGGCAGCAAACCCGTCGCCGTGACGACCACGACGATCGCAGCGTCGCCCTGGACCGACACGATCGAGGCGCTCGGCACGGCGAAGGCGAACGAGTCGGTGACGATCACCGCGAAGGTGACCGAGACGGTCGAGCGCGTGCAGTTCGAAGACGGTGATTTCGTCGACGCCGGCGAGGTGCTCGTCGATCTTTCGGGTCGTGCCGAGCTCGCGGGGCTCGAGGAAGCGCGCGCCGCGTACAAGGAAGCGCAGCAGCAGCACGACCGCCAGGCCGGGCTGGTCGAGCAGGGCACGATCCCGCGCTCGCAGCTCGACACGCAGGTCGCGCTGCGCGACGCCGCGCGGGCGCGCATGGATGCGATCCGCGCGCGGCTGTCGGACCGCGTCATCACCGCGCCGTTTGCGGGCGTGCTCGGCTTCCGCCAGGTCAGCCCGGGCACGCTCGTGACGCCGGGCACGGTGATCGCGACGCTCGACGACGTCTCGACGATCAAGCTCGACTTCTCGGTGCCGGAGACGCTGCTCGCGTCGCTCGCGCCGGGCCAGAGCGTCGTCGCGAAGAGTGCTGCGTTTGCGGGGCGCGAGTTCCGCGGCACCGTGAGCTCGATCGACTCGCGCGTCGATCCCGTTACGCGCGCGGTGATCGTGCGCGCAACCATCCCGAATCCCGACGCCGTGGTCCGGCCCGGCATGCTGCTGACGGTCGAGCTCTACGAGCCCGAGCGCGACGCGCTCGTGATCCCCGAGCTCGCGCTGACGCAGGTCGGAACCGACGCGTTCGTCTATCGCGTCAAGCCCGATGCGAGCGTCGAGCAGGTGCGCGTCGAAGTCGGTGCGCGGCGGCGCGGCGAGGTCGAGATCGTCGAAGGGCTCGCGGCCGGCGACCGGATCGTGGTCGAAGGCACGGTCAAGCTGAGACCGGGCGCGAAGATCGCCGACTCGACGACCGCGCCGGCCGCCGCGCAGGCTGCGGCGACCGACTGACCGCTCGCGCCGGAACCACACCATGGTCCTGTCCGACATCTCGATCCGACGTCCCGTCTTCGCGACGGTGCTCTCGCTGCTGCTGATCGTGCTCGGCGCGATCGCGTTCATGCGGTTGCCGCTGCGCGAGCTGCCGAACATCGACCCGCCGATCGTCTCGATCGAGACGAACTACCCGGGCGCGTCGGCCGCGGTCGTCGAGACGCGCATCACGCAGATCATCGAGGACGCGGTCAGCGGGATCGAAGGCGTCGACATGATCCAGTCGAGCAGTCGCAACGGCCGCTCGGGCGTCACGATCGAGTTCACCCTCGCGCGCGAGATCGAGAGCGCCGCGAATGACGTGCGCGACGCGGTGAGCCGCGTCGCCGACCGCATCCCCGACGAGGCCGATCCGCCGCAGGTCGCGAAGGTCGAGGCCGACGCCGAGGTGATCCTCTGGACCAACCTGCGCTCGACGCGGATGGACGAGCTCGCGCTGACCGACTACGCCGAGCGCTACCTCGTCGACCGGCTCTCGTCGATCGACGGCGTCGCGCAGATCCGAATCGGCGGCAGCCAGCGCTACGCGATGCGGATCTGGCTCGACCGCGAGGCGCTCGCGGCGCGCGGGCTTACCGTCAACGACGTCGAGACCGCGCTGCGGCGCGAGAACGTCGAGCTCCCGGCCGGTAGGCTCGAGTCGGCGACGCGCGACTTCACCCTGCGCGTCAACCGCGGCTATCAGCAGCCCGACGACTTCGCCGAGCTCGCCGTCGGCAAGGGTGCCGACGGTCATCTGATCCGGCTCGCCGAGGTCGCGAAGGTCGAGCTCGGCTCGGTCGAGCGCCGTGCCTACTTCCGCAGCAACGGCCAAGCGACGCTCGGTCTCGGCATCATCAAGACCTCGACCGCGAACTCGCTCGACGTCGCGAAGCTCACCAAGCGCGAGATCGCGCGGATCGCGTCGTCGCTGCCCGAGGGCATGTCGCTGACCGTCGCGTACGACACGACGATCTTCATCGACCAGTCGATCAAGGAGGTGTGGACGACGCTCGCCGAGGCGATCCTGCTCGTGCTGATCGTGATCTACCTGTTCCTCGGCTCCGTGCGCGCGGCGCTGATTCCCGCCGTCACCGTGCCGGTCTGCGTCGTCGCGGCGTTCATCTCGCTGTACGCGTTCGGCTACTCGATCAATCTGCTCACGCTGCTCGCGCTCGTGCTCTCGATCGGCCTGGTGGTCGACGACGCGATCGTCGTGCTCGAGAACTGCCAGCGCAGAGTCGATCTCGGCGAGCCCGCGCTGGTCGCAGCCGATCGCGGCGCGCGCCAAGTCGCGTTCGCAGTGATCGCGACGACCGCGGTGCTGGTCGCGGTGTTCCTGCCGATCGCATTCCTCGAAGGCACGAACGGCCGCCTGTTCCGCGAGCTCGCGGTCGCGCTCGCGGGCGCGGTCGCGATCTCGGCGTTCGTCGCGCTGACGCTGACGCCGATGATGTGCTCGAAGCTGTTGCGGCCGCACACGAGCCCGAAGGGCTTCAACGCGTGGATCGACCGGCAGTTCACCCAGGTGACCGGACGCTATCGCGGCATCATCGGCAAGATCGCGGCGAAGCGGCCGCGCGCGCTGCTGGTGCAGTTCGTCACCGTGATGCTGGTCGCGCTGGGCGCGTCCGCGGCCCTGTTCTTCGCCGTGCCGCGCGAGCTCGCACCGCCCGAGGACCGCGGCGCGTTTTTCGCGATGGTGCAGGGGCCGGAAGGCGCGGGCTTCGACTACACGGTTTCGCAGGTCCAGGAAGTCGAGCGCCGGCTCATGAAGTACACCGGCGCGGACGGTCCGGTCGAACGCATCAACACACGCGTACCGGGTGGCTTCGGCGCGAGCGAGGAGATGCACACCGGCCAGGCGATCGTGCTGCTGAAGCCGTGGGACGATCGTGACGTCACGACCGCGCAGCTGGTCGAGAAGGTCCGTGCCGATCTCGAGACGATTCCGGGCGTGCGCGCGTTGCCGCAGATCCGGCAGGGGCTCGTGCGTTCGGGCGGCCAGCCGCTGCAGGTCGTGCTCGGCGGGCCGAGCTACGAGGATCTCGCCGAGTGGCGCGACCGGCTGCTCGCGCGGCTCGAGAGCAATTCGCAACTCTACGCCGTCGACTCGGACTACAAGGAGACGCGGCCACAGCTGCGCGTCACGATCGATCGGGGGCGCGCAGCCGATCTCGGCGTGCCGGTCGAAGAGGTCGGCCGTACGCTCGAGACGATGATGGGCTCGCGCCGTGTCACGACCTACGTCGCGAACGGCGAAGAGTACGACGTCGTGCTGCAGGCCGCGCTCGCCGACCGCGCCTCGCCGACCGACCTCGAGAACCTCTACGTGCGTTCGTCGCGCACCGGCGAGCTCGTGCCCCTTGCGAACCTCGTGACGCTCGGCGAGCTCGCCGAGCCCGGCACGTTCAACCGCTTCAACCGGCTGCGCGCGATCACGATCTCCGCGGGTCTCGCACCGGGCTACACGCTCGGCGAAGCGATCGCATTCGTCGAGCAGGCCGCCGAGGAGGAGCTTCCCGAGGTCGCGCAGCTCGACTACAAGGGCGAGTCGCGCGAGTACCGCGCCGCGGGCGGTGCGGTTGCTTTCACCTTCGCGATGGCGCTTCTGATCGTGTTTCTCGTGCTCGCCGCGCAGTTCGAGAGCTTCATCCACCCGTTCGTGATCATGCTGACGGTGCCGCTCGCGGTGCTCGGCGCGCTGATCGGGCTGTCGTTGTGGGGCTCGTCGCTGAACCTGTTCTCGCAGATCGGCATCGTGATGCTGGTCGGGCTCGCGGCGAAGAACGGCATCCTGATCGTCGAGTTCGCGAACCAGCTGCGCGACGAAGGCCGCAGCGTCTCCGAGGCGGTGGTCGAAGCCGCCGCGACTCGGCTCCGGCCGATCCTCATGACCTCGATCGCGACGATCGTCGGCGCGTTCCCGCTGATCCTCGCGAGCGGTGCGGGCTCGGCGAGTCGCATCACGATCGGCGTCGTGGTCGTGTTCGGCGTCGCGTTCTCGACGCTGCTGTCGCTGTTCGTCGTGCCGGCGTTCTACACGCTGCTCGCGCCGTTCACCAAGTCGCCGGAGCACGTGAGCCGCGAGCTCGAGCGGCTCGAGACCGAAACGGCGGGTTGACGCGACACGACGGGTCGCGGCCTCGGTCGCGGACCGGTTTCGAGCACGATTCGAACGCGATTCGATGGCTTCGATCGCGCGTCGCGCCCAGCTTGCGCGCCGTCGCCGGCATGCGCCCCGAGCGCTCGCCTTCGCGCCCCGCGCCGCGCTAACGCTGATGCGAGCGCTCGCAGCGCGCGCCAGCGGGTCGGTCGACCCTACAATCGCGATCGATGACACATCCGCCCGAACCCACGATCGCGTGCGGCGCGTGCACGCTGCGACCGTTCCGCGCCGCGGACCTCGAAGAGCTCGTCGCGCTCGCGAACAACGAGAAGGTCTCGGCGATGCTGCGCGACCGCTTTCCGTTCCCTTACACGCGCGCGGACGGCGAAGCGTTCCTCGCCGATACGCTTGCGCCGCGCGGCGATTGGCGCCTCGCGATCGAGGTCGACGGGCGGCTCGCGGGCTCGATCGGCTTCCGGCGCGGCGAGGACGTGCACCGCCATTCCGCCGAAGTCGGCTACTGGCTCGGCGAGCCGTACTGGGGACGCGGCATCCTGGCCGACGCGCTGTGCGTCGCGACGCCGGCCGCGATGCAGGCGTTCGCGCTCTACCGCGTTCATGCCGGCGTCTACTCGGGCAACCCGGCGTCGCGGCGCGTGCTCGAGAAAGCGGGTTACGCGTTCGAAGGCACGCACGCCGCGGCGGTGTTCAAGCGCGGCCGTCTCTACGACATCCACGTCTACGCGCGCGTGCGCCGGAGCCTCGACGATGCAGCGTGACGACGCCAAGCCGCCGCGTTCGCCACCCCGCGAACAGCGCGAGCGCGAGCTGCGCGTGTTCGGCGTCAACGCCTGTCGTGCGGTGTTCGAGCGGCGACCGGACGCGATCCGCAAGGCGTACGTCGCCGAGGCGCTCGTGCCGCGCTTCCGCGACGCGCTCGCGTCCCTCGCGCAGCGCCGCGTCGGCTACCGCATCGTCGCCGAGGCCGACCTCGAGAAGCTCACGCAGTCGCAGCACCACGAAGGCGTCTGCTTCGAGGTCCTGCGGGCGCCGCCGGCGCCGCTCGCGGAGCTCCTGCGCCACGATCGGGCGCGCGGCGAAGCGTCGCTGCTGGTCTGGCTCGACGGCGTCGGCAATCCGCACAACTTCGGCGCGGTGCTCCGCATCGCCGCGCATTTCGGCGCTGACGCCGTGCTGATCCCGCCGGGGTCGACGCTCGCGCTGACCGGCGCCGCGGCACGCGTCGCGGAGGGCGCGGCCGAGGTCGTGCCGCTCGTCGCGACGGGCGAGCTGCACGGCGCACTCGAGGCACTGCGTCGCGCACGCTACGAGATCGCGGCGACGGTCGTACGCGGCGGACGCGATCTGTACGTCGAGTCGCTGCCGCGCCGGCTCGTCGTCGTGTTCGGTGCCGAGGGCACCGGGCTCTCGCGCGCGCTCGCGAGCGCAGTGCCGGCGAAGCTCGAGATTCCGGGCACCGGCGCGGTCGAGAGCCTCAACATCGCGAGCGCGGTCGCGGTGGTTGCGGCGGAGCACTGGCGGCGGCATCGGGGAGCGAAGCGCGCGTGAGCTTTCTGTGGGAGGGGCGGAAGCCCCGACAGGGTGGCGATTCGAAGGAGCCGTCGCGCCGTCGGGGCTTCCGCCCCTCCCACAGTGATTCCGACCGCCAGCGCATACAATCTGCGCCCCCGATCCGGCCGGACCCGCGAATGTTCCGCTCACTGTTCGCCCTGTTGCTCCTGCTACTCGCCGCCGCGCCCGCGCATGCGGCGCGCCGCAGCTACGACGTCCACTACCTCGCGCGATTCGTGCCGGCCGAGAAGGCGGCGCGCGTGACGATCCGGCTCGAGCACGGCACGGGGCGCGCGACGCGGCTCAATTTCCTGATGCCGCCGGCGGGCTACACGAACCTCGAAGGCGACGGCAACTGGACGCGCGAGGGCGACCGCGTCATCTGGATCCCGCCGCAGGCCGGCGGACGGTTCCGCTACACGTACAAGATCGACCACCAGCGCTCGGACGGCACCTACGATGCGCGCATCACCTCCGACTGGGCGATCCTGCGCGGCGACGACCTGTTTCCGCCGGTCAAAGTCCGCACCACGAAGGACACCGACTCGCGCGCGCGCCTGCACATCGAGCTGCCGCCGGGCTGGACCGGCTTCGACACGCCGTACGTGCTGACGCGCAACGAAACGCACTACGTCGTGGTGAACCCGAAGCGGCGCTTCGACCGGCCGATCGGCTGGATCATCGCGGGCGACGTCGGGATCCGGCGCGAGTGGATCGACGGCGTCGAGTTCTCGGTCGCCTCGCCGCGCGGCGAGGGCATGCGCCGCATCGACGTGCTCGCGTTCACGAATGTGGTGTTCTACGAGCTGCTGCACGCGTTCGGGACGATGCCGCCGAAGATACTCATCGTCGGCGCCGGCGACCCGATGTTCCGCGGCGGGCTGTCGGCGCCGCGCTCGATGTGGCTGCACGCAGACCGCCCGCTGATCAGCGAGAACTCGACCAGCACGCTGGTGCACGAGCTCGTGCACGTCGTGACCCGGATCCGCGGCCACAAGGGCCACGACTGGATCACCGAGGGCATTGCCGAGTTCTACTCGCTCGAGCTGATGCGGCGCGTGTCGCTGATCAGCGAGAAGCGCTACCGCCGCGCGCTCGAGTTCGCGCGCAACTGGAGTGCCGACGTGAAGTCGCTCCGGAGCTCCGACTCGGGCGGCCGGCGCACCGCACGCGCGGTGCTGCTGCTGGTCGCGCTCGACAAGGAAATCAAGAAGAAGACCGAGGATAGGCGCGACATCGACGACGTCGTGCAGAAGCTCATGGAGATCGGCAAGGTGACGACCGACGATCTCCGACAGATCAGCGAGCGGATCGTCGGCGGGAAGGTGGAGGCGCTCGATACGCCGCTGTTGCGGTGATTCGCCGCAGCGGCGCGGACGTCTTCTCGCTGCCGGTCGGAATCACTGTGGGAGGGGCGGAAGCCCCGACAGGGTGGTGCTCCAGCCCGGGCGCCGCGCTGTCGGGGCTTCCGCCCCTCCCACATGACTTCGGGCCTTCGCGCCCACGATAGTTCGCGTCGTCGCGCTTGCGGACTATTGTGCGGGGTTCTCCGCCGCCTTCGGCGCCGAGCCGAACCCGCCGTCCGCCTGGGCCGCGAGATACGCCAGCACCGCGTACGCCGCCGCGTTCTGGTCGATGGACTTCGCGTCGACCTTGTCGAGCGTGTCGTCGGCGGTGTGGTGGAGGTCGAAGTAGTCGGTGCCGTCCTGCGCGAGCGCCGCGCGCGCCATGCCGGCTTCGGCGATCGCGCCGAGATCGGGGCCCGCGAAGGCCGGTTTCCCGTCGGCGACGATGCCGAGCGGCGCGAGCACTTCGGCGATCTTCGCGGCCGCGGCCTCGGCGTGCGGCGCGACGCCGAAACGCACCGCGTAGACCTTGCCGGCGCCGAAGTCCGACTCCGCGCCGATCACGTGCTTTGCAACCTCGCCCGAATGCGCGGCGGCGTACGCGCGCCCGCCCCAAAGGCCCTGCTCCTCGTTCGAGAACGCGATCACGCGGATCGTGCGCTTCGGCGCGCCCGCGACGCGCTTGATCGTCGAGCCTGCCGCCATCGTGATCGCGACGCCCGCGCCGTCGTCGACCGCGCCGGTGCCGAGGTCCCATGAATCCAGGTGCCCGCCGATCACGACGACCTCGTCGGGATGCTCCGATCCGGTGATCTCGCCGATCACGTTGTGCGAGGTGTACTCGCCGTCGTAGCCGGTATCGACGTCGAGCTTCACGCGCACCGGGCGCGAGCGTTCGAGCACGCGCGAGAGCAGGTCGGCGTCGGGATTCGAGAGCGCGAGCGCCGGGATCGGCGTCGCGACGACCGGTAGACCCGACTCGGTCTTGCCGATCGACGAGGCCCAGTGCGGATCCCTCAGCACCTCGGCCGACACGCCCATGCCGGTATGCGGAAAACGATGCGAGTCGGTGCCGATCGAGCGGATCAGCAGCGCGACTGCGCCGAGCTTCGCCGCGGTGTGTGCGCCGCCCGAGCGCACCGCGACCGCGGGGCCGTAGCCCGAGCCGTCCTTCGCGCGCGCCATGCGGTTGCCGACGAACACGATCTTGCCCTTCACGATCTCGGGCGACGCCGCCTTCAGCGCATCGAACGTCGCGAACTCGACGACCTCGGCCTCCAGCGGCTTGCCGCCGGTGCCGACGCTGCCGCCGAGCGCGGTCAGCGCGAGCGCGTGCGGAAACGGCGAGACGATCTCGGCGCGCTCGTGGCCGCGTCGCCAGAGCGGGAACTTGACCGGCTCGAGGTAGACGCGGTCGTAGCCCAACTGCTCGAACTTCGCCTTGGCCCACGCTACCGCGCGTGCATCAGCCTCGGTGCCGGCGAGCCGTGCGCCGACCTCGGTCGTCAGCGACTCGAGGATCTCGTAGGCCTCGGTGTCGCGCATCGCGTCGTCGCGGATCCGCGCTGCGGTCGCGAGCGACGCTTCGTCGAGCGTCGTCGGCTCGTGAGCCGGAACGGCCGGTGCGGCGAGCGTGAGGGCGAGTAGGAGCGCGCGCGGCGCAGCGCGTCGGGTCGACATCGGGAAGCCTTCGCGGTTGGACGGGCGAAACCCGATTCTGCCAAAGAGCGGGGTCCCGGCGCAGGAGCCATTCCACGCCGGAACTCGTGGACCGTCTTTACGACGGGTCAGGGCGAACGTGACTTCAGCAGATCGCGGATCTCGGTGAGGAGCTTCTCTTCCGAGGTCGGCGCCGGCGGCGCGGCGGGCTGCTGGGCCTCCTTGCGGCGCAGCGCGTTGATCGCCTTGATCACCAGGAAGATCGCGAACGCGATGATCACGAAGTCGAACAAGGTCTGGATCAGCATGCCGTACTTCACCGCGACTCCGGGCGACGTCACCACGCCCGTCGCATCGCGTACTTCGGGCTCGAGCACCCACGCGAGCTCGGAGAAGCTGACACCGCCGACGAGCTTGCCGATGACCGGCATGACGATGCCGTCGACGAGGCTCGAGACGATCTTCCCGAATGCCGCGCCGATCACGACGCCGACCGCGAGGTCGACGACATTGCCGCGCATCGCGAACGTTTTGAACTCGGCCAAGAGGCCCATGGGCGCTGTCTCCGCAGGTCCCCGTGGCGCGAGCATATCGCGTGCCAGCGCGCGTGCTTCCGCTGGCGGCTAGACGATTCGCCCGAGGAGCTCGACATGCTCCCCGAATCGCGCGCGAAACGTATCGCCGCGCGTGAGCGCCGCGACGCCTGCGGGCGTCCCGGTGTAGATCAGGTCGCCGGGTGCGAGCGTGTACAGCCGCGACAGCGCCGCGATGATCTCCGCGACACCGAAGATCATGTCGGCGACGTCGGCTTCCTGGCGCCGTGCGCCGTTGACGTCGAGCGTGAGCAGCCCGCGTGCGGGGTGGCCGATCGTGCCCGCCGGTGCGATCGCCGAGATCGGCGCGGATGCGTCGAAGCCCTTCGCGATGTCCCAGGGCAGACCCTTCGTCTTCGCGGCAGCCTGGAGATCGCGGCGCGTCAAGTCGAGCCCGACGGCGTAGCCGTAAACGTGCGACAGCGCGCCGGCCGCGTCGATCGCGGCACCGCCCGAGTGCAGCGCGACGA
>Ga0187892_10001846_pt1 | contig 46162 bp, 48 predicted proteins | sample MA1701073metaG_FD_139345 | JGI IMG/M metagenome (GOLD analysis project Ga0187892, IMG submission 139345) | Bio-ooze microbial communities from a basaltic lava cave in the Kipuka Kanohina Cave System on the Island of Hawaii, USA - MA170107-3 metaG ...
CCCCGAGCCCCTTCGGCGAGGGCAAGCCGGTGAGCGCGCCGGGCCGCCCCAAGCGCGAACCCCGAGCCCCTTCGGCGAGGGCAAGCCGGTGAGCGCGCCGGGCAAGCCGATGACCGCGCCGCGCCCGATCCTTGCGCTCGAGGCGGTCAGCAAGCGCTTCGGCGGCCTGGACGTGATCCAGGACCTCTCGTTCGCGGTGCTGCCGGGCGAGCGCGTCGCGCTGATCGGCCCGAACGGCGCCGGCAAGACCACCGCGTTCAACCTGATCACCGGCGTCTACCCGGTGGACGCCGGGCGGATCCTCCTCGACGGCGCGGACATCACCCGGCTCCCCGCGCGCAAGCGCATCCGCGCGGGCCTCGCGCGGACTTTCCAGAACATCCGGCTGCTCGCCCATCTCACGGTGCTCGAGAACGTGATGGTCGCCCAGTACGCCCGCACGCCCACCCTCGCCGGCATGCTGCAGCCGGTGAACCTCGGGCGCACGAACCGGTGGCGGCGCGAGGCCGAGCAGGCGCTCGACGAGGCGGGGCTCGCGCGGTACGCGGCGGCGCCGACCGGCGGCCTGCCGTACGGCATCCAGAAGCGCGTCGAGCTCGTGCGCGCGCTCCTCGCGCGGCCGCGGCTGCTGCTCCTCGACGAGCCGGCCGCCGGCCTCAACCCGGCCGAGACCGCGGCGCTCGCGACCGACCTCGCGGCGATCTCCGCGCGCGGGGTGACGATGCTCGTGGTGGAGCACGACATGCACTTCATCGGCGCGTTCTGCCGCCGCGTCGTGGTGCTCAACTTCGGCTGCAAGATCGCCGAGTGCGACAGCGACTCGGTCGGCGACGACCCGCGCGTGCGCGAGGCCTATCTCGGCGCGGATGCCGGGTTCGAGGACGCGCCCCCCGCACCGGCCGATGCCGGTTCCGTCCCGCCACCCGCCGCCCCCGCCGATGCCGCCGCCCCGCCGGGCGCCGCCCGGGCCGCCCCCCATGCTGCTTGAGATCGAGGACCTGAACGTCCGCTACGGCCGCGCGCACGCCGTGCGCGGGGCGAGCGTGTCGGTCGCCGACGGCGAGGTCGTGGCGGTGCTCGGCGCGAACGGCGCGGGCAAGAGCTCGCTCCTGAAGGCGGTGCTCGGCCTCGTGCCCGCCGCGTCGGGGCGCGTGCGCTTCGACGGCGCGGACCTCGACGGCACGCCGGCCGCGCGCCGCCTCGCCCGGGGCCTCGCGCTCGTACCCGAAGGTCGGCGCATCCTGGTCGGCCTCACGGTCGAGGAGAACCTGCTGATGGGCGCCTACGGGCGCCGCGACGCCGGCCGCGTGCGCGGCGAGATCGCGGCGATCTACGAGCGTTTCCCGAACCTCGGCGCCCGGCGCCATCTCCCCGCCTCGGTCCTCTCGGGCGGCGAGCAGCAGATGCTCGCGATCGGGCGCGGGCTGCTGGCGCGGCCCCGCCTGGTGATGCTCGACGAGCCCTCGCTCGGGCTCTCGCCGCTGCTCGTCCGCGAGCTATTCGCGCTGCTCCGCAGCCTCAACCGGGACGGGCTCGCGCTGCTGCTCGTGGAGCAGAACACCGCCATGGCGCTCGCGCTCGCCGCGCGCGCCTACGTCATGGAGCTCGGGCGCGTCGTGATGCACGGTGCACCGCGCGAGCTCGCCGCGGACCGCCGCCTCCAGGCCGCCTACCTCGGCGGCGGCCGGCCGGCCGCGCACGCGGGGACCGGGGCGCGACCGGCATGAGTAACCCTGCGCGCTCGGGCGCGCGGGATTCCATCGCACGACGAAGAGGAGGAAGACCATGCGAAGCAAGCCACTGAATCTCGTCCTGGCGGCGGTGCTGGGGGCGTGCGCCGGCGGCGCATCCGCGCAGACCGACCTCGTCCTCGGCTACCTCACCGCCGAGACCGGGCCGTTCGTCAGCCTGTCGCGGTCGAACGAAATCGCCGCGCGGATCGCGGTCGACGAGCTGAACGCCGCCGGCGGCGTCAACGGCCGCAAGCTCCGCTACATCGCCTTCGACACCGCCGGCAAGCCCGACCAGACCGTGGTCGGCCTGCGCAAGTTCGCCGAGGACGACAAGGTGCTCGCGATCATCGGGCCGTTCAGCTCGGGCCAGGTCCAGGTCGCCGCGCCCGCGGGCGACCGCGCGGGCGTCGTCACCATGGCGATGGCCTCCTCGGCGCCCAAGCTGGTGGCGAACTTCCAGTACGCCTTCCGCAATACCTCCGACGAAGGCTACATGTTCGACCGGGTGATGCGCACCATCAAGTCGAAGAACCTGCCCGCGGCGACCGGCGCGGTGGCGTACGCGAACGACGACACGATCTCGCGCGTCATGGGCGAGAAGGTGCTCCCGGCGGTGATGCAGAAGGCCGGCGTCGCGCTGAAGGGCAACGTCGACTTCAAGCTCGCGGCGTTCGACCTCTCCGCGCAGGTGTCGCAGCTCAAGGCGAACCCGACCGACCTCGTCGGCGTCGGCGCCCCGCCCGAGGCCGCGGTCAAGCTCGCGCAGGAGATGCGCCGCCAGGGCCACAACGGCCGGCTCGTCGCCGGGTCCACCGTCAACGACCCGGATCTGCCGGCGCGGATGGGCCGGGACGGCAACGGGACGATCATCCCGTCGACCTTCTTCGCCGACCTGAACGACCGCACGCGGAAGTTCGCCGCCGAGTTCGAGCGGCGCGCAAAGGCGATGAACGCCGAGCGCACCGCGCCTTCGCAGTTCGACGCCGCGACCTACGACATCGTCCTCTACTACGCGTGGGCGATGCGCGAAGCGAAGGTGACCGGCGACCCGGCGCGGCTCGCCGCCGAGCGCACCGCGATCCGCGACGCGCTGCGGCGGATGAAGGACTTCCCGGCGCTCGAGGGCGCAGTGTCCTTCGGCGCGGACAACGACGCGCTGAAGCCGGTCTACGTGCAGGAGATCCGCGACGGAAAATGGGTGCTGCTCGAGACCCATCCGGCGGGGAACTGAGCGCGAGGCCGGACGTGGGCGGCACGCTGACGCTGACGCGCTGCACGCAAGCGGGCGAGCGGACCGCGCCGGGCTCGCCCCGGGCAGCGCGATGTTCTGCGGCACGCTCGCCGTCCACGGCAAGGTGGAACCGGCGGAACGCTTCGCGCTCGAGCTCGCCGACCCGGTCCCCGGGCGGACGCTCGGGCACCACTACCGCACAGTGCAACTGCCCGTCGAGGGCTGAAAGGAACGTCATGGGCACGATCAACAAGGAGCATTTCGAGTTCACCGGGGTCGATCTCGGGAGCGGGTTCAGCGTCCCGCCCGGCTACCCGTCCGGGTTCAAGGAGAAGATCCTCGCCGGCAGCCTCGACGAGGAGCGCCGCACCGGCAGCCGCACGCGGCTCCTGCGCATCGAGCCGGGCACGTACTCGACCGCGCCGTTCGTCCACACCTACTGGGAGGAGGTGTACCTCCTCTCCGGCGACCTCGTCGTCGGCAACGACGCCGAGGGGCGCGGCGGGGAGAAGTTCACCGGCCCGACCTACGCCTGCCGGCCGCCGGGCGTCCACCACGGCCCGTTCAAGTCCGAGGGCGGCTGCCTGCTGCTCGAGATCCACTACTTCGCATGACGGGCGAGGCGATCGAACGCGCCCGTCCGGTCGCGCGCCGGGGCGCGGCGCGCGGCGCGCGTCGCGCGGACGCGCGGGGCGGCGCCGCGCGCGGCCGTGCGGTGCCGCGCGGCGGCGCGGTCCTGCTGCGCGAGGCCGCGCGCGAGGAGATCATGCGGCGCATCATCCGCCTCGACTACCGGCCGGGGCAGTACGTGAACGCCGCGCAGGTGAGCGCGGACCTCGGCATCGGCGCGACCCCGGTCAACCAGGCGCTGAACCGGCTGATGCACGAGGGCATGGTCGAGATCATTCCGCGCAAGGGCGCGATCGTGCGGCCGGTGTCGCTCGAGGAGATCCTGCAGATCATCGACGTGCGGCTGGTGAACGAGTGCCACTGCGCCCGGCTCGCGGCCGAGCGCGCCGGCGACGGCGAGCTCGACGCGCTGGAGGCGCTCCTCGACCGCGCGGACCGGCTCGTCGCCGCGCGCGACGTCGAAGGGCTGATGCTGCTCGACCGCGAGTTCCACCTGCGCCTCGGCCGCGCCGCGCGCAACCCGGTGCTCGCCGAGCTGCTCGTCGGCCTGCACGAGCGGAGCCTCCGGTTCTGGTTCATCTCGCTCTCCGACGAGGAGCATCTCGCGGCGGTGCAGGACGAGCACCGGGCGGTCGCCGAGCGCCTGCGCGCGCGCGACCCCGAGGGCGCCGCCGCCGCGGTGCGGGCGCACATCGAGTCGTTCCGGGCCACGATCAGCCGGTCGGTGTAGCCGGCCTGAAGCGGGCGATGGAAGGAGGCCAAAGATGCTGAAGACCGGAAGCGAGCACCTCGAGTCGCTGCGCGACGGGCGCGTCGTGTACATCGGCGCCGAGCGGGTCGGCGACGTCACCACGCACCCGGCGTTCCGCAACGCTGCGCGCACGGTCGCCGCGATGTACGACATGATGGCCGACCCCGCCAACCGCGACGAGCTCACCTACGAGGAGGACGGCGGCCGGCACGCGATCTACTTCCTGCGGGCGAAGACCCGCGACGACCTCGCGCGGCGGATGATCGGCCACCGCCGGATTGCCGACCTGAGCTACGGCATGTTCGGCCGCTCGCCCGACCACGTCGCGAGCTTCGTCACCGGGATGGCGATGAAGCCGGACGCGCTCACCGCGCCGTGCGGCAACGGCGACAATCTCCTCGCCTACTACCGCCACATCCGCGACCGGCACCTCTACGCCGTCTACGCCGTGCTGCCGCCGCAGGCCGCGCGCAACCCGGAGTTCTACCAGCGCCAGAACCTGCCGGTGCCGACGCTCGGCGTGGTGCGCGAGGAGGACGACGGGGTGGTGATCTCGGGCATGAAGATGCTCGCCACCGGCGCGGTGTTCGCGAACGAGATCTGGATCGGCAACGTCCTGCCGCTCGCGCCCGACCAAAAGAAGCAGGCGATCACCTGCGCGATCCCGTGCAACGCGCCCGGCCTCACGCTGTGGTCGCGCAAGCCGTTCGAGCGCCACGCGCAGAGCGAGTTCGACTCGCCGCTCGCCTGGCGCTTCGACGAGTCCGACAGCATGATCCTGTGCGAGAGCGTCAAGGTGCCGTGGGAGCGGGTGTTCGTGAACGACGACGCGATCCTGTCGCGCGAGATCTACTTCCGCACGCCGAGCCACTGCTACGGCAACCACCAGTCGAACGTCCGCTACTGGTCGAAGATGCGCCTGCTGCTCGGGCTGTGCAGCGCGGTCGCGAACGCGACCGGGGCGGCGGAGGTGCCGGCGGTGCGCGAGGTGCTCGGCCGGATGTCGGCGGTCGAGGGGACGATCGCGGGCATGGTCAACGGGCAGATCAACGCGTACGAGAGCTGGCCGCCGGGCTGGGCGTGCTTCAACCGCCGCATGATGTACGCCGCGCTCGAGTGGTCGACCCAGAACTACACCCAGTTCATCGAGGTGCTGCGCGAACTCTGCGGCGGCGGGGTGTTCCAGATGCCGGCCGACATCAGCGTGATGCACGACCCGCACCTCGCGCAGCAGTTCCAGGCCTATTTCCAGACCCCGCAGCTCGACGCGGTGCGGCGGATGAAGCTCTTCAAGCTCGCCTGGGACCTCGTCGGCTCGGAGTTTGCCGGCCGCCACCTGCAGTACGAGAAGTTCTACGCCGGGGCGTCCTTCATCGTGCGCAACCACGCTTTCCGCGAGACACCGTGGGACGAGTTCCACGGCATCGTCGAGCGGCTGATGGCGAGCTACGACGTGCCGGCGGCGGCGGACGCGAAGCCGCGCCGCGCCGGCGCGGCCTGACCGACCCGAGGAGGAAGACCATGACCGAGATCGTGCTCTACGACGCGGCGAACAGCCCCTGCGGGCGCCGGGTGCGGATGTGCCTGATCGAGAAGGGCGTGCCGTTCGAGATCCGCTGGCTCGCGCTCGGGCTGATGGACCAGAAGCAGCCGTGGTACCTGAAGCTCAACCCGAACGGGCTCGTGCCGACGCTCGTCCACGGCGAGCGCGCGCTGTACGAGTCGAACGTGATCAACGAGTACCTCGACGCGGTCTTCCCGGCACCGCCGCTGGTGCCGAAGGACCCCTATCTCCAGGCGCAGATGCGGATGTGGATGGCGTTCGAGCTCGAGTGGGCGAGGCCGTTCCGCGACGCGGTCTACGAGACGATCAGCAAGCGCCGGCTGCAGGACACCGGCATGACCCCGGAGCAGCTCAAGGAGGAGATCACCAAGCGGACCGCGAACGCGTACTACCTCAAGTTCGCGACCCAGGTGCTCACCACGCCCAAGAACACCGAGCTCATCGCCGATCGCCACCACGTGCTGCTCGAGAAGATGCAGCTCATGGAGGACCGCCTCGCCGACGGGCGGAAATGGCTCGTCGGCGACGACTTCTCGCTCGCCGACATCGCGCTCGCCCCGCGGACCGAGATGTTCCCGCTCATCGACCTGCCCGACCTCTACCAGCGCTTCCCCCGGATCGGCGCGCTGATGGAGCGGATCCGCGCGCGCCCGAGCTGGCAGAAGTCGGCGATCCTGCCGGAGAAGGGCGAGGCGGCGCGGAAGATCGCGGCGTGAAGCCGCCGATGGCCCTGCCGCCGCCCGCGCCCGAGATCGCGCCCGAGCGGCTGCGCCGGGCGTTCGCGACCTTCGCCACCGGCATCGCCGTGATCGGCGCCCGCGGCGCCGACGGCGCGCTCGTCGGCATGACGGTGAACTCGTTCGCCTCGGTGTCGCTCTCACCGCCGCTGGTGATGTTCTGCCCGGCGCGCTCGCTCGGCGCGTTCGAGGTGTACCGCACCGCGCGGCACTTCTCGGCGAGCGTCCTGCGGCAGGACAGTGGCGCGGTGTCCGAGCGGTTCGCGCGCGCCGGGACCGGGAAGTGGCAGGGCGTGAAGCACCGGCTCGGGGCGGGCGGCGCGCCGCTGCTCGAGGGCGCGCTCGCGACGTTCGAGTGCGAGGTCGAGTCCCGGCACGCGGCCGGGGATCACCTGATCGTGGTCGGCCGCGTCCGCGCGCTGGAAGTGGCCGGGAACGACGAGCCGCTCGTGTTCTTCCGCAGCCACTACCGCGAGCTCGCGCCGCTCGGCGGGGTCGAGGCGGCGCGCGAGCCGGCGTTCCTCGCGTGGGGGCTGTAGCGCGGCCCGGATGCCAGGCGACCGCTCGATGAGCACACCCGACTGGCCGGCGCTGCGCGCGGAGTTCCCGACGCTCGAGCGCTGGACCTACCTCGACGTCGCGCGCAAGACGATCCCGCCGCGCTGCCAGGAGCGCGCGCTGCAGGAGTACACCCGGGACGTCTACGAGAACGCGGGCGCGGATGCCTGGTCGGCGGCGAACGTGGCCGAGACCCGGGCGGCGATGGCCGATCTCCTCGGCGCGAAGCCGGCCGAGATCGCGTTCACCCGCAACACGACCGACGGGCTGAACCTCGCCGCGCATGCCTTCGCGCTCGCACCCGGCGACAACGTCGTGCTCACCGACATGGAGCACCTCGCCAACGTGTGGGTGTGGAAGCACTGGGAGGCGAAGGGCGTGGAGATCCGCTACGCCCGGCACCGCGATTGGCGGCTTCCGATCGAGGCGTTCCTGGAGCGGATGGACGGCCGCACGCGGGTGGTTTCGACGGCCTATGTCACCTACGGCAACGGCTATCGCGTCGATCTCCCCCGGCTGGGCGCGGCGTGCCGCGAGCGCGGCGTCCGGCTCGTGGTGGACGGCGTGCAGGCCGCCGGCATCCTCGCCGCGCCGCTTTCCTCGCTGAACGCCGATATCGTCGCCATCGGGGGCCACAAGGGCCTGTTCGGACTCACCGGCTCGGGGATCGTGTACTGCCGCGAGGAGCTGGTGAACGACGTCGCCGCGCCGTTCGTGAAGCCGCCGGCCGCGACGGCACCGGAAGCGGCGCGCGCGCACGCCGGGAGCCAGTTCGACTACATGCGCGTCGCGCACCGCTTCGAAGGCGGCAACCCGAACTTCCTCGGGCTGCGCGTGCTGCGGCGCGGCGCGGCGTTCATCCGGTCGATCGGGCTCGCGCACATCGAGGCGCGGGTGCGCGCGCTCACGACGACCTGCCTCGAGCGCCTCGCCGCGGCGGGCCTCCCGACGCGCACTCCGCAGCCGTGGGAAGAGCGCGCGCAGATCGTCAGCGTGCCAGCGCCCGACGCTGCCGGCATCATGGCGCGCCTGCGCGAAAAGGACCGCATCGTCGTCAACGTCAAGGACGACGCGCTCAGGGTGTCGATGAGCTTCTTCAACAACGAGGAAGACATCGATCGGGCGGTACGCGCCATCGCGCGAGAGGTCGGCGGCCGGGGAGGCGCGGCCGTCTGATCCACGCGGCGCTCGCGCGAGATCGGGAGAGTGCGAACATGAAAACTCGACTTGCCGTCCGTACCGGGCTGCTCGCGGCGGGATTCGCCGCCGGCTCGTGGCTCCTCGCGCCGGCCGTTTCCGCGCAGGACTATCCGACCAAGCCGATCCGGCTGATCGTGCCGTTCGCCGCCGGCGGCGGGTCGGACTTCGTCGGCCGGCTCGTCGGCCAGAAGCTCAGCGAGCAGCTCGGCCAGTCGGTGCTCGTCGACAACCGCCCGGGCGCGGCTTCCCTGGTCGGCACCCAGATCGCGGCACGCGCGGCGCCGGACGGCTACACGCTGCTGCTCGCCGATTCGGGCTTCACGATCAACCCCGCGTTCTTCAAGGATCCGAAGTACGACGCGCTCAAGGACTTCGACCCGGTCTCGGTGGTCGCGGAGACCCCCTACATCCTGGTCGTGAACCCCGGCCTGCCGTACGCCGCGAGCCTGAAGGACTTCATCGCCGCGGCGAAGGCCCAGCCCGGCAAGCTGAACCTCGGCTCGGCCGGCAACGGCAGCGGCACCCACATGACCGGCGAGCTCTTTCGCCTGCGTGCCGGCATCGACATGGCCCACGTCCCCTACAAGAGCGTCGGGCCCGCGCTCGCCGACGTGGCCGCCGGCCAGATCCAGTCGAGCATGTCGAGCCCGCCGCCGTCCCTGCCGCTCGCGAAGGCCGGGCGGCTCAGGATCCTCGCCGTGGCCGCGCCGGAGCGCAGCCGGCTGCTGCCGGACGTGCCGACGTTCGCCGAGAGCGGCGTGAGCGACGTCAACGTCAGCAATTGGTACGGTGTCATGTCGGTCGCCGGCACGCCGCCTTCGGTGCTGAAGCGCCTGCACGAGGAGCTCCTCCGGGCGGTCGCCGCGCCCGACGTGCGCGAGCGCCTCGCCGCGGCCGCGCTCGAGCCTGCCCCCAACACGCCCGGCGAGTTCCGCAAACTGATCGGAGCCGAGCTGCAGCGCTGGGCCCAGGTCATCCGGGACGCAGGGATCCGGCAGGAGTAGGCCCGCGCCGGCCGGGGCGGCCCAACCACCCTCGACCACCGGCTCGGCTGGGAGCTGTGAAGCCCCGCCGGAGGGCGGTATGCTTCGCGGCCTCGTTCGACCTCGACGCTGGAGCGATCTCGAGTTTCTGCGCAAGGCCACGCAAGATGAGCCGCTGGTCGCCGACCGGCGGGTTGGAGAGGGGGTCGCAGGTGAACAAATGGCAACCGGGCGTGCTCGCCCATCTCGCGGCCGCGGTCGCGGTCGCGGCCGCGGCTGCGGCTGCGCTCGCCGTCGCGTCCGGGGGCGCAGCCGCCCAAGGCTATCCGTCGAAGCCGGTGCGCATCGTGGTCCCGTTCGGCCCGGGCGGGGTCGCCGACATCAGCGCGCGCGCGGTCGCGCAGAAGATGGGCGAGTCGATGGGCCAGCAGGTGATCGTCGAGAACAAGCCGAGCGCCGGCGGCATCCTCGCCTCCGAGACGGTCGCGAAGGCGGAGCCCGACGGCTACACGCTGCTCTTCCTCACCAACGGGAACGCGGTGAGCGAGTCGCTGTTCAAGTCGCTGCCGTACAGCTCGGTGCGCGATTTCGCGCCCGTCTCGACGGTAGGGTTCTTCGACTTCGTCCTGTTCGTCAAGGGCGACTCGGACGTCAAGTCGCTGGGCGACCTCCTCGCGCGGATGCGGGCGAACCCGGGCAAGCTCAACATCGGCACCATCAACCCGGGCAGCGGCCAGCATCTCTCGGCGGAGCTCTTCAAATCGATGTCCGGCGTGGATGCCCAGATCATCACCTACAAGAGCACGCCGGAGGTGATCACGGCGGTGGTCTCCGGCCAGGTGCAGGTCGGGCTCGACATCGTCGCGCCGGTGCTCGCGCAGGTGAAGGGAGGCGCGCTGCGGATGATCGCGGTGTCGTCGAAGCAGCGTTCGCCGATCCTGCCCGAAGTCCCGACCGTCGCGGAGAGCGGGGTGCCGGGCTACGAGTCGGAGTCCTGGAACGGCGTCGCCGCGCCGGCGAAGACCCCGCCGGCGGTCATCGAGCGGCTGAACAAGGAAGTGCGCGCCGCGGTCGCGGCGCCGGACGTGAAAAAGCGCCTCCAGGACCTCGGCATCGACGCCCGCGCAGGCACGCCCGGCGAGCTGCGCGAGCGGCTGGTCGCCGACATCGCCAAGTGGCGCGCGGTGATCGAGAAGGCGAACATCCCGCGGCAGTGACGCCGCGCCGACGGCCCGGTCGGACCTCGTTGCAAGGTCAGCGCGCTTCTTCGGACCAGTAGAGCCGCACCGGGTTGTCGACGAGCAGCTTGCGCTGCAACCCGGCGGTCGGCGCGATGTGCGGGATGAGGTCGACCAGCAGTCCGTCGTCGGGCATGTGGTCCTTCAGGTTCGGGTGCGGCCAGTCGGTGCCCCACAGCACGCGGTCGGGAAACGTCTCGACGATGCGCTTCGCGAAGGGCACGACGTCGCGGTAGGCGGCGCGCTCGCCGTTCAGCGCCTTCGGCCCGGTGACCGAGAGCCGCTCGGGGCAGGTCACCTTCGACCACACGTTCGGGTGTTCGCGCAGGAACGTCACGAACAGCTCGAACTCGGGGCCGTCGACCGCCTTGGTCACGTCCGGGCGGCCCATGTGATCGACGACGACCGTCGTCGGCAGCGCGCTGAAGAAGTCCCGCAGCTCCGGCAGGTCGACCGCCTCGAAGTAGACCACCACGTGCCAGCCGAGCGGCGCGATGCGGCCGGCGATCTCCATCAGCTCGTCCTGCGGCGTGAAATCCACCAGCCGCCTGACGAAGTTGAAGCGCACGCCGCGCACGCCGGCAGCGTGCAGCTCCTGCAGCTCGCGGTCGGTCACCGACCGTCGGACGGTTGCGACGCCGCGCGCCCTGCCGCCCGAATGCACGAGCGCATCGACCATCGCGCGGTTGTCGGCGCCGTGGCAGGTCGCCTGCACCACGACGTTGCGCGCGAAGCCGAGGTGGTCGCGCAGCGCATGGAGCTGATCCTTCGAGGCGTCGCAGGGCGTGTACTTGCGCTCCGGCGCGTAGGGGAACTGCGCACCCGGTCCGAACACGTGGCAATGCGCGTCGACGCTGCCGGCCGGTACCCTGAATCCGGGCTTCGACGGACTGGCGCACCAATCCAGCCAGCCGGGAGTCTTCCGGAATTCCATCCGCCTCTCACGCCTTCTTCGCCGGCGCGACCCCGGGCTCGCGCGCCGCGTCCCAGGCGAGGGCGCCCGCCTCCTTGCCCGCGACCGAATAGAGCGCGCCGGGTGCGTTGCGGGTCTGCTGGAAATCCGCCAGCGACTGGCCCCGCATCGCGGCATAGATGTGCAGGTTCGAGACGCCGACGACGGCGCCGAGCTTCTCCAGCATGAAGAAGCTCGCGCCGTAGCGGATGAGGGCGCGCCAGTCGCGGCTGCGGACCATCGCGCGCTCCTCGTCGGTGAGGTCCGCTGCGGCGAAAGCGCCCTCGGGGTCGGCGAGGAACCGCGCGCGCTGCGCCGGCTCGATGAGCGCGTGCAGGAACTTGTTGAGGCGATAGCCCTTCACGCTGCGCGCGAGCGTGAAGGGATACGTGCCTTCGAGCTTCTCCGTGCCGGCGAGCTCGCGGCCGATGTGCGCGCGATGCGCGGCGAGCGTGTCGACCGGGGTCTCGACCGCCTCGTTCTCGTAGATCGCGGTCGCGATGCCGGTCATCGACGGCAGGTAGTACGTCTGGTGGATCTTGCGGAGGGTGGCCGACATCGCCCCGCGCATCACCAGCCACATGAACACTTCCGCGCCCTCCATGCCGCCGAGCGCCGCGTACTCGCCTAGCGTCATCCCGGCGAGCCGCACGGGGTCCTTCTCGATCAGCTCGAGGAACTGCATGTCCCACGGAGTGTTGTTGAAGCCGGCGCGCTCGCCGTGCACCTGATGGGAGAGGCCGCCGGTGGCGACGATCACCACTGCGAGATCCTCCGGATAGCTCTCGATCGCGCGGCGCAGCGCGTGGCCGAGCTTGTAGCAGCGGCGCGCGGTCGGGACGGGGAACTGCAGCACGCCGATCTGCAGCGGCACGACGGGCACCGGCCAATCCGGCTCGTGCGGCAGGAGCATCGACAGCGGCGACAGGACGCCGTGGTCGAGCGCCCGGTCCTGGAAGAAGGACATGTCGAACTCGTCGGCCATCAGCGAGGCGCCGATGTGATGCGACAAGGCGGCGTGGCCGCGCACGGCGGGGAGCGCGCGCGCCCCGCCGCCTTCGTCGGCCACCGGATACGACTCGCCGACGCCGAGCGCGAAGGCCGAGTAGTGGTCGAAGAAGAACGACGTGCCGTGGTCGTTGTAGGTCAGCACCAGCACGTCGGGTTTCTTCTCGGCGAGCCAGCGCCGGATCGGCGCGTAGGCCTCGAAGATCGGCGCCCAGACCGGGTCGTCGTGCTTGTTGCGGTCGAGCGCGAAGCCGATGGTGGGCGTATGCGAGCTCGCGATCGCGCCGATGATCCTTGCCATGGCGGCAGCCTCCTTCGTCCTGGACCGGTGCGATTCTGCCGCCGGCCTCGCCAGAATGGAACGGCATTGCTAGACTCGCTGCTATCTCGCTGTGGCATGCCGCAGACCCGAGACCGCCGAGACCGCCGAGACCGCCGAGACCGGAGTGTCCATGGCCGAAGTCATCGCTTTCCCCGCCGGCGGCTTCCGCTTCCTCAAGGGGCCGTTCCAGTACTCCGCCGGCGTCGCCGCCGAGCCCGGTTTCGAGATCGAGCGCGCGACCTTCCGGCGCCCGGTGCCGATCGAGGAGGGCTTCCGCGCGATCGAGGCGTACCTCAACGCGCGCGGGCGGGGACCGACGGCGTTCTGCGCGTGCGAGCTGCGCTCGCCCGAGCCGTTCACCGAGGAGGGCTTCAAGGCGTTCAACCGCGTCTACGTCGGGACCCTCGAGCGCTGGGGGCTCTTCAGGAACGAGGTGAACCCGGTCGCGCGCTCGAACGTCTGCCCGGAGCTCGGCAAGCCGCCGGCACCCGGCTTCCACGCGTTCTCGTACACGGTGCCGGCGGGCGCCGGCGCGCCGCCGAGCTTCGTGATCGCCGGCAGCGGCGAGGCGGCCGAGGGATCGGGCAGCTATCGCGAGCGGACCGTGCGCTATGGCGACACCTCGCCCGCGGGGATGCGCGAGAAGGCGCGCTGGGTGCTCGCCGAGCAGGAGCGGCGGATGGCGGCGGTCGGGGCCTCGTGGGCAAGCGCGACCGCGACCCAGGTCTACACGGTCCACGACATCCATTCGTTTCTCGCCGAGGAGATCGTCGCGCGCGGCGCGATGCCCGGCGGGCTGACCTGGCACTACGCGCGGCCGCCGGTGCAGGGCCTCGACTACGAGATGGACGTGCGCGGGGTCGCCCGCGAGGTCGTGCTGCCGTAGGGCAAGGAGCGGGACGCGAATGGCAGTCGAGCGAATCGGCGTCGTGGGCGCCGGCACCATGGGCAACGGCATCGCGCAGGCGTTCGCCGTCGCGGGCCACGCGGTCACGATGACCGACATCGGGCAGCCGCAGGTCGAGCGCGGGCTGAAGACGGTCGACGCGAGCCTCGAGCGGCTGGTCAAGAAGGAGAAGATGTCCGCCGCCGACAAAGCCGCGGCGCTCGGGCGCATCGGGACCGCGACGGACGTCGGCGCGCTCAGGGACTGCGACCTCCTGATCGAGGCGGCGACCGAGAACCTCGAGCTGAAGCTCAAGCTCTTCGCGCAGCTCGAGGGCGTCGCGAAGCCCGGGGCGATCCTTGCGACCAACACCTCGTCGATCTCGGTGACGCGGCTCGCGGCGGCGACGAAGCGCCCCGACCGGGTCATCGGGATGCACTTCTTCAACCCGGTGCCGGTGATGCAGCTCGTCGAGCTGATCCGCGGGCTCGCGACTTCGGACGACACCTATGCGGCGGTCGAGGCGATCACGAAGAAGATCGGCAAAGCGCCGGTGAAGGTCCGCAACTCGCCCGGCTTCGTCGTCAACCGGCTGCTCTGCCCGATGATCAACGAGGCGGTCTTCGCGCTCGGCGAGGGCCTCGCCACCGCGGCCGAGATCGACGCGGCGATGAAGCTCGGCTGCAACCACCCGATCGGCCCGCTCGCGCTCTGCGACCTGATCGGGCTCGACGTCGAGCTGGCGGTGATGAACGTGCTGTTCGAGGGCTTCAAGGACCCGAAGTACCGGCCCGCGCCGCTGCTCGTCGAGATGGTCGAGGCCGGCTACCTCGGGCGCAAGACCGGGCGCGGGTTCTTCCCCTACGGCTAGCGCCCCGGCCGGGCGGGGTTACAATCGCCGCCTCGCGCGACCGCCGGGAGAACACCGGCGGCGCGGCCTTTCAGCCCGGGATCTTGAGCGCCTCGAGGAGGAGTCACATGGCGGAGCGGCTCGACACTTTTCCGCGCCTGCTGCTGCATCACGCCAGGGTGCGCGGCGACCGCCCGGCGATCCGCGAGAAGGACCTCGGCATCTGGCAGGCGTGGACCTGGGCGGAGGTCGCCGCGGAGGTGCGCGCGCTCGCCTGCGGCCTCGCCGCGCAGGGGTTCAGGCGCGGCATGAGCTTCGCGATCGTCGGCGAGAACCGGCCGCGCCTGTACTGGGCGGTGGCCGCGGTGCAGTCGCTCGGCGGCATCCCCATCCCGCTCTACTCCGACGCCGCCGCGCAGGAGATGGTGTTCGTCTTCCAGAACGCCGAGATCGAGTTCGCGCTCGCGGAGGACCAGGAGCAGGTCGACAAGCTGCTCGAAGTGAAGGCGCAGTGCCCGAAGCTCGCGCACATCTACTTCGACGACGACCGCGGCCTGCGCCGCTACCGCCAGCCGGAGCTCGCGAGCTTCGAGAGCCTGCAGGCGGCCGGACGCGAGTTCGACGCGCGCAACCCCGGGTTCTTCCTCGCCGAGGTCGAGAAGGGCGAGCCGTCCGACACCGCGGCGATGTTCTTCACTTCGGGCACGACCGGGCAGCCGAAGGGCGTGGTGCTCAGCCACGCGAACATCATCACCGCCGCGCGCATGGGCGCCGAGATGGAAGGGCTCACCCCCGAGGAGGAGGTGCTCGCTTACATGCCGCCCGCGTGGATCGGTCAGAACATCTTCTCCTACGCGCAGCCCTACGTCGTCGGCTTCTGCGTCTCGTGCCCGGAGTCGACCGAGACGGTCATGGCCGACATGCGCGAGATCGGGCCGACCTACTACTTCGCCGTGCCGCGCGTGCTGGAGGCGCTCCTCACGCAGGTCACGATCCGGATGGAGGACGCAGCCGCGCTCAAGCGCGGGATGTACCGCTACTTCATGGGGCTCGCGCGCCGGGTCGGAGCGAAGATCCTCGACGCGAAGGAGCCGGTGGGCGCGGTCGATCGCCTGCTCTACCGGGTCGGCGACTTCTTCGTGTACGGGCCCTTGCGCAACGTCCTCGGCATGAGCCGGGTGAAGCTCGCCTACACCGCCGGCGAGGCGATCGGGCCGGACCTCTTCGTGTTCTACCGCTCGATCGGGATCAACCTCAAGCAGCTCTACGGCTCGACCGAGACCTCGGTGTTCGTGTGCGTGCAGCCCGACGGCCAGGTGAAGGCCGACACCGTCGGCCCGCCGGTGAAGGGGGTCGAGATCAAGGTCACCGACGCGGGCGAGATCCTCATCCGCTCGCCGGGGCTCTTCCAGCGCTACTACAAGAACCCCGAGGCGACCGCCGAGGCGAAGACGAGCGACGGCTGGTTCCTCACCGGGGATGCCGGCTACTTCGACCAGGACGGGCACCTCAAGATCATCGACCGCGCGAAGGACGTCGGCCGGCTCGCCGACGGCACGCTGTTCGCGCCGAAGTACCTCGAGAACAAGCTCAAGTTCTTCCCGTACGTCAAGGAGGCGGTCGCGCTCGGCCACGGCCGCGCGATGGCCTGCGCGATGGTCAACATCGACTTCGACGCGGTCGCCAACTGGGCCGAGCGCAGGAACCTCGCGTTCTCGGGCTACACCGACCTCGCCTCGAACCCCGCGGTGTACGACCTGGTGCGCGAGTGCGTCGAGCAGGCGAACGCCGACCTCGCCGCCGACCCGAAGCTCGCCGGCTCGCAGATCCACCGCTTCCTCGTCCTGCACAAGGAGCTCGATCCCGACGACGGCGAGATCACCCGCTCGCGCAAGGTCCGGCGCGGGTTCATCGCCGACAAGTACGCGGTGCTGATCGACGCGCTCTACGGCGGGAAGAAGGAGTGCTTCGTCGAGACCGAGGTGAAATTCGAGGACGGGCGAGTGGGCAAGATCTCGGCGAACCTCAGGATCGCCGACGCGAAGACCTTCCCGGCCGCGGCGGCGAAGAAGGCCGCCTGAGGCGGGACGGGGAGCCCCGATGCCGAACGACCGGACGAGCGGCGCCCCGATGCCCGGCGACGGGGCGACCGGCGCGTCGCTGCGGGAAGACCGGACGATCGGCGCGCCGCTCCTCGTGGTCGAGGGGGTGTCGCTCGCCTTCGGCGGGGTGAAGGCGCTGCAGGACGTCTCGTTCGACGTGCTCGAGCACGAGCTGCGCGCCATCATCGGCCCGAACGGCGCCGGCAAAAGCTCGATGCTGAACGTCATCAACGGCGTCTACCATCCGCAGCAGGGCCGGATCACGTACAAGGCGAAGACCCGGACCGACGTCGACAGCCACGAGGCGGCGAAGGCGGGGATCGCCCGCACGTTCCAGAACATCGCGCTCTTCAAGGGCATGAGCGTGCTCGACAACATCATGACCGGGCGCAACCTGAAGATGCGCACCAACTTCGTCCAGCAGGCGCTCTGGTTCGGGCCGGCGAAGCGCGAGGAGATGGAGCACCGGCGGAAGGTGGAGGAGGTGATCGACTTCCTCGAGATCCAGCACATCCGCAAGACCCCGGTCGGGCGGCTGCCCTACGGCCTGCAGAAGCGGGTCGAGCTCGCGCGCGCGCTCGCCGCCGAGCCCGACCTCCTGCTGCTCGACGAGCCGATGGCCGGCATGAACATGGAGGAAAAGCAGGACATGTGCCGCTTCATCCTCGACGTGAACGAGCAGTACGGCACCACCATCGTGCTGATCGAGCACGACATGGGGGTGGTGATGGACATCTCCGATCGGGTGGTGGTGCTCGACTACGGCCGCAAGATCGCCGACGGCACGCCCGACGAGGTGCGGCGCGACCAGCGGGTGATCGACGCCTATCTCGGCGTCGCGCACTGAAGGGATTCCAGTGCAGAGGTGCGCCAGAGCGCGGAGGGTCGCAGAGTGACTGAAGCAGGCGTTGCGGCGGCCGGTGTGCGGTCGGCGGCGGGGAGGCGGTGATGCAGTTCGCGTTCTTCATCGAGGTGCTCGCCGGCGGGCTGCTCGCGGGGGTGATGTACTCGCTCGTCGCGCTCGGCTTCGTGCTGATCTACAAGGCCTCCGGCGTGTTCAACTTTGCCCAGGGCGCGATGGTGTTCTTCGCCGCGCTCACTTTCGTGAGCCTGGTCGAGCGCGGCATGAACGTCTGGCTCGCGCTCCTCGTCACGCTCGCGGTCATGGTCGTGCTCGGGCTCGCGACCGAGAAGGTAGTGCTGCGGCCGCTGGTCAACCAGCCCCCGATCACGCTCTTCATGGCGACGATCGGGCTGACGTTCGTGCTCGAGGGCCTCTCGCAGCTCGTGTGGGGCTCGCAGCCGCACGGCCTCGAGCTCGGCATCCCGGACGTGCCGATGGAGTGGCTGTCGCAGAAGACCAACATCAACATCAGCCAGTTCGACCTCTTCGCCGCGGGCGTCGCGGGCATCCTCGTCGCGGTGCTCGCGGTGTTCTTCCAGAAGACGCGCATCGGCCGGGCGCTGCGGGCGGTTGCGGACGACCACCAGGCGGCGCTCGCCGTCGGCATCCCGCTCAAGCAGATCTGGGGGATCGTCTGGGCGGTCGCCGGATTCGTCGCGCTCGTCGCCGGCCTCATGTGGGGCGTGCGGAACGGCGTGCAGTACGCGCTGACCTTCGTCGCGCTCAAGGCGCTGCCGGTGCTCATCCTCGGCGGCTTCGAGTCGATCACCGGCGCGATCGTCGGCGGGCTCATCATCGGCGCCGCGGAGAAGCTCGCCGAGGTCTACCTCGGGCCGTACGTCGGCGGCGGGATCGAGTCGTGGTTCGCCTACGTGCTCGCGCTCGTGTTCCTGCTGGTGCGGCCGCAGGGCCTGTTCGGCGAGAAGATCATCGAGCGGGTGTAGTCAGCGAGAGGGGTGTAGCCATGTTCTACCGCGAGGCCGGGCAGTTCAAGACGAGCTACGCCGCCGATCAGCAGATCTTCCCGATCCTGCAGGACCGGATCGGGGTGATCGCGCTTCTCGTGTTCGCATTCGTGGTCGTGCCGCTCGTCGCCGACCAGTACTGGCTTTCGGCGCTGCTGACGCCGTTCCTCGTCTTCGGCCTCGCCGCGCTCGGACTCAACATCCTGACGGGCTACGCCGGTCAGCTCTCCCTCGGTACCGCCGCGTTCATGGCGGTCGGCGCGTTCATGGCCTACAACTTCGAGCTGCGCATCCCGGGGATGCCGATCCTCGGGTCGTTCATCCTCGCCGGTCTGTGTGCGGCGCTGGTCGGCGTCGTTTTCGGGCTGCCGAGCCTGCGCATCAAGGGGTTCTACCTCGCGGTCGCGACGCTCGCCTGCCAGTTCTTCGTGCTGTGGGCGCTGCAGCGGGTCGGCTGGTTCTCGAACTACAGCTCCTCCGGGGTCATCACCGCGCAGAAGATCGAGATCCTCGGCTTCCCGTTCGACACGCCGGTGACGAAGTATCTGCTGACGCTCGCGGTCGTCACCGTGCTCGCGCTGCTCGCGAAGAACCTCGTGCGCAGCGAAACCGGCCGCGCGTTCATGGCGGTGCGCGACATGGACGTCGCCGCCGGGGTGATCGGCATCCGGCTCATGCATACCAAGCTGCTCGCGTTCGCGATCAGCTCGTTCTACTGCGGCGTCGCCGGCGCGCTCTACGCGTACTGCTACCTCGGCACGGTGGAGCCCGAGGCGTTCAACCTCGACCTCTCGTTCCGGATCCTCTTCATGATCATCATCGGCGGGATCGGGAGCATCCTCGGCTCGTTCCTCGGTGCGGCGTTCATCACCCTGCTGCCGATCTTCCTCAGCGTCCTCTCGCAGGGGATCTCGCACGCGACCGGCACCGAGATCTCGCACGCCGTGGTGTCGAACCTGGAGCTGATGATCTTCGGCGCGCTGATCATCTTCTTCCTGATCGTCGAGCCGCACGGGCTCGCCCGGCTGTGGCAGATCGCCAAGGAGAAGCTGCGGCTCTGGCCGTTTCCGCACTGACCGGCGCGGGGGCGCCGCGAGAGCGGTCCCGCAGCGGGGGGCCTTAGGCTTTGAAGGGGCAGGGGATTCGCGTATAGTACGTGCCCCTAACAGAGAACAACCCGACAACCTGGGAAACAGGGAGCACGTCCCTTCTTGACCACCTTGAGGAGAGTATCGATGACGAAGCAGCAAGGCACGGGGCCCGCCCGGCCGATCGCGGCGGTCCTCGCCGCGGCCGGGCTCGCGCTCGCGGCCGCCGGCGCGCAGGCGCAGCAGGAGCAGTTCATTCCCGCCAACTTCTACTGGGTCGGGCCGTACGCCCCCGGCGGGTCCGGGTTCGGCGGCGGCATGATCGACTACTTCGCGATGCTGAACGCCCGCGACGGCGGCATCAACGGCGTGAAGCTGACCTGGGAGAAGTGCGAGACCGAGTACAACAACGCCCGCGGCGTCGAGTGCTACGAGCGCTCGAAGAAGAAGGGCCCGACCGGGGCGACGGTGATCCACCCGCTCTCGACCGGGATCACCTACTCGCTGATCGAGAAGGCGACCGCGGACAAGATTCCGATCATCTCGATGGGCTACGGCCGCACCGACGCCTCCGACGGGCGCGTGTTTCCGTACGTCTTCCCGCTGATCACCAACTACTGGTCGCAGAACACCGCCAAGATCAAGTTCATCGGCCAGCGCGAAGGCGGGATGGACAAGCTGAAGGGCAAGAAGATCGTGAACCTCTATCACGACTCGGCCTACGGCAAGGAGACGATCCCGGTCCTGGATGTGCAGGCGAAGAAGTACGGCTTCGAGGTGACGCATATCCCGGTGGCGCACCCGGGCAACGAGCAGCAGTCGCAGTGGCTGCAGATCCGGCAGATCCGACCGGACTGGGTGATCCTGCGGGGCTGGGGGGTGATGAACCCGACGGCGCTGAAGGCGGCGGCGAAGGCCGGCTTCCCGCGCGACAAGGTGCTCGGGGTGTGGTGGTCGGGCGCCGAGGAGGACGTGATCCCGGCGGGCGATGCGGCGAAGGGCTACATCGCCGCGGGCTTCAACCTGCCCGGCACCAGCTTCCCGGTCATGCAGGACGTCCAGAAGCACGTCTACGCCAAGGGCAAGGGCGAGATGGACGACAAGGCGCGGATCGGCTCGATCTACCACACCCGCGGCATCGTCGCCGGCATCATCACCACCGAGGCGATCCGCACCGCGCAGGAGAAGTTCGGCAAGGGCAAGCCGATCACCGGCGAGCAGATGCGCTGGGGCCTGGAGAACCTCGACATCAGCGAGGCGCGCCTCAAGCAGCTCGGCGCGACCGGCCTCATGCAGCCGCTGAAGGTTTCCTGCCTCGACCACGAGGGCGGCGGGTCGGTGAAATTCCTGCAGTGGGACGGCAAGGCCTGGAAGCCGATCACCGACTGGATCACGTCCGACCAGTCGATCGTGCGGCCGATGGTCGAGGCCTCCGCGGCGCAGTACGCCAAGGAGAAGAGCCTGAACCTGCGCGACTGCAAGTCGGGCGGATAAGCCAGGCGAACCTGCCGGACGGAAAGGGAGAGGGGGAAGGGTAGAACCTTCCCCTTTTTCATTCCACCTCTCCGCGCTACCCTCTCCCCTTTCCACGCTCTCGACGGCGGCGATGTCGGCGATCCCGAAACCCGAGGCGCAAGGCGCGCCCTACCTCTCGGTCAGCAACATCGAGGTCATCTACGACCACGTCATCCTGGTCCTGAAGGGCGTGTCGCTGCAGGTCCAGAAGGGCCGCATCGTCGCCCTGCTCGGCGCCAACGGCGCTGGCAAGACCACCACCTTGAAGGCGATCTCCAACCTGCTGCGCGCCGAGCGCGGCGACGTCACCAAGGGCTCGATCGAGTTCGACGGCAAGCGCATCGACCGGCTCACGCCGAACGAGCTGGTGCGGATGGGCGTCTGCCAGGTCATGGAGGGGCGGCACTGCTTCCAGCACCTCACGGTCGAGGAGAATCTCCTCACCGGCGCGTTCACGCGCTCGATCGGGCGGGCCGAGCTCGCCCGCGACCTCGACCTCGTCTACCAGTACTTCCCGCGGCTGCGCGAGCGGCGCGGCTCGCTCGCCGGCTACACCTCCGGCGGCGAGCAGCAGATGACCGCGATCGGCCGCGCGCTGATGGCGCGCCCGCAGATGATCCTGCTCGACGAGCCGTCGATGGGGCTCGCGCCGCAGCTCGTCGAGGAGATCTTCGAAATCGTGCGCGATCTCAACCAGAAGGAAGGCGTGTCGTTCCTGCTCGCCGAGCAGAACACCAACATCGCGCTGCGCTACGCCGATTACGGTTACATCCTCGAGAACGGCCGGGTGGTGATGGACGGCGAGGCGAAGCGGCTGCGCGAGAACGACGACGTGAAGGAGTTCTACCTCGGGCTCTCGACCGCGGGCCGCAAGAGCTTCCGCGACACCAAGTTCTACCGCCGGCGCAAGCGCTGGCTGTCCTAGCGTGAGACCGAAGGTTTCCCGGTTTCGGGGAGCACGAGAGGGCCTGCCCCCTCCCCCTCGTGTCGGGAAAGACCGGCGCACGGCATGACCGACTTCCACGACGCGCTCGAGACCCGCGATGCGCAGGCGCGCGAGCGCGATCTCCTCGGCCGCCTCGCGCAGCACGTCGCCCATGCGAAGGCGAACGCGCCGGGCTTCGCGCGCATCCTGCGGGACGTCGACCCGCGCGCGGTCGTCTCGCGCGCCGCGCTCGCAGCGCTTCCGGTCACGCGGAAATCCGACCTCAAGGCGCTGCAGGCGGACTCGCGTCCGCTCGGCGGCCTCAACGCCACGCCGGTCGGCAAGCTCGCCAAGATCTTCGTCTCGCCCGGCCCGATCTACGAGCCCGAGGGTCACGGCCGCGACTGGTGGCGCACGGCGCGCGCGCTGCACGCGGCCGGCTTCCGCGCCGGCGACCTCGTCGTGAACACCTTCGCCTACCACTTCACCCCGGCCGGCTCGATGCTCGAGAGCGGCGCGCTCGCGTGCGGATGCACGGTGGTGCCGACCGGCGTCGGCCAGACCGAGATGCAGGTGTCGACGATCGCCGAGCTCGGGGTCGGCGGCTACATCGGCACGCCGTCGTTCCTCAAGCTGATCGTCGAGAAGGCGGGCGAGCTCGAGGTCGACGTCGCCTGCCTGAAGAAAGCGATGGTCGGCGCGGAGTACCTGCCGCCGGCGCTGCGGAGCGCGATGGCCGAGCGCGGCTTGAGCGTCATGCAGTGCTATGCCACCGCCGACCTCGGCCTGATCGCCTACGAGAGCCGCGGGCCGGACGGCAAGGTGTGCGATGGCATGATCGTCGACGAGGGCATCCTGCTCGAGGTCGTGCGGCCGGGCACCGGCGACCCGGTGCCGCCGGGCGAGGTCGGCGAGGTGGTCGTGACGAGCTTCAACCCCGACTACCCGCTCGTACGGTTCGGGACCGGCGACCTGTCGTCGGTGCTCGCGGCGCCGAGCCCGTGCGGGCGCACGAACGTGCGCATCAAGGGCTGGATGGGGCGCGCCGACCAGGCGACCAAGGTGAAGGGCATGTTCGTCCAGCCGGCGCAGGTCGCGGAGGTGCTGAAGCGCCACCCCGAGGTCCGGCGCGCGCGGCTCGTGGTCGACCAGCACGCGGGGCAGGACCGGATGACCTTGCACTGCGAGGTCGAATCGGCGCCGGCGGGTCTGGCCGATGCGCTCGTCGCCACCATTCGCGACGTGACCAAACTGCGCGGCGAGGTTACCCTTCGCAGGCCGGGCGAGCTTCCGAACGACGGCAAGGTGGTCGAGGACGCCCGGAAGTACGAGTAGACGGGACGGCCCGGAAATCCGGGGATATACAAGGAAGGGGCGGAGCCCCTTGTTCCAGCGTGGGGGATCTACAAGGGGAGTCTCCCCTTGTTGGTACGAAAGTACCCCGGTGACACGCTGGAGCAGGGGCGCAACGCGCTCCTGCCACAAAAGCGTTTCGCAAGGGGGACTCATCATGCTCGTGCTGCCGATGGCGGTGCCGTTCGTCGTGCTCGTGATCGCGGCGCTCGCCGCGATCCTCGGCTTTCGCAGGACCTCGGTCTGGGTCTGGTTCATCGCGGCGGCGACGATGGCGTACTCGTTCCAGGGCCACATCACCGATCCGCTGAAGATCGCGCTCTGAGCGCACGCGCCGATGCCCGCCCTCGCCCGTTCGCTGAACGCCCTCGGCCTGCTCGGCGTCTGCGCCGCGCTGCTCTTCGCCTTCTACTGGCAGATCGCGCGCGGCGAGCTGCCGTGCCCGCTGTGCCTCCTCCAGCGCGCCGCGTTCGTCGGCGCCGGGCTGGGGTTCATGCTCAACGTGCGCTTCGGGTCGTCGGAGTCGCACTACGGGGTCACGATCGTCAGCTCGCTCGCGGGCGCCGCGTTCGCCGCGCGCCAGGTGCTGCTGCACATCGTGCCGGGGACCGGGTCGTACGGCTCGGCGCTCTACGGCTGGCACTTCTACACCTGGGCGCTGGTCGGGTTCTTCCTGATCGCCCTCTTCGCGGCGGCGCTGCTCTTCATCGAGGCCCAGTTCGTCGAGGGCGTGCGCGAGTCGCGGCCGTCGGTGGCCGCGCAGGGGCTCGGCTGGCTGTTCGTGCTGGTCGTGCTCGCCAACGCGGTGTCGACCCTGCTCGAGTGCGGGTTCGGGCCGTGCCCGGACAACCCGACCGGGTACGAGCTGCTGCGGAAGTGAGCGTGTGCCGGGCCGGATCCAGGCCTGCGGGACCGGCGTGGCGCCTCGTCAATGAACAGTGAACTCGAGGTGCTGTTCGATGTCGTCCACCGGCTCGAGGGCGCCGGCATCGAGTACATGCTGACCGGCTCGTTCGCGATGAGCGCCTACGTCCAGCCGCGCATGACGCGCGACATCGACATCGTCGTCGAGCTGGCGCAGGCCGACCCCGGCCGCGTCGTCGCGCTGTTCTCGCCCGACTACTACGTCGCCGACGATGCGGTCCGGTCGGCGATCTCCGCGCGCGGCATCTTCAACCTTTTCCATTTCTCCAGGCTGATCAAGGTCGACCTGATCGTGCGCAACGAGGACGAGTTCCAGGTTCACGAGTTCGCGCGGCGCGAGCGGCGCGAGTTCGCCGGTCGCCCGCTGTGGGTAATCGGCAAGGAGGACCTGATCCTCGCCAAGCTCGCCTGGGCGGCACCGACCGGGTCGGCGTTCCAGCTGCGCGACGTGCAGAAGCTGCTTGCGTCGGGAGTGGACGAGGCCTACCTTCGCCGGTGGAGCGCGCAACTCGGCGTCGAGGCGCTGCTCGAAAGGTGCATGGATGCGGGATACGACCCCTGAGTTCGAACGGTTCGTGGCGGAGCAGTATGGTCGTCTGACACCCGGCGAACGCATGCGGTTGTGCGCCGAGATGTTCGAGACCGCGCGCGCGATCGTCGAGTCCGGCCTGCCCGCGGGCCTGAGCGAGCGCGAGCGCAAGTGGCGGATCACCGAGCGCTTCCACGGCCGCGAGTTCGCCGACCGGGTGTTTCCGACGGAGCCGTAGTCGGCGCCGCACCGGCGCGCCGCGCGGGCCTACTGCGCCTCGATCTTCCCCTCGCGCGCGACCGCGCGCCAGCGGTCGAACTCGGTCTTCATGTAGGCGGTGAACTCGGCCGGCGACATCGGCGGGAACGCCTCGAGGTTCTGCGCCGCGAGCTTGTCGCGGACGTCCGGGGTCTGCACGGCCTGCACGATCTCGGCGTTGAGGCGGTCGACGATCGGCTTCGGCGTCCCCGCCGGCACGAAGACGCCGGTCCAGGCCTGCACGTCGTAGTCCTTCAGCGCGGGAACGCCCGACTCCGCGAGCGCGGGGACGTCCGGCGCGAACCGTGTGCGGGTCTTCGAGCTGACCGCGAGCGCCTTGATGCGTCCGGCCTTGACCTGCGGATTGGCCGAGGTGAGGCCGTCGAACATGAGCGGCAGCTGCCCGCCCATGAGGTCGGTGAGCGCCTGCCCGCTGCCCTTGTAGGGCACGCCGACGACGTCGACCCCCGCCATCTGCTTCAGGAGCTCCATCACCATCTGGCTGAGCGCGCCGGCGCCGAGGTGGGCGTAGCTGTACTTGCCGGGATCGGCTTTGAGCCGCGTGATCAGCTCCTGCACGTTGTTCGCCGGAAAGTTCGACGTCGCGACGAGCATCATCACCGTCCAGCCGATCGGTGCGACCGGGACGAGGTCGCGCTCGGCGTCGTACGGGAGCTTCCGGTAGACCGAGGGCGTGACGCCGAACGCGGACGAGGTGGCGAGCAGGGTGTAGCCGTCGGGCTTGGCCTTCGCGACCATGTCGGCGCCGATCGTGCCGGCCGCGCCCGGGCGGTTGTCGACGACGACCGGCTGGCCCAGCCGCTTCGCGACCGGCTCGGCGATCGTGCGGGCCGCGAGGTCCGACGCGTTACCCGGCGGGAAGGGCACGACCACCCGGATCGGCCGGTCGGGCCAGGTCTGCGCCTGCGCCGCCCACACCGCCGTGGCGAGCGCCGCCGCCATTGCGATCGACCATTGCCTCGCCGTCATCGTGTGCCTCCTCGCTCGTCCTTCCGTCCCTCGGCCTGTCGTCCCCGGCCCTGCGTCCCCGGCCCTGCGTCCCTCGGCCTTGCGTCCCCGGCCCTGCGTCCCTCGGCCCTGCGTCCCTCGGCCCTGCGTCCCTCGGCTTGCCTTGGGCGGCACATTGTCATAACATTATGACCAAGTCAAGCCGGGAGCGAAGCCGCCATGCCGCTGCGACCAATGCTGGAGGGAGTCCGCATCCTTGCCGTGGAGCAGTACGGCGCGGGCCCGTTCGGCACGCTCTACCTCGCCGACCTCGGCGCCGAGGTGATCAAGATCGAGAACAAGGCCGACGGCGGCGACGTCTCCCGCCTCGTCGGCCCGCACTTCCACGACGGCCTGCCCGACACGGCGAAGAGCGTCTTCTTCCAGGGCTTGAACCGCAGCAAGAAGAGCATCACGCTCGACCTCGCGAAGCCCGAGGGCCGGGCGGTCTTCCACCGCCTCGTCGCGCGCGCCGACGCGGTGGCGAGCAACCTGCGCGGCGACGTGCCGGCGAAGCTCGGCATCACCTACGCGCAGCTCGCGCAGGTGAATCCGAAGATCGTCTGCGCCCACCTCACCGGCTACGGCCGCGAGGGCGAGCGGGCCGCGTGGCCCGGCTACGACTACCTGATGCAGGCCGAGGCCGGCTACTTCCACCTCACCGGCGAGCCCGAGTCGGCGCCGTCCCGGTTCGGGCTCTCGCTCGTCGACCTGATGACCGGCGTCGCGCTCGCCGCGGGGCTGCTCGCCGCGCTGCACGCCGCGAACCGCGACGGGCGCGGGCGCGACGTCGACGTGAGCCTCTTCGACCTCGCGCTCTCCAACCTGAACTACATCGGCCACTGGTACCTCAACGCCGGCGCCGCGACCGGTCGCCTCCCGCGCTCGTCGCACGCGTCGATGACGCCGTGCCAGAGCTACCGCACGCGCGACGGCTGGATCTACCTGATGTGCAACAAGGAGAAATTCTGGGCCGAGCTCTGCCGCCGGATCGGCCGGCCGCAGTGGATCGACGATCCGCGCTTCCGGAAGTTTCCCGATCGCCTGAAGCACCGCGCGCTCCTCACCGAGCTGATCGACGAGGCGCTTCAGGCACGGACCACCGTCGGGTGGCTCGCGGAGTTTGCGGGCGCCGTCCCGGCGGCGCCGATCTACGACGTCACCCAGGCGCTCGAGAACCCGTGGGTGAAGGGGAGCCACCGCATCGAGTCGATCCCGGTCGAGGGCGCGGCGCCGATCGCGCTCCTCACCAACCCGCTGCGCGGCGAGGGGCTGCCGCTCGCCGGCCGTCCCGCGCCGGCGCTCGGCGCCGACACCGACGCGGTCCTCGCCGAGGCCGGTTTCGCGCGCGACGAGATCGCGCGGCTGCGCGCAGGCGGAGTGATCTGACGATGGCGCCCGGCTCCCGCACGCCGCAGTACGCGCGGGTCGCGGAGCGCCTGATGAGCGCGATCCGCGACGGCCGCTACCGTCCCGGCGCGATGCTGCCGGCCGAGAGCGCGCTCTGCGAGCGGTTCGGCGTCAGCCGCATCACCGTGCGCGCGGCGATGAAGGAGCTCGAGCTCCGCGGCCTGGTCTCGCGCCGGGCGGGCGTCGGCACGCGCGTCGAGGCCGTCGCGACGTCGGAGCGGTTCGTCCACGCCGCCGACACGATCGAAGGCATCATGCAGTTCACCGCGGGGCTCACGTTCCGCCTGCTCGAGGCCGAGCCGATCGAAGCGGACGAGGCGCTCGCGGCGCGGCTCGAGTGCCCGCGCGGCCAGGCGTTCTCCCGCGTGATGGGGCTGCGGGTCGAGCCGTCCGGGCGGCCGGTGTGCGTGTCGGTGCATCACATCCCGGCCGCGTACGCGGTGCCGGCGCGCGAGCTGCAGGGGCGCGCCGGCTCGATCGCGGTGTTCCTCGCGGAGCGCGCAGGCGAGGAGATCGCGGAGGCGCGGCAGGTGATCGAGGCGAGGAACCTCACCGCCGCCGACGCGCGCCGCCTCAGGGCGCGGGCGCGGGAAGCGGCGCTCGCGACGCGCCGGTGGTACTACGTCGGTGCGAGCCGGCTGCTCGTGGTGACCGAGAGCCTGTTTCCGCAGGGGCGCTACACCTACTCGGTGCGGATGCGCCGCGAGCGCCTGCCGGGCGTGCGCGAGGCGCGCGCGCAGAAAGGGAAAACATGAGGATGAGCAAAGAGGCTGGAGGAGCCCGCACCCTCTCCCCCGAGGTTGGGGGAGAGGGCCGGGGTGTGGGGGGCAGCGCACCGATCGGGTGCCAGGCGAGGGGCGCGCTCCCATGAGCTTCTATGCGTACACGAAGGCCGGCGAGGGCCGCTACCAGGAGCGCTTCGGGCTCGACTTCGAGGAGTTCGCCGCCGGTCAGAAGTTCAGGCACCGGCCCGGCGTGACGCTCTCGCAGCAGGACAACCTCGACGAGGCGCTCGACACGCTCAATGCGGCGATGCTCCATTACGACGCGCACTACGCAGCGCAGACGACGTGGAAGAAGCCGCTGATGGTGTCGACCGTCACGCTCCAGCGCGTGATCGGCATGGCCTCGCACACGTTCGGCCGGAAAAAGGAGATCCGCGGGTTCGCCGAGATCGCGCTCACCGGGCCGGTGTTCGGCGGCGACACGCTCTACTCCGAGTCGGAGATCGTCGGCGTGCGCGACGGCGGCGGCGACCACGGCGTCGTCACGGTGATCTCGCGCGGGGTGCTGCCGGACGGGAAGGAAGTGGCGAAGGTCACCTACGACGTGGCGGTCTACAAGCGCGGCCGCCATCCGGACGAGGCCGGGCGCCCGCCGGCGCCGCCGGTCGAGGAGGAACGCTTCTTCCTCTACTCGAAGCTCGCCGACGGGACGCTCGTCGAGCGCTACGGCATCTTCTTCGAGGACGCCCGCCCCGGCGAGACGTTCGTCCATTATCCGCGCCGGACGTTCCACCGCGACGAGGCGGTGGAGCACGCGTTGCGTTCGCTGGAGGTGAACCCGCAGTTCCACGACCAGGCGTGGCTCGAGCGGCACCAGGACGGGCGGCTGCGCATCCAGGAGACCTGGGTGATCACCGCCGCGACGGCGGCGACGACGCGGACTTTCGGCCGGGTGGTCGCCAACCTCGGCTGGACCGACATCAGGCTGCCCCTGGCGGTGTACGCCGGCGACACGACCGAGGCGGAGTCGACGATCGTCGACCGGCGCGAGTCGAAGTCGCGGCCGAACGAGGGGATCCTGACCGTCGACACGCGCGCCTACAACCAGCGGCGCGAGCTGGTGCTCTCGTACCGGCGGAATCTCCTCGTGTACAAGCGCACCGCGGACACGCCGTACGCGAAGGCGGGCTACGCGTGACCGCCGCGGCGCCCGACGTCGCGCTCTGCCGCGTCCTCCTCTTCACGCCGGGCAACCGGCCCGACCGTTTCGCCAAGGCCGCGGCAACCGGCGCGGACGGGCTGATCCTCGATCTCGAGGACGCGGTGTCCGCCGCCGGGAAGGACGAGGCGCGCTCGATTCTCGTCGAGCACTTTCGCGCCGGCCACCGCAGCGGTCTCGCGGCGGGGCAGGCGTGCGGGATCCGGGTCAACAACATCCACACCGCCGCCGGTGTGCGCGACCTCGACGCGCTCGTCACGTCCGGGGTCGCGCCCGACTTCGTCCTGCTGCCGAAGGTGGAGTCCTCGTTCGAGGTCCGGCTCTACGCGCGGCTGCTGCCGCACGTCCCGCTCGTCTGCACGCTCGAGTCCGCGCGCGGTCTGGAGCAGGCAACGGCGATCGCGAACGCCGATCCGCGCGTGCGGGCGCTCGCGTTCGGCGGCGTCGACCTCGCCGCCGATCTGCGCGCCGAGCTCGCGTGGGAGCCGCTCCTGTGGGGGCGCGGGCGCCTGGTGCAGGCGGCGGCGACCGGCGGGATCGCCGCCATCGACGTCCCGAGCGTCGTCATCGACGACGAGGCCGGTTTGAAGGCCGACGCCGCGCGCGCCAAGGCGATGGGCTACACGGCGAAGCTCGCGATCCATCCGAAGCAGGTGGCGCCGATCGTCGAGGTCTTCACGCCCACCACCGCCGAGCTCGAGCGGGCGCGCGGGATCATCGCGGCGATCGAGGCCGCCGGCGGCAACGTCGTCGAGTACCAGGGGAAGATGGTCGACGGCCCGGTGGTCAAAGCGGCGCGCGAGCTCCTGGCGCGGGCGGGGAGGGGCTCATGACGTACACGACGCTCGGTTACGGCAAGCGCGACCGCATCGCGCGGATCACGCTCAACCGCCCCGAGCGGCTGAACGCGATCAACGAGGCGATGCCGGGCGAGATCCGGCGCGCGGTCGAGCAGGCGAACGCGGACGACGACGTGCACGTGATCGTGCTCGAGGGCGCGGGGCGCGCGTTCTGCGCCGGGTACGATCTCAAGACCTACGCCGAGGGCGCGACGCCGCTCATCCAGGAGATGCCCTGGGATCCGATGCAGGACTACCGGATCATGAAGGGCTTCACCGACGACTTCTTCTCGATCTGGCGGAGCTACAAGCCGGTGCTCTGCAAGGTGCACGGCTACGCGGTCGCCGGCGGCTCGGACATCGCGCTCTGCGCCGACATCGTGATCATGGCGGAGGACGCGCGCATCGGCTACATGCCGGGGCGGGTGTGGGGCTGCCCGACGACGGCGATGTGGGTCTACCGGCTCGGCGCGGAGAAGGCGAAGCGGATGCTCCTCACCGGCGACACGATCGACGGCCTCACCGCGAAGGCGTGGGGGCTCGTGTACGATGCGGTCCCCGCCGACCGGCTCGACGGCGCGGTGGACGCGCTCGCCGAACGCATGGCGGGCGTGCCGAAGAACCAGCTCATGATGCAGAAGCTGATGATCAACCAGGCGTACGAGAACATGGGGCTCGCGAGCACGCAGATGATCGCGACGCTGTTCGACGGCATCACGCGGCACACGCCCGAAGGGATGTGGTTCAAGCGTCACGCGGAGGCGCACGGTTTCCACGCCGCGGTCGAGTGGCGCGACGGCGGGCGCCCGATTCCCGAGGGCCGCGACGGCGGGGCGAAGTGATCCGCGTCCTTGTCCTGCTCGCCGCTCTCGCGCTGCCCGCGGCCGGCGACACGCAGGGCTTCCTGTCGAACGCGCCCTACGTCCCGACGCCGCAGTCGACCGTCGACCGGATGCTCGAGCTGGCGAAGGTCGGGCCGAACGACTTCGTGATCGACCTCGGGTCGGGCGACGGGCGGATCCCGATCACCGCCGCGAAGCGCTTCGGCGCGCGCGCCGTCGGGATCGAGATCGAGGCCGACCTGATCGAGAAGAGCCGCTTCGACGCGCGGTGGGCCGGCGTCGCCGATCGGGTCACGTTCAAGATCGAGGACCTCTTCACCACCGACCTGCGCCCGGCGACGGTATTGACGCTCTATCTCTTCCGCGAGCTGAACATCCAGCTCCGGCCGCGCATCCTCGAGCAGATGAAGCCGGGCACGCGCGTCGTCACCCACGACTGGGACATGGGCGAGTGGGAGCCGGACGTGTCGGTCGTCAGCCCCGCCCCGGACAAGCCGGTGGGGCTCGACCGCAACAGCAAGGTCTTCCTCTGGTACATCCCGGCGCGGCTGGAAGGGCGGTGGCGGCTCGAGACGACGCTCGCGCCCGGGCGCGCGGCGACGGTGACGCTGGCGCAGACGTTCCAGCGGTTCGAGGGCGGGCTCGACGACCAGGGCGCGCGCGCCGAGGTGGCGGGCGGGCGGGCGCGCGGAACGGCGCTGCAGTTCAGCGTGCCCGGCGCGTCGCCGTGGTCGGGCGCGTACGAGGGCACGGCGGAGGGCGACGAGCTGCGCGGCGAGATCCTGCGGAACGGCGTGGTCGCCGGGCGGTTCACCGCGCGGCGGATGTGAGGCGCGGTCGGGCGGCCGCCGCAGGGCGATGAAGCGCGGCAGTTGCGTCGCCGCGGCCGCGGCGTTCGTCGTGGCGACCGGACTCCCGGTACTCCTCCTCGCGCCCGCACCCGCGTTCGCCGCGGAGGAAGTCCCCTACGTCCAGACGCCTCAACCCGTCGTCGACGCGATGCTGAAGCTCGCGGGCGTGAACGGCCGCGACTTCCTGATCGACCTCGGTTCGGGCGATGGCCGGATCCCCATCACCGCGGCGAAGCGGTTCGGCACGCGCGGGTTCGGCGTCGACTACGTCGGCTCGCTCGTCCAGCTCGCGAACGAGAACGCGAAGAAGGCCGGCGTCGCGGACCGCGTGCGGTTCGAGGAGCGCGACATCTTCAAGACCGACGTTTCACCCGCGACGGTGGTCGCGTTCTACCTGCTGCCCGATTTCAACCTGGAGCTGCGGCCGAAGCTGCTCGAGGAGCTGCGTCCCGGCACGCGCCTCGTCTCGCACGACGGCGACATGGGCGACTGGCCGCCGGATGCAAGGCTCGTCGTCGACGCGCCGGGGAAGACGGTCGGCGTCGAGCAGAAGAGCACGATCTATCTGTGGGTCGTGCCGGCGATGGTCATGGGCGGGTGGAAGACCCGGGTGCCACTCGCCGGCGGGGCGCGCGAGGTGACGCTCGACCTCGCGCAGAGCTTTCAGACGCTATCGGGCGCGGCGACCGTGCGCGGGAAGAGCATTCCGCTCGAGCGGGCGTACGTGCGGGGACAGTTCGTGTTCTTCCGCTTCCCCTACGACGGCGGCGCGGTGCGGTTCGAAGGGCGGGCGACGAAGGACCGGATCGTCGGCAAGGTCACGACACCCGACGGGACGACGCATCCGTGGCGGGCGCTGCGCGGAGGGTAGCGAGCCCGATGGAGATACTCGAACACTTTCTTCCGGTCGACGTAACGGAATCAAATATCCGCTAGTCGACGTTGTTCGTACTGGTCGCCCGGTATTTGCGGACTCCGAAAAAGAGGAACGCCACTGCAATGATCGAATGGAACACCGCGTCACCCTGCGGACCGAACGCGGCGAAAAACATGCTACTTAGCCAACCCCAGCGGCCTGTCTGCGGAGACGCGGAAGGAAACCACAGGCTGTGAAGCGCCAAGAGTAGACCGATGAGACCCAGGCCGATCCACGCACGCGCAATGTCGCGCCCCGTTGGCTTCCAGGTTCAGTTGTCCGGTTGGCCGCGCCAGAGCTTCATTCGCGCCTAGAACGCCCGCAATCAGCGGCCGCGATACAGCGGGCGCATGCCCGCTGTGAAGCGGTCCGCGGCATTGCACGGTTCGGCCTCATGGTCACCGCACGCTGGAAACTAAGCAGCCTGCGCATGCAGGCGAAGGCCAAGCGCTTTGGCAACCTTTAGAACGGTGGCGAAGCTTGGGTTGCCGTTTTCGCTCAGCGCCTTATACAGACTCTCGCGACTGAGCCCGGTGTCGCGCGCCACCTGGGACATGCCCTTCGCGCGAGCAATATCACCGAGGGCCCGGGCGATGCCCACCGCATCGTCGGGCGCTTCAGCGAGCCATGCATCAAGGTATGCGGCCATTTCGTCAGGCGTACGCAGCTGTTCGGCTACGTCGTACGGGACGGTTTTGGTCTTTGCCTTCGATTTGGATGTGGACTTGCGCATAAGAATATCTCTCACAGGTTCCGAGCAAGGGCAGTGGCGGTTCTGATGTCCTGCTGCTGCGTTGACTTGTCGCCACCGGCGAGCAGGATAACCAGGCCGCCTTCCCGCTCCGTGTAGTAGACGCGGTATCCGGGTCCGAAGTCGATCTTCAGTTCGGCAATGCCGCCGGTGAGGTTTCGATGTTGCCCGGGGTTTCCGTTAACCAGACGATCGACACGGACTTGTATGCGCGCGCGGCTCGCTCGGTCCCCCAGAGAATTGATCCAATCCCGGTAGACCTCGGTCATCCGAACGAGCATTACCGTAGTGTATCCTATGGGATACACATGTCAAGGGCTGCAAGAGGCTCGATGGGGCCGAACGTTGCGCTTGAGCCGCGGCCGACGAGCGACGCGAGGAGGGAACCGTAAGCGGTACGCTGGCAGCCGTCGGCTCGAAGCGCGGGTTAGGCAGCGTCGTGAACGGACCGCCTGCGGTTGACAAAACGCCTAGTGAGGTTGACAATAGCGACCCGCTAGGTTGACAAAAATCATGAGCAAAATTCGGGCAAGTGGCGAGCCTGTAAGGCGATTCATTATTGAGCACCTTGCCGCCCACCCGAGGGACATCGTGCGCGTCACAGCAGAGAAGTTTCAATGCTCTCGCCAGGCTGTCCACAAGCACCTACGCCGATTGAGCGCTGAGGGTGCCATCACCGAAAGCGGTCAGACTCGCAGTAAGAGTTATCACCTTGCGCCACTGGCGAAGTGGAAGAAAGAGTACCCGCTTACCCCGGAGCTAAAGGAGGACGCTGTTTGGAGAACCGACATCTCGGGGCTCCTGGGCAAACTACCAGAGAACGTTCTAAACATATGGCAATACGGCTTTACGGAGATGTTCAACAACGTTCTTGATCACTCTGGCGCAACGGCCGTACTGATATCGCTCACCAAGACAGCTGCATCAACCACGATCGACATCTACGACAACGGCATTGGGATCTTCAAGAAGATTCAAGCTGCCCTAAATCTCCTCGACGAACGACATGCCGTGCTTGAGCTTGCTAAAGGGAAGTTCACGACTGATCCCGCAAATCACTCTGGGGAAGGGATCTTCTTTGCGTCCAGAATGTTTGACGAGTTTGTCATTGCCTCGGGTGAAGTCTATTTCTCGCATCAGTTTGAAGAAAAAGAAGACTGGATTCTTCAGTCAAGTTCCGCAAGCGGAGGAACCCTCGTAAGAATGGTGCTTCACAACCATACCTCCCGAACGACCAAGAAGGTGTTCGATCGATTTACGTCTGATGACGACTACGGGTTTACCAAGACGGTAGTACCGGTGAAACTGATGCGGTATGGTGATGACAACCTGGTTTCGAGGTCGCAAGCGAAAAGGCTGCTCTCGCGCTTCGACAGGTTTAGGACAGTTGTTCTCGACTTCTCAGGGGTCTCGAGTATTGGGCAGGCGTTTGCCGATGAAGTGTTTAGAGTCTTTACGGCAAAGCACCCAAATGTTGAGATCGTCCCGATTCACGCGTCGTCCGAGGTGAAGCGAATGATCTCGCGGGCTGAGGCGCTTGGCGCCAGCGACGATGCCTAACGGGAAATAGCCAGCGCGGAAAGACTGGCACGAACGGCCGAATTGCCATGGCTGTGCATCAACGGGCACCCGTGGATACCCACGGATGACCATCCTGGCCGCCGGGGCCAATAGCCACGGCCAGACCTCCGCGTCCCGGGGTGATCTCGCCCGGGATTCCGCCGCTCGCGCTCCTCGCCTCAGCGGCCGAACGCCGCCCGCCGCCGCCAGTATCTGAGCACCAGCCACCCGCCCAGCATTCCACCGAGGTGCGCGAAGTGGGCGACGCCGGCTTGCGTTCCGGTGACGCCGAGATACAACTCGATCCCGGCATAGACGAACACGAACAACCACGCCGGCATCGGGATCGGCGGAATGAGCAGCACGATCACCCGCCGCGGGAAGTTGATCCCGTACGCGAGCAACAGCCCGAACACGCCGCCCGAAGCGCCGACCGTCGGGTAGTACGTTCCGGTCGACGCCGACACCACGAGCTGCGTCACCGCGGCCGCGAGCACCGCGGCGAACCAGTAAGTGAGGTAGCGGCGACGCCCCCACAGCCGCTCGAGGTCCGAGCCGAACATGTAGAGCGCGAACATGTTCAGGAAGAGGTGGGTGAAGCTGCCGTGCAGGAAGCTGTAGCTGACGACCTGCCACGGCTGGAAGGTCGCGGTGGCGACGCCGGGGGCGAGGTCGGTCGGCGTGCCGAGCGGCCACAGCGCGAAGTTCAGCACGAACCCGAGCCCCGCGCCGAGCTGGACGATGTAGGCGATCGTCGTCGCGACGATCAGGCCGAAGGTGGCGGGCGGGATGGGCATCATGGGTCGGGCGGAGGGTACATGAGGCCGCGGCGCGCGATGTCGGCGGTTGTCGTTTTCCCGCCGCCCGGCGCAGACTTCCGGGACCGGGACGAACCGGTGGACGGGAAGGCGCCGCTCTCGTGGTGTACATCGGCCTCATCTCCGACACGCACGGCCTGCTCCGCCCGCAGGCGCTCGAGCGCCTGCGCGGCGCGGCGCACATCATCCACGCCGGTGACATCGGCGATGCCGGGATTCTCGCCGCCTTGCGGGCGCTCGCGCCGATCACCGCCGTGCGCGGCAACAACGATCGGAAGCCGTGGGCGCGCGCGGTCCGCGACACCGAGACGGTCACGCTCGCCGGGGTGCGCGTGCACGTCCTGCACGACCTCGCCGAGCTCGACCTCGACCCCGTCGCGCAGGGCGTCCGCGTGGTCGTCTCCGGCCACTCGCACCGGCCGCGCGTCGAGGAGCGCGCCGGCGTCCTGTACGTGAACCCGGGCAGCGCCGGCCCCCGCCGCTTCAGGCTCCCGGTCGCGCTCGCGCGCCTCGAGATCCACGGGGTGCGGGTGCGGGCCGAGATCGAGGAGCTCGCGCTCTAGCGCCAGAGGCAGCCGCGCATCGCCGTCGCCGGCTCGCGCTGCAACCGTCCGAGGCACGCTATCCTTGTGCCCGGGAGGCGGGCCGATGGACTTCACATCCCTGTTCGACTACTCGGGCGCGGGCGGAGCGAAGACATCCGAGTCGGGAGAGGCGCTCGTCTTCCTCGCCCACGCCACCCCCGACGACTGGGCAAAGCTGATCGACCACACCGAGGCGCGGCGCTTCGCCGCCGGCGACGTGGTCGTGCGCGAGGGCAGCGCCGCGCAGGAGCTCTACATCGTCACCCGCGGCAGCCTCGAGGTGCTGGTCGAGGGCGACAAGGCCGGCGAGCTCCGCAAGATCGCCGCGATCGAGCCGGGCTCGGTGTTCGGCGAGCAGTCGTTCTTCGACGGCCAGCCGCGCTCGGCGAGCGTGCGCGCGCTTTCCGACGGCGAGATCCGCAGCCTGACCGTGCCTGCGTTCGAGGTGCTCGCCGCGAAGGAGCCGGCGCTCGCGCGGGCGGTGCTTTTCGACCTCGCGCGGATCCTCTCGATCCGGCTGCGGCAGACGACCGGCCGCGTCCGGGCGCTGGCGTAGGCACGATGGGACTGCCGGGGCAGGGCGGAACCGGCGCGCGTCGCGCGAGGGTCGTCGAGTGAACGGCGCGGCGCTACCGGTCTTTCCGAACTACACCCAGCTCCCGTCCCGCGTCCCGCTCGCCGCCTGGCACGCGCTGCGCGCGCTGAGCGTCGCCGCCGCGATCGGCATCGCGGCGCTGCTCGTCGTCCGGCCCGGGGACGGGCTCTTCCTCCTCTGGAACCTCGTCATCCCGATCGTGCCGGCGGTGTTCCTCGTGGCGCCCGGCCTGTGGCGCAACGTCTGCCCGCTCGCCGCGCTCAACCAGCTCCCGCGCCTCGCCGGCTTCACGCGCGGGCTCGCGCATACGCCGCTCGTTCGCGAGTACAGCTTCGTCGTCGGCATCGCCGCTTTCTTCGCGCTCGTCTCCGCGCGCAAGTTCCTGTTCAACGGCGACGGCCTCGCCACCGCGATCCTGATCTTCGCCGCCCTCGGCCTCGCCTTCCTCGGCGGCGTCGTCTTCAAGGGCAAGAGCGGCTGGTGCTCGAGCGTCTGCCCGATGCTGCCGGTGCAGCGCCTCTACGGCCAGACGCCGTTCGTCACCGTCCCCAACGCGCACTGCCGTCCCTGCGTCGGCTGCACCAAGAACTGCTACGACTTCAACCCGCGGGTCGCCTACCTCGCCGACCAGTACGACGACGACCGGCGCTACGTCGGCTACCGCCGCTTCTTCGCCGCGGTCTTCCCCGGCTTCGTCGTGGCGTTCTACCTCGTCCCCGACCCGCCGGCGGTGTCGGTGCCGCGGATGTACTTCGAGTTCGCCGCGTACATGGCCGTGAGCCTGGCGGCGTTCACGACGCTCGAGACCTTCGCCAAGGTCCGCGCCAACACGCTGACCGCGCTCTTCGGCGCGATCGCGTTCAACGTCTACTACTGGTTCGCCGCGGAGACGTTCGTCGGCGCGGTGAGCCGGCTCGCGCAGATGGAGGCGGTGCCGCTCTGGATCTGGGCGATCCGCGGCGCCGTGCTCGCGGTCACCGCCGTCTGGCTCGCGCGCACGCTCCTCGTCGAGCGGCGTTTCGTCCAGCTCCAGGTCGCAACGGCGAGCGCGCCCGCCGCGCGGCTCGGCGAGGGCGCCGCAGTCGCGCTCGAGAAGGCGGCCACGCGCGAGAGCGCGCAGGTCACGTTCAAGCCGGAGGGCAAGCGCGTCGCCGTCCAGCCCGGCCAGACCCTGCTCGCGATCACCGAGAGCTGCGGGCTCGCGATCGAATCGGGCTGCCGCATGGGCATCTGCGGCGCCGACCCGGTCGCGGTGCTCGAGGGCATGGGCAGCCTCTCGCCGCTCGGCGACGACGAGCGCGCGACGCTCGCCCGCCTCGGCCTCGCCGACAACACGCGGCTCGCGTGCTGCGCGCGGGTGAACGGCCCGATCACCCTCTCGCTCACGCCGCAGCGCCGCGCCGCCGCGGCGCCCGCGGCGGCGCCCTCGACGCGCTTCGATCCGGCGGTCAGGCGGGTGGTCGTGATCGGCCACGGCATCGCCGGCGTGACCGCGGCCGACCACATCCGCCGGCGCCATCCCGACTGCGAGGTCACCGTCGTCGGCAAGGAGAAGTTCCCGCTTTACAACCGCATGGGCATCACGCGCCTCATCTACGGCCGCTCGGCGATGCAGGGCCTTTACCTCCTGCCCGACGCCTGGTACGCGGACCACTCGATCTCGTGCTGGCTCAACACGCGCGCGGCGCGGCTCGATCTCGCGGCGAAGACGGTCGCGCTCGCCACCGGCGAGAGCCTCCCCTACGACCGCCTGATCCTCGCCACCGGCAGCGCGAGCCACGTGCCGTCGATCCCCGGCTTCGGCGCGGCGGGGACGTTCGTGCTCCGCGAGGCGGAGGACGCGATGTACATCCGCTCCTACGCGCAGGACACGAACGCGCGCGCCGCGGTCATCGCCGGCGGCGGCCTGCTCGGACTCGAGGCGGCGTACGCGCTCTCGAAGCTCGGCCTGCGGGTGACCGTGCTCGAGCGCGGCCGCTGGCCGCTGCAGCGGCAGGTCGACGAGCGCGGCGGCGCGCTGGTGCGCGAGTACCTCGCCGGGCTCGGGCTGCAGATCTACCTCGAGTCGGAAGTCGCGCGGCTCGGTGTCGAGGACGGGCTGGTGAAGGAAGCGGTGCTGAAGGACGCGCGTACGCTGCCGTGCGACGTCTTCCTCGTCTGCGCCGGGATCCGGCCGAACGTGCGGCTCGCAAGCGCGGCGGGGCTGAACGTCAACCGCGGCGTGATCGTCGACGAGCGCCTGCGCACGAGCGCGCCCGACGTCTATGCCGCCGGCGACGTGGCCGAGTATCAGGGCGAGGTCTACGGGTTGTGGCCGGCGTGCGTGGAGCAGGGGGCGATCGCGGCGGCGAACGCGATCGGCGACGAGATGGAGTACGCAGGCACGATCCCGTCGACGATCCTCAAGGTGGTCGGCGCCGACCTCGCGTCGATGGGGCGGATCGCGGCGACGGCGGCGGACCGGGTGGTCGTGTTCGAGGATGCGGAAGCGCGCCGCTACGCGAAGCTCGTCGTCGCCGGGGGGAAGATCGCCGGCGCGATCCTGCTCGGCTTCCCGAAGGAGGCGGCGCTCGTCGCCGACGCGCTGAAGAGCGGCCGCGACGTGAGCGCCGAACTCGCCGCGCTGCGCGCGGGCGACTGGAGCGTGCTCGAGCAGGCGGGCACACGGGCGGCGGCATGAGCGGGCAGACGGGGTCGACCGAATGAGAAACCTCGCGCCCGAGGTCTTCCGCCAGCGGCTCCTGATCGAGGGCCGCTACGCCGGCGCGGTCACGCGCGAGCGGCTGACGGGCTATCTCCTCGGTGTCGCCGCGCATCTCGAGCTCAAGGCGTACGGCGAGCCGGTGATCTACTCGCCGGCGGGGCTCGGGAAGGCGGAGAACCAGGGCTTCGATGCCTTCCTGCCGCTCGTCGACTCCGGCATCTCGGCCTACGTGTGGTCGAGCGCGCGGTTCTTCTCGATCGTGCTCTACACCTGCAAGGGGTTCGACGCGGCGTCCGCGGTCGCGTACACGCGCGAGTACTTCGGTGCGAGCGAGGTCGAATCGCTCGCGTTCTAGCAGTCGACCCGCGAATCTTTCCCGGTCATGCGCGCACCAGCGGCACGATGTCGTCGCCTTCGCGCGCGATCGCCTTCGCGCGGACGAGGTCGGCGACCAGCCACGCGGCGTAGACGGCGGGCGCCATCCGGAGATGGCGCTCGTTCAGCTCGCGCAGGATGCCGACCTCCTCGCAGTACCGCGGCAGGGCGACGACCGGCAGGCGCCGCTTCTCGAGCAGCGCGAACACGACCATCGCCTTCGCGCAGTGGCGCGCGAGGCGGGTGATGTCCTCCTCGTAGCCGTCGAGCCGGAAGAAAGCGCGCTCGAGCGCGCGGTCGACGCCGGTGAAGACGCGGCCATGGCCGGGAACGATGGTGCGCACGCCGAGTCGCGCGATCGATTCGAGCGTCGCGCGCGCCGCCGCGAGCGCGGTCGGATCGCCGAAGAGCGCCTGGAAGACGATGCCGAACCCGTCCTCCCACAGCGCGTCGCCCGAGATCAGGATTGCCTCCTCGGGCGCGAAGAGCATCAGCGCGTACGGGTCGTGGCCCGGCGCCGCGATCGCCTGCCAGTCGATATCCCCCAGCCGCAGCACGTCGCCGGCCGCGAACGCGTCGTCGTAGCGGAAACGCTCGGCGCGCTGGTCGGCGAAGCCGAGCACGAGCTCGCGGTCGTCCCAGCGGTCGATGACCGGCGCCTCGCCCGCCGGGATCGTGGTGCGGCAGCCGTGCGCGTCCTGGAGCGCGCGGTTCCCGCCCATGTGGTCGGAGTGGCAGTGGGTGTTCACGAGACGGGCGAGCCGCTCCCCGCCGAGCGCGTGCGCGACGAGCGCGAGCGTCTGCGGCGCGTGCGCGAGGTAGCCGGAGTCGATCAGCGCTGCGCCCTCCGTCCCGCGGGCGAGGACGTTGTTCGACGACAGCCAGCCGCGCTCGAAGACCTGGATCTGCTTAGGGAGCAACGCTCTTCTTGCGCTCGTTCAGCTTGGCGAGCACCGCGAGCTTTTCTTCGCGCGTGGCGCCCGACCAGCAGGCGATCTCGTCGATGGTGCGGAAGCAGCCCTCGCACCAGCCGGTCTGCGGGCTCATCCTGCAGACATTGATGCAGGGCGAGGGGACGTCGTCGACGCGCCCGCCGAGGATCAGTTCGAGCTTCGGCTGCGGTTTCATTGGCCTTCCGTCGGGCTCACGCCGCGCGCTTCGCCGCGAGGGCTTTCGCGACCTTCGAAGTCGGCTCGCGGCCGAGCGCGTCGCAGATGAAGCGGCCGGCCTCGAACACTTTCGCCAGGTCGACCCCGGTCTCGATGCCGAGCCCGTCGAGCAGGTAGATCACGTCCTCGGTCGCGACGTTGCCCGAGGCGCCCTTCGCGTACGGGCAGCCGCCGAGCCCGGCGACCGAGCTGTCCGCGGTCGCGACGCCGAGCTCCATCGCCGCGTAGAGGTTCGCGAGCGCCTGGCCCCACGTGTCGTGCAGGTGCACGGCGAGCGCCGGCACCGGCACCTCGCGTGCGACCGCCTCGATCATCCGCTTCACCTTGCCCGGGGTGCCGACGCCGATCGTGTCGCCGAGCGAGATCTCGTAGCAGCCCATCGCGTGGAGGTCTTTCGCCACCGCCGCGACGGCGGCCGGCGCGACTTCGCCCTCGTACGGGCAGCCGACGACGCACGACACGTAGCCGCGCACCCGGATACCCTTCGCCCGCGCCGCCGCGGCGACCTCGGCGAAGCGCGCCATGCTCTCGGCGATCGAAGCGTTGATGTTCTTGCGGCTGAACGTCTCGGACGCCGCGCCGAACACCGCGATCTCCTCCGCGCCCGCCGCGGCCGCGGCCTCGAAGCCCTTCCTGTTCGGCACCAGCACCGGATAGGACACGCCGGGCTTGCGCCGGATCGCGCGCAGGACCTCGGCGTGATCGGCCATCTGCGGCACCCACTTCGGCGAGACGAACGCGGTCGCCTCGACCGCCGGCAGGCCGGCCTCGGCGAGCCGCTCGATCAGCTCGACCTTGACCGCGGTGGCGACGCTCTTCGGCTCGTTCTGGAGCCCGTCGCGCGGGCCCATTTCGACGATGCGGACACGATTGGGGAGTTGCATGGCGGTCTCTACCGGCCGGCCCTCAGGTCCTGGATTGCCAGCGCGTCGGTGCCCGCCGGCCGTGCATGACCGCGACGACGATGATCGCCTGCGGGTGAAAGGGAAACCGCCGCATCGGCCGCCGCTGCGGGCCGGATGAGGACAGGCTTCACTTCGTCCGGCTGCGCAGTCGACTCAGGACGTCGTTGACGGGGATCCCGATGGGGCCGTCGCGGTCGAGCTCGTCCAGCCGACGATCCAGCTCTTCGCGCTGGGCATCGGTGAGCGGTATCGCCTCGGGAGTCGAACTGAGGCTGTCCCACAGCTGCTCGAGAAGCTGCAGCCGCTCTTCCTGGCTCAATGTGGCGATGTCGATCATGGCGCCCCTCGGAATCGCGTGCCTAGTTTACTCCCGCGCTCAGTATCCGCGCCCCGGATCCACCACGCCGGTCACCGGCTGCCCGCGCTCGAGGCGCCGGATCTTGTCGGCCACCTGCGCCGTCGACACGTCGACCAGCGTCACCGCGGAGCAGTGCGGCGTGAGGAACACCTTCGGATGCCGCCAGTACGGGTGCGCCGGCGGCAGCGGCTCCTCGCGGAACACGTCGAGCGTCGCGCCCGCAACGTGCCCGGAGCCGAGCGCCGCGAGCAGGTCCTCGTCGACGACGATCCCGCCGCGAGCGACGTTCACGAGGTACGCGCCCACCGGCAGCCTGGCGAGCGTGCGCCGGTTGATGATCCCCTCGGTGTCGGGCGTGTGCGGCAGGATCAGGACGAGCGCGCGCGAGCCCGCGAGAAAAGCATCGAGCCCCGCCGGCCCGGCGTGGCAGATCACCCCCGGCAGCACCTTCGGCGAGCGGCTCCACCCGAGCACCGGGAAGCCGAGCGCGAGGAGCGCGCGCGCAATGTGCGTGCCGAGGACGCCCAGGCCCATCACGCCGACCGGGAAGTCCTCGTGCTTGCGCGGCCGGTGCACCGTCCACTCCGCGCGCGCCTGCTGCCCGCCGTAGACGTCGAACTGGCGGAAGTAGCGCAGCACCGCCCAGCCGACGTACTCGTCCATCTGCCGCGCCATGCCGGCGTCCTCGAGCCGGACGACCGGCACGCCGGGCGGGAGGCGTACGCGCTTGAGCAGCGCCTCGACGCCGGCGCCGAGGTTGAAGATCGCCTTGAGCCGGTTCTGCCCGGCGAGCACCTCGTCCGCCGGATACCAGAGCGCGGCGTAGTCGGCCGCCCAGGCGAGGCCCGGCTCCCAGATGCGGATCTCGGCCTCGGGCAGCGCCGCGGCGAGGCCGTCGCGCCACTCGGCGACGCTCTTCGACGGCGTGTAGAGCAGGACTCTCAAGCCGCCTCGAACCGGATCAGCTCGGCGCCCTCGTCGACCTGCTCGCCGACCGCGTAGAGGATCTCCTTCACCGTGCCGGCGCCCGGCGCGGCGATGGTGTGCTCCATCTTCATCGCCTCCATGATGACGAGCGGTGCGCCGCGCTCGACCGCCGCGCCGGCGGCGACGAGCACCGCGATCACCTTGCCGGGCATCGGCGCGGCGAGGCCGCCGCGGTGGCCCTCGCCCGCCATCTCGGCGAGCCACGGGTCGTGCAGCGCGAGCGTGTGGCGCTCGGCGCCGAGGAACACGTCGATCGTCGCGCCCGCGCGCACCACCGTCCCGGCGATCGCCTCGCCGTCGAGCCAGGCGCGCACACCGTGGTCCCCGAACGCCTCTCCCGCGAGCATCCGGCGCCCGCCGGGCAGCTCGACCTCGTAAGCGGCTTGCCCGCCTCGCCCGTCCTGCGCGCCCTGCCCGCTTAGCCTGCTTTGCCCACTTTGCCCGCTTTGCCTGTTTTGCCCGTTTTGCCGATAGTGTGCGGTCACCGCGACCTCGTGCTCGCCCTCGCGGAACGCGAAGACGTGGTGGTTGTCCTGGTTGAGGCGCCAGCCGTCGCACGCGCCCCACGGCGACCACGGATCGCCGGAGGCGGCTGCGTGCGCGCGTGCCTCGCGGTCGTGGCGGACGAGCTCCGACAGCGTCGCCAGCGCGAGCACCTCGTCGGAGGCCGGCCGCACCGGCGGGAAGAGCTCGTCGCGCGAGCGCTCGATCAGCCCGGTGTCGAGGTCCGCGCCGGCGAACGCCTTGCTCGCGACCAGCCGGCCGAGGAACGCGACGTTGGTGGTGAGCCCGACGAGTTCGAAGCGCTCGAGCGCGTCGCGCATCCGCCTGAGCGCCGCCGGCCGGTCGCGGTCCCACACGACGAGCTTCGCGATCATCGGGTCGTAGAAGGGCGGGATCTCGTCGCCGGCGGCGACGCCGGTGTCGATCCGCACGTGGCGCGAGGCGGGAGGCGTCGCGAGGTGCACGATCCGCCCGGTCGCCGGCAGGAAGCCCTTCGCCGGATCCTCGGCGTAGATGCGCGCCTCGAGCGCGTGGCCGTCGATTGCCAGCTCGTCCTGCCGCTTCGGCAGCGGCTCGCCCCAGGCGACGCGGAGCTGCCACTCGACCAGGTCCTCGCCGGTGATCATCTCGGTCACCGGGTGCTCGACCTGGAGCCGGGTGTTCATCTCCATGAAGTGGAACGTCCCGGACTGATCTGCGATGAACTCCACGGTGCCGGCGCCGACGTAGCCGATCGCCTTCGCCGCCGCGACCGCCGCGCCGCCCATCGCCGCGCGGCGCTCGGGCGTCATCCCGGGCGCCGGCGCTTCTTCGAGCACCTTCTGGTGGCGGCGCTGCACCGAGCAGTCGCGCTCGAAGAGATGCACGCAGTTGCCGTGGCGGTCGCCGAACACCTGGATCTCGATGTGGCGCGGCCGGCGGAGGTACTTCTCGACGAGGACCGCGTCGTCGCCGAAGGCGGAGGCGGCTTCGCGCTTGCAGGAGGCGAGCGCGGCGGCGAAGTCGCCGGCGGACTCGACGATGCGCATGCCCTTGCCGCCGCCGCCGGCGGAGGCCTTGATGAGCACCGGGTAACCGATGCGGTCAGCCTCGCGCTGAAGGAGCGCCGGACTCTGGTCGTCGCCGTGGTAGCCGGGGACGAGCGGCACGCCCGCCCGCTCCATGATGCGCTTCGACGCGCTCTTCAAACCCATCGCGCGGATCGCCGACGCGGGCGGGCCGATGAACACGACGCCCGCGCGCTCGCAGGCCTCGGCGAAGTCCTCGTTCTCCGAGAGGAAGCCGTAGCCGGGATGGATCGCCTGAGCGCCCGACGCGCGCGCGACCTCGAGGATGCGGTCGCCGCAGAGGTAGCTTTCCTTCGCCGCCGCCGGGCCGATGAGGTGCGCCTCGTCGGCGGCGAGGACGTGCTGCGCGGGTGCATCGGCCTCGGAGTAGACCGCGACGGTCTTGATCGCGAGCCGCCGGGCGGTGCGGATGACCCGGCAGGCAATCTCGCCGCGGTTGGCGATGAGGATCTTCGAGAACATCTTTTGGTCCGCGAGAGCGGAAGACGATATCACAGCCTACTGTCCATCCTGGCAGGCGGATTCAAGCCACGGACGACCTCAAGGTTTGAGCTTTACAGGGGCAAACACACCTCCGCGCGAGAGGGTGTAGAGGAACGGCCCCGGCTGACGGCTTGCCCTTGTGACCATACCTGGCAGCGCGGCCACAAAGATCTGAGCCATCTCTTCGCCAGTGAGTCCTTGTTGAGTCAGGAAGAACGCCTTGACGCTCGCCGATCGCAGAGCTTCGCGCTCGAACGGATCTCTCCGGATGCGCGCATCCTTGGAC
>Ga0187892_10001847_pt1 | contig 46157 bp, 42 predicted proteins | sample MA1701073metaG_FD_139345 | JGI IMG/M metagenome (GOLD analysis project Ga0187892, IMG submission 139345) | Bio-ooze microbial communities from a basaltic lava cave in the Kipuka Kanohina Cave System on the Island of Hawaii, USA - MA170107-3 metaG ...
TCGCTCAACACAACAAAGACCCCAAGCCGTTCATCTGGACCAAAAGCGCTCGCGATATCCTGCAGAAGGTCATTCGCGCCAATGGCCGCTTAAGTTCCAAACAGAATGCAACACTACACTAGCGGACATTTCTACCTCCAGTTCGCGGCACTGATGACTCGCATTACTTCGCGGCCTTGTAGTCCAGGCGAGTGAAGCGCCCGCCCACCAGCTTGGAGTAGGTGAAGCCGGCCAGCGTCATCCCTCCCATGTCGGGCGCCGAGAAGTCGTACTTGGTCATGGCGCCCTGGTAGGGGCGGCGCATGCCTTCGCACAGCTTTTCGGGCGCCGCGTCGCCACCGGCGGTCTTGAGCACCTCCGCGAGCGACATCAGGGCATCCCAGCCGGCGGCGGAAAAATGCTTGGGCAGCTTGCCGTACTCCTTGCGGAAGGCCTCCACGAACTCCTTCTGGCTCGGCAGCGGATCCTCGGCCAGCAGGAACTCGGGATGGATGATGTTGTCCGCTGCGTCGCCCATGGCCTTGACGGTCTCGTAGGTGGCCGTGCCGTGGACTGAGATGATGGGCACGCTGATCTTGAGCTGCCGGATGTTGCGGAATGGCACCGGCGAGGTCGAGATCACGACGACGGCGTCGGGTGCGGCGGCCTTGACCTTGGCCGCCTGGGTCGTGATGTCGGTGGCCGCGATCTCGAACTTCTCGACCTGCGCGAAGTTGACGCCGTACTCGCCGCCCAGGCCCTTCATGCTGTTCCAGACCACCTGGCCGTAGCCGGAGTCGTGCAGCACGCCAATTTTCTTGACCCCGGTGTCACGCGCATAGGCCAGCACGGCCCGTGCGTTGAGTTCCTGGGGAGGCGTCAGGTGAAAGACGCAGGTTCGGTCGCGCTCCACCGCCGGACCGAGGCCGGTGAAGGCGATCAGCGGGACCTTTTGCGACTGCGTGATGCCGCCCACCGCGACGACCTGGGCCATGCCGGAAGGGCCAATGACGGCTTTGACTTTTTGGGTGTGCAGCAGCGCGTTGATCTTGGAGACCGCGGAGTCCGGGCTGGAGGCATCGTCCTCGCTGACGATCTCGATCGGCCGGCCGTTCACGCCGCCGCGCGCATTGATCACCTTCTGTGCCAGCAACACCCCTTCGCGCTCGGGCAGACCGACTGAGGCCAAGCCGCCCGTGGTCGACAACAGAAGCCCGATGCGAATCGGATCCTTGCCGGAGGTCTGTGCCCCCACGCCAGTCACGGCGCCGGCGAGCATGAGCGCGGCGGTCCAGCGCACAAAACGGTGCTTGGCGTTCATTGGGGATGCTTGTATTGGACGAACCATGGTGCTGTCTCCTTTGGCTGCAGGTGAATTGAAATGTGTCGAGGTAAAAGTCATGACGAGAGAGGAGGTGTCCTGCCCGCCGCCTCACGATTAGTCGGCGGCAGGATGTCTGCGTCCTGGATGTCGCCGGACATCAGTTCCAGCGCATCGGCCAGCACGGCAACATCGAGTTGATTCATGCCCCGGTGTTGCAACACCGAGAGGTACTGCCGGACCAGGGCCGAAATCGGCATGGGCGTGCCGCCTTGACGCGCGACAGCCAGGGCCAGGTCCATGTCTTTCATGACCAGATCGATGGAGCCTGCGGGTGAATACTCTCGCTGCTGCAGCTTGCTGGCTTTGACCGCGTAATGGGGAGAGCCAACTATGCTATCGTTGATGGCGTCCAGCATGACTCCCCGGTCAAGCCCAAGGCGCGAGCCGAAGCCCAGGGCCTCGCCAATGACGGCGGTGCTCATGAACACCATGAGGTTGATCATCAGCTTGACGACGCGAGCCTCTTCACCCGGCCCCACATAGAGCTGCTTTGCGGTCAAGCACTGCAAGATCGGGCGAATCCCATCAAACGCCTCCCGCCGCCCGGATACAAAGGTGCTCAGCCGCGCATCCTGAGCCAGCGTCACGGTGCCGGACACCGGGGCGCGCAGGTACTGGATGTCCTTGCCGGCGAGCACGGCCGCAACGTCGGCAGATACGGCGGGTGACACGGTGCTCATGTCGACGTACAGCAAGCCAGGACGTCCCCCCATCGCAATGCCATCTTTGCGCTGCACGATGTCGCGCAGGCCTTCATCGTCGAAGATCGTCGAGAACAGCACATCCGCGCCGGCCGCGAGTTCGCGCGCGGAATCGGCCACCGCCGCGCCCGCCTGTCGCACCACATCAGTCCTGCCCGGCTGTTTGTCGTAGACCGTGATGCTGTAACCCGCACGCAGCAGGTTTAGACACATTGGTTTGCCCATGGCGCCCACACCGATCCAGCCGATTTCCGTTTTACCCATTGAGTTCAGCTCCTTGCCACCTGATAACGCTCCGATGCCTGATCAATCCGCCCGTCCCCCTGCAGCCAATCATCATCGAGAATTCAATTTAAAAAATAACAACTCATCATTGATATATTATTGTAAAAATTTTATAAAATTGTATTGATCATCGATTCGAAGCCAATCCGTATAAACCCTAGGTGCTGCTATGAGCCAGGGATTTGTCACAAGCAAGCTCCGTGGGTCGTATGCTCGTCAGTAACAACGGCCCCAACGTCACGCATCAGCAAGGAACCAGTCAATGCAACCCTCAATGGAAGTCGAGACACAACGGCCCCCAGGCCTGCCTGCATCTCCAGGCAAACAGACCCGCTCCTCTCAACTCTTGTGGCGGTTGAGAAATGACATCGTTTGTGGCCGCATGGCACCCGGCGAGCGCTTGGTCGTGTCTGCGTTGGCGGAAGCGCTTGGCGCCGGTCAAACCCCGATACGAGAGGCGCTGATGCGCCTTGCGAGCGAAGGCTTGGTGACGCTGGAGGATCAGCGCGGCTTTTCGGTTGCTCCGGTTAGCAGGGAGGAGCTCCTTGACTTGACGGCGGCGCGCGCCGAGATCGAGGGCATCGCGATCCGCTGGTCCATTGCTCAAGGCGACGATCGCTGGGAAGCTGCCGTCGTGGGCGCCTTCCATCGGCTGCAGAAGGCCCAGAAGCTCGCGCCGGACGGCCATTCACTGCAGCCAGGATGGGAAGATCGTCATAGCGACTTTCACTCGGCTCTCGTGAGCGCCTGCACCAACAAGGTCTTGCTTCAGGTTCGCGCGGCACTCTATGAGCGAGCAGACCGCTACCGTCGCTTGTCCGTACGATATCTCCGTGCGCCGCGAGACGATCTGGGCGAGCATCAGGCCATCTATGAGGCCGTCCTGGCACGGGACGCCGAACAAGCCGAGCGCCTTCTGAAGGAACACATCCATCTGACTTCCAGGATTCTTCTCGACCAGAGCCCTTTGGACAATAGGTGATCGACAGCCTCGAGCCTGTGTCAAGATACGACGCAGGCACGGGGCGGCACAAACTACACGGCCCCCTGATGATCACGCGGCCATCACTTGCGCATCGAATCGAGCTGCTCGCCCTTCGTCAAGACCTCCTGAGCCTTGCCATAGCTCTCGATCAGCAGCTTGTATTCGGGGAAGATCCTGGTGTAGATCTCGGCCCACTGCAGGGCATCATCGCGGTGCCAGGTCTTCTGCAGCTCCGAGGCCACCGCCGCAGTGTCCATCGGTACCACGCCAGCCTGCACGACGCGCGCGAGGGTGATCTCCTGCGCCATCTTCGAGTAGGTGCCGGAGGCGTCGATCACCGCGAACACCTTGTAGCCCTCATGCACCGCGCTGATGGCCGGGAAGGCCATGCAGACGCTGGTGATGGTGCCGGCAATGATCAGGGTCTTGCGTCCCGTGGCCTTGACCGCGGCGACGAAGTCCGGGTTGTCCCAGGCATTGATCTCGCCCTTGCGCGCCACGTACTTGGCGTGCGGCGCGTTTTCATGGATTTCCGGGATCAGCGGGCCGTTGGGCCCCTGCGGCACCGACGCCGTGGTGACCACCGGGATCTTGCACAGCGTCGCCATCTTGGCCAGCGCGGCGGCGTGGGCACGCAGCTTCGGCATCGGCATGTCGTTGATGGTCTGGAACAGGCCGCTCTGGTGGTCGATCAACAGCATGACGGCGTCGCTGGGGTCGATCACAGGTCGCTGGCCGTTGAAGTTGGCGACGTTGGGAAATGCATTCATGGTGATATCTCCGAGTGAAGTGGGGCGCGGACCCCGCCGGGGTGCCGCGCCCTGAGTGGATAGCGATTACTTCGAGGACTTCACCGTGGTGTAGGCGGTGATGAGGTTGCGGTAATCCGGTATGTGGTTGGAGAACAGCGTGCCCAATCCTTCCACATCGTTGCGCCAGTCACGGTGCAGCTCGCAAGCAACGCCGAACCAGGTCATGAGCTGAGCGCCAGCCTCGGCCATGCGGTTCCATGCCGAATGGCGGGTGACTTCGTTGAAGGTTCCCGAGGCGTCTGTCACCACAAACACCTCATAGCCCTCCGCCAGCGCTGACAAGGCCGGGAAGGCAACACACACTTCAGTGACCACACCGGCAATGAGGAGTTGCTTTCTTCCAGTGGCCTTCACAGCCTTGACAAAGTCCTCGTTGTCCCAGGCGTTGATTTGCCCGGGACGAGGAATAAACGGAGCATCCGGCAAAGTTTGCTTGAGTTCCGGCACCAATGGGCCGTTGGGGCCATCCTCAAAGCTGGTGGTCAGTATGGTGGGTAGCTTGAAATACTTGGCAAGATCGGCGAGAGCCAACACGTTGTTCTTGAACTTGTCCGGCTCGATATCGCGCACCAGTGAAAGTAAACCTGCCTGGTGGTCGACAAGCAGGACCGCGGCCTGATCCTTGTTCAGGCGCGTGTAGGGCTTGCTCATGGTTTTCTCCTTGGGTTCGAACGGTGTCCTTGCGGACGGAGTTGGGCGTCGTGCCCGCTGAAACCCGCGTGTCGGGCGGGCTGCCAGCCGCTGTGCCTGGCAGCAGGCACAGCGGCATCGTGCTCATTGCCGCATCTGCCCGAAGCGGCCGTTGCTGAAGTCCTGCATGGCCTGCACGATCTCGTCGCGCGTGTTCATGACGAACGGCCCATGCCCCACGATGGGCTCGTCGATCGGCTCGCCGCTGAGCAGCAGCACCATGGCATCGCTGTTGGCTTCGAGCGTCAACTCGTCGCCCTCGCGCTCAAGCAGCGCCATCTGTGCATCGCGCAAGACCTCGCGCCCGCCCACCAGCACCGGGCCGTGCAGCACGATGACCGCCGCCGTGCGTCCCGCGTGCATCGGCAGCGAGACCTCCTTGCCGGCACGCAGGCGCAGGTCCCAGACGTCGATCGGGCTGAACGTATGCGCGGGCCCGGCGTGGCCGGCGTAGTTGCCGGCAATCACCCGCAGCGTGCCGGCGTCACCCGGCAGGTCAACCGCCGGGATGTCACGGTCGAGGATGCCCTGGTAGCCCGGCGCGGCCATCTTGTCCCTGGCCGGCAGATTGACCCACAGCTGCACCATCTCCAGTGCGCCGCCCTTGCGGGTGAACTCGGGGGAGTGGAATTCCTCGTGCAGGATGCCCGACGCCGCGGTCATCCACTGCACGTCACCCGGGCCGATGATGCCGCCGTTGCCCGTGGAGTCGCGGTGCGCGACCTCGCCCTGGTAGACGATGGTCACAGTCTCGAAGCCGCGATGCGGGTGCTGGCCGACGCCGCGCGGCTGATCGGTCGGCGTGAACTGCGCCGGACCGGCGTAGTCCAGCAGCAGGAAGGGGCTGAGGTGCTGCCCGAGCGTGTCGTAGGAAAACAGCGAACGCACCGGAAAACCGTCGCCCACCCAGTGCGGGCGCGGGGCACTGTAGACACCAAGAACCTTCTTCATCATTCACTCCTGTGGGTGGCACCGATGGGAACCACGTTGGATGCCAGTAACAATAGGAGGTGAACGATGAATCCGGTAGAGCCATAATTTGGTATCAGAGTCCCATTCACGAAACGATAAAAGGGCCATGCAAGATCTCAATGACCTGTATTTCTACGTTCAGGTGGTCGACCATGGCGGCTTTGCGCCGGCGGCGCGGGCGCTGGGCAGCCCCAAGTCCAAGCTGAGCCGGCGCATCGCCTTGCTCGAGGAGCGTCTGGGCGTGCGTCTGATCCAGCGCTCAACGCGGCGCTTCGCCGTGACCGAAATTGGTCAGGAGTACTACAGCCGCTGCGTGGCCATGCTGGTGGAGGCCAACGCCGCGCAGGAGGTGATTGACCGCACGCACTCAGAACCGCAAGGCATCGTCCGTTTGAGCTGTCCGCCGGCGCTGCTGTACTACCAGTTCGGCGAGATGGTGGCGAAGTTCATGGCCGAGTGTCCGCGCGTGCAGGTCCATGTCGAGAGCACCAACCGCCGCGTCGATGTGATCCGCGAAGGCCTGGACATCGCCTTGCGCGTACGCTTCCCACCGCTGGAAGACTCGGACCTGGTGATGAAGGTGTTGGGTCACAGCACGCAGCGGCTGGTGGCGCACCCCCGACTGCTCGAACACCTCACCGGGCCGCTGGTGCCGGCGGACCTGAGTCGCTTGCCCAGTCTGGACCTGGGCCCGCCGCAGCACGAGCACATCTGGTCTTTGGAAGGCCCGGAGGGAGCAACGGCCCTGGTGCGCCATGAGCCCCGGTTGATCGCTGATGACATGGTGGCGCTGCGCTTCGGGGTGCTGCAGGGCGTGGGCGTTGCACAGCTTCCGACCATGATGGTCTACAAGGAATTGCTGGAGGGATCGCTGGTGGAGGTGCTGCCACGCTGGGTGCCGCGCAGCGGCATCGTGCATGCCGTCTTTCCGTCACGAAGGGGCTTGCTGCCTTCGGTGCGCCATCTGATTGACTTTCTGGCAGCCGAGTTTGAAACCTTGAATGAGGCGGAACGGGCGTACGACGCGGCCAGGGCGATCAAGCTCTGAGCGATGCGACAGGCGCCTTTGGGCCTGCTCTCAGGTCAACAGCAGCGATCGCCCTTGGTGCAGTCCAAGGGCCGCTGATCCACCGGGAACGGGCAGCGATTCAGCTCGAACGGCGAAATCGCCAGCAGCGTGGTCAGGGCGCTGGAGGCCGCCGTGATGGCCCAGAACACGAAAAAGCTCAGCGTGTAGATGCAATGGCGCGACCAATCCAGAGGCTGGCCGAACCAGTGCAGGTCCTGCGGGTCGACCATCGCAAACACCAGCATTTCCAGCAGACCGGCTGCCAAAAAGGCGGGCCAGGCAATCCACATCAGGCGTTGGGTCCACATCGTTGTCTCCTCGGGGCGGTGTGCGCTCAGGGGCGCGGGACAGGCAGCGCCTCGGCCGGGGTGGCGGCGTGATTGCGCGCCTGCAGGGCCGGTGCCAGACCCCTGCCCTGCTGGGCCAGGGTCTTGTTGATTTCGATGCCGCGGCGGTAGTAGTCGTCGGCCACCACCGGGTCGGGCGTGCGGATCGCGATCCAGACAGTCGCCACGCCGGCCAGCACCACCGCCACGGGGCCGGCGATCACCAGCCAGACATGGCCGTGGCGCCACCAGGGCGCCGCAGCTGCTTGCGTGGATTCAGGGTTCATAACTCTCCTCGTCAGCGCGGAACCAGAAAGACCGATTTTTCCGATACTCGGGGCTCGGCATCGACGGCCTTGATCTCGAAATGAATCGGGTGCGAACCCGCAGCGACGCTGCCGTAAGGCAGGTGCAGCCTGACCGCCACCCAGCGCGACTGCGCGGCCTCCACGTTCACGAATTCATCGGACGCCAGCGCCAGCCCCGGCAGCCCTTGCGCCGCGATGCGGTAGCGTTGCGGCGATTCGGTGGCATTCATGACTTGCAGGCGGTACACGTTCTCCAGCTGCCCGCCCTCCACGATGCGCGACAGGGCCGCCCGGTCGCGCACCACGTCCACCTTCAGCGGCGTGCGCAGCACCAGGCTCAGCAGCAGCCCCAGGCACAGCGCCACCAGCACCGCGCTGTAGATCAGCACCCTGGGGCGCAACGCGCGGCGCATCATCTGCGATTGCGTCCAGCGAGCGGCCACGCCGTTCTGCGTGGAAAAGCGGATCAGCCCGCGCGGGTAGTTCATCTTGTCCATCACCGTGTCGCACACGTCGGCGCAGGCGCCGCAGCTGATGCATTCATACTGCAGGCCGTTGCGGATGTCGATGCCCGTGGGGCAGACCTGAACGCACAGCGTGCAGTCGACGCAGGCGCCCAGATCCAGCGCCTGCAGGTCGGCCTTTCGGGAGCGCGCGCCGCGCGGCTCGCCCCGCGCCTGGTCGTAGGTCACGATCAGCGTGTCGCGGTCGAACATCGCGCTCTGGAAGCGCGCATAGGGGCACATGTACTTGCAGACCTGCTCGCGCAGGAAGCCGGCGTTGCCGTAGGTGGCCAAGCCGTAGAAGGCCACCCAGAACACTTCCCACGAGCCCATGCGGGTCTGCAGGAAGGCCAGCCCCAGGTCGCGGATCGGCGAGAAATAGCCGACGAAGCTGAAACCGGTCCACAGCGCCACGCCCAGCCAGACGAGGTGCTTGAACCATTTCTTAACCAGCTTTTCCAGCGACAGGGGCGCGCTGTCCAGCCGCATGCGCGCCGTCCGGTCGCCCTCGATGCGGCGTTCTATCCACAGGAAGATTTCGGTATAGACGGTCTGCGGGCAGGCAAAGCCGCACCACAGCCGCCCCGCCACCGCGGTGAACAGAAACAGCGACAGGGCGGAGACGACCAACAGCCCCGTGAGGTAGATGAAATCCTGCGGGTACAGCACCAGGCCGAAGATGTAGAAGCGCCGCGCGCCCAGGTCGAACAACACGGCCTGGCGCTGGCCCCACTCCAGCCAGGGCAGGCCGTAGAACACCAGCTGGGTCGCAAAGACCAGGCCCCAGCGCCAGCGCGCAAAGAACCCGCTGACCGAGCGCGGGTAGAGTTTCTTTTGCGCCTCGTACAGCGACACCATGGCCTCGTCGACCGGCAGCGGCGCAATCGGAATGACCTTGCGCACAGGGGTGGGCGATGGTTTCAATGGGCCCCCACGCAAAACACTATTTGACGGCGTCGGCCTTGTTGGACAAGCCCCAGACATAGGCCGTCAACAGATGAATCTGCGCCTCGGTCAGCTTGTCGGCCTGGGCCGGCATCTGGTTGACCTTGCCCTGGTTGATCATGGCCACGATGGCGGCTTCGCCCCAGCCATGCAGCCAGACGCCGTCGGCCAGGTTGGGCGCACCCAGTGCCGGATTGCCCTTGCCGTCCATGCCGTGGCAGGCCGCACACACTGCGAACTTCGATTTGCCCAGCGCGGCCCGCAGCGAGTCATGCGGGCTGCCCGAGAGGCTCAGCACATAGTTCGCCACATTCTTCACGTCGTCCGGCGTCCCCACGGCAGCGGCCATGGGCGGCATGGTGCCCGTGCGGCCGCGGGTGATGGTCTCGCGGATCTTGTCGGGCGTGCCGCCGTGCAGCCAGTCGCCGTCGGCCAGGTTGGGAAAGCCCTTGCTGCCGCGCGCGTCCGAGCCATGGCACTGGGCGCAGTTGTTCATGAACAGGCGCTCGCCGATGGCCATGGCCTCGGGCTGGGCGGCCGCGTCTTCGGGCTTCATGGCCGTGAAGCGGGCATACAGCGGTTCCAGCTCCCGGGTGGCCTTGGCGACTTCGAGCGTGTACTCGCCCTGCGTGCTCCAGCCGAGCTGGCCGGCATAGCTGCCCAGCCCCGGGTAGGCCGCCAGATAGCCCAGCGAGAAGACGATGGTGAGCACGAACAGCCACATCCACCAGCGTGGCATCGGGTTGTTCATCTCGCGCAGGTCTTCATCCCAGACATGGCCTGTCGTGTTGTCGGCGCTCGAAGCCACTTTCTTGCGGGCCGTGACCCACAGCAGGATCAGGCAGGCGAAGATGCCGATCAGGGTCAGCGCGGCCACATAGACCGACCAGAAGTTGCTGGTGAAGTCGCTCATATTTGCTCAGTCTTGTTCGAAGGGAAGCTGGGCCGCTTCGCGAAAACGCTCGGCGTTGCGGCGTGAAAAGGCCCAGGCCAGGATGCCGATGAAGCTGGCAAAGCACGCCAGCGTGGCCGCAATGCGCAAGGTGGTGATGTCCATCGCGGCTGCTCGATCAGTTGGGGACAGAGCTTGCGCGTGACGCTGCGGCTTCTCCCGCAAGGTTGTCGGACAAGGCCCGGCCCAGCGACTGCAGGTAGGCCACCAGGGCGTCCATTTCGGTCTTGCCCTTGAGCTCGGCACCGGCCTGCGCGATCTGCGCGTCGCTGTAGGGCACGCCGACCGTGCGCAGGGCCTTCATGCGCGGCGCCACCTCGGCCGGGTTGAGCGCTGTCTTTTCCAGCCAGGGGTAGGCCGGCATGTTGGATTCAGGCACCAGGTCGCGCGGGTTGTTCAGGTGGATGCCGTGCCACTCGTCGCTGTACTTGCCGCCCACGCGGTGCAGGTCGGGCCCGGTGCGCTTGCTGCCCCACTGAAACGGGTGGTCGTAGACGAATTCCCCGGCCACCGAGTAGTGGCCATAGCGCAGCGTCTCGGCGCGAAACGGCCGGATCATCTGCGAATGGCAGTTGTAGCAGCCCTCGCGCAGGTAGACGTCGCGCCCCATCAACTGCAGCGCGGTGTAGGGCTGCACCCCCTTGACGGGCTCGGTCGTGGACTTCTGGAAGAACAGCGGAACAATCTCCACCAGGCCGCCGATGGCCACCACCAGCAGGATCAGCACGATCATCAGGAAGTTGTGGGTCTCCACCTTGTCGTGGGTGAAGCCTTTTGCAGTGTTGTCGCTCATGATGGTTTTCTTCTCAGGCGTGGGAGGGCCACAACCGGGATGGAGGCGTTGACCGAGCGGCCCGAGATCGCCGTCATCCAGACGTTCCAGGCCATGACCAGCATGCCGCCCAGGTACAGCAGGCCGCCGATCACGCGGATCACATAGAACGGGTAGCTGGCCTTGACCGACTCGACGAAGGTGTAGGTCAGGGTACCGTCGGCATTGATGGCGCGCCACATCAGGCCCTGCATCACGCCGGCGATCCACATCGCGGCGATGTAGAACACGATGCCGATGGTGGCCGTCCAGAAGTGCAGTTCGATGGCCTTGACCGAGTGCATCTTCTTCTGGCCGAACAGGCGCGGCACCAGGTAGTACAGGCTGCCCATCGAGATCAGGCCCACCCAGCCCAGCGCGCCGGCATGCACGTGGCCGACCGTCCAGTCGGTGTAATGGGAAAGCGCGTTGACGGTCTTGATCGACATCAGCGGCCCCTCAAACGTGGCCATGCCGTAGAACGACAGCGACACGATGAGGAACCGCAGGATCGGGTCGTCGCGCAGCTTGTGCCAGGCGCCCGACAAGGTCATGATGCCGTTGATCATGCCGCCCCAGCTCGGCGCCAGCAGGATCAGCGAAAACAGCATGCCGACCGACTGCGTCCAGTCCGGCAAGGCCGTGTAGTGCAGGTGGTGCGGGCCGGCCCACATGTAGGTGAAGATCAGCGCCCAGAAATGCACGATGGACAGCCGGTACGAATACACCGGGCGCTCGGCACCGGGCGCTCGGCCTGCTTGGGGATGAAGTAATACATCATGCCGAGAAAGCCGGCGGTCAGGAAAAAGCCCACGGCGTTGTGGCCATACCACCACTGGACCATCGCGTCCTGCACGCCGGCGTAGGCCGAATACGACTTCATCCAGCCGGCCGGCACCTCGGCGCTGTTGACCAGGTGCAGGATGGCCACGGTCAGGATGAAGGCACCGAAGAACCAGTTGGCCACGTAGATGTGCTTGACGCGGCGCAGGCCCACGGTGCCGAAGAACACGATGGCGTAGGCCACCCAGACCAGGGTGATGAGGATGTCGATCGGCCATTCGAGTTCGGCGTATTCCTTGCCCGTCGTATAGCCCAGCGGCAGGCTGATGGCGGCCGCCACGATCACGGCCTGCCAGCCCCAGAAGGTGAACGAGGCCAGCGCAGGGGCGAACAGGCGGACCTGGCCGGTGCGCTGCACCACGTAGTAGCTGGTGGCGAACAGCGCGCAGCCGCCGAAGGCGAAGATCACGGCATTGGTGTGCAGCGGGCGCAGGCGGCCATAGCTCAGCCACGGAATGCCGAAGTTCAGCTCGGGCCAGGCCAGTTGGGCGGCGATGAACACCCCCACCAGCATGCCAACCACACCCCACACCACGGCCGCAATAGAGAACTGCCGCACGACCGTGTCGTTGTACTGGGCGGCATGCATGTTTGGAAGATTCATCGGGCACCTATGTGTTTCGGTGCCAGTGTCGGCCGGACGGGCGCCGGCCGTATTGATGCAGGTCAATCGTCGCGCAGAATGCGCTCGCCCTCGGACTCCACGCCCTCGAACTGGCCATGCTCGACCGCCCACCAGAGGCCGCCCAGGATGAACAGCACCAGGGCCACCGACAGGGGGATCAGCAAAAACAGGATGTCCATCAGCGGTCCTCCAGCCCGGGCAGGCGGCCCGACAGCCGCGCGGCGTTGCCCACGACCAGCAGCGAGCTCAGCGCCATCCCCAGGCCTGCAGCCCAGGCCGGCAGCCAGCCTGCGACGGCCAGCGGGACGCAGAGCGCGTTGTAGGCCGCCGCCCAGGCCAGGTTTTGCCGCACCACGCGCAGCGTGCGCCGTGCCAGCAGCAGGGTCTGGGGAATCAGGCTGAGCTGGTCGCCTAGCACCACGAAATCGGCCTGCGCCTGCGCCAGCGGCACGGCCTGCCCGAAAGCGAAGGACACCTGGGCCCCGGCCAGCACCGGCCCGTCGTTCAGGCCATCGCCTACCATGACCACGGCTTTGCCCTGCGCCTGGGCGCGGCGCATGTGCTGCAGCTTGTCCGCAGGTGTGCAGCCGCCCTGGGCCTGATTGATGCCGAGCTGGGCCGCCACACGCTGGACCGCCGCAGCCTGGTCGCCCGACAGCAGCTCGAGCCCGATGCCGGACTGCTGCAAGGCGCGCACGGCGCGAGCTGCGTCGGGCCTCAGGTCCTCCGCCAGTTCGAAGCTGGCCAGCCAGCCCTGTTCGTCGGCCAGATGAACCTGCAGCGCGTCGGTGGACAGCGACCGCGCGCCGCAGAAGGCCGCCGAGCCCAGGCGCAGGCTGCGCGCGCACGCTGGGCTGGCCGCCGGGCTGACAAGGCCCGTCAGGCCCAGGCCAGGGGCCTCTTCCACGGCTTCGGCGCGCCAGTCGGCCTGGCCCGGGCCGCCAGCCCGCTGCGCCGCCACCAGCGCGCGCGACACGGGGTGCAGCGAGTGGCTCGCCAGCGCGGCGGCCTGCGCCAGGGCCTGGTCCGCACCAAGGCCGTCGCGACAGTGAACGGCCGCGACCACCATGCCCTCGCGTGTCAGGGTGCCGGTCTTGTCGAACACCACGGTATCGACGCGGGCCAGGGCTTCGAGCGCCTGCAAGTCGCGCACCAGCACGCCGCGCCGCGCCAAGGTGCCGGCGGCCGCCAGCATGGCCGCCGGCGTGGCCAGCGAGAGCGCGCAGGGGCAGGTCACGATCAGCACCGCGACGCTGACCATCAGGGCGTGGCCCGGGTCGAGCGGCCACCACAGAGCGCCGGCCAGGACGGCCGCCGACAGCACGGCCATGAGAAACGGTTTGGCCAGGCGGTCGGCCAGCTGAGCGAGCCGCGGCTTATGCAGCGCGGCCGACTCCATCAGGGCCACAATCTGGGCGAAACGGGTGGCTGGCCCGGTGCACTCCACGCGCACCTGCACCGGTGCCTGCAGGTTGTAGCTGCCGGCGATCACGCGCTCGCCCAGGGGCCGGGGCACGGGCCTGGACTCGCCGGTCAGCAGGGCTTCGTCGGCCAGCGTGCTGCCCTGCACCACCATGCCGTCGGCCGCAAAGGCCTCGCCGGGCAGCACGCGGATCAGATCGCCCACGACCAGCCGGCGCACGGCCACGCGCTCGAACTCGCCCCCGCGGCCCAACCGCTCGACGCTGTCGGGCAAGCGGTTCGTCAGGGCCTCCAGCGCGCCGGCCGTGCGATCGCGCAGGCGCAGCTCCAGCCAGCGCCCGCTGAGCAGGAAGAACGCGAACATGGTCAGCGAGTCGAAATAGACCTCCTGGCCCAGCGGCCCGGCCGGATCGAAGGTGCCGGCCGTGCTGACGGCGAAGGTGATGGCCATGCCCAGCGCCACCGGCAGGTCCATGCTGATGCGGCGCTGCAGCACATCGCGCCAGGCCTGGCGGAAAAACGGGCCGCAGGAAAAGAACAGCACCGGCAGGGTCAGGACCCAGGAGGCCCAGCGCAGCAGCTGCGCCGCGTCCGCCGTGATCTCGCCGGGCTCGGCCACATAGGCCGGCGCGGCGTACATCATGACCTGCATCATGCAAAAGCCGGCGACCAGCCAGCGCCACAAGGCCAGTTGCTGCTCGCGCCGGCGCCGCTCGCGCGCGAACGCATCACCGGCGGGCAGTGCGCGGTAGCCGGCCGCCTGCACGGCAGCGAGCCAGGCCGAGGGCCGCACCCGGTCGGCGCGCCAGACCACGCGGGCCCGCTGCGTCGCGGCATGGACCTCGGCGCGCACGACGCCGGCGACCGACTGCAGTGCCTGCTCGATGCTCAGGGCGCAGGCGGCGCAGTGCATGCCTTCGATCACCAGTTGCGACTCCCAACAGGCGTCCTCGCCCGCCAGGGCGCATGGACGGCTGAAGACCGGCCATTCGGCCGGGTCGTCCAGCACCTGGACGAGGGGCTGGGCCAGCGGCAGGCCCTGGGCGAACGATGGCGCAGCTTGCATGCCCCAAGGCTAGTGGTTTTGACGTGGCAAAGGCTTGACATGCGTCAAGACAGGTGCGACAAACGTGCTTAATCTCCCATTGACCACCTCAGGAGGCCGCCATGTACCAACGCATTCTTGTCGCGACGGACGGATCCCCCCTGTCGGACAAAGCTGTCACCAGCGGCGTCGATCTGGCCAAACTCACGGGTGCCGAACTGATCGCCATCAAGGTGATCCCGCACTACCCGCAAAGTTATTTCGAAGGCCGAACGAGCCTGACGACCGAGGAAGCGGCTCGCGTCGAAAAGCAGTGGTCCGAGGACAGCCAGGCCGTGGTCGAGGCAATCAGGACGGCGGCCGAGGCCAAGGGCGTCAAGGTCCAGGCCCTGACCGTGAAGTCCGACCTGGTGGCGCAGGCCATCGTCTCGACCGCGAAAAAGCACGACTGCGACCTGATCGTGATGGCCTCGCACGGACGGCGAGGCATCTCGCGCCTGCTGCTGGGCAGCGAAACCCAGCATGTGCTCACGCATTCGCACATCCCGGTGCTGGTTCTGCGCTGAAACAGGCCTCAGCCCGCGTCGGATGGGCGTGAGGCGCTACTGATTCAATAGCATCTCAGACAAACAACCCCTTGTGCTGCTCGCGCAGCACGTTCTTCTGCACCTTGCCCATGGTGTTGCGTGGCAATTCGTCGACCACGAAGCAGCGCTTGGGAATCTTGAAGTTCGCCAGACTCGCCTTCAGCCCCGCGATGATCTGGCCGGCGTCCAGCGTGGCGCCCGGCTTGGGGATCACGATGGCCACGCCGACCTCGCCGAAGTCCGGGTGCGGCACGCCGACCAGGGCGCTCTCGGCCACGCCGGGCATCTCGTTGATGTAGCCCTCGATCTCGGCGGGGTAGACGTTGTAGCCGCCGCTGATGATCAGGTCCTTGCTGCGCCCGACGATGCTCACGTAACCGCGCCCGTCGATCTTGCCGACGTCGCCGGTCTTGAAGAAGCCATCGGCCGTGAATTCCTCCCTCGTCTTCTCGGGCATGCGCCAGTAGCCCTTGAACACGTTCGGGCCCTTGACCTCGATGCCGCCGATCTCGCCCACGGGCAAGTCATGGCCTGCCTCGTCGCGCACACGCAGGCTCACACCGGGCAGCGGAAAACCCACGGTGCCGCCGCGCCGCTCGCCCTGCGCGCTGTCGTAGGGATTGGAGGTCAGCATCACGGTCTCGCTCATGCCGTAGCGCTCCACTATCGTATGGCCGGTGCGCTCCCGCCACTCGTTGAAGGTCTCGATCAGCAGCGGCGCGGAGCCGGCGACGAACAGTCGCATGTTGCGCACCGCCTCCTTCGTGAGGCCGGGTTCTTGCAGCAGGCGCACATAGAGCGTGGGCACTCCCATGAACACTGTGGCCTCCGGCAGCTTGTGCAGCACCAGCTTCGGGTCGAACCTGGCCAGCCAGATGATCTTGCTGCCATTGATCAGCGCGCCATGCAGCGCGACGAACAGGCCGTGCACATGGAAGATCGGCAGCGCATGGATCAGCACGTCGCCACTCTTCCAGCCCCAGTAGTCCTTGAGCACGAGGGCGTTGGACAGCATGTTGCCATGCGTGAGCATGGCGCCCTTGCTGCGGCCGGTCGTGCCGCTGGTGTAGAGGATGGCCGCCAGGTCGTCGTCGCCCTTTTGCGCGATCTCGTGCCGGTCGCTGCCCGCGGGCAGGGCCGCGGCGCGCTCGAGCAGCGAGCCGGTGCGGTCGTCGTTGAGCGTGAACACATGGCGGGTGCCGGCCTTGAACGCGATCTTGCTGACCCAGCCGAAGTTCTTGCTGCTGCAGACCACGACGGCGGGCTCGGCGTTGCCGATGAAGTACTCGATCTCTGCGCTCTGGTAGGCCGTGTTGAGCGGCAGGAACACATAGCCGGCGCGCAGCGTGGCCAGGTACAGCAGCATGGCCTCGACCGATTTTTCGACTTGCACGGCCACGCGCGAGCCATCGGGCAGGCCCAGCGAGGCCAGCAGATTGGCCAGCACGGCGGTCGCGCGGTCCAGGTCGCGCCAGCTGTAGAGCAGGCCGTTGTCGGTTTCGACCGCGACTTCGTCGAGGCTGGCAGGGAAGGCCGCGCGCAGGGCGGCAAAGAGATTCTGGTTGCTCATGGTCGATGAAGCTGTTGTCAAAATTGGGGGCGGCGTTTGGCGACGAAGGCGTTGACTCCTTCGCGGTGTTCCGGGCTGTCGGCGTAGCGGTAGGCCGATGCTATCAATTTTGAAGCGCCCGACGCCCCACCTTCGAGGGCCGCGGGCTGATTCAATGCCCTCAGGGTCTGCTTGTTCAGGTGTGCGGCCTGGGGCGCGAGGCTGCAGATGCGCCGGGCCGCCGCCAGAGCCTGGTCGGCCACGGCGCCGGCGGCGACCACGCGGTTGAGAAAGCCGCGCGCCTTCATTTCCGAGGCACCAAAGACCGCAGCCTCCAGCAGCATTTCGCGGGCCGTCAGCGCCCCTGCCTCGCGCAGGACCAGCGCCGCCTCGCGCGGCGCCATCGGAAAACCCAGCTTCGCGATCGGCGCGCCAAAACTCGACGACTCGGCCGCGATGCGGATGTCGCAGCAGCTCGCGATTTCCACGCCCGCCCCCATGCAGGCCCCAGCTATCTGCGCGACCAGCGGCAGATCGCAGTCCAGCATGGCCTGCAGGCCGCCCCAGACCTCGTTCTCGTGAAACTCGCGCAGGGCCGCCTCGTCGAAGCGGAAGCCCGGGTATTCAGAAATGTCGCCGCCGGCGCAAAAGCTGTCGCCTTCACCGCGGACGATCACGCAGCGCAGGCTGCCATCGCGTTGCAGGCCCTCGAACACCCGGCGCAGATCGCGCCACATCGCGCGCGACATGGCGTTGAGTTTGCCCGGATGGGACAGGGTGACGAAGGCCAAGGGGCCTTGGGTTTCAAGCTGGACCTGCCCCGCCATGCGCGCCTCCATCAATCGAGCTTGGCGCCGGAGGCCTTGACGACAGCGGCCCAGCGCTTGACCTCGGCGCTGACAAAGCTGCCGAACTGCTGCGGCGTCAAGTTGCCGAATTCCGCGCCGTTGCTGGCCCAGATTGTCTTGAGCTCGTCCGTGGCCGCGGCGCGCCGCATCTCTTCGACCACCCGAGCCTGGATCTCGGCCGGCGTGCCCTTGGGCGCCCACAGGCCGTACCAGGTCGTCACGGTGTATTCGGGCAGGCCGACCTCGGCCGCGCTGGGCACATCGGGGAAAGCCGGGTTGCGCTTGCTGCCCGAGACCATCAGGGCCTTGATGCGCCCGCCCTTGATGTGGGCCGCCGAGGAACCCAGGCCGTCGAACATCATGTCCACATTGCCCGAAATCAAATCCTGCAGCGCCGGGCCGGCGCCGCGGTAGGGAATGTGGGTGATGAAGGTCCTGGTCTGCTGCTTGAACAGTTCGCCGGCCAGATGGTGCGAGGTGCCGCTGCCGGCCGAGCCGTAGTTCAGGCGACCGGGATTCGTACGCACATAGTCCATGAACGCCTTGAAGTCGAGGGCCTGCACCCGCCTGGGGTTGACCACCAGCACCTGGGGCACGTTGGCCAGCAGGGCCAGCGGGATGAAGTCTTTTTCGAGGTCGTAGTCGAGCCTGGGGTACATCGAGGGCGCAATCGCATGGTGCACCGCGCCCATGAACAGCGTGTAGCCATCGGGCTGAGCCCTGGCGGCAATGCTCGCCCCCAGCGTCCCACCGGCGCCGCCGCGGTTGTCGATGATGAGCTGTTTGCCCGTGAGTTTGGAGAACTGGGCCGACAGCGGCCGGGCGAAGGCGTCCGTCCCGCCGCCGGCCGGGAACGGCACGACCATCATCACCGGCTTGGCGGGCCAGCTCGTCTGCGCCCGGCCTGCCGCGGCCCAAAGCGCCACGCCGCCAGCGGCCGCGCGCAGCACATCCCGCCTGTGAAGGCTGTAGTTCATGAATGTCTCCTCGTCGTTGTTGAATGAAAAAGCCGGCCTAAATGTACAAGGCCTCGATCTCGCCCGACACCGGGATCTTGCCCTGCGCCAGCATGGCGCGGTGCTTGTCCAGCCGCTTGAGGTCGTACAGGTAGTTGACCATCAGGCCGTACGACTGCTTGAGCCCCTTGGCCGAAGGATCGCCGGCCCAGTTCAGCCGCTCGACCCTTGCACCATTGCCCAGGTGAAAGCGGGCGACCGGATCCGTGGGTTTGCCGTCGGCCAGCTCCCGGCCCAGGTAGCGAGCGGCCGCGTGCAGCACGAAGCGGCGCAGCGCGGAGGCTTCCGGCAACTCCAGCGGCTTCTCGATGGCCGAGAGCACATGGCTGGCCGTGGGCGGCTCAAAGCCCACGGCGCTGCCCAGCTCGGCCAGGCGCTTGGGCTCCATCCCGTCCAGCACGGCGGTCATGTTCTTGCCCAGCCAGGCGCGGAAACCGGGAATCGGGGACAAGGTGGCGAAGGTCTTGAGCCGGGGAAACTCGTCCTTGAGCGCCTCGACCACGCGCTTGATCAGCGAGTCGCCAAAGCTCACGCCGCGCAGGCCGACCTGGGTATTGCTGATCGAGTAGAAGATCGCCGTGGTGGCGCGGTTCAGGTCCGCCGCGGCGGCCGATTCGTCCAGCAGGGGCGTGATGCCGTCGGCCATGTCGTCCACCAGCGCCACTTCCACGAAGATCAGGGGCTCGTCGGGCAGGCGGGGATGGAAAAAGCCGAAGCAGCGGCGGTCGGAATCGAGTCGGTTCTTCACATCGGCCCAGCTCTTGATGTCGTGCACCGCTTCGTACTTGATGAGCTTTTCCACCAGCGACGCCGGCGAATCCCAGCTGATGCGGCGCAGGTCCAGAAAGCCCACGTCGAACCATGTGGAGAACATGTATTCCATCTCCACGTCGAGCGCCAGCAAGCGCTTGTCGACCTTGAGATGGGGCTGCATTTCGGCGCGCAGGTTCACCAGGAACTGGATGCCCTCGGGGTAGACGCTGAAGCGCTGCAGCAGCCGCCGGCGCGGCGACACCGTGGCGCGGCGGTAATACACCTCGGCCGCCGCCTCATCGGGCGTGCCCACGGCAGCGGCGAACTGGGCCTGCGCGATCCTGGCCTTCTGCGGGTCGGCTACGAACATCTCGCTCATCAGGAGCCACAGGTCGCGACGGCGCTCGGCCGTGGCCCCGGCGTACCAGGCCGCCACGGCCCTGGCGCGCCGCCCGCCCTCGACCTCGCTGACGTTGGGGTCGATGATGGCCTGCAGCTCGGCCAGGGTGCGGCGCAACACGCGCGGGGACAGGGCCTCATCCCTGTGGCGCAGCGTGGCCTGCAAGCGCTCGCGGGTGGAGCGCGCGGCGCCACCATCACCGACCGCGCCATGGCTTGCGCTTGCTCCTTTTTTAGGAGCACCATCCGCGCGGTCGGTTTGGGCTGCTGACGCTTTTTGCATCCTCTTCGCGGTGGGCAGCAAGCGCGACACGCTGCGGCCGATCCAGGTGTTGGTGTTCATGCTTCGTCCTTCCCTGCTTGCGGTTCAGGCCATCACGCGGCTTTTCTGGTGGCGTGCGAGTTCGCGCAGCGCTTCGCGCTGGCGCGTCAAATGGGTTCTCATGGCCACGTCCGCGCCTTCGCAGTCGCGCGCCTTGAGGGCGGCAAACACCGCCATGTGTTCGTTCAGGCTTTGCTCCAGCCGCCCCGGCGCATGCAGCTGCTGCAGCCGCGCCAGCTTGAGGATCTTGCGCAGGTCGGCGATCACCTGGGCCAGCCAGCGGTTGTTGGCCAGCGTGATGATGGCCTCGTGGATGGCGAAGTTGGCTTCGTAGTAGTCGTTGATGCGCCTGGCCTTGGCGTGCCTGGCGAGCCGCTCGTGCAGCAACTCCAGCGCCGCCACATCGGCATCGCTGGCATTGCGCGTGGCTTCGAACGCGCAGCGCCCTTCGAGCAGGGCAATCACCGGGAAGATCTCGTCCAGGTCCTGCTCCGTCACCTGGTTCACGAAGCAGCCACGGCGCGGCTCGTGGCGCACCAGCCCCTCGGCCGTCAGCACTTTGAGCGCCTCTCGCAGCGGCGTGCGCGAGATCTCCAGGCTTTCGCACAGCGCCGCCTCGTCGATGAAGCTGCCGGGCAGGAGGACGCCGCCAAAGATCTGCTCGCGCAGCTTGGCCGCGACTTCATCGTGCAGGGAGTTGTGGACCAGGCGCATGGGAGATCTTGAGGTCGAATAATTATCTGTAATTACGCGTAATTATGGACAAGCCGACGTGTCACCGCAAGCCTTGCGGCATCCGGACAAACCCTCGCCCCGCCCCTGCACCCGCAGGCCGGACCGGGAGAGTCGGCGAGCGCCGGCGACCAAGCCTGTGCGCCGGGTCACAGGCGTGAGATGGACTCCTTCAACTGGGCCATCAGGTCAGGGACCAGCCTGAGCCGCCCGGACTCCTCCCCAAGCACCCTCTCGAAGGCGCGCTTCTTCAGGGCAGCGATATCGAAATCGCCGCGCATGTTCGCCGGAACCGTGCTGGCCAGAATATCGAGGAGCCGGTCCACCGCGTGGAGCCGGCCCCACAAATAATCGTTTTCTCGGACCGACCGGCTGAGAAAACCGCCAAAGCCGCCAAACGATCCGCCCAGCAGAACGTTCCTGCGATCGGGAAGCGTGATGGTGGTCGCATCGTCGGGACTGATGCGGTCGATCAGAATCTCCTCCATCGGGCCTGCATCCAGTGACAAGGCACTGGCCGTTGGACGCAGGATGATGTCCCAGTAAAAGTAGCCGAGGTATCCGGTGAGTATCGCGATGCGGCTGCGCTCACCGAGGTTCATAAGCAACGGAGATGCCATGACGGCATCCGCATTGTCCATGGTCCGTTCCATGTCGCATTCCTCGCCCAGCCTTGCGACCAGCCTGGATACTTCCTCGAGGTCGTCCTGGCCGAGAAAATCCGCATCGGCAGCAGTCATGCCTGCCTTTTCATTGGCAAATCTCCCGACAAACAGCTTTCGGCACATGGAAACGGCCGGACGACTCAAGAAACCGATGTCGTCATAAACCGACAACTCGTCCAGGCATTTTTGTACCTTGATCTTCAAGAGGTCGAGAGATTCATGACTGGCCACACCGGCATCTTCGGCCGGAATATCCTGATAGAGATCATTGATTTCATGCAGGACAAAATTCAACCGTCTCTTTTTGTAGATAACGCCAAAGTCCCCAATGATTCTCGCAAACTTCGGCAAATCGGAATATTGGTAAAGAACATCCGGCATCGCGTAGTGGGCAGTGATGATTCCCTGATTTCTGGCCCATGCCTCGACGGTCTCCTGCACGCGGCGCGCTTCCCGCGAATCCGCGGCGTACTGGCAGGCGCTGACGATGATCTGAACGATGAAATCCAGGCCTTCGAGAATGATGGAACGCATCCAGGCGTCGTAGACGATCGCCGTGCCGGCCAGGACCTTGGTCGATGAAAGCCGCCAATGCCGCAGGTCGTCGGTCGTGAACTTGCCCCTGAGGGCGCCCCCGGTCAATTCTTCGATCATCCTCGCGACATGGGACCGGGCGTCGAAGATCGCAGCCTTCAGGCGCCGCGCCTGCCGGTTGTACCGGCTGATCACCGCCAGTTCGTTGTAGACGGGGTCGTGGCGAGGCAGGTCCGAGAGCGCCCCGCGCAGGGTCGCGAAAAAGCCCGGAACGCCCCTGCCCGCGGCCACTTTGTCGCGGCTGGGGCGCGGGTCTATGTAGACCAGGCGGCGATCCACTTCGCGGAAGGCGCCATGGGTGCGGATGGCCTCCACACAGGCCGTGATCGGCTTGTTGTCGAGCACGCTGCCGTCGACCAGCACCGCGTCCTCGGGGTTTTCGCCCTGCTCGCGGTATCGGCGGAAATTGCGCTCCAGGAAATGCGTGCGCGCCGGCCACGGCCTGTGGCGTTCGGCCAGAATGTCGTCGATTTCACGGATCTGGGCCGGCGGAAACGCCCCGGGATAGGAGGCCGAGGCCCGGCAGGCAAAGGCCAGCGACGGGAGATTGTCGACATCGAAGTCACTCTCCAGATGTCCGGTTCTGCGATGGTCCAGGCTGAAGCGCAGAAGCTGGCGATGCTCTCTTTCATGCGCAACCGGCGGGTCGTGGATGAAGATGGGCCGGTCCAGCCCCCTGAAATCGGTCGCGGTGACCAGGAGGTCAAGCTTTGTCCCTGTGGGCAGCAGCGATTCCGAAGCCAAGCCGGATTTCCCCATCGCCGTGAGGCCGTCCAGCATCAGCATGGTCATGCGGCGACCGTCCAGCGGCGGCCTGAACCACCGCGAGCGCAGAAAAACCGAAATCCGCTCCGTCATCTCGGCGTCGGCCTTGCCTGGCAGCAAGCCCTCGCGGTCAAGCCGGGTCAGCAAGGGGCGCACGAACGGCAGAAAATACCATTTGCTCCAGAGTCGCGCCCTGCCCTCCGGCGCCAGCAGATTGAGCATGTCGGCCTCGGTCAGCCACATGTCCGTGACCGGCGTCAGACTCAGGTCATGGGCCAGCGCTGTGGCCAGGGCGACGCCATTGATCCCCCCTGCGGAGGCCCCCGCGATGACGTCGACGATGACCCGAAGATCAATGTCGCGCCCCAGGGTTTCCAGAAATTCGAGGTAGACGTCTCCGGTGGAGCGCTCCGGCTCATCGGGGTAATAGTCGCGAAGGCCGGGGGCGGATTTCCCATCGCCTTCGAAGGATTTGTCACTGTGGCAGATCTTGGACGCCCGGACCAGGTTGAGAATTTCACGATTGATCCCATGCTGGTAAATCGCGAGCGACACGCCGCCGAAGAGAACGACCGCCAGCCGAAGTTCTTTCTCTTTCATCGTCGCGCTCGCTTTCGGCCCTTGCAGCTCAAGGACTCGCGGAGTCGATACGCCATGCGCCAGCCTGCCCATGACGGCCGACGAGCACCAGCAAGCCGTCAGGTATCGACTCCCGTTGTCACGGACTTCTCCTTTGCGGCCTTCCTTCCAAAGAATAGGAATAAGGACAGGAAATTCAACCGCCCGGGTGCCGGCGCGGCCTCCCTTGGCCCGTCAGACGCGCGTTGCCGCCGACCCAGCCGCCTTCCGTGCGGCCCACCACCACAGCGCCGCCCCGCCCAGGATCATGGGCACGCACAGCCACTGGCCCATGCTCATGCCCAACGACAAAAGGCCCAGGTGGGCGTCGGGCTCGCGGAAGAACTCGGCGATGAAGCGGAACACGCCGTAGCCGAACAGGAACGCCGCCGCGACCTGGCCGGTCGGGCGCGGCCGGCGCGCATACAGCCACAGCAGCACGAACAGCAGCAGCCCCTCCAGCAAAAACTGGTAGACCTGCGAGGGATGGCGCGGCAGCATCGAGCCGCTGTTGGGAAACACCATGCCCCAGGGCAGATCCGGGCTGGCAAAGCGACCCCAGAGCTCGCCGTTGATGAAGTTGCCGACCCGCCCAGCCGCGAGGCCCGTGGGCACGCAAGGCGCCGCAAAGTCCATCACCTGCAGGAACGGTCGCTGGCGCGAACGCGCAAACCAAACCATGGCCGCGATCACGCCCAGCATGCCGCCATGAAAACTCATGCCGCCCTGCCACACCGCGAAGATTTCGAGCGGATGCGAGAAATAGTAGGCCGGCTTGTAAAACAGGCAGTAGCCCAGCCGCCCGCCGACCACCACCCCCAGCACACCCAGGAACAGCATGTCTTCCACATGCCTGCGGCTCCAGGCCCCAGCGCCGGTGAGCGAGGCATACGGCTCGTGCCGCAGCCGCCGGAATCCGAGCCACATGAACAGCCCGAACGCGGCCAGATAGGTCAGGCCGTACCAGTGAATGGCCACAGGGCCGAGCTGTAGCGCGACGGGGTTGATTTGGGGGTGGATCAGCATGGACGCGATTGTGCACGCAAGCATGCGAAAGGCAGGCAAGCGCCCGGTCCCGCGAAATTCTTCGCGGCGCGGCCAGCCTCCGCGGGCAACAAGCCGATGTATAAATCCGCATGTCGTCAACATCAAACCTGCGCCGTGACGCGGCGCGCCTGCTGTGGTGCATCCTCGGCGCGGCAATCGGCATCTCCGCGGCTCTGGCACTCGTGGGCCCGCCGGCTTCCCCGTTTCTTCTCGCCTCGCTCGGCGGCTCGGCTGTTTTTCTGTTCGGGCTCACCCGTGCCCCGGCCGCGCAGCCACGCGCACTGGTGGGCGGGCATCTGGGTGGCGCGCTCATCGGCATCGCCTGCTACCAGTGCTTCGGCGAAGCGCTGTGGGTTTATGCACTGGCCCAGGTGCTCACGCTGGGCTACATGCTTCTGACCAAGACCGTCCATCCGCCTGCGGGCGCCAATCCGCTGATCATGATCCATGGCCATTCAGGCTTTGCTGCGCTTTGGCAACCGGTATTTGTCGGCATCCTCAGCCTCGCCGTGGTGGCATTCGTGTGGAGCCGCCTTGCACCTGGACTCGTCCACTACCCGGTCACCTGGCTCGAAAAATCCCCGCCCTCCACCTTCTGGGGAGGCTGGGGCGAGTAATCAACCCACACCCGACCCAGCCCGCCCCGCAAACCCCACAAACCGCTCCAGCGCCGGATTGACCGCGCCGCCTGCCCACACGAGGCTGGTTTCGCAGACCGGAACCTCCCTGCCCTTGCCGGCCGTCACGCTGCGATACACCACGCCCGGCCGCTGGAACTGGCGCACGCTTTCCGGCACCCAGGCCAGGCCCAGGCCGGCGGAGACGAGGTTGACGATGGTCTGCATCTGGATCGCCTCCTGCGCGACCTGGGGCGAGCGGCCCGCCGCGTGGTAGAGGCCAAAAATGGCGTCGTAGAGCGAGGGCACGATGCGCCGCGGAAAGATCACCAGCGGCTCGGCCAGCAGGTCGGCCAAGGCCGGCTTGGCTTGCGCCGCCAGACCGTGCTGCTCGGGCAGCGCCACCACCAGCGGCTCGCTGTCGATCAGCACGCGCTGCAAGCCCTGCGGCGCAAAGCCCGGCGCGTGCAGCATGAAGCCGGCGTCGATTTCGCCGCGCTCCAATGCCCCGAGCTGCACATCGCCGGTGGCCTCGATCAATTCCAGCTGCACGCGCGGGTACTGCTCGCGAAACGTCCGCACCCATTGCGGCAGCAGCGCAAAGCCGACGGTCGAAACAAAGGCCAACCTCAGCCGCCCGACCTCGCCGGCGGCGGCCGCGCGCGCCTGCGCCGGCAAGGCCTGCGCGCGTGCCAGCAGCTCGCGCGCCTGCAGGACCAGCGCCTGGCCGGCCGGCGTGAGCTGCACGCTGCGCTTGGTGCGGTCGAACAGGCGCAGGCCGAGCTGCTTTTCGAGCTGCGCGATCGCCTGCGTCAGCGGCGGCTGCGTCATGTGCAGGCGCTGGGCGGCGCGGCCAAAGTGCAGTTCATCGGCCACGGCCACAAACTGGCGCCACAGGCGCAGCTCAATCAACGGGTCACTCATACGCTCCACATATTAATTCAGTGGAAAAAATAGATTAGACCCGCAATTCTGGCAGGCGCATACTCGGGCCTGCGCAAGCTCCCCCGTTGAACCCCACGAAGAGACAACCATGGCAGAAACCAAAGTCATCCCCATCAACCGCCGCTCGGCCAACATCACCGAAGGCAAGTCGCGCGCGCCCAACCGCTCGATGTACTACGCCATGGGCTATGAAGAAGGCGACTTCCACAAGCCCATGGTCGGCGTGGCCAATGGCCACAGCACGATCACGCCCTGCAACAGCGGCCTGCAAAGGCTGGCCGACGCGGCGATTGCCGGCATCGAGGAGGCCGGCGGCAACGCCCAGGTGTTTGGCACGCCCACGATCTCCGACGGCATGGCCATGGGCACCGAGGGCATGAAGTACTCGCTGGTCAGCCGCGAAGTCATTGCCGACTGCATCGAGACCTGCGTGCAGGGCCAGTGGATGGACGGCGTGGTGGTGATCGGCGGCTGCGACAAGAACATGCCCGGCGGCCTGATGGGCATGCTTCGCGCCAACGTGCCGGCGATTTACGTCTACGGCGGCACCATCCTGCCCGGCCACTACAAGGGCCAGGACCTCAACATCGTCAGCGTGTTCGAGGCCGTCGGTGAAAACGCGGCCGGCAAGCTCAGCGATTTCGACCTGAAGGAAATCGAAAAGCGCGCGATTCCCGGCACCGGCTCCTGCGGCGGCATGTACACGGCCAACACCATGAGCTCGGCCTTCGAGGCGCTGGGCATTTCGCTGCCTTACTCGTCGACCATGGCCAACCCGCACGACGAAAAGATGAACTCGGCCAAGGAATCGGCCAAGGTGCTGATCGAGGCGATCAGGAAGGACATCAAGCCGCGCGACATCGTCACGCGCAAGTCGATTGAAAACGCCGTGGCCGTGATCATGGCGACCGGCGGCTCGACCAATGCCGTGCTGCACTTCCTGGCCATCGCGCATGCGGCCGGCGTGGAATGGACGATCGACGACTTCGAGCGCGTGCGCCAGAAGACACCCGTGCTGTGCGACCTCAAGCCCAGCGGCAAATACCTGGCCGTGGACCTGCACCGCGCCGGCGGCATTCCGCAGGTCATGAAGATCCTGCTCAACGCGGGACTGCTGCATGGCGACTGCATCACCATCACCGGCCAGACCATTGCCGAGGTGCTGAAGGACGTGCCCGATGAGCCGCGCGCCGACCAGGACGTGATCCGCCCGATCAGCAAGCCGATGTATGCGCAGGGACATCTCGCCATCCTCAAGGGCAACCTCAGCCCCGAGGGAGCGGTCGCCAAGATCACCGGCCTGAAGAACCCGGTGATCACCGGCCCGGCCCGCGTGTTCGACGACGAGCAGTCGGCGCTCAAGGCCATTCTGGACGGCCAGATCAAGGCCGGCGACGTGATGGTGCTGCGCTACCTCGGCCCCAAGGGCGGCCCCGGCATGCCCGAGATGCTGGCACCGACTGGCGCCCTGATCGGCGCGGGACTGGGCGAGTCGGTCGGCCTGATCACCGACGGCCGCTTCTCCGGCGGCACCTGGGGCATGGTGGTGGGCCACGTCGCGCCGGAAGCGGCAGCAGGCGGCACGATTGCCTTTGTCAAGGAAGGCGACTCGATCACGATCGATGCCCACCGCCTCAAGCTGGAGCTCAATGTCAGCGAGGCCGAGTTGGCCAAGCGCCGCGAAGGCTGGACAGCGCCGGCGCCGCGCTATGTGCGCGGTGTGCAGGCCAAGTTCGCCTTCAACGCGGCCAGCGCGAGCAAGGGCGCGGTGCTCGACAACTTCTGATTGCTATTGTTTTAATAGCACAAAGCGTCCGCGGTCTGAGGACTTCGGGCGCTTTCCCATTGGAGATCGGGACTATCGGCGTTTCTTGAGCCCCATGCCCATGGCCTCGCGCTGCTTGTCGATCCGGTCCTGTTTGCGCCGGTCCATTTTCTGCACCGCCTTCTTCTTGGTGTAGCCTGACCAGTCGGCCCAAGTCCACCAGGCCACCGCCAGGCCAAACGGCGCCAGCACGAGCCACCAGTCCCAGCCGGCCACCGCCCCGATTTCCAGGTATTTCAAGGCCAGCAAAACCAGTCCGATTCCCAGCAAGTACATCAGCATCTCCCGACGGCAGGCCGGCGCCCCTGCCAGGGCGCGGGGTCAACGGCAAACACTACAATGGCGTTGAAGGACTGTAACGCAACCCACGAGGAAAATGATGAAACGTGTTCTGTTTGCCCTGGCCGCCGCCGTGACGGTCGCCACCCCTGTGTTCGCCGACCAGGCCCTGGCCACGGCCAAGAACTGCATGGCCTGCCACGCCGCCGACAAGAAACTCGTGGGCCCGTCGTACAAGGATGTGGCTGCCAAGTACGCCGGCCAGAAAGACGCGGTCGACAAACTCGCTGCCAAGATCCTCAAGGGCGGCTCCGGCGTCTGGGGTCCGGTGCCGATGCCGGCCAATGCGCAAGTCAGTGAGGCCGAAGCCAAGAAGCTCGCGGCCTGGGTGCTGGCTACCAAGTAAGCCGGCTTTCCCCCGCAAAAAAGCCCGCTGAGTCAGCAGCGGGCTTTTTTTCATCCGGCTCAATTTGTTGCGTGGGCAGCAAGCTGCCCACCCTACGTCCTACTCAGTTTGTCCGGGCAAGTTGTTCGAGGATCGCGGGGTTCTCCAGCGTCGAGGTGTCCTGCGTGATCGTCTCGCCCTTGGCAATGCTGCGCAGCAGGCGGCGCATGATCTTGCCGCTGCGGGTCTTGGGCAGGTTGTCGCCGAAGCGGATGTCCTTGGGCTTGGCGATCGGGCCGATTTCCTTGGCTACCCAGTTGCGCAGTTCGGCGGCAATCGCCTTGGCCTCGTCGCCCGTGGGGCGGGCGCGTTTGAGCACGACGAAGGCGCAGATCGCCTCGCCGGTCAGGTCGTCAGGCCGGCCCACCACGGCGGCTTCGGCCACCAGGTCGGTCTTGGCGACCAGGGCCGATTCGATTTCCATCGTGCCCATGCGGTGGCCCGAGACGTTGAGCACATCGTCGATGCGCCCGGTGATGCGGAAATAGCCGCGGTCCGCGCTGCGCACCGCGCCGTCGCCGGCCAGGTACAGCTTGCCACCCATTTCCTCGGGGAAGTAGCTCTTCTTGAAGCGCTCCGGGTCGTTCCAGATGGTGCGGATCATGCTCGGCCAGGGGCGCTTGACCACCAGCATGCCGCCTGCGCCATTCGGAATGTCGTTGCCCACCTCGTCGACGATGGCGGCCATGATGCCCGGCAGCGGCAGCGTGCAGCTGCCCGGCACCAGCGGCGTGGCGCCTGGCAGCGGCGTGATCATGTGGCCGCCGGTCTCCGTCTGCCAGAAGGTGTCCACGATGGGGCAGCGCTCGCCGCCCACATGCTTGTGGTACCACATCCAGGCCTCGGGGTTGATTGGCTCGCCCACCGTGCCGAGGATGCGCAGGCTGCTGAGGTCAGATCGGGCCGGATGAACTTTCTCGTCACCTTCGGCGGCCTTGATCAGCGAGCGGATGGCCGTCGGTGCGGTGTAGAACACGGTGCACTTGTGCTTCTCGATCATCTGCCAGAAGCGCCCGGCGTTCGGCCAGGTCGGGATGCCTTCAAAAATGATCTGCGTGGCACCGGCGGCCAGCGGGCCGTAAGCCACATAGGTGTGACCCGTGATCCAGCCGATGTCGGCCGTGCACCAGAACACGTCGTCGGGCTTGATGTCGAAAGTCCAGTCCATCGTGAGCTTGGCCCACAGCAGGTAGCCGCCGGTGGAATGCTGCACCCCCTTGGGCTTGCCGGTGGAGCCCGAGGTGTAGAGCACGAACAGCGGATGCTCGGCACCGACGGCCACGGGCGCGCATTCGCTGCTCTGGCCGGCAAGGACTTGGTCAAAGGCCTTGTCACGGCCCGCCACCATGTTGCAGGCAGTGGCCGTGCGCTGATACACCAGCACGGTCTTGAGCGTATCGCAGCCGCCCAGTGCGATACCCTCGTCCACGATGGCTTTGAGCGGCAGCTCCTTGCCGCCGCGCATCTGATAGTTGGCCGTGATCACAGCCACGGCGCCGGCGTCGATGATGCGCTCCTGCAGCGCCTTGGCCGAGAAGCCGCCGAACACCACGCTGTGGGTTGCGCCGATGCGGGCGCAGGCCTGCATGGCCACCACGCCTTCGACCGACATCGGCATGTAGATGATGACGCGGTCGCCTTTGTGGATGCCCTGGGCCTTGAGCGCGTTGGCAAACTGGCTCACGCGCGCGAGCAGTTCCTTGTAGGTGACTTTGGCGACAGCGCCATCGTCGGATTCAAAAATGATGGCGGTCTTGTTCTCGACCGGCGTGCCGATGTGCTTGTCCAGGCAGTTGGCCGAGGCGTTGAGTTCGCCGTCTTCAAACCATTTGTAGAACGGGGCGTTGGACTCATCGAGCGTTTTGGTGAACGGCTTGTTCCAGACCACGTTCTCACGCGCGAGCCGGGACCAGAAGCCCTCGAAGTCCTGTTCGGCCTCGGCGCACAAGGCATCGTAGGCCGCCATGCCCGAAATGCGTGCGCCCTTGACGGCCTCGTCGCTGGGCGGAAAAACGCGTTTCTCCACCAGCACGGATTCGATTGCAGAGATAGGGGCGCTCATAAATGTGATCTCCTCGGATTGACGTGAACTGCGCGGTAATGTCGGTTGCCGCTCTTACAAATCACTGACTGGCATGAAGCTTACAAATCTAGCCCATTCCGCAGCTTTGTGCGGCACCTACAATGCCGCACGTCCGCGAAAACCCGTCCTCCATATGTCAAATTCTGTTACCCCCCAGGCTTCTGTCCTGCGCCCGCTGCCCAACCTGATTTTTGCCAGCCGCTGGCTGCAGCTGCCTTTGTATCTGGGCCTGATCGCAGCCCAGGGCGTCTATGTTTTCCACTTCTGGGTGGAGCTGGTGCATTTGCTCGAAGCCGCTTTCGGCAGCGAAACGGCACTGCAGGCACTGGTGGCCAGCATTGGCTACAGGGCCGACGCCCAGATCACCTCGCTCAACGAAACCATCATCATGCTCGTGGTGCTGGCACTGATCGACGTGGTGATGATCTCCAACCTGCTGATCATGGTGATCGTGGGCGGCTATGAAACCTTCGTGAGCCGCATGAACCTGGAGAGCCATCCGGACCAGCCCGAGTGGCTGAGCCATGTGAACGCCTCGGTGCTCAAGGTCAAGCTGGCCACGGCCATCATCGGCATCTCGTCGATCCACCTGCTCAAGACCTTCATCAACGCCGCCAACTACGACGTGAAGGTCCTGATGTGGCAGACCCTCATCCATGGGGTGTTCCTGTTCAGCGCGCTGGCCATTGCGCTGACCGACAAGCTGCTGTCGGCCGGCCAGGGCCACCACCACTGAGCCCCCGACAGCAGCGAACCGCCCGGCAGGCTCAACCCGGCCGGCGGCCCACCATGTTCCCGGGCCGCACCCAGGCGTCGAACTGCTCGGCTGTCACATGGCCCAGGGCCAGTGCGGCTTCGCGCAGGCTCGTGCCCTCCTTGTGCGCCTTCTTGGCGATCTGGGCCGCCTTGTCATAGCCGATGTGCGGATTGAGCGCGGTCACCAGCATCAGCGAGCGTGCCACCAGATCGGCAATGCGCTCGCGGTTGGGCGCTATGCCCACGGCGCAGTGGTCGTTGAAGCTGGCCATGCCGTCGGCCAGCAGACGCACGCTCTGCAGGAAGTTGTGGGCCACCATCGGGCGGAACACATTGAGCTCGAAGTTGCCCGAGGCGCCGCCGACATTGATCGCCACATCGTTGCCCAGCACCTGGCAGCACAGCATGGTCACGGCCTCGCTTTGCGTGGGGTTGACCTTGCCCGGCATGATGGACGAGCCCGGTTCGTTCTCGGGAATGCTGATCTCGCCGATGCCGCTGCGCGGCCCGCTGGCCAGCCAGCGCACATCATTGGCGATCTTCATCAGGCTGGCCGCCAGCGTCTTGAGCGCGCCATGGGCATGGACCAGGGCATCGGTGGAAGCCATGGCCTCGAACTTGTTCGGGGCCGTGACAAAAGGCAGGCCGGTCAGGCGCGCCAGCTCGGCCGCCACCCGCTCGGCATAGCCGGCCGGCGCGTTCAGGCCGGTGCCCACGGCCGTGCCGCCCAGCGCCAGCTCGCACAGGTGCGGCAGGGCCGCCCGAATGTGCCGCTCGCCGTGGTCAAGCTGCGCAGCGTAGCCGGAAAACTCCTGGCCCAGCGTCAGCGGCGTGGCGTCCTGCAAATGGGTGCGGCCAATCTTCACGATGTCGTCGAAGTCGCGCGCCTTCTGGGCCAGCGTGGCCCGCAGCTTGGCCAGTGCGGGCAGCAGCCGGTGGGTGATCGCATCGACCGCCGCCACATGCATGGCGGTCGGAAACACGTCATTGGACGACTGGCTGCGGTTCACGTCGTCGTTCGGGTGCACCAGGCGAGCCTCGCCACGTTCACCGCCCATCAGCTCACTGGCGCGGTTGGCCAGCACCTCGTTGACATTCATGTTGGTCTGCGTGCCGGAGCCGGTCTGCCAGACCACCAGCGGGAACTCGCCCTCATGCCGGCCCGCGATCACCTCATCCGCCGCAGCCATGATGGCCTGCGTCTTTTGCTCATCCTGCAGCCCCAGCGCATGGTTGACCGCCGCCGACGAGCGTTTGACCTGGGCCAGCGCCCGGATGATCTCGCGCGGCTGTTGCTCGCCCGAGATGTCGAAGTTCAGCAACGAGCGCTGCGTCTGCGCGCCCCACAGGCGATCGGCCGGAACTTCGATCGGGCCGAAAGTGTCGCGTTCGGTACGTGTGTTCATGGGGTTTTTGGGCGACCTGTCAAAATAGCGGCTTGCCGGACACCGTGACAGACTTCGCCGCTCCTGGAAATGGAAACGATTCTCACCGGGCAAGTATGGTTGCGTTCACTGCATTGCGCAAGGCAGTCCGGATTCATTCGCAGAGCCCCTCACCCACAGAAGCAACATGACCACGAGCATCAAGCAAGACGACCTGATCGAATCCATTGCCGGCGCACTCCAGTACATCAGCTACTACCACCCTGCCGACTACATCGCCCACCTGGCCCGCGCCTATGAGCGCGAGCAAAGCCCCGCCGCCAAGGATGCGATTGCGCAGATCCTGACCAACTCGCGCATGAGCGCCACGGGCCAGCGCCCGATCTGCCAGGACACGGGCATCGTCAACGTGTTCCTGAAAATCGGCATGGACGTGCGCTGGGAAGGCTTCACCGGCAGCCTGGACGACGCGATCAACGAAGGCGTGCGCCGCGGCTACAACCACCCCGACAACACGCTGCGCGCCTCTGTCGTGGGCGACCCGCAGTTCGAGCGCAAGAACACCAAGGACAACACGCCGGCCGTGATCTTCACCGAGATCGTGCCCGGCGACAAGCTCGACATCACGGTCGCAGCCAAGGGCGGCGGCTCCGAGAACAAGAGCAAGATGATCATGCTCAACCCCAGCGACTCGGTGGTCGACTGGGTGCTCAAGACCGTCCCCACCATGGGCGCCGGCTGGTGCCCGCCGGGCATGCTGGGCATAGGCATCGGCGGAACGGCCGAGAAAGCCGTGCTCATGGCCAAGGAAAGCCTGATGGACGACATCGACATGTACGAGTTGCAGGCCAAGGCCGGCAAAGGCGAAAAGCTCAGCCAGACCGAGGAACTTCGCCTGGAGCTGTTCGAGAAGGTCAATGCGCTGGGCATCGGCGCCCAGGGCCTGGGCGGCCTGACGACCGTGCTCGACGTCAAGATCAAGATGTATCCCACGCACGCCGCCAGCAAGCCCGTGGCCATGATCCCCAACTGCGCCGCCACGCGCCATGCGCATTTCGTGATGGACGGCAGCGGCCCGGTCTACCTGGACCCGCCGTCACTCGACCTCTGGCCCAACGTCAACTGGGCGCCCGACTACAACAAGAGCCGGCGCGTCAACCTCGACACGCTGACCAAGGAAGAAGTGGCGGGCTGGAAGCCGGGCGACACCCTGCTGCTCAACGGCAAGATGCTGACCGGCCGCGACGCCGCGCACAAGCGCATCCAGGACATGCTGGCCAAGGGCGAGCGGCTGCCGGTGGACTTCACCAATCGCGTGATCTACTACGTCGGCCCGGTCGACCCGGTCAAGGGTGAAGCAGTCGGCCCCGCCGGCCCGACCACGGCGACGCGCATGGACAAGTTCACCGAGATGATGCTGGCCCAGACCGGCCTGATCGCGATGATCGGCAAGGCCGAACGCGGCCCGGTCGCGATCGAGGCCATCAAGAAACACAAGAGCGCCTATCTGATGGCCGTGGGCGGTGCCGCCTACCTCGTGTCCAAAGCGATCAAGAGCGCCAAGGTGCTCGGCTTCGCCGACCTCGGGATGGAGGCGATCTACGAATTCGACGTGGTTGACATGCCGGTGACCGTGGCGGTGGACGCCGGCGGCACCAGCGCCCACATCACCGGCCCGGCCGAATGGCAGAAGAAAATTGCCGCTGGCGAGTTCAAGAGCATTCCCGTGGCAGCAGCCTGAATCGGATGTTGTCATCCTGAGCAACGCGAAGGATCCCAGCCTTGTGCCGGAGATTCTTCGCGGAGCCTGCCCCGAGCCCAGCCGAAGGGCCCAGAATGACAAGCCTCGTATGGCAAACCCGAGCCCCATCGGCGTCTTCGACAGCGGCGTCGGCGGATTGAGCATCCTGCGATCGCTGCGGGCCGAGCTGCCGCACGAGGACTTCGTCTATCTCGCCGACACCGGCCACGCGCCCTATGGCGAGCGTGGCGACGCCTATGTGGCCGAGCGCTCGCGTGCGATCGCGCGGCAGCTGCTGCGAGAACATCGCATCAAGGCGCTGGTGGTGGCCTGCAATACGGCGACTGCGGCGGCCATCCACCTGCTGCGTGCGGACGATCCGGCGCTGCCCCTGATTGGCGTTGAGCCCGCGCTCAAGCCCGCCGTGGCGCTGAGCCGCACCAAGCGCGTCGGCGTGCTCGCCACACGGGGCACGCTGGCCAGCGCCAAGTTCCGGGCCTTGCACGATTCGCTGAAGGCTCGGGCGGAGTTCGTGCTGCAGCCTTGCGACGGTCTGGCAGCCGCGATCGAGGCGGACGATGCTACAAAAATAGTAGCACTATGCAGCCAATATACGAGGTCTGCAGGACCATTCGGCACTCAGAACGGGCACATCGACACCTTGGTGCTGGGTTGTACCCACTACCCCTTCGCGTGGCAGCACTTCATCGACCTGGTGGGCCCCGAGGTGCGGCTGGTGGAGAACGGCGAGCCCGTCGCAGGCCAGACCCGGCGCCTGCTCGATGCGGCCGGCCTGCTCAAGACCGAAGGCCAAGGCCGCATCCGGCTGCTGACCACGGGATCGTCGCCCGCACTCGAGTTGGCCGCGGCGCGCTGGCTGGGGCTTTAGGCCATCGCGTCGGCCCGCAGCGCGGCCTCCCGCCCGCGCCGCACGTTCACAGGCGTCAGCAGCACCAGCCCCACGACAAACAGCAGCGCCGTCGACAGGATGGCCGTGCGCTGGTTGCCGCCCGTCATCCAGGTGATCGCGCCATAGCTCAGCGGGCCGATGATGCTGGCCAAGCGGATGGCGAAAGTCCACAGGCCGTAGAACTCGGCCAGCTGCTTCTGCGGCGCAAACATGCCGGCCAGGGCGCGGCCAGCCGACTGGCTGGACCCCATGCACAGGCCGGCGATGGCCGCGGCCCACCAGAAGCCCCCTTTGGTTGTCGTGATCGCCGCGATCACGCAGGTCGCGATCCAACCCAGCAGCGTGACGCCCAGCGCCCGCTTGTGGCCGATGCGGTCCTGCCAGTAGCCGAAGGCAAAGGCCCCCAAGGCCGCCGCGATGTTGAGCACGAAAATCAGCACCATGGTTTCCTGTTGCACAAAGCCGATCACCTGCTCGGCGTAGATCGCGGCCAGCGCAATGGCCACGGCCACACCGCCCTGGTAGAACACGGCACAGGCCAGCAGCCACATGAAGTCCTTGTAGCGGCGCGCCTGCTCGTAGGTGTGGCGCAGCCGGACGAACGAAGCCTTGAAGCCGCTTTGCGCGATCGCCTGCGGGTTGGGCACGGCGCGCTCGCCGAGCAGCCTGAAGGTCACGACCGCCGCGGCGCCATAGATCACGGCTGTGATCAGCATGGTCACAGGCACAAACTGGTCGGCCTTGACGCCCTGCGCCTGCGCCCAGATCACATAGGCCAGGCTCAGGCCCAGCGCCAGCATGCCGCCGAAATAACCGAAGCTCCAGCCCCAGCCGCTGACCCGGCCCAGCGCCTCGGCCTTGGCGAGCTCGGGCAAAAAAGCCGCGGTGAGCGACTCGCCATAGGAGTAGAAGGTGTTCGACACAATGATGAGCCCCACCGCGATCGCCACGCTGCCAGGACCCGCGAGCGCCAGGGCGGCCGTGGCAACCACGCAGCCTGCCGTCACGATCATCAGCAGCCGCTTCTTGGCGGCACGCAAGTCGGCATAGGCGCCGAGGCTGGGCATGGTGAGCATGACGATGGCGTAGGACACGCTCAGCGCTGCCGTCCAGGCGAAGGTCGCCCACTGCGCTCCCTGCGCAATGCCGCCCACGAAGTAGGCCGCGAACACGGCCGTGATCACGACCGTGGTGTAGCCCGAGTTGGCAAAGTCGTACATGGCCCAGCCGAACACCTCGCGCTTGCGCACGCCGGGGTTGAGGGCGTCCTGCGGAAAAAGGGCCATGTGTCAGCTCCGAAAAAAGGAGCCAAGCATAGCCGACCGAACCAGGCTTGATCGTGTCAGTGCAGGTGGCGGGGCCGGCGCCCACCGCCGTGGCCACTACCCGACCCACCAGGGCCGCGCGGGGGCTTGCCGATTTCAAGCGAGCTGACGAGTGCGTTGAAACGCTGATTGAACAGCTTGTCGATCTCGGCCACCACGCCGCCGAGTTCCGAGCCGTCGAAGTGGCGCTCCATCAGGCTCACCACGTCCTGCACCAACAGGTCACGCTGCACCTGCATGATGGCGGCCGGGTCGGGCCCGACGAACAGCATCAGGAAATCGTCGCGCGAGTCGGCGTCGGATTCCTCGTCTTCCTCGTCAAACTCGGCATCGTAGAACGTGACCTCGATCGCCGCGCCCTTGGCCGCCAGCTCATTGAGGCTCATGCACATCTCGTCGAGCGACTGGCGGAAGTCTTCCTCGCCCGGCACCGTCCAGCACATCTGAAGCATGTGCTCCTGCGCGTCGAAGCGGATGCCGGGCTCCTCTTCATACGCGCTGCCGGCGCCGTCGGCCAGCGAGCGGGCGCCGGCGTATTTCCACAGCGGCTTGAGCGCGTCCTGCAATTGCTCGAAGCTCACGTCGGCGCGCAGGGGCACCTCGCCATGGACATGGATTTCAAAGGAGGCGTTGTAGCTTGACATGATCAGATCTTGGTGGTGCCTCGAACCGGGGTCGAACCGGTACGCCCCTTATTCAGGAAAGCGGCGGATTTTAAGTCCGCTGTGTCTACCAATTTCACCATCGAGGCACAGTTGCATCGGCGCTTTAGCATTGTGAAACAAAACAGCCCCGGCAACAGAGGTTGACGGGGCTGGTTCTGGAGGCGCGGGCCGGAGTCGAACCGACCTACACGGATTTGCAATCCGGTGCATAACCGCTTTGCTACCGCGCCAGTATTTCTTCGTCTCTACCGACAAAAAAGGGAAGCCTTGGCTTCCCTTCTGGAAAATGGAGCGGGAAAAGAGTCTCGAACTCTCGACCTCAACCTTGGCAAGGTTGCGCTCTACCAACTGAGCTATTCCCGCGTTTCGATGGGATGAATTGTAGCGCAATTTTTGCTGCTATGCCGCATTCCCCTCGAAAAAGTTTCAATGCGCGAGTGACTCGGTGGCGCCCGCAGCCGCTTGCGCCACGGCTGGCGCAGCCACGGCCACAGCTTCGTCATCGGTCAGCGGAACCGGGCTGCGTTCAAGTGCAATCTCCAGCACCTTGTCGATCCATTTCACAGGGACGATCTCCAGCCCGCTCTTCACGTTGTCGGGGATCTCCTGCAAGTCCTTCACGTTTTCCTCGGGGATCAGCACGGTCTTGATGCCGCCACGCAAGGCAGCCAGCAGCTTCTCCTTGAGACCACCAATGCCCGTGACCTCGCCGCGCAGGGTGATCTCGCCCGTCATGGCGACATCACCGCGCACCGGTATGCCCGTCAAGGCGGAAACGAACGCCGTCGTCATCGCAGCGCCTGCACTCGGGCCGTCCTTGGGCGTGGCGCCGTCGGGCACATGGATGTGGATGTCCTTCTTCTCGAACGCTTCGTCCTTGATGCCAAGGCGGCGGGCGCGGCTGCGCACCACCGTGCGCGCGGCTTCGACCGACTCCTTCATCACGTCGCCGAGCAAGCCGGTGCGCGTGACGTTGCCCTTGCCGGGCATGAGCGCGGCTTCGATCGTGAGCAGGTCGCCGCCCACCTCGGTCCATGCCAGGCCCACGACCTGGCCCACCTGGTTCTGATCCTCGGCGCGGCCATAGGTGAACTTGCGCACGCCCAGGAATTCGTTGAGGTTCTCGGCCGTCACCTTGACCTGGGGCTGCATCTTCTTGAGCTGCAAAGCCTTGACCACCTTGCGGCAGATCTTGGAGAGTTCGCGCTCCAGTGATCGCACGCCCGCTTCACGCGTGTAGTAGCGCACGATGTCGCGCACCGCATCCTCGGTGACCAGCAGCTCTTCCTCCTTCACGCCATTGTTCTTGAGCTGCTTGGGCAGCAGGTACCTGATCGCGATATTGGTCTTCTCGTCTTCGGTGTAGCCGGACAGGCGAATGACTTCCATGCGGTCCAGCAGCGCCGGCGGGATGTTCATCGTGTTGGACGTGGCGACGAACATCACGTCGCTGAGGTCGAAGTCCACCTCGACGTAGTGATCGCTGAAGGTGTGGTTCTGCTCGGGGTCCAGCACTTCGAGCAAGGCACTCGACGGGTCGCCACGGAAATCCATGCCCAGCTTGTCCATTTCATCGAGCAGGAATAGCGGGTTGCGGGTGCCGGCCTTGGTCAGGCTTTGCAGCACCTTGCCCGGCAAGGCCCCGATGTAGGTGCGGCGGTGGCCGCGGATCTCGGCCTCGTCGCGCATGCCGCCCAGGGCCATGCGCACATACTTGCGGCCCGTGGCTCTGGCAATGGATTGGCCGAGCGAGGTCTTGCCGACACCCGGAGGTCCCACCAGGCACAGGATGGGGGCCTTGACCTTGTCCACCCGCTGCTGTACCGCAAGGTATTCAAGAATGCGGTCCTTGACCTTCTCCAGGCCGTAGTGGTCTTCGTTGAGAACGTCTTCGGCGTTGCCGAGGTCATGCTTGATCTTGGTTTTCTTGCTCCAGGGCAGAGCGGTCAGCACATCGATGTAGTTGCGCACCACGGTCGCTTCAGCGGACATGGGCGACATCAGCTTGAGCTTCTTGAGTTCACCCTCGGCTTTCTTCAAGGCCTCCTTGGGCATCTTGGCGGACTTGATCTTTTTCTCGATCTCATCGATGTCGGCGCCCTCTTCGCCTTCGCCCAGCTCCTTCTGGATCGCCTTGACCTGCTCGTTGAGGTAGAAGTCGCGCTGGTTCTTCTCCATCTGGCGCTTGACGCGCCCGCGGATCTTCTTGTCGACATTGAGGATGTCGACTTCGCGCTCCAGTTGCTCAAACAGACTTTCCAGGCGCTGCCTGATGTCGGCGAGGTCGAGCACGATCTGCTTGTTATCGAGCTTGAGCGGCAGGTGCGCTGCAATGGTGTCGGCCAGGCGGCCGGGGTCGTCGATGCTGGAGATCGAGGTCAGGATTTCCGGGGGAATTTTCTTGTTGAGTTTGACGTACTGGTCAAACTGCTGCATCACGGCGCGACGCAGGGCCTCGATCTCGCTGGTCTTGTGCACCGGCTCGACCGCCTCCACCGGCGTGACATTGGCCATGAAATGCGAGTCGCTGTCTTCGATGCGGTTGACCCTCGCACGCTGCTGGCCCTCCACCAGCACCTTCACGGTGCCGTCGGGCAGCTTGAGCATCTGCAAAATCGTGGATACGCAGCCGACACCGAACATGTCGGACACGGACGGTTCGTCCTTCGCTGCCGTCTTCTGGGCCACCAGCATGATGCGCCGTTCGGCCTCCATGGCCAGTTCGAGCGCCCGAATGCTTTTCGGGCGACCCACAAACAGCGGAATCACCATATGGGGAAACACCACCACATCGCGCAAGGGCAGCAGCGGCAGCTCGATGGGGGTGGCAGGCAGGGGGGTCTGGCTGGACATGGGAATCCTTTGGTTTACCTGGTGAATATGGTCTTCAGGCAGGAATTTTCAACCCGCCGGCACCGCAATGCTGGTGTAAGGGTTGATCGTGGCAGGGCAATCACCGGTGGGGCGGCTCCGACGGGGCGCGAGTCAGGCCTTTTTGGCAGTTTCGCGGTAGACCAGCAGTGGCGGCTTGTTTTCGTCGATCGTGGACTCGTCGACCACCACTTTTTCCACATTCGAGGTGTTGGGCAGCTCGAACATGGTGTCGATCAGCGACTGCTCGAGAATCGAACGCAGGCCGCGGGCGCCGGTCTTGCGGGCCAGGGCCTTCTGCGCGATCGCCTTGAGCGCCGCCGGGCGGATTTCGAGATCGACCCCCTCCATCGCCAGCAGCTTGCCATATTGCTTGACCAGCGCATTTTTGGGCTCGGTCAGGATTTGCACCAGCGCATCTTCACTGAGTTCGGCCAGCGTGGCCACCACGGGCATGCGGCCCACGAGTTCGGGAATCAGGCCGAACTTGATCAGGTCTTCGGGCTCGACCTCGTTGAACACCTCGGTCAGGCTGCGCTGCTGCTTGCTCTTGACCACGGCGCCAAAACCGATGCCCGAAGCTTCGGTCCGGTTTTCGATCACCTTCTCCAGGCCGGCAAACGCGCCGCCGCAGATGAACAGGATGTTGGTGGTGTCGATCTGCAGGAAGTCCTGGTTCGGATGCTTGCGCCCGCCCTGGGGCGGCACGCTGGCCATGGTGCCCTCGATCAGCTTGAGCAGTGCCTGCTGTACGCCCTCGCCCGACACGTCGCGCGTGATCGACGGGTTGTCGGATTTGCGGGAGATCTTGTCGATTTCGTCGATGTAGACAATGCCGCGCTGGGCGCGCTCGACCTCGTAGTTGCAACTTTGCAGCAGCTTCTGGACGATGTTTTCCACGTCTTCGCCCACATAGCCGGCCTCGGTCAGCGTGGTCGCATCGGCCATCACAAAAGGCACATTGAGCATGCGGGCCAGGGTCTGCGCCAGCAGCGTCTTGCCGGAACCCGTGGGGCCGATCAGCAGGATGTTGCTCTTGGTCAGCTCCACATCGTCTTTCTTGGCCTTGTCCTTGTGGCGCAGGCGCTTGTAGTGGTTGTAGACCGCCACCGCCAGGGTGCGCTTGGCCACTTCCTGGCCAATCACGTAATTGTCGAGATTGGCCTTGATCTCCGTGGGGGTCGGCAGGTCGCCGCGCGCCTCGCGCTCCGCATCACCGGCAGGCAGTTCGTCGCGGATGATTTCGTTGCACAGGTCAATGCATTCGTCACAAATGAAAACCGACGGGCCAGCAATCAGCTTCTTCACTTCATGCTGGCTTTTGCCGCAAAAAGAGCAGTAAAGAGTCTTTTCGCTGGATGAGCCTTTTTTCTCGGCCATGTGAGGGATGCCTCAGTAAGGGGATGTCTGAATGATAACCAAATGGAAACGGCGCTTTCCGTGCCAGAAAACGCCGCTTCAGCCATGCCGGGGGCAAAAAGCAACAGCCTGTTACGGCCGCTTCGCAATCACCTGATCGACCAGGCCGTAGGCCTTGGCCTCTTCGGCAAACATGAAGTAGTCGCGCTCGGTGTCGCGCTCGATCTTCTCGATCGGCTGGCCCGTGCGTTCGGCCAGGATGCGGTTGAGCAGGTCGCGCGTCTTCAGGATGTCGCGGGCGTGGATCTCGATGTCCGTTGCCTGGCCCTGGGCGCCACCCGAGGGCTGGTGGATCATGACCCGCGAGTTGGGCAAGGTGTAGCGCTTGCCCTTGGCGCCGGCGGCCAGCAGGAAGGCCCCCATGCTGGCGGCCATGCCGGTGCACAGCGTCGACACGTCGGGCTTGATGAACTGCATGGTGTCGTAGATCGCCATGCCGGCGGTCACCGAGCCGCCCGGGGAGTTGATGTAGAAGGAAATATCCTTGTCGGGATTTTCACTTTCCAGGAACAACAACTGTGCCACCACCAGGTTGGCGGTCTGGTCGTTGACGGGGCCGACCAGGAAGATCACCCGCTCCTTGAGCAGGCGCGAATAAATGTCGTAGGAACGCTCGCCGCGACCCGACTGCTCGATGACCATCGGGACCATGCCGAGGCCTTGGGTTTCCAGCGCACTGTTTTGGATGGCCATATTTTCTCCAGAGATTTTTATACTGTAGCGAAAAATGAAATGGGGCTTGCGCGCCGAAGCACAAGCCCCACTCTCAGCGCAGGAACGCCGCGATCAGTTCTGACCCATCAGCTCGTCGAACGAGATGGCCTTCTCGTTGATCTTGGCCTTGGACAGCACAAATTCGGTCACGTTGTTCTCGATCACGATGGCCTCGACTTCGGCCAGGCGACGGTTGTCACCGTAGTACCAGCGCACCACGTCGGCCGGCTTCTCGTAGCTGGCGGCCAGCTCTTCGATGTGGGCCTTGATCTGTTCGGGCTTGGCCTGCAGCCCATTGCCGCGCACCAGCTCGGCGACCACCAGGCCCAGGCGCACGCGGCGCTCGGCCTGCGGGCGGAACACGTCGTCGGGAATCGGGGCCTTGTCGGCGTCCTTGATGCCGCGCTGCTTGAGGTCGGCGCGCGCGCCTTCGATCATGCGGTCCACTTCGGCCTGCACGCTGGACTTCGGCAGGTCGAGCTCGGCCTTGGACACCAGGGCGTCCATCACAGCCTGCTTGTTGCGCGCCAGCAGGCGGAACTTGACCTCGCGCTCAAGGTTTTTCTTGACGTCGGTGCGCAGGCCTTCGACCGTCGCGTCGGCAATGCCCAGCGACTTGGCCAGTTCTTCGTTGACTTCGGGCAGGTGGGCGGCTTCGATTTTCTTGACCGTCACCAGGAAATCGGCCTGCTTGCCGGCCACGTCCTTGCCATGGTAGTCCGCGGGGAAGGCCAGCGGAAAGGTCTTGCTTTCGCCGGACTTCATGCCGCGCACAGCCTCTTCAAACTCCTTGAGCATCTGGCCTTCGCCGACCAGGAACTGGAAGCCTTCGGCCTTGCCGCCCTGGAAGGGCTCGCCGTCGATCTTGCCTTCGAAGTCCACGGTCACGCGGTCGCTGTCCTGGGCGCCGGCGTCCAGGGGGCGTTGGGTGAAGCTGCGGCGCTGCTTGCGCAGGATGTCCAGGGTTTTGTCGATCGCGCTGTCGCTCACCTCGGCCGTGAGCTTGTCGACTTCGGCCGTGGCCAGGTCGGCGATCTTGACATCGGGATAGACCTCGAAGACGGCGTCGAACGCCAGTTCGCCCTCGGGCGAGCCTTCCTTCTCGGTGATGCGGGGCTGGCCGGCCACGCGCAGCTTGGCCTCGTTGGCGGCAGCGGCAAAGGCCTCACCCACCTTGTCGTTCATCACTTCATAGTGAACCGAGTAGCCATAGCGCTGCGCCACCACCGTCATCGGCACCTTGCCGGGACGAAAGCCGTCCATCTTGACGGTGCGGGCCAGGCGCTTGAGGCGCGAGTCGACTTCGGACTGGATCACGTTGACGGGAAGCGTCAGCGTGATCTTGCGTTCCAGCTTTTCAAGGGTTTCAACGGTCACGGCCATGGTGTTTCTCTCGATGAGTAAGTAGTCTGTGTGGTGCGCGGGGGGGGACTCGAACCCCCACACCATTGCTGGCGTCAGGACCTAAACCTGGTGCGTCTACCAATTTCGCCACCCGCGCTGAGCGTCAAAGTAAAACGGGCCGCCAGGAAATGCCTGACCGCCCGCGCTCAAATTCGGTCAACCTTGCATTTTATGCGATGACGAATGACTTCGGGCTGCGCCCTTAATGACGAATGACAGGGGAGCGCCCGCTATCTGTGGTCATTTGTCATCGCAGGCGCGCGGCGCCGCAGTCATCTGTCATGCCCGTTTGACGCGAAACCACGCGGCGTACATGGCCGGCAGGGCCAGCAGGGTCAGCACCGTCGCGACGATCAGGCCGCCCATGATGGCCACGGCCATTGGCCCCCAGAACACGCTGCGCGACAGCGGAATCATGGCCAGCACGGCGGCGGCGGCCGTCAGCACGATGGGGCGCAGGCGGCGCACGGCGGACTCCACAATCGCATCCCAGGCCGGCACACCCTGCGCCCGGTCCTGCTCGATCTGGTCGATCAGGATCACCGAATTGCGCTGGATCATGCCCATGAGCGCGATCACGCCCAGCAGCGCGACGAAACCGAAGGGCCGGCCCATCAGCAGCAGCGCGCCGGCCACACCGGCGATGCCCAGAGGCCCGGTCAGGAACACCAGCATGGCGCGGCTGAAGCTGTGCAGTTGCAGCATCAAGAGCGTGAAGGTGATGAACAACATGATGGGCACACCCGCCGCGATCGAAGCCGAGCCCTTGCTGCTCTCCTCCACCGCGCCGGCCACCTCGATGCGGTAGCCGCCGGAACCATTGGCCTGCCATGCCGCTTCCAGCTTTTTCAGCTGCGGCAACAGCTCGTTGGTCACGGTCGCGCCCTGCAGGCCTTCGATGATGTCGCTTTGCACGGTGATCGCATAGTCGCGGTTCTCGCGCCACATCACGCCGGGCTCCCAGGTGAACACCGGTTTGGCGATTTGCGTGAGCGGAATCGACTTGCCCGAGGCCGTGGGCAGGTAGGCGTTGGCGATGTCGGTGATGGCATTGCGCTCCTCCAGCGGCTGGCGCAGCACGATGTCGATCAGCTTGTCGCCCTCGCGGAACTGGCCGACCGTGGTGCCGGCCAGAATGGTCTTGGAGGCCTGGGCGATCGACTGGCTGGTGACGCCCAGCGCGCGGGCCTTGGACTGGTCGACTTCCAGCCGCAGCACCTTGACCGACTCGTTCCAGTTGTCGTTCACGCCCCGGGTGTTGGGGCTGGATCGCATGACGGCCTTGACCTCGTCGGCCCGCTCGCGCAGCACAATCGGGTCGGTGCCGACCACGCGGAACTGAACCGGATAAGGCACGGGCGGGCCGTTGGGCAGCAGCTTGACGCGCCCGCGCACCTCGGGGAACTCCTGGGCCAGCAGCGCCGGCAGCTTGATGCGCAGCGATTCGCGGATCTTCAGGTCTTTCGGGAGGATGATGAACTGCGAGACATTGGTCTGCGGAAACACCTGGTCCAGCGGCAGGTAAAAACGCGGCACGCCCGAGCCAACCCAGGTGCTGACCGAACTCACGCCCGCTTCCTGCCGTAAGCGTTGTTCGACGCGCTTGGCGGTCAGCTCGTTGGCTGCGAACGAGGTGCCTTCGGGAAACCAGATGTCGACCAGAATCTCCGGTCGGCTGGAGTCGGGGAAAAACTGCTGCTGCACCTTGCCCATGCCGACGATGCCCAGCGCGAAGGTCAGCACCATCGCGCCTATCGTCAGCCAGCGGTGTTCGACGCACCAGTCCACGGTTTTGCGGAAGCTGTTGTAGAACGGGCCGTCGAACAGCTCGTGCGGCTGATCGTGCGCCGCATGGGGCTTGGTCCGCAGCAGCAGCGTGCCGAGATAGGGCACGAAGTAGACCGATACGATCCAGCTGAGCACCAGCGCGATCACGGTCACGGCGAAGATCGCAAAGGTGTATTCCCCCGTGATCGACCTGGCGATGCCGATGGGCAGGAAGCCGGCGGCCGTGATCAGCGTGCCGGTCAGCATGGGCATGGCCGTGATGTCGTAGGCGAAGGTCGCGGCACGCACCTTGTCATAGCCCTCTTCCATCTGTCAACCCAAAATAGAAATGTCCCCTTTTCCCCAAGTTAGAAATGTCCCCTGAAACGGGGAAAAATCAGTCCGGGGGTGGGGCCACCGGGCGCAGCCCGTAGGGGCGGGGCAGGACACTGCA